>Ga0209006_10000272_pt1 | contig 53096 bp, 53 predicted proteins | sample JacPin_JW_Ref_O2_FD_188567 | JGI IMG/M metagenome (GOLD analysis project Ga0209006, IMG submission 188567) | Forest soil microbial communities from Algoma, Ontario, Canada - Jack Pine, Ontario site 1_JW_Ref_O2 (SPAdes) (version 2) | ecosystem: Environmental > Terrestrial > Soil > Boreal...
CCCATTCGATCCCGAGCATCTGCCGGAGGAGGTCATGTTGATCGAGGCGGTTCGTCGTCGATTTCCCGACCTGCCGCAGGTGGCGTGTTTCGACACGGCCTTTCACCATGACCTGCCGCGCGTCGCCCGGATATTGCCGATCCCGCGCCGCTACGAGGCACAGGGCGTGCGGCGGTATGGCTTTCACGGATTGTCGTACGAGTTCTTAATGGGAGAGCTGGCCAATCTGGCAGGACCGGAAGCGGCGCGAGGCCGCGTTGTCCTTGCCCATCTCGGCAATGGCGCGAGTCTGGCGGCGGTGCGTGACGGCAAGCCGGTGGACACCAGCATGGGGTTCACCCCCGTGGGAGGGGTGCCGATGAGCACGCGTTCCGGCGATCTCGATCCCGGATTGTTTTGGTATCTGGCGCGCACCGAGGGTCTCGACGCGGAGCGATTCAATGAAATGGTCAATTTTTATTCGGGACTGCTCGGCGTCTCCGAGACCAGTTCCGATATGCGCGATCTGCTCGACAGCGATACGCATGATGTGCGTGCTGCCGAGGCCGTCGCGTTGTTCTGTTACCAAATCAAGAAATGCATAGGGGCGTTCGCGGCGGCGTTGGGCGGGTTGGATACGCTCGTGTTCGCCGGCGGCGTCGGAGAGAACGCGCCTAAGGTCCGCGCGCAAATATGCGAAGCGCTTCATTTCCTCGGAATCAAGATCGACGACGATCGCAACGCTGCGAACGGTGACGTGATCTCCGCGCCGGGCGGTCGTGTCACGGTGCGTGTCATTCGCACGGACGAAGAACTGGTTATCGCGCGATCTGTCTACAAAATTCTTGGACTCAGCGGAAAGTCGGAAACGCCATGAAGACAAACACTCTTTCGGCAGAATTGCTCCAAAAGATCGACGCCTATTGGCGAGCCGCCAACTACTTGTCCGTGGGGCAGATCTACCTTTACGACAATCCGCTGCTGAAGCGACCGCTGACGCTCGCGGATGTGAAGCACATGCTGCTCGGACATTGGGGCACGACGCCCGGGCAGAATTTCATTTACGCGCACTTGAACCGGGTTATCAAAAAATACGACCTCGACATGATCTACGTCTCCGGGCCTGGGCATGGCGGACCGGCCGTCGTCGGCAATACATATCTTGAGGGAACTTACAGCGAGATTTATCCTGACATCAGCCAGGATGAGGCCGGGCTTCGGAGGCTGTTCGTTCAGTTCTCCTTTCCCGGGGGAATTCCAAGCCACGCCTCGCCAGAATGCCCGGGCTCGATCCACGAGGGCGGCGAATTGGGCTATTCGCTCAGCCATTCGTTCGGGGCGGTGTTCGACAACCCGAACCTCGTCGTCGCCTGCGTCGTCGGCGACGGCGAGGCGGAGACCGGTCCGCTCGCCACCGCATGGCATTCCAACAAGTTCCTCGATCCGGTCACCGACGGCGCGGTGCTGCCGATCCTGCATCTCAACGGCTACAAGATTTCCAACCCGACGGTCCTCGCCCGCATCACGCGCGAGGAGCTGGAGCAATTGCTGCGCGGCTACGGTTGGACGCCTTACTTCGTCGAGGGTCACGATCCCGCGTTGATGCATGAGGCGATGGCGGCCACGCTCGACATCGCGGTCGAGCAGATCAAAAAGATACAAGACGACGCTCGCGCCCACGGCAACCTCGTACGGCCTCGCTGGCCGATGATCGTCCTCAATTCGCCGAAGGGCTGGACGGGCCCGAAGATCGTCGACGGCCTTCAAGTCGAGGGTACCTTCCGTTCGCACCAGGTGCCGCTCTCCGATCCGGCCGCCAACCCAGAGCACCTCAAACTGCTGGAAGACTGGTTGAGGAGCTATCGGCCCGAGGAACTCTTCGATGAAGGGGGCGGTCTGAAACCGGAATTGGCCGAACTTGCGCCCCAGGGCGGACGACGGATGGGCGCTAATCCCCACGCCAACGGCGGCATTCTGCTGCGTGACCTACGCATGCCGGATTTCCGTGACTATGGCGTTGACGTGCCCTCGCCGGGGGCGCCCGGCGCCGGAGACACGCATGTGCTTGGGCGTTTCCTGCGCGATGTGGCGAAGTTGAACGACGAGCAGCGCAATTTCCGGGTCTTCGGGCCGGACGAGACGCTCTCCAACGGCTTGGAAGCTCTCTTTGAGACAACCAACCGCCAATGGGAGGCGACGACCGCGGCGAACGACGAATTTCTGGCGCCGACCGGGCGCGTGATGGAAATGTTGAGCGAACACCAGTGCGAAGGCTGGCTGGAGGGCTACCTGCTCACCGGACGGCACGGACTTTTCAATTGCTACGAGGCATTCATCCATATCGTCGATTCGATGTTCAACCAGCACGCCAAATGGCTGAAGGTGACGTCGCACCTGCCGTGGCGGCGCCCGATATCGTCACTAAACTACCTGCTGGCCTCTCATGTCTGGCGGCAGGATCACAACGGCTTCACGCATCAAGACCCCGGTTTCATCGATCACGTGGTCAATAAGAAGGCCGAGGTCGTGCGTGTTTACCTTCCGCCTGATGCAAACTGCCTCCTGTCGGTGATGGATCACTGTCTGCGCAGCCGGCATTACGTCAACGTCGTGATCGCGGGCAAACACCCGGCGCCCCAATGGCTCACGATGGACGCAGCCGTCAAACATTGCACGGAGGGCGTCGGCATCTGGCAATGGGCCAGCAATGGCCAAGGCGTCGAGCCAGACGTGGTCATGGCATGCTGCGGCGATGTGCCCACACTGGAGATCCTCGCCGCCGTCTCCATCATGCGCGAACATCTGCCTGAGCTGAAGATACGCGTGGTCAATGTCGTCGACCTTATGAGGCTGGAGCCTCGCACAGAGCATCCGCATGGGCTTCCCGACAAGGAATTTGATGAAATCTTCACCAGGGATAAGCCGGTCATCTTTGCCTTTCATGCCTACCCCTGGTTGATCCACCGCTTGACGTACCGTCGAACGAATCACGACAACTTCCACGTCCGCGGCTATAAGGAAGAGGGCACCATCACCACGCCGTTCGACATGACGGTCCTTAACGATATGGATCGCTTCCATCTCGTCATGGACGCTGTCGACCGGTTGCCGCAGACGGGCGAAAAGGGGGTTTTTCTCAAGGAACAGTTGAAGGACAAGCTCTTCGAGCACCGACAATACATCGACCGCCACGGCCGAGACTTGCCGGAAATCCGGAACTGGAAGTGGGGAGCGCCCAAGTGACTGCTCATGGGTCGAGCTAAAAAACTGACGCCGCCAAGGTCGAGGCATCAGCGCCATTAGTTTTCTCACAGGTGCCTCGTACGGCGCAAGACGGTGATTGGCGTTCGCACCGCCGCGTCGCCCTTCGAATAAAGCGGCGTATTGGGGGCAGAGAGTTTATCGGGCCCAGGCTCGTGACGTACCGAGGCCAGGCTGCCACACGGATTGGCAGGTGCAGTGATTCTGGCGATCTCGCACCCATCGGAGTTCGGATTGCAGTCAGCTGTAGTCGGGGCGGCTCGCCGTCTCGCCGGCCGCAAGTTCGATGACTTCGGCCGTGATTTCTTCCTGCCGAATAAGCCGTTGTGTGGCCTGCAGCGAGGAAAGCTTGCGCTCGATCTGATTGCGCGCCGCGGCCATCGCTTCCATTCGCGCCTCATTTTCTGCAGCAAATGCGTGGAGTGCAGCTTCGCACAGTTGCGCGTGCAGGTAGTCTGCGGTGAGTTCGCTGAGCAGCGCCGCCGGCGACAGGTTCAGAAGGGGTGCGTCAAGTCCTGTCGGATTAGGAAACGCTGTCGCGTCGAAGGGCAGCAAGCGCCGACGCTCCACCTGGATAGCGTGTCCGGGCCGCCACTGACTGAAGACTGCATCAAGCCGATCGATCTCACCTGTGGCGATACGCGCTTTGAGCGCTTCGACGATGCGGTCGGCGAGTTTGGGGATGCCGGGCGAATGCGACGGCATGGCGCATTTCCAGGCTATGGCGATGCCTCTTCGCACGACAGCCGCCTCGCCTCGGGCGCCGATGAGGAACAGTTCGGTCGTGGGGAGATTGGCGCCCGCCGCATCCACGACGCGCTCGCTGAATGCGCCGACAAATCCTTGCTCGGCGCAAAACAACACAACCGCGGAATGCGTCGATCGCCCAACCATAACGGAGCGTGGCGGGGGGATCAGCCGCAACACCTTCCCTATGGCGGCGGCGATCGTCGCTGCATAGCTGTCGACAGCGGTGAGCTGGCCGCGGGCCTGTTGCGCGCGCGCTGCGGCGATGCCGCGCATAGCGCTCACCACCGCGCCGAGCTGTCGGATGCCGTCTATCCGCGCGTTGATGTCTGAGAGGCGTTCGGTCACGGCCGAACGGCCGGCTTGGCCGGCGCGACGGGCGTGACGGTCCGCACATACTCTTTGAGCATTTCGCGCAGGGCCTGCTTATGCTCGTTGTCGAGTTCGCCCGTGTCCTGGATTAGCCGCACTATGTCTGCGGCGCCGCGGTCGATCGCATCTCGCAGGCCCCGCCGGAACTTGCCCACGGCTGGTAGAGGGAGCGGGTCTAACAAACCGGCTTGAACGGCCAGGACCAGGGCTACTTCGTCGGCGAGCCGTAGGGGTGCGTGTTGCGGCTGGTCAAGGATCGCGCGGATCCGGGCGCCGCGTGTCAGTTGATCGCGCACGCGCCCGTCCGGCATCCCGCCAAAACGTGTGAACGTCTCCAATTCGAGGAACTGGGCGTAGTCGAGACGCAGGGTCTGGGCCGCATCTCGGAGCGCGCGAGCCTGGGTCTTGCCGCCGACCCGGCTTACGCTTGTCCCGACGTCCACCGCGGGCTTTTGCCCTTGGTAGAAGAGCTTGGCGTCGAGCACGATCTGGCCGTCGGTAATCGAAATCAGGTTGGTCGGAATGTAGGCGCTGAGATTGCCCGCATCGGTTTCAGCGATCGGCAGCGCCGTCAGCGAGCCACCCCCCTTTTTCTTGGAAAGCTTTGCGGCGCGCTCCAGAAGCCGCGCATGAACGTAGAACACATCGCCGGGATAGGCCTCGCGGCCGGGCGACTGGCGCGTCAATAATGCGATCTCGCGATGAGTCGCGGCGTGTTTCGTCAGGTCGTCGATCACAATCAGAGCGTGCTGGCCTCGATCGCGAAAATATTCCGCCATCGTGAAGCCGGCGAAGGGAGCGATCCATTGCAACCCAGGCGAACTGGCGGCTCCGGCCACGACAATGATGCAGCGTTCGGGCGCGGCGGCGCTATGGATAGCTTCGATGGCGCGCTTGACGCTCGAACTCTTCTGCCCGATAGCGACATACACGCAGACAATGTCGCTGGTTTTCTGATTGATGATCGTATCGATCCCGATCGTGGTCTTGCCGATGGCGCGATCGCCGATGATCAATTCGCGCTGACCGCGGCCGAGCGCGAACAGGGTATCGACGACGAGGAGGCCGGTCTGAACCGGCTGGACCACGAGGTCCCGATCGATGATGGTCGGGGCCGGGCGCTCAATGGGTTCCAACGCATCGGTTGCGATGGGCCCCTTCCCGTCAAGCGGGCGGCCGAGCGGATCGACCACGCGGCCGAGCAACGTCGGTCCCACCGGCACGCGCACGACATCGCCCGTTCCGACCACGGCGTGGCCAGCTTCAACTCCGTCCGCATCGTCCAACAGAACGCAGCCGATGCGGTCGCGCTCGAGCACCTGGGCGAAGCCGAACTGTCCTTTCTCGAAGCGCAAAAGTTCATCGAGCCGAATGTCGGGCAGCCCCGAAACGAGGGCGATACCGTCCCCGATCTCCTCGACCCGGCCGACCTGTTCGGCGTGCGGACCAAGCAGGGTAGCGTCGAGCCTTGTACGGGCGTCCTTCAGCCAGGACTGCGCCTGGGTGCTAGCGTTGATTGTCATGCAAGAGTTCCGCAAGTATTTTGGAAAGATCCGCGCGCCAACTGTTGCTTACGGACAAGTGCGGTCCGCGCAGCTCCAGACCGATGATGAGCGCAGGATCGGTCTTGAAGGCGATCTCCGGTTGGGCTCCGAAAGCGACGCCGATCAATCCGCGGTAGCGCCCTCGATCGGCCGGATCGAGAACCGTCGCGCTGACCACCTCGAGGTTGGCGCCGTTTGCGGCCGCAGTCTGACGCGCCGGCTCCGGGAGATCGCGAATCTCCTTCAGGAGCCAGTCGAGGAAGGTGGCGCGCACGGCGGGGCCATCGAGACGGGCTGCAAGGCGCTGGGCGATGTCGACCGCAAGTCTGCTTGCATGGTCGGTCCAAGCCTTGTCGGCGGCCTTTTCCTCCCTTTCAATCCTCGCCTTTGCAGCCGTCTCCAGCGCCATCGCCTCCTTCGCCGCATTGTCCAGGCACGCCGTATGCGCACGCTTGGCTTCGTCGCCAGCGGCGCCAAGAATTGCTTGCCGTTCCTGTGCAAAGCCGGCGCGAGTCTTTTCGATATCGGCGAGCGCAGCGACAGCCACGCCCCGCTTCGCATCAGCCTCGGCTAAAGTTTTTTGCGCTGCAATGCGCCGCTGGTCGATCATGCCGGCAACGGGACGCCAGAAAAACTTGCCCAGCAGCCACATCAGAATGACGACATTGACGGTCTGGATGCCGATGGTCCACCAGTCGATGGTCATGGCGTCATTTCAGCAGCGGGTTGGCGAACAGCAGGAGCAGCGCGATCACCAGGCAATAGATCGCCATCGTCTCGATCATCGCCAGCCCGACGAACAGCGTGCGCGAGATGGTGCTCGCAGATTCCGGCTGACGGGCGATTGCGTCCATGGCCGCCGCTACGGCGCGGCCTTCGGCAAGCGCCGGGCCGATCGCGCCAAAGGAGACCGCGATCGCGGCCGATATGATGCTGACAAAGGCTAACCAGTTCATGGAAGCGTCCTTTTGCTTGAGATGTCCGGGGCGGGTTTTTGATCGCTGACCGCGCCGGCGATGAAGACCATCGCGAGGATTGCGAAAATGTAGGCCTGTACCGCTCCTGTGAGCAGATCCAACGCCATCAGGGGGATCGGTACGAGGAGGCCGGCAAGCGACAAGACGATGCCGATCATGAAGACACCGCTCATCACGTTGCCGAAGAGACGGACAAAGAGCGAGAAAGTGCGTGTGACGCTCTCGATGAAATTAAGCGGGATCATGATGGGGCTGGGCGACGCGAAGGTGGCGAGATAGCCTCTTATGCCGCCCGCACGAATGCCGAACCAGATCACCGCCAGGAAGACAAGGAATGCGAGCGCCGCGTCGGTCTCAAGGTGGGCCGTCGGCGGCTGGACGCCCGGGACGAGAGTCGACCAGTTGGCGACGAAGATGAAGACGAACAACGTGCCAATGAAGGCGCGATACGGGCCAGGCTCGACCTGCATCGTGTCGCGGATTTGGCCGTCCACGGTGTCGACGATGAGTTCGAAGGCCGCCTGCGTGGTTGATGGGACAAGCGACAGCCGGCGGCTGACGAGAAATCCGCCCGCGACCAGCGCCGCCATGATCGCCCAGGTGACGACCACAGCCTCGGTGATCGGGGCAGGGCCAAGATGGAAGAGCGGGGCGCTGGTGAGAGGCGAGGCGATCATAGCGCGACCTTCCCGACGCTGCGCATGACGGCGGAACGGCCAATGAGGACGCCAAGCGCGGTCATGAGCAGCGGCAGCGCGCCCTCCAGGCTTGCCAACGTCAGCACGCCCCCCAAGAGCGCGAATCTCCCGACCAGAAGCATTATCGCCGCCGTTGTGCGGTCGCCCTGAGAGAGCAGGCTGGCGTTCCACCAAAGGCCACGGAAATGGAGCATCCCGACCACGCCACCGCCGATGAGGTGCGCGGCGATGATGATAGGCATCGCTCCGACTGACAGCCCATCGAATGAAAGAAAGCTCATGCGCTTTTCATCCATTTCCAGGCCGACCAGCAGCCGAGTCCCGCTCCGAGCATCAGGAGCGGCGCGGTCCAGAAAAGTCCCGAATGGAAATTTTGATCGAGCCAACGGCCGACGAAGACGCCGATCAGCATAGGTACGACAATAATCCATCCGAGTACGCCGATCTGGGCAAGGCGGCGCGCCACCGAAGGGTCGCCATCACGCAGCCACCGACGATGACGGTCACCGTGCAACCGAACTCCCTTCAGCAGCGGATCCTCATTGAGCGGATCTGTTTCCGGCGCGTTCATGCGAAGTTCCCCGAGCCGCTGAGCCCACTTGGCCGCAGATGATCGACGATCTGGCGGATCGCGTTCAATTGCAGCCGCGTGCTGTCGACGCGATCCGCCCGCTCCGCTTCGATATCTGAGCGGAATCGGGCGAGGACTGTTTCATCGAGAGTCGAGAGGTCGTCGCCCGTCACCGCCTCGCGTGTGGCGACGACGATGTCGCGACCGGCCGTGACGGAGAGGACGCCACCGCGAACTGCGCAATATCGCTGTGTTTCATCGCCGACTTTCCAGCTCACGACGGAGATCGCGAGGCTGGTCAGGAAGTCCGCATGCATGGGCAGGATGCCGAAGCCGCCGCTGGCGTCTTCGGCGCGCAGCGCAAGAACACCGTCGTCGTCAACGACGACCGCGAGCGGTGTGGTGATTCTCAGCCTCACGACGGGCGCTCCTTCTTTCCCGCCGCGGCTTCCTTTTGTTGCGCCTCCTCGAGGTTCCCGATCATGTAAAGCGAACTTTCCGCCCAATCGTCCGCCTTCCCGTCGAGGATCGCGCGGCAACCTGCCAGCGTGTCGGCACGGCTGACGCTGCGGCCGGGCGTGCCGGTGAACGCTTCCGTCACCACAAAGGGCTGGCTGAGGAACCGTTGGAGTCTGCGGGCGCGCTTTACGATCAACTGATCCCTCGCGCCGAGCTCCTCGACGCCAAGAAGAGCGATAATGTCCTGAAGTTCCTTGAAGCGGGCGAGCGCCTCGCGCGCGCGCTCGGCGAGACGATAGTGTTCTTCGCCGACCACAAGAGGATCAAGCAGCACCGATGACGAGGCGAGCGGATCAATAGCGGGATAGAACGCCTCCGCCGCCAGCGTGCGCGACAACATGATAATGCTGTCCATATGGCTCGAGATCGCCGTCACCGCCGGATCGGTGAAGTCGTCGGCCGGGACATAGACGGCCTGGATCGCGGTGACCGCCGCGCCGGCGACCGATGCGATTCGCTCCTGCAACGAGGCCACCTCAGTCGCCAGGGTCGGCTGATAACCGACCCGCGATGGCAGGCGTCCGAGCAGGCTCGACAATTCGCTCCCGGCCTGAACGAAGCGGAATACGTTATCCATCAAAAGGAGAACGTTCTGATGCTTCGTGTCACGGAAATATTCGGCGATCGTCAAGGCGGTCAAAGGCACCCGCCAGCGCGCGCCGGGCGGCTCGTTCATCTGCCCGTAAACAAGGACGGTGCGGGCGAGCACGCCTGAGCCCTGCATATCCACCAGCAGCTCATGGCCTTCGCGGGAGCGTTCCCCGACTCCCGCAAAGACCGAGATGCCTTTGTATTTCTCGACCATGGCGTGGATCAATTCCATGACGAGCACCGTCTTGCCGACGCCAGCGCCGCCGAACATGGCGGCTTTGCCGCCCTGAGCGAGCGGCGCGAAAAGATCGATCACCTTAATGCCGGTCTCGAACACCGCGCTCGCCGAGGTCTCGTCGTCGAGCGCGGGCGGTGGATTGTGGATGCTGCGTCGCGGGGTATCAGCAGGGAGCGGCGATCCGCGATCCCGAACCGTTCCAACCACGTCGAGGAGACGCCCCAAAACGGCATCTCCGACGGGAACCGAAACGGGCGCTCCTGTTTCGCGCACCTTGGCGCCGCGGGCGAGGCCCGCCGTCGCCTGGAGCGCAATCGCGCGAACGGCGCCGGGATTGACATGGCTATGCACTTCGAGGATCAGCGGTTCGGGTCGATCCCACTCGACGACCAACGCGCTGTTGATTGAGGGCAGCACGTCGCCGTCGAAGCTCACGTCTACGACGGCGCCACGAACGGATGCGACGGTACCTACCAAAACAAGAGAATCCATGGAATATCCGATGGGCGTGTGAGAACGCGTGGCGAGATCGGCGCCCCTGGAGGCGCGAGCGCCTAAGCTAATCAAATATTCGGTCTGACTCGCCACGGCATTGATCTAGATCAAACCGCCGGCTGACAGCGAGTGCTGCAAGGAAGCGACCTGCGCCCGTTAGGTGTGCGCCCGGGCGATCCAGGAATTGCGGAGCAAAATCGGGAACAGAGAGAAGGCTGTGGGCCTCTCGCTTGCCAGATCGATGTCAGCCGCCGATGGTTGACGCCCGCGCGCCTCGCTCTCCGGCGCGAACGCCACCGTTTAATTACGGGGCCCTAGCATTTGCTCGCTCCGGGGTAGCGTCGCAGGCGCCTCGATACGCGCAACGCCGATCCGATGATCCGCCATGCCATAATACATGTCGAAGCGCTCGGGAGCGCCGAGATCGTCGCGTCGATCAATGCCGCTGGGAAACACGACGTCATCGACCGTCCTGTGACACTCTGGCGGCCCTCCTGGCGCCAGGATGGGCTCCTGAGAACGGTAGATAATTTTGTTGGGATGCTCCCTCGATAGCGCCATCGCGCCGGCGGAATAACACAGCTTGAACCCGGTTGGAGTCGACGCGGCCATATTGTGAACGCCGTGATATATGAACAGCCAACCGTGACGACACATGACGGGGGCGCGCCGCCGCCAATCTTGAGGCGCTCCCAGTCTGCTATCGGGCAGGCCAATTTATGATGCGCCACAAATTCATTCAGGCGATGTCCATCGTCTTTCGCGCCGACGCGGCTATAGGAAATCCAAATGCATTCTCGATCGATATCCTGACTGTCCAGAGTGGAATGGAGCGACTTTTCTTCCGGACGCGTTCCGGGGAATAGCGGGCGAAGAACGAGCGCGATGGCTGGCCGGCCCAAAGGATCGGGAACTAGGGTTGCAAATAGGCTGGCGTCCTTATTATCCACGCCATCAAAAGCGACGCCTCGATCGGGATGAAAGGTGGCGAGGCCTATGCGACGCCAGTGGAAAAGGCGCGTGTGGGTCGGCGCCCGAAACGTACAATCAGATATTGAAACATCGAACGATGAAGGTGAGCGCGCTCGAATTGCCATGTCCCGTTTTGCCGCAGGCTCGGGACTTCATCTTGAATTTTGCGGCTATCGCCTCCGCGATATGCCCTTCTGAGGATTGCGAGTGAAATCGTCAGGGACGCCGCGTCGCATTTGGCTATCTTAGCGAATCCGAGGATTCCATGCGGCCAAACGCAGCTTCCGATCGGACCGGATAGCAGAGGACACTCGAGCGAGTCCTGGGCCATCGATAGCAGTTGATAGATTCTAGGCGACCGGCAGATCTGCCGTTCTGTCGGGTGTCTCCCCGCACTTCGAACGGCGCCCATACGCCGTCAGGTCCACCTCAACCGTCGCAACTTTGTGCCCATGAAATATCTGGTCGCGCGCTGCTCGAAGAAGTTGGCGGCTCGACCAGTTCTCGGCGTCGATCACACGGTCGTAGATCAATTACTGCTCCTTCTTGAACAAATCCTGGAAGATGAGCTGGCCCCAAGTGCGGCCGCGTGCGTGCACCAGCGCGCCACCTTCGTTGAGCTTTCCCAGCTTGACGGGTGCGAATCCGAGTTGTTTGGCCAAGGCCGCCACGGGAGCGGTCGCGTCTTCGTCGTCGCTCGACAGAAAAATGACCCGGTGGCCGCCCTCGACGACCGGATCGGCCGCGAGCGTTGCCGCAATCAGGTGATTGAACCCTTTGACGAGCTTGGCGCCGGTGAACGCCTTTGCGACGGCGGCGGAGGACGGAACGCCGTTCATCTCGTCAGGGACCGGAAACAGGTTCGTCGCGTCGATGATGGTCTTGCCTTCCCAGCTCGACAGCGCCTTCGCGACATCTGGGTGCGCTGCGAAACGGACCGCCAAAAAGATGATGTCCGCCTTGACGGCTTCCGCCAGTGTTTTGGGGATAATCGTGGGTCCGATCGCGGCCGCATCGGATGCAAAGCTCTCCGGGTCGCGCGTGGTTGCCACGGATACTTCGATGCCGTTGCGGGCAAACGCCGTGGCGAGAGCGTGACCGATCTTGCCGAAGCCGATAATTGCGTAGCTCATATATATTCTCCTTCAGTTTACCACGCCAGACGGGCTCCGAACAAGGAATGGAGCCCGACTAGGCGTAGCGCGTCAGAGTTGCGCTAGGCCGCCGTCGACGGCGACCTCGCTGGCGGTCATGAGGCTGCTGTCCGGCGAAGCGAGAAAGGCGGCAACGGCCCCGATCTCCACGGGATCGGCATGCGCTGGAGCGGAGTCATGGCTGCATCCTTCCTTGTTCGGGGAAGTCCCCGAGAACCTCCAAATGGGTCCCCAGGAGTCAGCTGTTGAGTGCGGAAGCGCGCACATCGGTGGTGCGAAATCGATCCGGCTGGACGACCGACGCCAGCCGCGACGATCGGCCTCCGCCGTTCGGAATTGGGCCGCGCTCACCGACATAGGCTATGATGACCCGTTCGTACGGCTGTCCGTTGTGTTGGATACGGGCTTTGGAAGGCGCACCGGGCGGCGCCGGATTGCGCTATGATCGACTGGGATGACGTTCGCTACTTTCTTGCCGTCGCGCGCGGAGGCTCGGTGCGGGCTGCCGCCCAGCGCCTCGGTGTGAACCACTCAACCGTGCTGCGACGCATCGCCCAGTTCGAGGAACGCCTCGGGGCGCACATGTTCGAAAAGTTGCCTTTAGGCTACCGCCTGACGGCTGCGGGCGAGGAGGTCCTCGAGTTCGCGGACCAGATGGAAGCGTCGTCGCACCTGTTGGAGGCGCGCGTCTTGGGGCGCGACCAGAGCGTACGCGGGCTTCTGCGGGTGACGCTGGCGCCGCCGCTCGCGACGCATCTGCTCATGCCGGACTTTGCCGATTTCGCCCGCCTGCATCCGGACATCGAGATGGAAATCCTGTCGTCCGGCGAGCTGGCAAATCTGACCAACCGAGAGGCCGACGTCGCGCTTCGCGTCGTCTACGACCGCAAAACCCTGCCGCTCAATCTGCACGGCCTGAAGGGACCGGAGCTGTTCGGCGGCGTCTACATGTCCTGCGATCGACTAGCCGCGTGGCGTGCGGGCGCGCCTGATCCCATCCGGTGGATCGTCATAAGCATTCATGGAATTCCGGATTGGGCCAGCGAGGGTGAGGTTCGCACCACGGGAGCTCCATTCAGGACCACGGACGCCGAGGCGCAGATCGTTGCTGTACGGCAAGGGCTCGGGATCACGACACTGCCGTGCTTCGTCGGAGACGCCGACCCCCTATTGGTGAGGGTGCCGGGCGCCGACCTGCACATGTACGGAACGCTCTGGCTTCTCACACAGGGGGAGACGCGCAAGACGAAGCGCGTGCGACTCTTCACGGAGTTCGTATCCCGCAGGCTCGCCGCGTACGCTCCGCTTCTCGCGGGGCTGTCCAATTCGCGCGACTGACGCCCGGCAGGTCGCCGGCGACGTTTGCCGTAATCCGGTCGGAAGCCGAGCTGCGATCGCTTGAAGCGGCGCCGTTCAATCCGCGAATGTTGCGCCGTATCGCAACCGGCGCGAGGGCCACACTACTGACGGCGACGGACTTTACCATCGCTGACGGTCTTTTTGGCAGGCTGGAGACGCCGCTTTTGCGGAGCACTCCGAGGAAAATCGATCAATCGATATCGATAGCCATCCAAGCCATTGATTTTTCCTGGTCCGCATTCCGCAGCCCGGCGTCAGCCTAACCGGTCTCACGCCGATCGGGGGCTCAATCGGTTGCAAATACTTCGATCGGGGGCGCTGGGCTATTTGGCTCATCGCGCGGCGGATAAACCATTGATACATCATCTGAAATCAGATTTGATTTTCGAGACCAGTAAATATGCGCTTCTCACGGAACCTTATCGCCCGAAGGGAGTCGCGTGGTTCAGCAACAACGCCCGGCCCCTTGTCCTTTTCAAAACGGCCAAGGGTGAACACCACCGCGCGCTCATATTCGCGAGAGTTTTCACACTCACCGTGATCGAGAAAAGGCCCAAGACAATAGTGGGAAGACGTAGAGAATCGACGAAAACATGGCGTTGCTCCTTCGGAGCGAGAGAAACAGGCTTTCATTCCATCCGATGGAGCGACCGCAATCGAGGGATGTGGGCGTAAGCCATGCCAGCGTGGAGGAGCGAGCGGCTCTGCCTAGGTCTTCGGTCTAAGCCGCTCACCTCCTGCATTGCCATAATTGGCCGGCGCAGACCGTAAGACGGAATAGTCGACTCCCCGTCGACGTTTCCCCCACTGACTTGGGCCGCTCCTTGAGGGCGGCCTTTTTCATTGGACGGCTTAAGGACAAGATAGCCGCCGCTCAACGAGCAAATAAAGAAGCAGCCTGCGGCCGTCCCTTGTTCGTCCCCAAGCCACCGGAACCGGCAACGCCGCCCAAGCGTTTCGTCCGTGGGCCAATGAGAGGATGCGACATGAGCAAAGAACGAGAGACGGCCGCCAACAAGATAGTCGGCGTTTTCCACGATGCCCTGGGTCTGCCGCCAGGGGATAAGACTCCGCACGGAGAGGGCCGTCCCGACCGAGACCCGAAGGCGCCACACGGCGGCTTGACCTCCGATGATCCGGCTCGGCGCGACGGCGCGCCCGTCGATCGCAATTCCGGCGCCGATGAGTAGAGAGCCGGGACCGCTGGTGAAGGAAGAGACCAAGATCAAGCTGGCCGCCGGGAAGGAGGCGGCTCGGAAGCTGAAGCACGAGCCAGACGACTCCGGCGGAGCCCCGAAGCCTGCCCCCGAAGACACGTTCGGATTGCCGCCCGTTGAGCCGAATCACGACGGGCCTCCAAAAGATCCGAACGCGCCAAGCGGAAGCCTGTCCTCAGACGGTGCCGAGGCGCTCACCGTCGACTTCACTCCTAATCCGAAGTAGCAGACCGTAAGCGAGACGGCATACCACCGTCGAGATTGACCTCTGGCCGCTCCCAAGAAAGGGCGGCCTATTTTGTTCTAAAGGACGGACAGAGGACACCGCGGGAAACGGACCGGCGCGCCGCACTACAAAAGAGACTGTGGGCTATTGGAACACGCCTGAAGGTGCGTCCAGTAGTCCTTGCCTCCGACCGGTCGCCCGCATCGGCACGCGGGAGTTGGATCACCAGCGGCGCACGCCGTAGCCGCCGCCCCAACCGCGATTGCCGGCAACGATCCGGATGATGACGAGAAGTATGATCGCGCCGAGCGCAGCACTGATAATCTGCGCGACAACGCCGACACCGAGGTGGATTCCCAATTGCGGAAAGAGCCAGCCGCCAAAGAACGCACCGATGACGCCAACGATGAAGTCGCCGATGAGGCCGAATCCGCCGCCGTGCATCAACTGCCCCGCGAGCCAGCCAGCGACGATACCGACCAGGATGATTACGATGAGACCGTCATTTGAAATGCTCATAGGAATTACCTCCGAGAAACAAGGTAAACCTACAGTGCGGGCATATAGTTCCATAATATTGGAACCATTCGTGCCAATACGTGTTGAATCATATTCATACAAAGGAGATACGCGTGGCCCGAGATCAACTCGCCGAAAGCATCAACGCTGCTATGGAGCTCCGCAAGGGCGGCAAGACTGTTCGTGCTGACGGCGAGCATGCCGCTGAAAAGGACGATGCCAAGCCCACCGGCGATACGGGATTCTTCGTGAAGAAGGCGGTGGAAGCCGTGGCCGTAACCGCAACTGTAGCCATGGCGATGGCGAATCCATAGTGGACGGAGGGCGCGATGCTGAAGCGGTTAGTCGTAAGCGCGGAGCAGAAGCGCATGACCAAGGAAGCCGATCGAAAGGTGGAGGAAAGAGCCGCCAACGAAACGCGTTTGTGGGCGGACTCGGCGAAGAAGCGCCGAATCCCGACAAAAAAACAGAACGCTCCATAAGAGCGATCTGTTTTGTGAGCATCCAGCGGTCGCGGCCTTACTGTTCCGGCTATCGGCGACCCGTTCCCCAGCCGTGATCGTCCAAGACGAACCTGACCATGATGAGGAGGATGACCGCGCCTATGGAGGCGTCGATGACGTGCGCCACTATCTCCACGCCCGGGTGAATCCCCAGCCGAGGCAAGAACCAGTTGCCGATAAATGCGCCGCACACCCCGACGAACAGATCGCCGACCACCCCAAAGCCGTGCCCACGCACTCGCTCCGCCAGCCATCCTGATACGATGCCAGCGACGATTACAGCGACGAGAGTTCCATCCGGATCGTTCATAGATACTGTCCCGCAATCATGCCTGCTAGGTTTTCGCAGGCAGCGACGCATCCATCATCCGATGATAAGTCGTCACCGGCCACGAGAGCGCGCTGGGAAATTCCGCCCATATGCTCGCGAAAAGGTCAGACGCCGTGCCAGTATTCCACTTCGCCGAGAACGTCGGCGCCAGCACCACGCCGACGCCGACCAAATAGACGATAACCACTAAAGCAATGAAAGTCCTCATCGTACACTCCCCCGCGACGTGCTCAATACTAACCTGCCCGACGCGTAAAGGTTCCAAAGCTGGTGGCGAAGTCGTCCTTCCGCAGTTGTTCTCGAACATCATCAAGCCCGTGCCCGCATCAACCCACCGCCGATCGAGATGGTGAGTTGTGGGGTCGGACTCTGCGAAAGGGAAGGGGGCGCGGTTGCTATGAACTCTTGCAGCCAATAACGTTCGGAGCGGAGCCCGGTGCGAAACACAACGCGAATCGGCCATGTCCAGCACCAGTCTTTGCGTTTCACAGATTAGAGGAACGGCTCTTGTGACAGGGTTCGGCCACACCTGGGGCTCGGCCGCGGCGACGAAGTCATGATCGTCCAAGCCTGCCTGAACGGACGTCGGGCCGGCGCCTTTCATCCGGCTCTGCCTCTGACCGCAGAGGCGATGGCGCGCGACGCGGCGGCCTGCGTCGCCGCTGGCGCAACCGAGGTTCATCTGCATGTGCGAGCGGCGGATGGCCGGGAATGCTTGGATGGCGAGGCCATGGACGCCACGGTTCTGGCTGTGCGCAATGCGTGCCCAGGGACGCCGTTCGGCGTGTCCACAGGCGAATGGATCGAGGGGAACACCGATCGCACTCTCGCCTGTATTGAATGCTGGCGGGAGCGGCCAGACTATGCCTCGGTCAATCTCTCTGAGGCGGGGGCGCCGGCAGTGATGGAAAGGCTCTGGCGCCTTGGTGTCGGAGTCGAGGCCGGGCTGGCGAGCGTCGCTGACGCGGAGCGTCTGGTGACGCTCGACCTAGGCTCCCGCGCGCTCCGCATTCTGATTGAGATCGCGGAGCAGGACGAAGCTGCCGCCTTGGCGGTCATGGGGGGCATTCAGAACGTTTTGGACCGTGCAGGATTGCGCAGACCGGTCTTGCTCCATGGCGAGGACGCGATGCTGTGGCGCTTTGTAGTTCAGGCGGGGGAAAGGCGCTTGTCGACGCGCGTTGGACTAGAAGACGGCCGCCTTCTGCCCGATGGAACGATTGCTTCTGGCAACCCCGCCATGGTCGCGGCCGCTGTCGAGATTTACCGCACGCGATTGTGCGCCCAACCTTAGTCGCCCGATGAGCGACGGCGGAATGGCGGATTTCGAGAGAAAAGAAGCGAAAGCCGTCGTCCGCTGGGCGCAAGGCCTATGCCGCACGGTTCAACCCAAAGGGCCCAAAGACTGTCCCCCGGTTACTGCTCGGTGTTGACTTGATAGGCCGCATCCGCGTGATCGCTGGGGGGCGGCTCCGCCTACCCGTTCGGGTCGCCATTGCCTGTTCCGCTCGCAAGCAAAAAGGGCCAGCAGGGGTGAAGCCCTGCCAGCCCTTTGTTACCAGTTCGTCCAAGTTATCGATCGGCCATCGGGGCCTCGTTCTTCACGCTAGGGTCATTGGCGGCATTATTCCCGCTGTCCGGCGTGACCATGTGCTGGTCCTCCGAGCTGCCGTTGCTGAAGATTGGCCGATCCGGCGGCGTCGCCGCAACAAAAGCCGCGCGGTGTTCGCTCATCCGATGCGGGTGATAGTACATGGAGCGCCCTACATTGGTGTTGATCGAGAGGGGCGACCATATGGGAACGTTTGGATTATTGGCGTAGGCCGCGCCGGAGGCGCCGACCGCGAGCATCAGAGCGGCTGTTCCGGCTAGAAGTACATTGCGCATTGTGGGTTTTCCTTCCAAGATTTGTTTGTCCGGGGAAGCGGACATACAAGGAAAACGAAGATCGCCCCTGCATGTTCCGGGCTGTCACGGGGTATTGAGACCTCGCCACTATCTGACCATTTTCTCGGTACCCGTTCGGTTGCCGCTTTTGACCGAGGTGGGACACCGAGCGGCGATAAACACGCGCCTTTCATACAAGCGCAACCAGTTTCGATCGCGAGAATTACGGACATCGGCTGATCCCGATACCTCCTAGAACTGCGCCACCCTCATTCCCCGAGGGTGGCCTTTTTGAGAACGAAGGCGAGCGCCCGACGCGACCGCGGACCGTAATTCGTCCCGCGCCGGCTCGACCTCGCCGAAATGCGCGGATGGAACAATTAGGCCAGCGGCGAATTGGGATGGTAGGAAATGACGAGGAATGTATCATGAGAACGAAAGGCAGCTCGCTGAGCGAACTGCGCGATGCAGGAACCGCCCGCAAAATCATGCGCGCGCATGTGGCGACGGTTCAGGCGCTCGACGAGGTCAGGCAGACAACCCACGTCTTACAGAGCAGAATCAACGAGGCGCGGTCCCGCGGGTTCTCCTCTCTGCGCTACTTCGCAGCTGAGCGCGCAACGCCGAAGTTGCCGCGAGCGGTTGGGCTCTGGGGCTGACGCATTGCTAATATGATCATTCCAACGTTGCGCGTCTTTTGTAGGAGCCGGCAATTGGAACGTGATGCGAGCGCGTCGTCGATTCCACGCTCGCGCCGACCTGCGTCGCCGTGCTTCTTCATTATAGCCTGTAGACGCTGTAGCGGCCCTCGCGCTGGCAAGGGGCGCACGGGAGCGTCAACGTTAAGGCTGGTGAGATCGGATAGGGTGACGGCGCCGGAGCGGGGCGTTTAGACGACGGCCGCCGTTTGAGGCTCATTGCCTCTGGCGTCAGCGTATAGCGCGACTAGGTGGGGGCGTTGCCGTTCGGGCTGACGACATTCGCGCTTCCATAGCTTGTGACGGCCGCTGCGCGAGACTCAACCGTTGGCGCCGGCGTGGGGTTGACGTTAAAGGCCATGACCGCATAGGGCGACCATGTCGGCATAAGCCGCGCCGACGCCAAGAGCGGCGGATAGCGCGATTGTTCCGAATAAGATCATCATACGCATGGGGGTTCCTCCGACGTTTCGTCCCCTTAGGATCACTAGGCGCCAATCGCTCGCGCTTTGCAGCTAAAGAAAATATTAGAGTCGACGGCGCGGTGGCCGACGCCGCCCTGTTTTCTGGACATTCGCGCAAAATGTCAGCATTTGAATTAATGCGCGCAAATGTCGCGCCATTGATCTGCCTCTTAGTTTGCGGCGGCTTGCCAAGAGCCTGGAACCAACGCAGGCCGACTTGGGTTGATCGGATGCCCATCGGGGTCGACGCAAGAAAAAATCTTAGAAAATGGCGATTGCAGCGCGCAGCGTGAACTACCGACTGGGAGGCTTGTATGCGCTGCTGACCGCGGCGCTGCTCGCGACCCAGGAGCCGTTTTCCGCGCTTGCCGCCAAGAAGCTGAGTTCCACCACCTTCATTTGCCTTACGCAATTGGCCCTGCTTCTCTCGGTTCCTCTGCTGACGCTATCGACCGGTAGCCGCCGCGATTTTCTTGCGCTCCTGTCCAATCCGCGCAATCTGCTCAAGTTTGCCGTACTGCTCGCCACCGGCGTGTGCGGTTTGCTGCTTTACAATATCGGCCTCTCCAGCGCGCACCCGATCATCACGGCGGCGATATTGAATCTGTCGCCGTTTTGGGCCGCGCTGGTCGCCTTGATCGTCTCGCGAAAATCAATCCCGGTTTCGCCGCTCATATTCTTCGGATGTTTCTCGGTGGCGTTTCTGGGCGCGATGATCGTCGCCTGGAGCCAGATCGACCAATCCAACGACCTGATGTTAAGGGACCTCGTCGAAAGCGTTTTCCATAGCCGCTGGGCTTATGCGATTCCGATGCCGATATTTTTCGCGCTGAGTGGAACGCTGATCGGCAAATGGTTCGCCGGTTTCGAGGAATCGGCGATCATCGCCGCCAATTTTGTGGTCTCCGGCATGGTTCTGATCCCTGCGACCCTGGCGATCGCGCATTGGCATATGGCCCCGGCGATCGACGGCGACGCCAAGTTTGCGATTCTGCTGCTGGTGATCGGCACTTTGGCGGCGGCGGCGGCCGGCCGCGTTTTTTACCAGGTGGCTTTGACCGCCACCCACAACGATAATGGCTTCGTCACTATGTTCTTTTTGCTAGTGCCGGCGCTGTCCGCGCTCATCACCGTGCCGCTGTCATGGTGGATCAAGGATCTGCGCTTCGTGATCGGACCGCTGTTCTTCGTCGGCCTCGTGCTGATCACGGCGCCGCTGCTCGCCTTCTTGCTCAGCACTTGGCGAACCCCCGCCGGCTGAACGCCGTTTGAGGACATCGGCGATCACGTGCAGGCGAGGCAGCCTTTAGCGACGTTCGCCAATGTCAGCGAACGACTCGTCGATCTGGCCGTTGAACAGCGCATGGATCATGGCTTCATTCCATGTGGCGGTCTCGCCGGAAGCGACTTTCGTTGCAAAAAATCACCCCGGCGAAATGGCCGCATCGGCAAGTCTTTTTGCGGCTTCCCGCTCCCGCTCAATTTCCGAAAGCGCTCGTTGCCAGTAATCGACATATTTGCCGTCGGGCCTTCCCGCAGCTTCCCAAATCGCGCGCGCCCGATGTCTGATGGATTGTTCGGGGCCCGGGTCGCTGTCGGATTCATTCATCTGATCGTGCTCCTTCGCCCTCGATCAAACCGAAGAACATCATCAGCAGGGCAATACCGGCTAAGTCGAATATACCTCCCGCGGCAGCTCCGACCGGAATCACGAAATTTGAGCCGAGCGCGATCAATGCGGCCCCGCCAAGTGCACTTACGAATATCATTCGAACTCTCCGCCCGCTTCTGCGACGCTTGCCAGATGCGAGGGAAACGAATGGCGGCCGGGAACGTTCCGCCCGGCGAAGCCTGGGTGATAGCCGGCGATGCGGCCTGGCCGCCCCCATGCGGAAGCCGCCGCCGAAATGAGCGTGGCCGCCGAGGCGACCGCCGCCCCCGGCGCGTCCAACATGAGCACCCCACCATTCGTACGGCGGCAAACGCGATCGACGAGAAAGCGGCCACCAACACGACTGCCGCCGAAATCGCGGCCTTACTCTCCGACCACACGATACGTTCCTCAAACCACCTTGAGGAGCGAATCTAGAGTGAGGATGGTTCCAATTTCTCCCCATTTCTCTGCGAGAAACCGAGCCTTGTGCATTCTTCGGAGTGCGGCTTCAGGGCGGCGACAAACCAAAATACATCGACCCCACACGACTCGAAACGCCGCACGGCGGTTCAGTCGTCGACGCCTTGAAAGATTCGGCGCCTTCGCGGATTGTTGGAGCAAACGCTCGACCGCCAGCGCGCAGACGGTCAGGGAACGCGCTCGTGCGATCTGAGGTAGCCGAGGAGCGACCCAACTGATCCAGGATCGGCGGAACGTTCGGGAGCACGGCCATGTCGCGAAGAAGCGGGCAGGGCCGCCTCGCAGACACTCCATTCTGCGCGACGGCCCGACCCGCTCTAGAGACCTTCAGATTAGCTCTTGGGCGCGTCGGGCGCAGCCATTGGCTTCTTCATCATGTGATGCATCGTATGATGTTTCATCATCATGTGGTGTTTCATCATCATGTGATGGTGCATCATCATGTGATGGTGGTGAATCATGTGATGGTGCACCATTGGCTTCGCCATTGCCGCATCGGGGGCAGGGGCCGCGTCGTCGGCAAAAGCAACGGCGGGAGCGAACATCAGAGCCGAAGCAAGGCCCAGCGCTGCTAGTAATTTAGACATAAAATCCCTCCAAGGGTTCGGTCATGAGAATCAAAACCTTCGTAGACTTCTCAGACCCGATATTAACTGCAGATGAACACTTGAGAGAGTTGCAATGTCTAATCTAAATCTATAGAAATACTGTATCACCTTGCCAAAGGGCTTCCCATCCGTCCGCTCCCGATCTGTTCTCTGCGCGCGCTATGCTATGGTCGTTCCGCATTCGCTGGTCGACTGGGGCTATTTGGTCCCTCCTCCTCGCGATTGGCGCTAGCGCAGCGGACCCGCCGCCAGAACTTGCCTCGCGTAAACGAGGATGACGATCCAGTTTGCAAAATACATCGCCGGACGTATCGGGAAGCGCGCGAGGCCCGAGATCATGCCGACCGCGTGAGCGCAGCCTTGGCAATCTGATCGCGGTCCAGCGCTCCAGCGTGCTCGGCAATAGGTGGCGGTCAGTTCTGCGTCCTGTTCGGTAAATCACGCTTCGAGCACAGCGATTTCAAAGGCCTCTTTCACCAGCGTATTGCCGACGACAATACATCGGCTGCAAAATCTCGGGCAGGGCGACGCGCTGAGAAATCGGGGCCGGACGGTGACTGCCCAGGAGGGCGAGCCAGTTCCCTCTCGCCCCTATCCTTATGTTTTCCTTATGCCGCAATACCGAGTCCTGAATGGAATCATTGCGCCCTCTTGGCGCATGGATGCGAGATTAATCCGGAGGCGTCGCGCCATGACTGATCTCATCTACCTCGCGCTCGGGGTCCTGTTTTTCGTGTTGATGGGCGCTTACGCCAGCGCCTGCAACCGATTGTAGGGAAAAACGCCATGATCGAACCCATCATCGGCCTGATCGTCGGGGTCAGCCTCGGCATCTACCTCTTGTACACGCTAATCCATCCCGAGAAATTCTGAACGGGCACTTCAAAAAAATCTGACCTTGAAGGTGACGCCATGACAATCGTCGGCTGGCTGCAAATTGCGATCGTTCTCGCCCTCGTACTCGCGACCGCGATTCCCCTGAGCAGCTATATAACGAGCATTTATGGGGGCAGGGACAATTTCCTCTCGCCAGTCCTGCGGCCCGTCGAGCACGTATTCTATCGCCTCGCCGGCGTCGATGAGAAGCGGGAGCAAAGCGCATTCATCTACGCAATCGCGCTGATTGCCTTTTCCATCGCCGGATTCGTCTCCCTCTACGCCTTGCAGCGGTTGCAGAACGTGTTGCCGCTCAATCCGCAGGGCTTCGACGCCGTCGGGTCCGATCTGGCGTTCAATACCTCGATCAGCTTCATCACCAACACCAATTGGCAGAATTACGGCGGCGAGACGACGATGAGTCATCTCACCCAGATGCTTGGCCTCACGACGCATAACTTTCTGTCGGCGGCGACGGGTCTTGCCATCGCATTCGCGTTCGTTCGCGCCTTCGCGCGCTCGTCGGCGACGACGGTTGGCAATTTCTGGGTCGATGTCACCCGCGTCTCCCTCTATATCCTGCTGCCGCTCTCGATCATTATCGCGCTCGTCTACGTCGCGCTCGGCGTGCCGCAGACCTTGGCCGGTTCGGTCGACGTGACGACGCTTGAGGGCGCGAAGCAGACCATTTCGATGGGGCCAATGGCCAGCCAGGAGGCGATCAAGCAGCTTGGCACCAATGGCGGCGGATTCTTCAACACCAATTCGGCGCATCCGTTCGAAAGCCCGAACGCCTGGACCAACATCATTCAGATCTGGACGTTGCTGCTGATCCCCGTCGCCTCCGTCATCGCCTTCGGCCGGGCCGTCGGCGACATCCGGCAAGGGCGCGCGATCTTGATCACGATGGCGATCCTGCTCGTTGCGGGCGTCGGCGTTATCTATTGGGCTGAGAGCGCCGGAACTTTGGGCTTGACCGCGCTTGGGGTCGATCCCACGGCGGGCAATCTTGAAGGCAAGGAGATCCGCTTCGGGCAGGCCATGGATGCCTTGTTCACGGCTGCGACGACCGGCACCGGCACCGGCGCCGTCATCACGATGCATGATTCGCTGACCCCGCTCGGCGGTCTTGTGCCGCTGTTCAATATCCTCGCTGGCTGCATCTGGCCGGGCGGCGTCGGCGCCGGGCTCTATGGCTTCCTCGTCGTCGCCGTCATCGCGGTGTTCGTCGCGGGCCTGATGGTCGGCCGCACGCCGGAATATCTCGGCAAGAAGATCGAATCGCGCGAGATGAAGCTCGCGATGTTCGCGGTGCTGATCTATCCGATGGTGGTGCTCGGCTTCTCCGGAGCCGCGGTTCTGTTGAAGACCGCGCTGGACAGTCTCAACAATGCCGGGCCGCACGGGCTTTCGGAAATCATCTACGCCTATGCCTCGACCAACGCTAACAACGGCTCGGCCTTTGCCGGACTGAACGGCGCGACGCCGTGGTTCAATACGACGCTCGGCCTCGCCATGCTGTTCGGGCGCTTCGCCTACGCGATTCCCGTGTTGGCGCTCGCGGGAGGGCTGGCGGCCAAGAAGAAGGCGCCGGCTTCGGCGGGCACGTTCCCGACTACCGGACCGCTGTTCGTCGGCCTTCTGCTCGGCGTCATCGTCATCCTCTATTTGCTGCAATATTTCCCGGCGCTCGCGCTGGGGCCGGTCGTCGAGCATTTCCTGATGCTGGGCGGCAAGGCTTTCTGACGACAAGACTGTTTTGATTGGAGAACTCCATGTCCACGAACGCCAGGACTCAGGGACTTTTCGATTCGAAGATCATCGGCGCAGCGTCGATCGACGCCCTGCGCAAGCTTGACCCGCGAAAACTCGCCAAGAATCCGGTAATCTTTGTCACCGAAGTCGTCTCACTCGTCGTCACCGGCTTTTTCATCCGCGATGTCATCGCGCAGAGCGGTACGGCTTTGTTCTCCGGGCAGATCGCTTTCTGGCTGTGGTTCACGGTGCTGTTCGCCAATTTCGCTGAAGCGGTGGCGGAAGGGCGCGGCAAGGCGCAGGCCGACACTTTGCGCAAGACGCGCACCGACACGCGCGCCAAGCGCTATGTCGATTCCAAGAACCTGAGCGACGTCATCCAGCCGGTCAATGCGCTCGACCTGCGCGTCGGCGACGTGGTTCTCGTCGAGGCCGGCGACATCATCCCCGGCGACGGCGAAATCATTGAAGGCGTCGCCTCGGTCAATGAATCGGCGATCACCGGCGAATCGGCGCCCGTCATCCGCGAAGCCGGCGGCGACCGCTCGGCCGTTACCGGCGGCACCACGGTGCTCTCCGACCATATCAAGGTGCGCATCACCGCCGCGCAGGGTTCGACCTTCATCGATCGCATGATCGCGCTTGTCGAAGGCGCCGAGCGGCAGAAGACGCCAAACGAGCTGGCTTTGTCGATCCTTCTGTCGGGCCTGACGCTGATCTTCCTGATCGTCTGCGTGACGCTATGGCCGATTGCCGGCTATTCCGGCACAGTTCTCTCGGTGACGGTGCTGATCGCCCTGCTGGTCTGCCTGATCCCGACGACGATCGGCGGTCTTTTGTCGGCGATCGGCATCGCGGGCATGGACCGGTTGATCCGCTTCAATGTGATCGCGACTTCGGGTCGCGCCGTGGAAGCTGCGGGCGACGTCGACACACTGCTGCTCGACAAGACCGGCACGATCACTTTCGGCAATCGCATGGCCGATGAGTTCATTCCCGTCGCCGGCATCACGGAGCGCACGCTCGCCGAGGCGGCGCTGATTGCCAGCCTTGCCGACGAAACCCCGGAGGGTCGCTCCATCGTGGCGCTCGCCAAGAGCCGTTACAATATTGCCGCGCCGTCAATTCCGCCGGAAGCCACCGTCGTCGAATTCACCGCCCAGACCCGAATCTCCGGCCTGGATATGCCAGGGCGCGTATTGCGCAAAGGCGCGGTCGACGCGATTCTCGCGCAATCGGCTACCACCGGCGCGGCGGCGGCGGCGCGCAATGATGGCGGCAGCGCGGTGCTTGTTCGGCAGGCGACTATCGGCGATGCGGCCCCGGCCGATTTCCGCCAGGCGGTCGATCGCATTTCCCGCTCGGGCGGCACGCCGCTCGCCGTCTCCGACAACAATCAGTTGCTAGGGGTGATCCACCTCAAGGACATCGTCAAACCAGATATCCGCCCGCGCTTTGCCGAATTGCGCGCGATGGGCATCAAGACAGTGATGGTGACGGGCGACAATCCGATCACCGCCGCGGCGATCGCCTCGGAGGCCGGCGTCGACGATTTCCTCGCGCAGGCGACGCCGGAGGACAAGCTTGCCTATATTCGGCGCGAGCAGCAGGGCGGCCGCCTGATCGCCATGTGCGGCGACGGCACCAATGACGCGCCGGCGCTCGCCCAGGCCGATGTCGGCGTGGCGATGCAGACCGGCACGCAGGCGGCGCGCGAAGCGGGCAATATGGTCGATCTTGATTCCGATCCGACCAAGTTGATCGAGATCGTCGGCATCGGCAAACAGCTCCTGATGACGCGCGGTTCGCTGACGACGTTTTCGATCGCCAACGACGTCGCCAAATATTTTGCGATCATTCCCGCGCTGTTCGTCACAACCTATCCCGAGCTTGGCGCGCTCAACATCATGGCGCTCCACTCGGACAAATCGGCGATCCTGTCAGCAGTTATCTTCAACGCGCTGATCATCATCGCGCTGATCCCGCTCGCGCTCAAGGGCGTCGCCTATCGACCGGTTGGCGCTGCTGCGCTGCTTCGCCGCAACCTCCTTATCTATGGTCTTGGCGGCGTCATCGTTCCTTTCATCGGCATCAAGATCATCGATACCTTGATCTCCGCCCTGCATCTGGCTTGAGGAGCCAATCATGTTAAGCCAAATTCGTCCCGCCATCGTGCTGCTGGTCCTTTTCACCGCCTTGACCGGCCTCGCCTATCCCCTGGCGATAACCGGCATCGCGCAGGTCGTCATGCCGAGCCAGGCCAACGGCAGCCTTCTCGGCGGCGACAAGCCGGTGGGCTCGGCGCTGATCGGCCAGAATTTCACCGCCGATAAATATTTCCATAGCCGCCCCTCGGCGACGCAGGCGCAGGATCCCGCCCACCCTGACGATTCCTCCAAGACGATCGACGCGCCTTACAACGCCGCCAATTCGACCGGTTCGAACCTCGGCCCGACCTCGCAGAAGCTGCTTGACCGCGTAAAGGCGGATGTCGACGCCAAGCGCACTGCGGGCTTGACCGGGCCGGTTCCCGCCGATGCCGTCACGACCTCGGCTTCCGGGCTTGACCCGCATATCTCGCCCGAGAACGCGCTTTCCCAGGCCGCCGCCGTCGCCAAGGCGCGCAGTTTGCCGGAGGACAAGGTGCGCGCTTTGGTGGAGGCCAATATCGAGGGACGCGCCCTCGGTCTGATCGGCGAGCCGCGCGTCAATGTTCTGCGCCTGAACATGGCGTTGGACGCGATGGCGTCGTCCTGAAATTGAACATCGTTCAAGAGGAGGAGTCTGGCAGGAATCGAACATTAGCGGCAACGCGTGGTTGGACGGATGGTTCGGGGGGCGTCCAGAATTTGGCCTGAGTGGATCAATCTCAATGCCGATACGCACAAAGGCGCGCAAGGCCAGCATCCTTGTCGTCACGAGCGATCCACAGATGCAAAAGCTGCTGAAATCGATTTTCACAGCGAACGGCCATCTGGCGCTCTTTGCTGTCGAAGGTTCGACCGCGATCGAGGCCCACAACGCGGCTTTTCCTAAACTGGTGGTCCTCGATCTCGACCTCTCCGATTTGCACGGCCACGATGCAATTCTTGGAATACGCAGTCGCTCGGACGTTCCCATGATCGTGCTCTCGGATCGGCATGGGGAGGTCAATCTCGTGGACGCGCTAGATAGTGGCGCGGACGACTATCTTGAGAAGCCGTTCCGCGCGAGCGAGTTGTTGGCGCGCATCCGTTCTGTGCTCCGACGCAGCCTGAAGGCCCGCGGCGAGGAAGTGATCTATCGATGCGGAGACCTGATTGTCGACATTCTTGGCCACCGCGTCATTCGCAGCGGCGAACCGATCAGATTGACGCCAATGGAATTTGAGATCCTCTCGCTGCTGGTTCGCAATGCCGGCCACATTGTCCCCTACCAACGGTTTGTCGACTCTATGAGCGACACGAAGCATAGCTGGAGCAAACAAGCGTTGCGCGCATCGATTTGGGGTTTGCGCCACAAAATCGAGGAGACCCCTGACAATCCAAAAATAGTTCTGACCGCGGAACGGCTCGGGTATCGACTCGCCGATGATTCCTCACGGTCGTCGTCGTGAGGTCGAGATCGATCGTGGCAGCCGCGGCGCTCAAGATCGCGCCTCGGAACTGACCGACTTTTCTTCATATCGTCAGGCGACTAGCCAGGAAATCGACGAAGACCCTGACCCTCGCGGGGAGCAATCTTGAAGTCATGACGGCATGCACCGGCGTCGGGGGAAAGCTCCACTCTAACAATATTTGTCGAACCGCGCCCGTATCGTAGGCCGATCGTGCGATGGAGGGCTCAAGCGCGGCGACGCCATGTCCCTGCTCGGCAAATTTCCGCGTCATTGAAACATTGTTGGTCGAGACGCGGCCGTGCACATTCACATCGACGGATTTCTTGCCCGACACCGCACGCCAGACGCCCGGATGCGCCATATAAGATTGAAGGATGCAGTCGTGGTCGCCAAGGTCGCCTGGATGTTGCGGTTCGCCGCGCCTGATCAGATATGACGGCGAGGCGTAGAACAGCCGTGTGGCGTTGCCGAGATGACGGACGATCAGCGCCGGATCCCTGATCTCACCTAGGCGAATGCTGACATCGACACTCTCATCGATGAAATTGGCGGGGCGCGACGACAAATCCGCGTCGATGGCGATCTCGGGATAGAGCCGCGCGAACTCGTCGATGATCGGGGCGATCAGCGTGAGGCCGAATTCGACCGGCATCGACAAGCGCAGCCGTCCGGTCAGGCGTTTGGCCGCCTCTTTGAGCAGCTCCTGGGCCGCGGCGGCGTCCTGCACGATGCGTTCGCAGCGTTCGAGATACCTCCGGCCCGGTTCGGTCAAGGCGAGGCGTCGTGTCGTGCGCTGAATAAGTCGAACGCCGACGCGTTTCTCCATCAACGTGACGCGCCGCGACAATGTCGCGATCGGGATGCCGGAGGCCTTGCTCGCGCGTGTGAAGCTCAACGCACGCGCGACCTCTACGAAGAAGATCATGTCTTGCAGATCGGATGGAGCAAGCGCCTGCGGGGCCAATATATATTCTCACTATTGGAATAATTGTTTCCATCCTACCAGATTTATTCCCCATTTGAGAAGGTCTACCTCTCCTCACAACGCGGCGCCGCCAAGCCGGAGCAATCGCCGCACAATTGAGGAGAACGACAATGTCGACGCAACAGCTCGCAAATATTCTGAAGATCAGCGCCCAGAATCCGCCACCTGCAAACGCGACGCCGACGATAATGCGGGCCTGGGCCGAAGGCATCACCAGCCACACGCCGCTCGCCGTAAACGTGAACATCGTCCGCACGAGCTTCGGGCCGTACCAGGGCGACTTGATCACGCCCGAAGGCGGCGACGCCTCGCGGCTGATCATCTATTACCACGGCGGCGGGTTCTTCCTTTTCTCCAGCCAGACCTATCGCGTCACGACGACCAACCTGGCGCGCGCCTCGGGAAGCGCCGTGTTCGCCCCGGACTATCGGCTGGCCCCGGAAAATCCTGCGCCCGCCGCGCATGACGATGCTTTCGGCGTCTATGAATGGGCGCTCGAGCGAGGCTACGCGAGCGACAAGATCGCACTGTGCGGCGATTCCGCCGGCGGCAATCTCGCGCTGGCGACGGTCGTAAGAGCGCGCGACGCTAAACTTCCGCTGCCAGCGTCAATCGCAGTTTTTTCTCCATGGCTTGATTTTGCCGAGGAAGGCGCATCATACCGCACCCTTGCAGACGACCCGATCCTGCCGCCATCGGTGCTCGACGGATTCAAACAGGCCTATCTCGGCGACAGTGACCGCATGTCCTCCAAAGTGACGCCGTTCTATGCGGATCTGAACGGCCTGCCCCCGACCCTGGTGCATGTGGGGAGTTGCGAAAGGCTGCGTGACGACTCGATCGCGATCGTCGAACGCATGAAGATGGCGGGCGTCAAAGCCGGACTGAAAATCTTCGACGGCATGTGCCACGGCTGGCAAATTTTCGCGCCGATGCTCGAAGAGGGCATGCAATCCACCGAAGAGGTCGCTGCCTTCATCAGGGCGCATCAAGCTTGAAGGGGCGGGGGCGCTCCATCTGAACGGCAACCGGGCGAAGGAATTGCACCGTGCCGACAGGCGCGCCAAATCCCCACATCTTCGAACCGATGGGCCGCGATCCCTTCCGCGGCCCCCATTTGCGGAGGCAACACCGATGTTTCACCTTTCCTGGAATTCGATCCTCTCCTGGGCGATCGCCGCCTTCTTTGTGCTGGGCGGCGTGATCAATGTCCTCGCTCTCGGCTCAACTACCGCCGAATATAGGCGCTGGGGATATCCTGATTGGTTCCACTTCGCGACTGGCGCGCTGGAATTCGCGACGGCCATCCTGCTTGCCTTAACGACGACCCGTTTATTGGGCGCAGGGCTCGGCGCCGCCGTGATGCTTGCGGCCATCGTCACGGTCGTTTTTCACGGCGAATACGTCCGCGCGGCGCCGCCGGCCATTGTTCTCGTGTTGCTCGCGATCATCGCCTGGGCTGTACTCTAGCGGGTTGGCCCTGGTTGTCAGTTCGACGAAAGGACGGTCAGATTGATGCTCCTGGTCGTGGCGGAGGACTTCGGCAGAGACCGCCAAAGGCCCTGGTCTCTCTGAAGCCGAACCCGAACTGGTCGACCGGCGCGATGCCCTGGATGCTCACTGCCGGTTTTCTATGCTTCCCAATCGCTTGATCGAAGCCGGTCCCGGGCGAAAGGAGACGCGCCTGGTTTTCTCTGAGCCATTGATCGGCCGGCGCGGCGCCTGCGGTTTCAATTGGTTGCGGCCCTCCACGCAGACGCGTGGCGGAGCTGGTTTCTGTTTTTCATAAAATAAGACTGGACGCCACATTTTGTTCTTGATATGTTCTCATCTCCCAGGTAGAGGGATGAGAACATGATCCATGAATTTCGGCTATCGCCGCTCGGCAAAGGCGGCGTCTCCTGCGATGAGGGCGGCGCTTTCGTCGGCGCTGTTCCGGTACTTGTGCGGACGCGCAGGAACGGCAGGGACGAATGGCGCCCGCGCGATTGCGACGATCTCTCCAAGAAGATGAGCGCGCTCTACGGCCTGCCCATCGATATGTCATCGAAGAGCGGCGGTCTCAGGGCGATCGCCAATGCGTTCAATGACGGCGACATGGCGCGCGCCCAGGTCGCGACTTTGCTGCTTCGCATCCCCAATCCGCCGTCCCTTTCCAAGGGCGCGCCGTCGCGCCAGGAGACGATCAAGCTCGCTGGCGAACTTCAATGGGGCGGTTTGCTCAAAGCCGATTGGGACCCTGGCTTACACCCTCGTTGGCCGGCTGGCGCGCCTGACAGCCAAGGCGGACAATTTGCCCCAAAAGGGGATGATGAAGTCGGCGCTTTGCCGAATTCACAAGGGAACCGAACAGGGTCGGACAATTCCCGATCCGACGGGACCCTTGCCGATGCGCGCATTCATCTCGCCGACGCCGGCGTCAGCGATGCGTCCGACGATCCGATGGCGCAAGCGGCCGCACGCGCGTCTGAGGAAGCGCAGCGCAACGCGAGCGCTCAAGGCAGGCCCGCCAGCAACGAACACGGAAATTTCTGGCAGAGGCTTGGGTCTGAGCTGTCGGATGGAACAAAGGCCTTATTCGCCGAGATCGGTCACGCTCAAATCGAGCAAAGCAATGCCGATCTCGCCACGGGCGCCGCTGGGGCCGACGCGATCGCGCATGCGTTGCGGGCCTACGCCGAATATCGCGAGCAACCCTGGCTTAGCTCCGATGGGCAGCCTCTACAGATTTCCGTGTTCAATAACGGCGACGCCGGTTCCGATCAAGCAGAAATGATGGGAGAACTGTCCAAGCCAAATCCGTCGCTTACGCGTCCCGCCACGAACGCCGATTGGATCGATGCTCTGACCACCCTGGCCTCGCTCGTGTCTGAGGCCGCCGGGCCGGCGCTGAGATTAGCGGGTCCTGCCGCAGAGGCGGTCGACGGGGTGGAGGTGTCGGCGAATGCCGCCGAAAGCGCCTTTGCGACCACTGAAGGCGTCGCAGTCAATGGCCGTCGAGCCATTGATCGAGGCGCCAGCTACGAAAAGGGTGTCCGAAATCTATATGGTGACTTACCCTTCAGTCAGCGCAAGTTTGAGATTGTCATGGATGGTATGGAGGTGAGCGGCGTCGCCGACAGCACCAGCTTGATAGACGAGAAACTGACCGCGGTCGAGGCGAAATACGTCGACGATTGGTTCACCTCATTAAGAAATCCGGCGAGTGAGAACGGCGGCAAGCCATGGGCTGTGAAGGAGCAACAGCAGATGGTGCAACAGGCCAGAGCATACTCGCAATACTTTCCCGGAGGCATTGTCTATCATACGAATAGCGTCGATTTCGCCGCCTATTACTCGAACGTTTTCCAAAACTCCGGCCTCAGAAACTTTCGCCTCGTGATAACCCCTGCAACAAAGATGAGTAAAATGATGGCAAAAAATTATATGGAGCGCATTTTCGGCTCGGGCGCGTTCGAATATGAAAGAAAGGTTCCGGGAACGAGGCCGGGCGAAGAGGCTTCCGTTCGATATGTTTCTTTCGACAATCGGGCGTCTATTCCGAAACTGTTCCATGAGGTGCTTAATAAGATTAAGCCCAAGCTCTTGAAGAACGGCGGGGCAATCCTCGAGGGCACGAGCCTGGAACTCCCCGATGGCAGCCATTTTTTTGCGATACAGTTCACCGTTGACCTCGAAGGATGGCGCAAACAAATTGAGCTTGGCGCCAAAGAGCTCGGCCGCGCCACCGCGAAGGTGCAAGGCGGTGACGTCATCATTTCCGACGGACGCTCATATCCCTTGTCGAGCTGCAAAGTAGTATTCGAATAACGTTCCGCGCGCAGATCGACGGACCCCGAGCGTCCCCTCGTTTCCGCGGAGGAATTTGGGCGCCAAGGGTGACGGCCTAGTTGTCGGTCGTACCTTGGAATATCGAACATCTCAACCCGTGATAGGGCCAAAATGACGAACTCTTTGGAGATTCAGCTAATCAAAATTATTGCAAACTTAGCTTTGTACCTCGAATTTTCGTCTGCCTCGAAGAGGGTCGAAGACTCGGAAGTAGGCATGATGGAGCAGCTAGCTTCGGAGCTTCAGGGTATGAGTGAAGGAGATCAGAGAAAATTTTCAGATGCGATCAGGGTCATCGCGTCAGACTATGACAAAAAACAAAAAAGGTTTCTCTCAGAACTTCCGGAAAATTTTGGGTTAGAGGGAAGCTAGTCTCACTATAATTTTGACAGCAACGCGAGGCCGGTCTGCTTCGCCGCCATGGGGCAGTGTGTATCGCCGGTGGATGTACGAGGCGATGCGTTTCTGGGACGAAGACCTTGCTGAACGGGGCATGGAGGAGCGCGACTTCGCGCGAATAGTATGACCTATTTCGAATTAGAACCGGAAGTGGCGGGTGGGTTCGGGCCTATGACAACAGGAAACCTGAGGGCCAGGCCGCCGCGGCTTGAGAAATTCAACTATGAGTTTGAAGTGTGGCTTGGCGACCCCCTCCTTGAGGCCGTCAGCACTTTCATTGTTACGGATCGTCTCAAAGAGCGCTTGATAGAGGCGCGCGCATCAGGCGTCGCGTTTGGCGATGTCGAGGTTACGAAAGCTGGGATATTTCTTGACATGAATGGCGATCGCCCTCTCCCCGCCTTCTCTTGGCTGCAAATCAGCGGTTGCGCAGGAACGGACGACTTTGGTCTGTCTTCGTCTGGCCTCCTGGTCGTGTCAGAACGGATCATGAATTTGCTCAGCGCGTTTGGATTGAACCACTGCGAACTATCCAAATACGATGCAAAGAAGAATTTGTAGTCGCTTCCGGCAAGCCGCCACGGGCGATTGAGTAGGAGTGAGGGGATTGGCCGCCGCGGTCAGCCCCTATCTTCCCATGAAATGGGGAGGTACCGAGAGGGGCCGGCGTTGATCCGCAACGATCGTACCTAGGCGGCAAGCCCTTCACCGTACCTTACCCCCGTTCCGCTCGGGTCCGCGGGAGAGGGGGCGTCAGAAACTTTCGCTTCGTGATAGCGCCTGCAACAAGGATGAGCAAAAAGATGGCAAAGAATTACATGGAGCGCATTTTCGGCGTTGGCGCGTTCGAAAGAAAGGTTCCGGGGATCGGGCCAGGCGAAGAGGCTTCCGTTCGATACGTTTCTTTCAACGACCCGGCGTCTATTCCAAACCTATTCGATGAGGCGCTAGATAAGATCGAGCCCAAGCTCGTGAACAGCGGTGGGGCAATCCTCGAAGGCACGAAACTGGAACTCCCCGATGGCGGCCGTTTTTTTGCGATACTGTTTAGCGTCGATCTCGAAGGATGGCGCAAACAACTTGAGCTCGGCGCCAAAGAGCTCGGCCTCGCCACCGCGAAAGTGCTAGGCGGTGATTTTATCGTTTCCGACGGACGATCATATCCCCTGTCTAGTTGCAAAATCGAATTCCAATAACGTTCTGCGCGCCGGTCGATCGATCCTCAGCGTCCGCTTCGTTTCCGCGGAGGAAATTGGGTAATCGTTTGTATCGGCTGGCGGCGCTCGCGACGGACCTGACGACCGAAGGCTCATTGCCCCGGGGCGTTGCCAAGTGTCGAGCGCGCCGGCAGACTGCCCTTCGCCGGAGGCACGGGGGCCGAACCTCATGCGCCCAGTTTCATTCTCGCCGGAAAACGAGGAGCAGTGAGGAATGTCAGCATTTCCCGACAGAGCGAGAGTGGTCATCATAGGGCAGGGCGGCATTGTCGGCGCTTCGGTCGCTCATCACCTGATCGAACGGGGTTGGGACGGCATCGTCGGTATCGACAAATCAGGCATCCCGACCGACATCGGCTCCACGGCGCATGCCTCGGACTTCTGTTACACCACCAGCCACGACTATCTCTCGGTCTGGACCACCCAATATTCGATCGATTTCTACGAGAAGATGGGTCACTACGCCCGGATCGGCGGGCTGGAAGTCGCCCGCGCGGGCGATGACGTCTGGATGGAGGAGATCAAGCGCAAGGTCTCGTCCGGCAAGGCTTTCGGCACGAAGGCCCGTCTCGTCAATCCCGCCGAGATCAAGGCAATGTTCCCGCTTATCGAGGAAGATCAGGTGCAGGGCGGCATGTTCGATCCGGACGCCGGTCTGGTCGTGCCGCGCTCTCAGACGGTGGCCGGCAAGCTCGTCGACCAGGCGGAGAAGAGCGGCAAGCTGCGCGCTTTCGCCAATACGCCGGCGCAGTCGCTGATCGTCGAGAATGGCCGCATCAAGGGCGTCGTCACCCATCGCGGGACGATCATGGCCGATCATGTGATCGACTGCGCCGGCATCTGGGGCCGCCTCATCGCCGAAATGGTCGGCGAAGACCTGCCGGTCATGCCGGTCGACCATCCCCTGACTTTCTTCGGGCCCTATGACAGGTTCGCCGGCACCGGCAAGGAGATCGGTTTCCCGCTGCTGCGCGACCAGGGCAATTCCGCCTATATGCGCGACACTGGCGACCCGGCGACCACCGAGGGCGGCCAGATCGAGTGGGGCTATTACGAGACGACCCATCCGCGCATGTGCCATCCGCGCGAGATTCTGGAAAAGCATGAGGCGCGGCTGTCGCCGTCGCAACGCGATCTCCACATGGAGCAGATTCTCGCGCCGCTGGAGCGCGCCATGGAATTGACCCCGATCCTCGGCGAAATCGGCTATAACGAAGGCCATTCCTTCAATGGCCTGTTACAGGTCTCTGCCGCCGGCGGCGCCTCATGCGGCGAGAGCCAGCAGGTGCGCGGGCTGTGGTATTGCGTGGGCATCTGGGTCAAGGACGGCCCCGGCTATGGCAAGCTGATCGCCGACTGGCTGACTGATGGGCGCACCGGGATCGACCACGCCAGCATCGACTATGCGCGCTTCTACCCGCACCAGCTGGAAGAGAAGCACATCGAAGGTCGCTGCTTCGAGGCCGCGCAGAAAATCTACTATCCGGCCGTGCATCCGCGCGAACCTTACGCGACCGGCCGCAACGTCAAGCGCTCCCCCTTCTACGAGCGCGAGGAGGCGCTTGGCGGCTATTTCATGGAGCTTGGCGGCTGGGAGCGCGCGCATGGCTATGCGGCCAACGAACACCTGCTCGAAAAATACGGCAACCGCGTTCCTGTCCGAGAGAACGAATGGGACGCTCGCCACTTCTGGCGCGTCTCGAACGCCGAGCACTTAGCGATGAGCGAGGATTGCGGCATCGTCAACCTCTCGCACTTCTACATGTTCGACGTGGAAGGCCCGGACCATGTTGCGCTGATGGAATGGGTCTGCGCCGCGAAGATCGGCGGCGACGCCAATGTCGGCAAGGGTATCTATACGCACTTCCTCGACGATGAGGGCAATGTTCGCGCCGACTTGACGGTCTTCCGCATGGCCGATCGCTGTCGCGTCGTCGACGGCGCGGACGCCGGCCCGCGCGATTTCCATTATGTGAAGCGCATCGCCGAGGACAAGGGTTTCAACGTCGCCGTCACCGATGTCTCGGAGAAATTCGTCACCATTGGCGTATGGGGCCCGAATGCGCGCGCGACATTGAAGAAAGTCGTCGCCGATCCGGCCGCGCTCGATCCGGAAAGCTTCCCCTTCGCCGCCATCAAGCCGATCGAGATCGCCGGCAAGACCGTCTCCGCATTCCGCATTTCCTATGTCGGCGAGCAGGGCTGGGAACTGCACATGAAATACGAGGACGGCCTCGCCGTCTGGGATGCGTTGCGCGAAACCGGCGTGATGGCGTTTGGTATCGAGACTTATGCGAATTCGCGGCGCATGGAGAAGAGCCTGCGCCTGCAGAACGCCGATCTTCTGACCCAGTACAATCTGCTCGAAAGCGATCTGGCCCGCCCCAAGGTCAAGGAGGCCGATTTCCGCGGCAAGGCCAGGCATCTGGAGCATCGTGCGAGGGCGCATCAGCCCGCCATGCTTTGCACGCTGGTCATGACGAACAATATCGATTCCAAGGGCGCCGCTCGCTATCCCGTCGGCGCGCTGCCGGTGATGGATCCACAGACCGGCGAAACCCTGGCGGACGAACTCGGCCGGCGGTCCTACACAACCTCGATCGCCTTCGGCCCGACGCTGGGGAAGAATATCGCGCTCGCCTATCTGCCGTGGGACTATTGCCAGCTCGGCCGCAAGCTGAATGTCGAATATTTCGCCGAGACCTATCCGGTCGAGGTTGCGGCAGTTGGCTACAAAGCGCTCTATGATCCTGAGAACCTGAAGCCGAGGAGCTGACGTTGGCGATCGAGGTCGTCGAGCTCTGCATCGCTCCAGCTTGCGCCGGCTGAACACGCGCAGCGCGACGACGCGCCCGACCGGCAGCGGCGCGTCGAACGATTGTTGCGGCGGGCGCCGCAGGGTTCCTCCGATTTCCATGTAACGCCCGCGGGGGCGATGCGTGACGGGGCGCAGATTCTGTTTTTCATAAACTAAAACTGGACGCCACATTTTGTTCTTGATATGTTCTTCCTTCTCGGATAGAGGGATGAGAACATGATCCATGAATTTCGGCTATCGCCGCTCGGCAAAGGCGGCATCTCCTGCGATCAGGGCGGCGCTTTCGTTGGCGCTGTCCCGATGCTTGTGCGGACGCACAAGCACGGCAGGGACGAATGGCGCCCGCGCGATTGCGACGTTCTCTCCAAGGAGATGAGCGCGCAATACGGCCTGCCTGTCGATATGTCCTCGAAGACGGGCGGTCTCAGGGCGATCGCCAATGCGTTCAATGACGGCGACATGGCGCGCGCCCAGGTCGCGACTTTGCTGCTTCGCATGCCCAATCCACCGTCCCTTTCCAAGGGCGCGCCGTCGCGTCAGGAGATGATCAAGCTCGCTGGCGAGCTTCACTGGAGCGGAGTGCTCAAGGCCGATTGGGACCCTGACCAACATCCTCGTTGGCCGGCCCACGCGCCTGACAGCCAAGGTGGACGATTCGCCCCGAAAGGGGACGATCCCGCGGCCGGACAATCTGCTGGCGCGACATCGCAGGCGAAGCAACCTTCCGCTCACGCTCGCCACGCGGGAAGCTCGGCATCCCGGCAACGGGGTTCTGGCGCCTCCGCGAACAATCAGTCTGTTCCGCCCGGTAACGACGAGGGTGACGACAACAAGCGCAATGTTTCAGACGCCGAGGACCGCGGCATCTATGCGAGCTACGGCCATTACATCGGCGGAAAGCGCCTGGCTGACGCCGCTTTCCCTATGGATGGATTCCCAATTTCTGTAGCAAATCCGGCAGATTGGGCTGACTTAAAGTGGCTGGCCGAAGGAGCGTTTAAGCTCGGCTCCGGCCAAATCATCACAGCTGCGATGTTGTTGGCGGCGGTCGAACCCCATTTCGAAAAGGCCGACGTCAACGACGCGATCAGCAAGTTCGAATTTGATCCGACAAACGCGGCGGACGTTCTCGCCGCGCGCGCCTATGTCTGGGCCGATCATTGGGCGCCGTGGAATTACCCTGTACCGTGGAGCGGACCGCAACACGAAGCCGTGTCCCAGTCGATCATGGCGGTCGAGCTTGCCAGACCGGGCACGCTCTATCTCGCCTCGCAGGGCGACAGGGAGTCGAGCCGTTATATCGACGCCGCCGTCGCGGACGGCATGCAGGACGGCCTCATATCCGAGAGCCGCGCGCGCCCCGCGAACTTGCCCGCCGCGCTGCAGACCACAATCGCAAGCGCACGCGCCGCGCTTGACCTCAAGACCAATGATGGCATGCGGGCCCACCATCTGATTGCCGCGAACGTTTGGGCGAAGTTCTTAAATCTTGCGACTCTTGCAATTCAAGCAGGATGGCAGCCGGATTCTGGCGAGAATCTCATTGCTTTGCCGGCCGATGCAGGGACCCAAGCGAGAGGTGGCTTCAGACTGCCGATCCACAATTCAAGTCACCGAGTCTATGATGAAGCGACCCGAGGCGCAATCCTTATCGAAGAAGCAAAGTGTGGTACGGCGACACCGACACCGGCGCAAGCGCGTACGATCTTCGAAAACGCGGCGAAGGTGATGGAAGGTCAGATCAGGACCGGCAGATGGATGCCTAGATTGCACTGAGGTGGGACGTGAAAGTATTCTGGATGTTCATGCCGTGGCTACCATACCATATCAGTCGAGGCAGATTGAATAAACATTGCCGCTTCTCAAATGACATGGAGATGTTCCGGTCGCGTCCTGCCGTGGGGGAATTTGAAAGAAGCGGAGTACCGACGGCGAGGCTCGAACTGACTCTTGAAAGCTTTGACGTCGATTGCTTCCTGGAGGGCTCCTTCACGCTGGTGTCCGAGAAAATGAGAGCCGCCATGGCGCTCGGTCCCACCGACATTCAATATTTCGATGTCGATGCAAGCCGGTCGGCGTGCCTGCCGCAATCAAAGCATTACCAGATCATGCATGTTCCGGTGACTGAGGATGTGTCGGAACCAGAAGATTCTGACTACCTCTGCCGCCATTCTCCAGATGGCTCTGTAAGACCGGTTGGCGTCCCGGACGCCCTCGCCTTTCGCCTAGATGCCAAGCCAAAGCACGAAATCTTTTATGATCGGTTTTTCAAAATCATTTACTGCAACGATGAACTTGCATTGCGAGTTCTGCGGGCAGGTTGCTCCGGATTACGATTTTTTGATCCGACGCGGCCCTTTGGCGGCAATGGGAGCGCGTTCCGCACTGCTCGCGGCGTGGAAGAGGAAGTAGCATGGGATCCGTTTCGGAAAAAATTGCGGACCAAATTGATCCGCGAGATTTCGTAAGGCGGATGGCGAACTCAGGATATGAGTATGAAGACTCTCTGGATGTTCACGCCTTGGCTGCCCTATTCGCTGAATGCAGGTCAATTGCACGGTCGCTGTGAATTCCTGAACGGTTTGGAGTTGGTCCGGGCGCGCCCGGTCGCCGGGGAGTTTGTGCGAAACGAACTGCCGAGGTTGCAGATCGAATTCATTGATGAGGATTATGATCGGGATTGTTTTGACTGGAACGGATTCACATTCGTGTCAGAGAAAATGAGACGGGTCATGGCGCTCGGCCCCTCCGACATCCAATATCTCGAAGTCGATTCCAGCCGATCGACGCGCTTGCCACGATCGAAACACTATCAAATCATGCACGTTCCCGTGGCGGAGGACGTGTCGGATCCGGAGCGCTCGGATTATTTCTTCCGCCACCGCCCCGGCGGCGTCATCGAAGTGGAAGGTCACCCGAACGCCGTCGCCTTTCGGCGGGATGTCGAACCGGCGCACGAAATTTTCTACGATCGGTTTTTCAAGGTAAGTTTTTGTACCGACGACCTCGCGTTGCGCATTCTTCGGGCCGGATGTAGGGAAATGCGCTTTGTCGATCCGGTCGATCTGCGCGGTTGGAACCGGTATCGTACCCTGCGCGGCATCGAGAAGAGCGAATGGGACCCGAAGGGGAAGATATTTCGTGACAAATTGATTCAAGAGATTTCCTGAAACGCTCTTTTCATTCCCCGTGTGAACTCGATTCGACGACGGTATTAGCTCACGCTGTAGGAGTGCGTGGGAGGTCGAATTGTCGCCGGCGGGTGGATTTCAAAAATGCATTGAGGTGACCTATGAGGATATTTTGGATGTTCGTTTATTGGATGGCCTCACCGCGGCGAGAGGAGCCGGATGTTGGGAAGAGACGATTGCGCGCCCTCGCGACAAGCGCCATGCATCTGTCGCAGGTTGAGGAACGTTGCGACAGTTGGCTCATTCGCTGGTGGGCATTTGTTGTGCAGCCGACAAGGTCCTCAACAATGCGCTCCAGCCTCCCGTTGCGTGTCGCTCGATACTGCGTGATTCCAGCTCTGCTACTTTTGCCCCAAATCGCACCGGCGGCCGCGGCTGGGCTAGTAGAGACTTTCAACGCCATCTGCACCGACACTTTTCCGAGCTTCCGAGCCATGGGCGACAAAGTTGAGGCGCTTGGCGGTCATCTGGAGCCGTCGCCCGAGCCGGTATTCTCACGCGTCCCCCTCGTCGTTCCAAAGTCGGCCAAGACTGGCAGCACCGATAAGCGGCACATGAATCCACTCGACGACATGGCGGTCGATTACGCAGAAGGCGTCGCCTTCGACCTGCCTGCCGCCGGTTGTTCGATCGGGAGACGCAGCGGCATTGATGAGGCTACGATCGCGCAGTTGCTCAATAGTTTCGAAACGGCAATCTACCTTGGCATCCAAAAAGGAACATTTACAGGTGGCGGCCCGTATCGGGCATGGGTGGTGGGATTGAAAGGCAGGATGGCGCTCTTGACGATCTTGGAACCCAAGCTCATCGGCAACGCGAAGGCCGTGATGGTCTCGCTGGTCAGGTGGGACGAGAAGCTGATAAACCTGATGATTAAGGGCAGTGAAACAACGCTGTAGGCAGTTTTGCTTTTGACCTGTGTCAGAGAAAATGGGACGTGTCATGGCGCTCGGCCCCGCCGACATCCAATATTGCGACGTCGATAACCTTTGGACTGTTGCGCTTCGCCGGCCATTACGCGACATTCTTCCAACGCGCGGCGGCGCCATCTCCCGCGTGAGACAAATCCGCATCCCAAGCCTTTGATATCGCCCGCCCGCCGCACAAAACGGGCGCCGTGCTTCTGCGCGCCTGCTGTTGGCCATCGAGCGCCGCGCGCCGCCGCGCCAGCCACTGAATTGTGTAGACGTTGAGGTCTCTAACAATGAACGAGCGAGCGGTCGGGAGTAGGGCGGCTGCTATGTTTACTTCCTCCCCTCCAGGCGCGTCAGCCGCCTGAACAGCTCCGGCTCCCATTCCGCCGCCGGCACGCCGCCCATCGCTTCCCGCAGGCGCTGCGCCTGCGTTTGCGCATGGCTCTTGAGGCCGAATTCGTTGAGCATTTCGATCAGCGTCACCTCCCATAAAGTCCTGACGCGTGGCGAACGGGCGGAGAGCTTGGCCTGGTCCAGGCTGGTCAAGGCGGCGGCGAGGTCGCCCTGTTTGGCGAGCGTGCGGGCGCTTCGCGAGAGCGCCTGCATGTCTCCTTCCGGACCGCCGGTAATGTCCGAGCTTTCGCTTCCGACGTCAGCGGGCAAGACCGCCTGCGGGCCGAGCGCCGGCGCCGTCAGCCAATGCGCGACTTCGTCGGGCATCATCGGGCTGCCGTCAGCAAAGCACAGCGTTCGAATGGCCGGCAGCGCCGTGAAGAAGCGACCCACCTCATCCCTGATGGCGTCGGCGACGCCGGCGCGGCCGGCGGCCTGGGCGAGACGGCACGCCAGCCATTGCCCCTCCAGCCAGAAAGGTTGCAAGTGGCAGCTTCGTTCGAGGCGCTGGATCATATCGAGGTCGGCCTGGCCGCGGTCCACGGCGGAGCGGTAGCGGTCGACGGCCTCTTCCGACACCGGCGTCAGCACGCTGCGTTGGCCGGCGCGGATCGGCGGCGGGGCAGCGACGCCAAACCAGGTCGCGTAACGGCGCAGACGATAGGACAGGGGATTGGCGAGGTCGAGGCGCAGCATGAAATCGGCCACGACGCTCAGGCTCTGGCGCAAGGCGCGCTCATTGTCGATTTCAAGCCGCAGAGATTCAGGACGCGGCGCCGCGTGGTCGAGAATGCCCTCGCCCGAAGAGGATTGGCGAGACGCGCCATCGGCGCCCGTGCGTGAACTGGCCTGCTCCGACCTGGGTTTGGGCGGCGCGTTCAGCGCCTCGAGCCGCGCCGGCAATCCCGCGAGCGTGAGGCCGACCTCGGGGGCGATCTCGGCGAGCGCGTTGGCGCAGACGCGCGCGGCTGTGCAGCAGCCTGAAAGGATGCCGGCTTCCTCGAAATCGGCGCCTGTCTTCGGCGTCAGTTGCTCAAGGGCCTCGGCCAGCCGTCCGGCGAGCTTGGGCTTGAGGCGGGAGCGTGGGTGCGCGTCCTTGGCGAAGCGGGATAGAAATGTCGCCGTGATCTGCAGGGCGAGCGCAAAACGTTGATGCGTCTCCTCATGCGCGAGGCTTTGCAGCAAGGCGACGAGGATACGCAGATCCTTGCACTGTGTGAGCAGGCGCGAGGATTCGGTCTCGACCAATTTCCAGCGGATCTGACCTTGCCGCAGCGTGCCGCGCTTGATGGTCTCCGCCTCGATATCCTGGAAGCTTTCATGCGCGTCGGCCGGCTCGCCGCAAGGATCGGGGCCGGCCAGGGCGGCGCTCGCGGCCAGCACATAGGCATGACGGTCGATACTGTTCACGCCAGTGGAGAAGTCCACACTGGCGGGATCGAGAAAGCTGGTCAGCGCCTCGTTCAAAGCGTTTCGGGGAGTTTGAGCTTGCGCAGGGGCTCGCTCACAAACGGATTCTCCGGGCCGGCAATACGCAGGCGATAGAGGGCGCGCTGGTCGCCGACGCTGAAGCTCAGCGTCACCCCGTCCGCTTGCACGCCCGAGACGGCGGCCCGATCGAGCAGGCGGAAACCTGACCACAGCCCTTGGAAGGTGAGGTTGGCCGCGCCTGAGTTGAAATTGGCGCCGAACACCGAGAACTGGCTCATATTCTGCTGGCTCGACAAGGCGTTCGGCCAGAGGATCTGGATAGGCCGCGTCGGGCCGTGGCTGTAGGGTACCAACTGGCCCTCAATATTCAGCACGGAGCGCGCGGCAGTTCCCGACAGGCTCAAAGGCTCCAGTGAGTAGTGCAATGTCGGGCTGCCGTTGGCATCGAAAAAAATGTCGCGAATTTTGCGTACCTGCTTCAGTTGGTCGACGAAGGACGAACTGACATCAAGCGCGCGGCCGTCGATCACGACCGGTTCGTTGGTGTCCGCATTGATGAAGATCGTCAGATGATTCCTGGCGAAGGCGTCGAACGCGCCTTTGGGCCCAAAGAAGCGGGTGAACTGGTCGAGCGAAACGTCTTCCTTCGAATTGCGGTTGAAGGGATAGCGGGTGGCGAGATCGACGTAGAACTGGCGGTAGACTTGATCCTGCCAAAGCGCCTGCAAATCCCTCTTGGCTGAGGCGAGTTCCACTTTCCAGCACTGATCGGCGAGCTTGGTGAGCAGTCTGTTCAGGGGCGGCGGCAGGTTGGCGCTGATGCGGCGCAGCACATAGATGGGGTCGTCGCCCGTGAGATTGGCGCGCGCCTGCGCTTTGTCGAGCGCCACCGGCTTGTTGGAAGCCTCGCCGGACTTGATCTCACGCATATAGGCTTCGAGATTCTGCAAGGCGCCCTGCAGCTCCTCGAAATAGGGCTTGTCCTTGCCGTTCGCCGTGACGATCTGGCTGAGCCGGGCGAAGGAGCGGGCGATGCGCTGACCCTGGTCTCTGTTGTCGTCGGGCTCGGGCGCCACGACCGCCTTGGCGATCTGTTCGGCGCCCAGCTTGGCGGCGTCGGCGGGTTGGTCCTCGTAAATCCTGGACTGCGCTTTGATCAAGTTGAGCAAACGCCACGAACTCGTTTCGCTCGAACCGATCGAGCCGCCATCCTCGTCGAAGACGAAAGTGGCCTTGGCCCCGCCTTCGAGAGATGCGGTATTGTTTACGACGAGGGTCAAGCGCATGGGAGCCTCGCCTATGATCGAGCACGAATGACGACGGGGCGGATATCATCGACTTCGCCCTCGCCCATGAATGATGACCAGCCAAGACGGCCTTCCTCCCGCCCGTGCAGGGTGAGCGGGCGCGCCTCGCGCGGGGCGAGGCAAAGTTTAAGGTCGTAGGCGAATTGGTCGCGCAACATGAATTCGACCAACCCACGCAGACGTTTGAAGTCTTTGCCGGAGGGCAGGAATTCGGAAAAACGCCGGTGAGTGAGATCATGCAGGACGATGCGGAACTTGCCTTGGCAATCATTGGCCCGATCGCCGATCACCATCGATTGTCCGAGCGTGCAGCTGGCTCCGCCAGCGGCGCTGCGCTGCTCGCGCGGGATCTCCACTTTGCGACGGACCATCTCCTCGATTTCCACGCGCTTGAGGTCGAAGGCGTGGCTGATCACTGTCGAGAGAACGCCGGGCGAACGGTTACGTGTGGCGAGAATGCCAGCGAAACACAACAGACGAGGCCAATACACCCGGGTGGACGCGCGCACGCGCTCATCGCCGAGCCCGAACAGCGAAAACACCCATTGCGAGAAGGGATCGGCGCCGCCGGGCTGGTATCGTTGATAATAGCGGTACTTACGCCAGGACCGATGAAAAAGGCCCACGATGCGGTTGTGAAAGAAGTCGAAGAAGCCCCTCAGGATCGAGCCTTCGGCGTCATATTGGGCGATCATTTCCGGATAGTAGGAAGGCAGGGGCGAGCCCGAACCATGAAGCCCGAGGAAGTTCACCGTCATCAGGAAGCGCTTGCGCCCGCCCTCTCGCTCGTCAGCCGGCAGATCGTGGATTGCCGCGATGTCCGAAAGCGGGAAGGCAAGGGCGTGGCTGACGTTGAAGAAGACCTTCTCGTCGCGCGCGAGAACATGCGTGCCCACCTCCCGCCCTCCGTCGAGTTGCTTTTGGATCAGCTCGACAGCTTGGAAGAAGGCATAGTGACGGCCGCGCTCGTTGACATGCGTGCTCAGATCAGGGGCTGACGCCCGATTTTGATTGGCCACCGGTATACCTCCCCTCTTTGTTCGCCACGCACTTCGAGAACGTGGAAGGAGTTGACGGTTGAATAGAGCGAGAAGAATTCGCTGAGCACGGAGCCGAAGAGATACATCTCGCCTTCGGTCTGGAAGCTTGCCTCGCGCAGCACCATGCGCGACCGCAACCCTCTGATCGGCAAGCCCTTGAACAAGCGGTCATATGGCCTGGTATCGAGGCCGACAATGCCCTCCAGGCGTTGCTGTCCGGCGCGTTCGGCCTGCCTGTCGTTGAGGGCGCGATGGTCGTATACCGCCAGGATCGCCGCCAGCGCTTTGCGGTCCAGCAGCGACATGTAGTTGAGGGATAAGTTCGAGATCATCGCCCAGTTCAGAGACCCGTCGAGCGGGGGATAGACGACCGGGGTGGGGCGGGTGACGTTGGTGGCGCTGACGAAGGAGGGCACGTCCTGCAAGCCGAACGAGATATCGTCGACCGCAAGCTCGCTGGCGAGGGGGCCGTTGAAGCAGGTCAGCTCGATTGAGACGGCTTCGTCGGGCGGCAGCGCCTTGCTGCCATCGTGACGGACAAAGGAGATTTCAAATTGGTAGCCGCCGCGCAGCAAAGGCATGATGCGCTGACGAAAATAAAGTTGCTTGTGCTGGCCGGCCTGCTCGATCTCGTGCTCGAAGGATTCAAAGCGCCGATAGACCTGCTGGCGGCCATGGCTCTCGCGAGTACCGCCGCGCTGCTCGCTGCTGACGCAGTCAATCGAGAATATCTCGCAAGCGGATGTGCGCGGGTCGCCGGAAGACAGTCTCTCGTCCGGCCCTGGTCCGCGGGGGCGAACGCGGTAGGACAATTTCTCGTGGCGATTGATGAAAGGTTCGGCATCGCGAGCGAACAGATTTATCGCCGGCACGCAGTAAAGCCGGATATTGTCCGGGCGCAGCTTCACATCCGGCGGCAGCGGTCGTTCATACTCGATTTCCAGCGTGAATTCCGCTTCGCGCACGTCGCGAAGGGTCGCTTGCAAGCCGTGCACGTCTATGCAGTAGAATTTCTCGGGAAACGCGAAGAATTCCTGCAAGAGGCGGTGGCCATCGAAGGCAAGCACGCTGTGAGGCAGGATTGCCTCTTCTGGCCCGAAGCCGCCGGGCTGAAAAGCGTCGTGAGATAGTGAGAGGCCGTTCTCTTTGCCCGCCGGCACGATGCGGGCGGAGCGAATGTAGCGCCGAGTCCACAGATAGAGCGTCTGCGCCACTGCGGAGTCGCCGGTGAAAGTCAGGCGCAGCGTGTCGAGGCCGATAGCATTGGCCGGCTGGCCTGACAGCGTCGTAAAGGTGAGGCTGAGACGAGCACGGTCGCGCGTGCGCTCCATCCGCGGCTCTGCCAAACCGAGCGGATAGACGATGCAGTCGGCAGTGGTGCGGAACTGACACGAAATCCCCTCAATCGGACGCGAACGCAGGGCGGTTCCGGCCGCGATGACCTTGCGCTCCGTGATCGCGCGGTCGTTCGGCGTAAACCTCACCATAGAGGCGGAGGGAAAGGGCCGCAGGAAGTTCGGCCAAAGCAGCTCCATCATCGAATGAGTGAGCTCGGGCAGCTCGTCCTCGATCTTCTCGCGTACCTTGGAGGTGAGGAAGGCGAAGCCCTCCAGAAGACGCTCCACGTCAGGATCGGAGGCCGTGTCGGACAAGTATTTACTGAGCTTGGGATTGAGCTTGGCGAACTCTCTCCCGACCTCCCGCAAATAATTCAACTCGTCCTGGAACAGCGTGCTCACGAACCTATCTTCGATGAATTGGCGGGAACAAAGCGCCCGTCCAGCATGGCCAGATCAACGCGGATCTGCTCCTTGCGGCCGGAAACGAGGATCGACGCAACGATCGAAAATCGCGGCGACAGGGGCTGCTCCAGATCAGGGATGTGCTCGACATCGACATCGCTGATCCGGGGTTCGTTGGCTAGGATGCACTCGCGGATCGAGGCGCAGATGTGCTTCGTCGGATCGCTCGATCGCATGACGCCATCGTTGAAATCGCCGACGCCCAGGGCAGAGTTGGCGGCGGCGCCGCCGGCCCTGGTGTTGAGGATGCGCCCAAGATTGCGCTTTATGGACCGCACGCGGCCATCGGTGAGGTCACCGCTCCAGTCAAGTGAGATTTCCTCTTCATCGACGATCAGGCGCTCGAAAAGGCTCCCCGCCATGGTCCGCGCGCGCGATCCCCAGACGGTGCCGGAAGCATCCGCGCGCGCGGCAGCGCGCTCTTTGGCCCACTCCGACATTTTCGTCAGGTGTATTCGGAGTCAGCGCCGAGGACAGTCCTCTCGTTCTTGTCGAGTTTGCCGACGAGCGAGAGCTCAAAGTTAGCGCCCATAGACGTGCTTATAGAGGCCCGACTGCACGACTTCCGGCGCGAGCTCGAAATCTTCGAGCAGGTCGGTCTTGGACACCGAAAGTACGTCGATCTTGATGTTCTCTCGGAAGTCCGTACGGTCCACGAGGATCTTCAAGCCGCGCCAGGCAGATTCCATCTCCTGAAAGGAGGGGTGATGGATGATAGCGTCAACCTGGCCAGTGATCTTGGCGTCGACCTCGACGATCATGCGATCGACGACGGCTTTGTTGATCTTCTCGTTGGTGGATTCCGACTTCAGTAGGTCTGCGATGAAGGCTTCCACGCCGCGCAAGGCGATGTCGTAGCTCTCCTCGCCGGGCTGAAGCTGGGTTTCTTCCATGATCTGGGCCAGCAGTGAATTGCTGTCGAGTGCCGACGCGGGCTGAGCCGTTTCGAACGCGGTGTCCATGAGGGAAAGGTCCTGGAATGAAGAAAAAGGCAAGACTTCGAAATTACGTTAACCGGCCTTCGCCTGAGGTTCGGGGCGTTCCGCCGCCGGACGCTTTTTGCTGGCGGGAGGCCGTATTTCGGCCGTCGGCGCGACGCCCTCCAACTCGCGCAGAAGCTCCAGACGGCTCTTCTCGTCGCTAAGCAGAGTCTGCAGACGTTTGCGGAAGGCCGGCAGGTTGCCGAGCGGCCCCTTGAGCGCAACGAGGGCTTCTCGAAGCTCGATCAGCTTCTTCAACTCGGGGACCTGGCGAACGATCGAATCCGGCTCGAAATCCTTGAGCGAGCGGAATTGCAGCGAGACCCTCAGATCGGCGTCGTCTTCCTCCGTAAGTGCGTTCTTTGTCGTGAACTGTCGTTCCAGCCCCGCTTCCTCCATAACGGTAGCGAACGTATTCTTGTCGACCGACAGGAGCTTGCGCTCTTCCACCGGCGTCGTATCTTCCTTGCCGAGGAACTCTCCCACGACCACCATGCGAAGGGGCAGCTCTATCTCAGCCTGCTGGCCGAGCGTCGCCGGCACATAGCGAATATTGATGCGCTCCTTCGGCGCGACAGATCCTTCCTTACCCATAGACGGCTCCTAACCAACTACCACGCTGCGGGGCGCCGGCTCCATCGCTTGAGATCGGACCGGACGACAAATTGTCAACGAAAGAGTGACACATTGTTAACGAAACAGACGTTAGTCTCGGCCCGTCACAAAATGAACGAATTGCGGAATCGTATGAATGAGATAAATTCAAAGGTATTGTGACGCCACATTGCCACGCACTTTGAGTTATCAATTTGCGCACCAATTGTAATTGTTATGTGTAATTACTGACGTATCCATGATGCGCATCAATAGTAATTGCAAACAATAGTCTACTATGCGCTCTGTAATCGTGCGCGTCGTAGTACGGCGTCACAAATTACAATAATTGCGCCGCTGACCATTTCGTCACAAAAAAATTGGCTAAATGCTGCGAATAGCTCGTATCCCCCATTGGATCTATTATGGCCGGCGTTGAAAGTGGCGAGAAGCCGCCCAAGCACGAGGGAAAATTGAGCGTATCCCTGCTGGGAAGGGCGCAGGTCGCCACCGAAGCAGGAAGGATTGTCGCCTTGCCTCGCAAGGCGTTGCTGCTATTCGCCCTCCTGGTCGTCGACGGACGCAACGGTTCGATCGGCCGTGACATGGCGGCGGAATTCATGTGGGAGAATGCCGACGCGAGTCGACGCTGCGGCAATCTGCGCAACCTGCTCTATCGGGTCCGCCAGGCTTTTGTCCCGCATCAGGGTCTCGAGCTCTTCGAGATGACGGAGCGCGAAATCGCGATAAATTCCTCAGTTGGCTACATCGACGTTGTCGCTTTCAGGAAAGCTTTGTCTCAGGCTTCGGCGCAGGGAATGCTCGCCATTGGCGAGGCCTATCGTGACGAGTTGCTCATTGGACAGACCTCAGATGGCAAGCGGCTGTCGCATTGGCTGCGAGACAGGCGGGCCGGATTGCAAAGGGAATTCGTAACGGCCGCTTCCCGATATTTGGAGGCCGATACCGCGGATGAACTGCCCTCGCATGCTCAGACTGTCGCCAACAAGCTGATCGAGGTTGAGGCAACGAACGAGGTGGGCTATCGCGCCCTGATGCGGTTGGCTGCCGCCAATAGTGACCGGAAGACGGTCACGAGTCTTTACAACAAACTCACCCGTTTGCTGGCGCGCGATATTCAAACCAAACCGGACGAGCAAACGAGGGCGCTTTACAAGAGATTGCATGGAGACAGGAATTTACCAGGCGGCCCGACAGCCAAGCAAGCCGCGCCTGTAAATCCAGTTACGATCAACCGCTACGCGCCCCGTATCGCTGTCGTTGGGTATCGGCGCATGAATGGTTTGAGGGGTGATGGTGAAACCGTCGCCCTGGCGGTCGAGAAACTGGTCGAGCACCTTTGGCGTGCCGGAAGTCTAATTATCCAGGAGCTTGGCACACATGGCTTCTCGGACGCTGTCTTTCGTGAGACTATTTTTAAGTCGACTGCTGACTATGTCGTCGAAATCGCATGTCGGCTCGCACAAGGGCGGCCGGATATTTCATTTCGCCTGACGGAAAGATTCAGCCGTGAAGTGCGATGGACGCGGTCCTATAGGGACAGTCAAGGAGATCTCAATTGCATACAGGAGGCCGCCTACTCAATTCTTTGTCAGGTCGAGGCGCGCGAGACTGCGAAGCTTTCGGAGAGTCCAGAATATGCCAACGCCTACCGATTGGCTCTTAGAGGAGGAAGGTTGTTGCGGACTTTCGATCTTCGCGAGATTCGCCGAGGTCGAAGCACTCTCAAAAGTGCGCTCAGCGCCGTTCCCGATCACATTCCGGCGTTGGCGAGTCTTGCGCGGTCCTATGTCTTGGAATGCGTGCTTACGACCGATGCAGATAGTCGACTTCTGGGGGAGGCGGAACAAGTCGCCAGAAAAATTGTATCGCTCGACCCGCAAAATAGTCGGGGCTACCAGGAGCTTGGAATTGCTCAACTGTACGCGCGTCAGTTTGAAGGCGGCGTCGCCTTGCTGCACCGCGCGAGAGAACTGAACCCGTCCAGCCCCGATGTGAGTTTGGATCTCGCAGACGCGTTGATTTCTGTCGGCGAGTTGGACAAGGCGCTTTCAATGATTCAGCCTATCCAGGCAGAAGCTTCCTCAGGCGCGGATTTGCAAAAACTGATTGTCGCAAGCGCGTATTACTTCAAGGGTCAGTATGCCGTCTGCCTTCGTTGGATAGAGGCAATGGCTAATCCACACTCTGTTTTCCGCGTGTCGGCATCGGCCTATGCCATGCTCGGCGAGCGTGAAAAGGCGGCGGAGTCGCGCGACGCCGCTCTGGAATTCAATCCGGAATTCGACCCGAGACGATGGCTTTCTCAGGCTCCGTTGGGCAATCGAGAGATCGTGCAGCATTACGAGGCCGGCCTTTTTGCGGCCGGTTTCTCCTTTCATAGAGAAAAATAATTCGAAAAGAGATGAATCAGAATATTTGGATGCATGGGTCTTGAAACGCAGGAGCCAACCAGAAGCGCGGTGGCGGTTCTGGCGCAGGTGGCGCCGATGCAAACCCATCGCGCCGGTTACGCCGCGGCGCGGAAAGATCGGATGCTGCGATACTCGCCTGTCTGGCGCACATTCCTAACCGCGCTGGAGCGCTGACGAAGCGGCGCCGCCATTCGGAATCTTGCCCGGCTGGGCAAGATTCCGAATGGGCCGTTGCGGAATCCTGCCGCTTTTGGCGGCGGCGGCGAGGTGGATTTTGGTCTCTCGAAATTTTATTTGTCTTTTTATTTCAGCGCCTTGATTGAGGTTTAAGGCCGCCCCGCGCCAGCCTGCGTCTCGTCTGGCCCGCCTGTTGCTCTTCATGAAGCCAAGCGGGCGGCGCGCCGTTCCGCTTCGGCGCCTGCCGCGCCGATTCATTTCCCGCCTGCCAGCTTAAGGCCAACCAAGGAACCGCCATGCCTACCCCTGCTTACATCACCATCGAAGGCTCGACCCAGGGTCCGATCACCCAGGGCGCCTTCACCGAGGATTCCGTCGGCAATGTCTGGCAGGAAGGCCATGAGGACGAGATCCTCGTCCAGCAGGTCGACCACGTCATCACCATTCCGCGCGATCCCCAGTCCGGCCAGCCCTCGGGCCAGCGCGTGCATCGCCCGATGAAGTTCACCGCCGCCCTGAACAAGGCCACCCCCTTGCTCTACAACGCGCTGACCTCGGGCGAGATGCTCACCAAATGCGAGCTCAAATGGTATCGCACCAATTCCTCGGGCAAGCAGGAGCACTTCTTCACCACCTCGCTCGAAGACGCCACCGTGGTCGATATCGACCTCGCCATGCCGCACGCCCAGGATCCCAAAAACGCCGACTACACCCGGCGCCGGCGCGGCCGCGCTGATGAGCGGCGCGCTCGGCGGCCTGATGGGCCAGAGCGCCGGCATGCTGCAACAGGCGATGAGCATCGCCAGCCAGGCCGCGGCAGGGCAATCTGGCGATGCGGCAAGCAAGACCGCGGGCGCGGCGATGGGCGCGGTGGCGAGCGCGGCGACCGGCGGATTGCCTGCGGGCGGAGGTCAGCCGCCATCGGGCGGAGCGTCGAGCCCGGCGCCGGACGCCGCCGCCAACGCCCATGGCGCGCCGATCGCCGCGCCCAATGCGCCGCCGCCCGACGCCGCCGGCCAATCGACCGCCGCCGACAGCCATGCCGGCAATCTCGCCGGCGGCGCCATGGGCGCCGCCTCGAGCCTGTTCGACAAAGCCTTCTCCTCCGCCACCTCCGCTGCGCCCAACGCCATGATCGCCGCCGGCGGCGCCCCCATGGCCAGCGCCGGCTCCTCCCTCCTCGGCCAGCTCGGCTCGATGGTCGGCGGCGGCGTGCTCAACCAGCTCATCGGCATGATGCACAACAAGAATGTCGGGGTGGCGAGCACCGAGCAGATCGGGACGGCGAA
>Ga0209006_10000273_pt1 | contig 53031 bp, 49 predicted proteins | sample JacPin_JW_Ref_O2_FD_188567 | JGI IMG/M metagenome (GOLD analysis project Ga0209006, IMG submission 188567) | Forest soil microbial communities from Algoma, Ontario, Canada - Jack Pine, Ontario site 1_JW_Ref_O2 (SPAdes) (version 2) | ecosystem: Environmental > Terrestrial > Soil > Boreal...
AGGCGGGGAAGAAGATCCGGCTGCCGGGACGGGTTTTGTAGGTCTTGCCGGTCGGTGATTTCCAGATCACGGTGCCGTCGGGTAGCTGCCGATCGGTCCAGCCGCGGTCACCGGTCCAGAATGTTTTGAGTAGGTGATGTTTTCGGCATAGGCATTTGAGGTTGGAGGCGTGAGTGGGTCCGGCGGGGTAGGCGATGGTGTGGTCGATGTCGCAGAATTCGGCGGACTGTTCGCAGCCGGGGAAGCGGCAGGTGAGGTCGCGCACGCGGATGAATTCCTCCAGCGCAGCCGACGGCCGGTAGCGCGATTCGGGTGCCGGCCCGGGTTTGTGGACGTTGCGCACGGTGGCGCCGGAGCCGATCAGCTCGGCCAGCAGCGCGGTGGGCACGATGCCGCCGCTAAGGATCAGACCGGCGGGCGGTTTGGCCGGTGCGTCAGGCGGCGGCTCGGGTTCGGGGTCGCCGGTGTGGATCTGGCCGTTCATCAGCGCGTCGGGGTCCGCGTGCAGCGCTGCTTCGTCGGTGAGCACGTGGATGAGCACATTGGATGCTCGCCCGTCGTTGCGTGCTGACGGGCAGTGCACGTTGTTGCAGGTGCAGGCGAGCCTGTCGGCGCCGGCGGCGAGCGCGCCCAGGGCGTCGGCGCGGCGCTGGGCGATGGTGCGCGCATCGTCGTCGCAGACCCCGTGCGCCATCTGCATCAGCCGCCGATGCAGCAGCGCGGCGTCGGTGGCATACAGCCGGCCCCACACCGAGGTGGTGTCGCACGCGTCGTCGCGGTCGCCGACCTCGAGGTTTCGGGTGCGGGCTCGGCCGCGGGTGCGCCGCAGCGCGCCGGGGTCGTAGAGATCGACCCACAAGTCGATGGCTTGCGCCAGTTTGTAATCCGAGAGCCGTCCCCAGCTGGTTGCGCGCTCGGCCAGCGCGGTGTCGATGCGGGCGGCCGGCTCGTCGTCGACGACCAGGTCTGTCTGCCACGCGATGGCCGACACCACGCGGTAGCTGACCTTGCCGTCGATGAACAGCGCCGCGAGTTTGGGCAGCCGGTGGCGCAGGGTCAGGCTCAGCTGCATCTGCCCGGATGCCTTGCTGTGGTTGACGCCCAGCGCGGCGGCGACTTCGGCGCCGGCGAAATCCCAGAAGTCGCATGCCCAGTGCGCCCGCTCGTCGGGCTTGTCGCAGCGCCGGCTGACCAGTTCGGCGATCGCGGCCAGCCGTCGCGCACCCGCGGCCGCCTCCACCCGGGCCCAGTCCTCGATGGCCGCCACCACCGCCGCGTCATCGGCGTCGCTAAACGCCGCCAGGTCCAGCGGCAGGGTATCGAACATACATTCGATTATAGCGGTCGCCACCGACACCCCCGGCACAACCTTGAGCCGCCGTGGATAACCCCGTTGGTCAACCTAAGCCGCAGGTAGTCGCCCTATCAACGGCTTGGCCTAGAGGCGGTTCTGGTACGCGTTCGACGCAGGGCACAACGACGGTTGCGGCCGCCGCCTCATCCCGCTTTGACAAACAAGCACCCGATATCAGAACGGCTGATGCGACAGTTAGCGGCGCGCGCCCGAGCGCACGTCGAGCAGAACGTCCTCCCACGCGGGCACGGGTGGCCTGTGGCGCCGTGCCCGGGGCCGCGCCGTGACCACCGGTTCTTCGGCCGCTGACTCGTCGGGCACGGGCTCGTTCTCGAAGTCCAGCTGCGCGACGGGTGCAACGGGACGTAGCGGCCGGTCGAAGTCCGGGTCGATCAGTTCGCTCGCGGCGTCGTCGAGCGCCGTCGCCGTGCCGCCGTGCGCGCCGGGCATGAACCGGAAGTGCGCGACGTTTTCCGAGAGGCCCACCTGCCACGTCAGCTGCACCGTCCAACGGCCGTCGGCGTTCTTCCACGCGTCCCACGTCGTGGCGTCAAGATCGAGGCCACGGGCGACGAGCGCGGTGGCCACCGTTTCAAGCAAGGTATGAACCGCGGGGCCGTCGGCCAACACCGGGTGCGCGGCGGTTGCCAGCTCAGCTGCGCGCGAGCGCTCCAGCAGCACCGGATGCGCGAACCGCTCCACCCGGGTGATGTCCCCTCCGGCCGACTCGGCGACCTGTTCGACCGAAGCCCCCGCGCGGATGCGGGCTTGAATTTCCTTGGGACTGAGCACGCTTGCGACCTCGATGTCGGTTTCACTTTGGCGGCTGCGGGCCGCTTCGCCCTGCACGGCCGCACGCAGCCGGTCGTCTGCGGGCAGCAGAAACCGCTCGCCCGGCTTCTTGCTCTCGCAGATGATGTGTTTGCCGTCGACGTCGAGGCCAACTACCGTAAGTTCCCGCATGCCGACCTCCTCCGGGCCGCCGCGCCGAGCCCGTCAGCTGCGAACTTTAGACCAGCGCCGGGTGAATCCAGCGCTGACACGCTGGCAGATGCTCTTCGCGCAAGCCGCGCAAGTCGCGCAAGCCGCCCGGATGCTAGAGACGCTCGACCACCCAGTCGACGCATTCGGTGAGCGCGCTGACGTCGTCGGGTTCGACGGCCGGGAACATCGCCACCCGCAACTGGTTGCGGCCGAGTTTGCGGTACGGCTCGGTGTCGACGATGCCGTTTGCCCGCAGCACCTTGGCGACCGCGCTGGCGTCCACCTCGTCGGCGAAGTCGATGGTGCCCACCACCTGTGACCGCAGTGCGGGATCGGTGACGAACGGCGTCGTGTATGACGATGCCTCTGCCCACGAGTACAGCCGCTGCGACGAGTCGGCGGTGCGCTTGACGGCCCAGTCGAGGCCGCCGTTGGCCAGCAGCCAGTCCAGCTGCTCGGCCAACAGGACCAGCGTGCCGATCGCCGGGGTGTTGTACGTCTGGTCCTTGCGGCTGTTCTCCACGGCGATCGGCAGCGACAGGAAGTCGGGCACCCAGCGGCCCGACGCGGCGATCGACTCGACGCGGTCCAGCGCGGCCGGGCTCATCAGCGCCAGCCACAGTCCGCCGTCGCTGGCGAAATTCTTTTGTGGCGCAAAGTAATACGCGTCGGCCTGGGTTACATCGACGGGTAGGCCGCCGGCACCTGAGGTCGCGTCGATGAGGATCAACGCATTCTCGGATCCCGCGGGCCGGCGCACCGGCACGGCGACGCCGGTCGAGGTCTCGTTGTGAGCCCACGCGATCGCGTCGACCGACGGATCCGAGCGCGGATCGGGCGCAGTGCCCGGCTCGGCATTGTCGATGATCGGGTCGCCGATGAACGGATTCTTCTTCACCGCCGAGGCGAACTTCGCGCTGAACTCGCCGAACGCCAGATGCAGCGAGCGCTTGTCGATCAGCCCGAACGCGGCCGCGTCCCAGAAGGCCGTGGCGCCGCCGTTGCCGAGTACCACCTCGTAACCGTCCGGCAGCGAGAACAGTTCGGCCAGCCCCGACCGAACCCGGCCCACCAGATTCTTGACCGGCGCCTGCCGATGGGAGGTACCGAACAGGGGCGCCGCCGTGGTGGCCAGGGCCTGCAGTTGTTCGGGGCGCACTTTCGACGGACCCGATCCGAACCGGCCGTCCTTGGGCTTGATCGAGTCGGGAATCGCCAGGGTCGTTTTTTCCGATGAGGATTGGGCCATGGTTTCCAGATTAGTGAGCGTCGAAAAGTGACGCAGATCACGTAACAGGCGTCAACTTCCCGTCGGCCACATCCGCTTGTGAAGGTCTGGATTAAACCTGGGACCTACGGTACCGTTTGTGGACACGAAGCGCATCGATGTAAACCTCATAGAGGAGGGTTCGCATGGCCCGGACGCGCATTGTCAAGCGCTGGAAGCGCAACATGGAGGTCAGCGACGACCACGAATACGTCGAGACGCTGGGCACCCTCTCGGAGGGTTCGGTGCGCCGTAACTTCAACCCGTACAGCGACATCGACTGGGATGCGCCGGAGTTCGCGGTCACCGACAACGACATCCGCTGGGTGCTCCCGGCCACCGACCTACTCGGCCGTCATCCGTGGTACCAGGCGCAGCCACTCGACAAGCAGATCGCGATCGGGATGTGGCGCCAGGCGAACGTCGCGAAAGTCGGTCTGCACTTCGAGAGCATCCTGATCCGCGGGCTGATGCAATACACCTTCTGGGTGCCTAATGGATCACCCGAGTACCGCTACTGCCTGCACGAGTCCGTTGAAGAGTGCAACCACACGATGATGTTCCAGGAGATGGTGAACCGCATCGGAATGGACGTGCCCGGCATGCCGCGGCTGCTGCGGTGGGTGTCGCCGGTGGTCCCGTTGGCGGCCGGCCCGCTGCCGGTCGTGTTCTTCTTCGGAGTGCTCGCGGGCGAGGAGCCGATCGACCACACGCAGAAGAACGTGCTGCGCGAGGGCAAGTCACTGCATCCGATCATGGAGAAGGTGATGGCCATCCACATCGCCGAAGAGGCCCGTCACATCTCGTTCGCTCACGAGTACCTGCGCAAGCGCGTTCCGCGTATGCGGCCGCGCAGCAGGTTCTGGCTGTCGTTGCACGTGCCGATCATCATGCGGGTGGGCTGTTCAGCGATCGTGGTGCCGCCGAGGGCGTTCTTCAAGGAGTTCGACATCCCGAAGTCGGTGCGCAAGGAACTGTTCTTCGACTCTGCTCAGTCGCGCCAGTGGCGGCGTGACATGTTCGGCGACGTTCGCATGCTGTGCCACGACACCGGGTTGATGAACCCGCTCGCGCGCCTGATGTGGCGCATCTGCAAGATCGATGGGCGCCCGTCGCGGTACCGAAGCGAGCCGCAGCGCACGCACCTCGCGACCCCGGTGACCGCGGCGTAGGACGCCATGCCGCACATCATCACCCAGTCGTGCTGTAGCGACGGGTCCTGCGTTTACGCCTGTCCGGTGAACTGCATTCATCCCACACCGGACGAGCCGGGTTTCGGCACGGCCGAGATGCTGCACATCGATCCGGTGGCATGCGTCGACTGCGGCGCGTGTGTGTCGGCATGCCCGGTGGGGGCGATCGCGCCGGACAGCAAGCTGACCACCGAGCAGCTGCCGTTCATCGAGATCAACGCCTCGTTCTACCCGAAGCTCCCGGTTGGCGAAAAGCTGCCGCCGACATCGAAATTGGCACCCGTGATCGACGCGCCGATGATTCGGCAACGGGGTTCCGGGCCATTGCGCGTCGCTGTCGTGGGCTCCGGCCCGGCCGCGATGTATGCCGCCGAAGAGCTGCTGACGCAGCACGGGGTGCGCGTGAATGTCTTCGAGAAGCTGCCCACCCCGTACGGGCTGGTACGCGCCGGCGTGGCGCCCGACCACCAGACCACCAAGCGGGTGACACGATTGTTCGACCGGATGGCACGCCAGCGCGGTTTTGAGTTCTACCTCAATGTGGAAGTCGGTCAGCATCTTTCGCATGACGAGCTGCTGGCCCACCATCATGCGGTGATCTACGCGGTGGGCGCGTCGTCGGACCGCCGCCTCGATATCGCGGGCTTCGGCATCGCGGGCACAGCCACCGCGACCGAGCTCGTCGCGTGGATCAACGCCCACCCCGACTACACCGACCTGGCCGTGCCGCTCGACCACGAGCGCGTGGTGATCATCGGCAACGGCAACGTCGCGCTGGACGTCGCGCGGATCCTCACCGCCGACCCAAAACGACTGGCCGGCACCGATATATCGCGGCATGCGCTGGCCGCGCTGCGCGACAGCAAGGTACGTGAGGTTGTCATCGCCGCCCGTCGGGGCCCGGCGCAGTCGGCGTTCACGCTGCCGGAGATGATCGGGCTGACGGCCGCGTCGCGAGTCGTGCTGAGCGCCGACGACCACGAACGTGTTCGCGCCGACCTTACCGCGTGCACCGACGCACTGACCCGGCACAAGCTCGAACTGCTTGCCTCGCTGGACATCCACGACGAGCGCGACGATGCACCGGTGATCCGGCTCGCATACCGGCTGACGCCGTGGCGGGTGCTCGGCGACCGGCGTGCCGCCGCGGTCGAGTTCACCGTCACGGGCACCGGTGAGCTCCGGGAAGTGGACGCGGGTCTGGTGCTGAGCTCGATCGGCTACCACGGCCGCCCGGTGCCCGGCTTGCCGTTCGACGACGACGCCGGTGTCGTGCCCAATCGCGGCGGCCGTGTCGTGGACCCGCAGACAGGTTCGCCGGTCACCGGCTCATACGTCACCGGCTGGATCAAGCGGGGTCCGACAGGTTTCATCGGGACCAACAAGTCGTGCTCTCAAGAAACGGTCAACGCGCTCGTCGACGACTACAACCACGGCCTGCTGCCCGACCCGGTGGCCGGGCCGCACGCGTTGGACAGGCTGCTGGCCGGCAGGCAGCGCGAAGTCGTCGACCACGCACGGTGGCGCGCCATCGACACGGCCGAAATAGAACGCGGCCAAGCCGAAGGCAGGCCTCGCGACAAGTTCGCGACGGTTGCCGAGATGCTGGACGTGGCCGCACCACGCCCACGAGGCGTGCTCTCGGCGCTGCGATTCACTCAGCGCTGAGCCGGCAATATCGCGGCCTCGCGGACACCGCGCGCCCGCCGGCACATGCAGTGCCTAGGCCTTCGGCCTGAGGTACTTTACCACCGCTCGCCAACCGCGAAACTTGCGTGATCCGAACTGAATCCACTCACCGTCGAACGTGTCGGCGCCGTTGTTCGGCCGGTCGTCGACCAGGAAGTCGCCCTTGTTCAGATCCTTGTGATGGGTCAGGATCAGCCGCTTGTAGGCCGGCGAGTCGTCGCCGGCACCCAGGTGCTCGTGCACCCATTCGACCTTGTGCTGCCAGGCCGACGGGTTGCGCCACGGCGCGGTCGACAGCAGGTACGTGTCGAATAACTCCGATAACTCCAGGTACGCGTCGATGGCCCCGGGCATCGGGCGCATCAACGCGAAGATGCCCGGGGCGTCGTCCATTCGTCCCTCGTACTTGGCTGCCACGATGGGATCCAGGCCCGCAACGCGGTGCTTGAAATCGACCATCGTGTTGTCAAGGTCGATGTAGAGGATCTTCTTGTCGGACCCTTCGCTCAGGACGCGTTCACCGCCTGCTCGATCTCCTCCGGGCTGACTTCCCGCACCGGCTGGCCCAGCGACCACTGGTGTCCGAACGGGTCACGCAGCACACCGTATCGGTCGCCCCAGAACTGATCGTCGACCGGCATCACCACGGTTGCCCCGGCGTCGACCGCCCGCTGGAACTTCGCGTCGACGTCGGTGACGACGAGGTGAATGGTCACCGGCGTGCCGCCGAGCGCGGTCGGGCTGCTGGACTTGCCGTCGTTCATCTCGGGGAAATCGTCGGCGAGCATCACCGTCGAGCCGTTGATCTGCACGGCCGCGTGAATGAGCTTCTTTCCGTCCGGGCCCGGAACACGGCCCAGCTCAACGCCATTGAATGCCTTGACATAGAAGTCGACGGCTGCTGCGGCGTCGTCGACCGTCAGGTGGGGCAACACAGCGGGGGTAACTTCGATCGCCATTGAGAATCTCCTTCTCGTAGATGTCGGCCCCACGGCGGGGTCATCCGTTTCGACCCGCCGCGGCCCGGGAATTCATCGCTACGCCGTCATGTAATCACCGGGCACCGACAAACAGGCGAACGCACCGATAACAGGCGAACACACCGACATACGGGCACCGATGACCCGGATCACACCCGTGCGTGCGCGACCTCCGACCAGCCTTCTACCGACTCGACGGACCGCGGGGCCGGCCCGACGTAGACCGCGGCAGGCCGCACCAGCTTGCCGAGGCGCTTCTGCTCGAGGATGTGCGCGCACCATCCGGCCGTGCGCCCGCAGGTGAACATCGCAGGCATCATCTTGGCGGGCACCCCCGCGAAGTCGAGTACCACTGCCGCCCAGAACTCCACGTTGGTCTCGATCGGACGGTCGGGCCGCCGCTCCCGCAGCTCGGCGAGCGCCGCCTGCTCCAGCGCGGCGGCCACCTCGTAGCGCGGCGCCTCGAGTCGCTTCGCGGTCGACCGCAGCACCCGGGCCCGCGGATCCTCCGCGCGATACACCCGGTGGCCGAAGCCCATCAGCTTCTCTTTGCGGTCCAAGATGCCCTTGACGAGTGCCCGAGCGTCGTCGGTGCGCTCGACCTCCTCGATCATCGGGATCACCCGGGCCGGTGCGCCGCCGTGCAGCGGACCGCTCATTGCGCCGATCGCTCCCGACAGCGCCGCAGCCACGTCGGCGCCCGTCGACGCGATCACCCGCGCGGTAAACGTCGACGCGTTCATCCCGTGCTCGGCGGCCGACGCCCAGTATGCGTCGATGGCCTCGACCTGCTTCGGGTCGGGGTCACCCGTCCAGCGCTTCATGAAACGCTCTGTGACAGTGGAGCACTGGTCGATCTCGCGCTGTGGAACAGCGGGTCGCTCAATGCCACGGGCGGACTGTGCGACGTATGACAGGGCCATCACCGATGCCCGTGCTAACTGGTCGCGCGCCGTTTGGTCGTCGATGTCCAGGATCGGCTGATAGCCCCAGATCGGCGCCAGCATCGCCAGCCCGGCCTGCACGTCGACTCGCACATCCCCGGTGTGGATCGGCAGCGGGAACGGCTCGGCGGGCCGCAGGCCCTGGCCGAACTTGCCGTCCACCAGTAGGCCCCACACGTCGCCGAAGGTGACCCGCTGCTCGACCAGCTCCTCGATGTCGACCCCGCGATACCGCAGCGCGCCGCCGTCCTTGTCGGGCTCGGCGATCTCGGTGGTGAAGGCCACGACGCCTTCCAGTCCGCTGACGAAATTCTCGGGCACCGCTGTCATGGGCTGATTCTCGCACTCTTGGTCGTGGCGCTTACTACCGGCGCGGTGATGCTCGGGCGTAGCGTTGCTGCGGTGGCGCAATCCGGCGACGAGCACCTGGCGAGGATGCGGGCGGAATACGGATCGGTCGAGAAGGACGGCAGCCCCGACCTGGACGTTGACTGGCTCGCCGACGGGTGGGTTGTTTTGCTGCGCAAGTGGATTGGCGACGCTGAGCGCGCGGGTTTGGCAGAGCCGAACGCGATGGTGCTTGCCACCGCCGACGCGCACGGAAGACCGATGAGCCGGTCGGTGTTGTGCAAAAGTGTGGACGAGACCGGGATCACGTTCTTCACGAACTACGACTCCGCCAAGGGCATCGAACTGGCCGCAAATCCCTACGCGTCAGCCACGTTTCCGTGGTTCGCGCTGGGTCGGCAGGTGCATGTCCGCGGACCTGTGAGCAAGGTCACGGCGGAGGTCACCGCTGACTACTGGTCCAAGCGCCCGCGTGGTTCGCAATTGGGCGCGTGGGCGTCCGCGCAGTCCCGTCCGATCGGATCGCGGGCCGACTTGTTGGCGCAACTCGCGAAGGTCACCGAACGGTTCGCCGGGCCCGACGAAGCCGGTCCCGACGAAGCCGGGGCCGACGAAGCCGGGCGCGAAGTCCCCGTGCCCCCGAATTGGGGCGGCTACCTTCTCGGCCCCGAGGTGGTCGAGTTCTGGCAGGGCCGCGAGGACAGGCTGCACAACAGAATCAAAATGACTGGCGATCGCGTCGAGCGACTGCAACCCTGACCGCCGTGGGCCTACTCGCTGACATCACGCCGCTGCGCACCCGCGACTTCCGTCGGCTGTGGCTGGCCGGTGTCGTCACCGTCATCGGGGGGAACCTGACGATCTTCGCCGTCCCGGTGCAGGTCTACGCGCTCACCCGGAATTCGGCGTACGTCGGTTTGTCCGGGCTGTTCGCGCTGGTGCCGCTGGTCGTGTTCGGGCTGTGGGGCGGCGCATGGGCCGACGCGATGGATCGGCGCATCCTGCTCATCATCGCGTCCTGCGGGCTGGCGGTGGCGTCGCTGTTGCTGTGGGCGCAGGCGGCGCTGGCGGCGAACAACGTCTGGGTTGTGCTGTGTCTGCTCTCCGTGCAGCAGGCGTTCTTCGCGATCAACTCGCCGACCCGCTCGTCGGCGATTCCGCGGATGCTGCCCAGCGATCAACTGCCCGCCGCCAACTCGCTGAACATGACCGTGATGCAGTTCGGCGCGATCGTCGGGCCGCTGCTGGCCGGGGTGCTGCTGCGCTGGATGGACCTGTCCACGCTGTACCTGCTCGACGCGATCACCTGCGCCGCGCCGATTTGGGCGACCGTGCGGTTGAGTCCGATGCCGGCCGCTGACACCGGCGTCGGCGGGTCGTCGCGCTGGGGGTTCGGCGCGGTCTGGGACGGGTTCTCCTACCTCGCGGGTCACACCGTTGTGTTGATGTCGTTCGTCGTCGACCTCATCGCGATGGTCTTCGGTATGCCTCGGGCGCTGTTCCCGCAGATCGCCCACCAGAGCTTCGGCGGACCTGTCGAGGGCGGCACCATCATGGCGCTGCTGGCGGCATCGATCGGGGCGGGCGCCGTCGCCGGCGGGGTGTTCTCCGGCTGGCTGCCACAGATCCGGCGCCAGGGCCTCGTGGTCGTCGGCGCGATCGTGGTCTGGGGGCTGGCGATGGTCGGGTTCGGTCTGTGCTGCGGTGTCGCGCTGGGGGCACGTCCCGCTGGCGGGGGAGGAAGGGCAGGCCCCGTCTTGTGGGCCGCGCTGGCGTTCTTGGCGGTGGGCGGGGCCGCGGACATGGTGTCGGCGGCGTTCCGGTCGACGATCCTGCAGCAGGCGGCATCCGACGATGTGCGGGGACGGCTGCAGGGCGTGTTCACCGTCGTGGTCGCCGGCGGACCGCGGCTGGCCGACGCGGTCCACGGTGGCGCGGCGGCCGTGGTCGGCACTACTGTCGCGGCGGCGGGCGGCGGCGCGCTCGTGGTTGTCGGGGTGCTCATCGCGGCGCTGGCGGTGCCGGCGTTCGTCTCCTACCGGGTCGCCGCCACCGATCCGCCCGGTGATGGAGAGAAACTGCCAGGGCCTGCGCGTTACGATCTTGAGCGTGGTGGAGGTGATCGGGGCGGTGAATCCGGGCTTGCGTGAACGCAAGAAGCAGCGCACCCGTTCGATGCTGATCGACGCGGCGGTCCAGCTGTGTGAGAAGCAGGGGTTCGAGAAGACGACCGTCGACCAGATCGCCGCGGTGGCCGACGTGTCGCCGCGCACGTTCAGCCGCTACTTCGCCACCAAGGACGCCGTCATCCTCGCCCTGATCGACGACATGGTCGACGCGATCGCGGCGCAGCTGGAGCTCCAGCCACCGGGCCTGAGCGAGCTGGAGGCGCTGTTGGCCGCGCACGTCGACATGGTGAAGGCGACCGGCGTGGCCCCGCCCGACGGCTTCACCACCGAGCGCCTCAAGACGAGCGCGCGGATCGTGAACGCCTCACCCGCACTGCGGCTGGCCGCCAGCGAGTTCCGGCCGAACTCGGTCACCCGGGTGCTTGCCAAGCGGATGGGTGTGGAGCTCGACGACCGGAGGCTGCGGTTGGTGGCCGCTGTCTGGTCGGCGATCTTGCTGACCGCGCCGGGTGACTTCGGCCCGGATACGGACTGGCAGCAAGTGGACATCGACATCCTTGTCGACCTGCTCAACGACACCTACAAGCAGTTCATCGATATCTGCACGGGCCCGCGCTAGGTCGCCCGCGAGACCGGTTCCGCACCCCCGCGGGCACGGCGCCGCGAATGCGGCTACCGTTTGTTAGGCACCATCAGCCTCAGCTGCGAAGAAGGGATACCCGTGGCCGATAACTCATCCAACGCTGAAGAGTTCGCCACCCTTCGATATCCGTCGGGCGAGCTCGAGATGCAGATCGCTCACGCCACCGAAGGCGCCGACGGAATCGGCCTGGGCAGCCTTCTTGCGAAGTCCGGTTACACGACGTTCGACCCCGGCTTCGTCAACACCTCGTCGACGAAGAGCGCGATCACCTACATCGACGGTGACGCCGGGATCCTGCGCTACCGCGGAATCCCGATTGAGCAGCTCGCGGAGAAGTCGACGTTCATCGAGGTGAGCTACCTGCTGATCTACGGCGAGCTGCCCAGCACCGACCAGTTGGCCTCGTTCACCGATAAGATCCAGCGGCACACGCTGTTGCACGAGGATCTGAAACGGTTCTTCGACGGCTTCCCGCGTAACGCGCACCCGATGCCGGTGCTGTCCAGCGCAGTCAACGCGTTGTCGGCCTACTACCAGGACTCGCTCGATCCGTTCGACGACGAGCAGGTGGAGCTGTCCACCATCCGGCTGCTCGCCAAGCTGCCCACGATCGCGGCGTACGCGTACAAGAAGTCGGTCGGCCAGCCGTTCCTGTACCCCGACAACTCGCTGACGCTGGTGGAGAACTTCCTGCGGATGACGTTCGGCTTTCCCGCCGAGCCCTACGAGGTGGATCCCGAGGTCGTGCGCGCGCTGGACATGCTGTTCATCTTGCACGCCGACCACGAGCAGAACTGCTCCACGTCGACGGTGCGGCTGGTCGGGTCGTCGCAGGCCAACCTGTTCACCTCGATCTCCGGCGGAATCAACGCGTTGTGGGGCCCGTTGCACGGCGGCGCGAACCAGGCGGTGCTGGAGATGCTCGAGCAGATCCGCGCCTCGGGCAGCGATGTTCACGACTTCGTCAAGAAGGTGAAGAACCGCGAAGACAACGTCAAGCTGATGGGCTTCGGCCACCGGGTGTACAAGAACTACGACCCGCGGGCGCGCATTGTCAAAGAGCAGGCCGACAAGATCCTCGGCAAGCTCGGCGGCGACGACGAGCTGCTCGGCATCGCCAAGGCGCTGGAAGAGGTTGCGCTGACCGACGAGTTCTTCATCGAGCGCAAGCTGTATCCGAACGTCGACTTCTACACGGGCCTGATCTACCGGGCGATGGGATTCCCGACGCGGATGTTCACCGTGTTGTTCGCGTTGGGTCGGCTGCCGGGGTGGATTGCGCACTGGCGGGAGATGCACGACGACCCCAACGCGAAGATCGGCCGGCCGCGGCAGGTCTACACCGGATATACCGAGCGCGACTATAAGGCCATCGACGCGCGGTAGGCATTCCAGCACGCGATAGCGCCACGTCCAGCTGATGCGACGCAACTCACGTCGGCGTTGCTTGCCAGCGCAACAGTTGTAGTTTCACAATTGTTAGGTGAACACGCTCAGCCCCCGGCGCAAGGCGATCATCCTGGCGTCCTGTTGCCTGAGCCTGCTGATCGTGTCGATGGACGCGACGATCGTGAACGTCGCGATCCCCGCGATCCGCACCGAGCTGGGCGCATCACCCGCGCAGCTGCAGTGGGTGATCGACGTCTACACGCTGGTGCTGGCGTCCCTGCTGCTGTTGGCCGGGGCCACCGCCGACCGATTCGGCCGCCGGCGGGTGTTCCAGATCGGCTTGACGGTCTTCGCGGCGGGGTCGCTGTTGTGCAGCCTTGCGCCGAATATCCACGCGCTGATCGGCGCGCGCTTCGTGCAGGCGATCGGCGGTTCGATGCTGAACCCGGTGGCGATGTCGATCATCACGCAGGTGTTCACTGGGCGGGTGGAACGCGCTCGCGCCGTCGGCGCGTGGGGGGCTGTCATCGGAATCTCGATGGCCCTTGGCCCGATGGTTGGCGGCGTGTTGATCGAGTATGTCGGCTGGCGGTCGGTGTTCTGGATCAACCTGCCGATCTGCGCGGCCGCGATCATCCTTACCGCGCTCTTCGTCCCGGAGTCGCGCTCGGCCACGATGCGCGACGTCGACCCGATCGGTCAGGCGCTCGGGGTTACCTTCTTGTTCGGTGTCGTGTTCGCGTTGATCCAGGGCCCGGAGATGGGGTGGACGGCGCCTGAAACGCTGGTCATTTTGGCCGTCGCGGCCGCGGCGTTGGCGGCGTTCATCCGGTTCGAGGCACGTCGCCACGATCCGTTCATCGATCTCCGGTTCTTCCGCAGTGTCCCGTTCTCGTCGGCCACGATCGTCGCGGTCTGTGCGTCCGCATCCTACGGTGCGTTCTTGTTCATGGTGTCGCTGTACCTGCAGGGGGAGCGGCACTTCAGCGCTGTGCACACCGGGCTGCTCTATCTCCCCGTTGCCGTTGCGGCGCTGATCTTTTCGCCGTTATCCGGTCGGCTCGTCGGTCGGTTCGGGGGGCGTCCGTCGCTGCTCGTCGCCGGGGTCATGTTGACCGCGGCGACGTTACTGCTGACCGGGCTGACCGAGTCGACACCGGTGTGGCGGCTTGTCGCGGTGTTCGCGGTGTTCGGGATCGGTTTCGCGATGGTCAACGCGCCGGTCACCACCGCGGCGGTCAGCGGCATGCCGACAGATCGTGCCGGCGCAGCGTCGGCGGTCGCGTCGACGAGCCGTCAGGTCGGCGTGAGTATCGGTGTGGGGCTGTGTGGTTCGCTGGCGGGCCCGGCACTGGCCGCGGCGAACGTCGACTTCGCGGTATCGGCTCGCCCGTTGTGGTTCGTGTGCGCCGGTCTTGCCGTGATGATCACGGTTCTGGCGATTTTCTCAACGTCCCCATGGGCGCTGAAGTCCGCGGAGAGACTCGCGCCGCTCATCGCCGAGCCCGATTCTGGCCGGGAGGTCGTTCGTGTCGCGTAATCCGCTGGCCGACCAGGTCTGGCGTCAGATGTCGGCGCTGGTGCTCGACAACAAGGACAGTTGGCGCAGAGCGGTGGTCGAGCGAACAGGACTGCCGTGGAGCAGAATTCGGATCATTCGCCGGTTGGCTTCCGCACCGATGACGGTGAAGCAGGTGGCCGAAGCCGCGACCATCGACGCGCCGGCGGCGACGGTGGCGGTCGGCGACCTCGAGGCGCGCGGGTTGGTGGTGCGCGCGACAAACCCCGACAACCGGCGGTGCAAGCTGGTCTCGTTAACCGACGCGGGCCGCGACGTCGTGGCCGCGATCGAGGAGATCGACGACCCGGCGCCGGATGCACTGGCCGGCCTGGGCGACGACGATCTCGTGGCGCTGCGCGACGTGCTGCTACGACTCGGCAAGCGAACCGGACTCCAGGAGGGCCATCGCCGCATTGTGGCCGCCGATACCCGACACTCCTCCACCCCGGCGAGATCCTGAGCCACACAACAGGATTCGCTCGTGTGCGGTAGCGACCCCCCACCGGAGGGCGGGCGTGTCGAGCGGCTCATCGTCCTCGGCGAACGGCCAGGTGAGACCACCGTGGAAGATGTGGCCCGCGGTCATGCCGAGCGTCGCCTCCAAGTCGGTCGTGGTCCTCGTCTCCATGCAGCCAGGCATCAGGACATCTTGAATCGGTTCGGCCAGAACCGAATTCAGCGAAGCCAGCACCGCATCAGTCAGTGCTTCACGTGTGCCGAGTCCGTGCGGTGTGTGCAGCCCGAACACGGTCAGCGTCTGGGCGCCTGACGCTGCCAGGTCCGCTGACAGAATGCTTGGATCCGTCAGCGAGTGGCAGTAGATCTCGCACGGCAGCGGATCTGGAACCTTGCCACCGGCCGCCTCGGCGTAGGCGGCCTCGAGCTGGCTGAACGTTTCGTTGATGTGGAACGTCCCGCCGAACGCCTGCTCCGCCGTGACGCTCGTGTCCCGCAGTCGGGGTAGCCGTTGCAGCATGAGGTTGACCTTGACCTGAGACCCCGGCGCCGCCGTCGGAGGCACCTCGCCCAGCATCGACGCCAGGACCGTCGGCGTCACACCGGCCAGCACGGCGCTCCCGTGCACACTGCGCTCGACATCCCCGTCGCGGTAGCGCACCTCGCCGTCGGGAGTAATCGCGAAGACATCAGCGCCACACGCAATGTCGACGCCATGCCGCGTGGCCGCCGCCGTCAGCGCGTCGGTGACGGCGCCCATGCCGCCGACCGGGACGTCCCAGTCACCGGTGCCGCCGCCGAGCAGGTGGTACAGGAAGCAGACGTTCTGTCGCAGTGAGTCGTCATCGAGTGAGGCGAACGTTCCGATCAGCGCGTCCGTGGCGATCACGCCACGCACCAGATCGTCTGACACCGCGCTGGTGATCGCGCGCCCGATCGGTTCCTCGACCATCAGCCGCCAGGACGCGTCGGCATCGACCAGCTTCCGGGCCCGGCTGCGGGTCGGCAGCGGCTCGGTCATCGTCGGCCACAGCGCCCGGGTGGCCAGACCGCAGCGGCGGTAGAAGTCCTCAGCGATACCAGTGTGCGGGCCGATCAGCAGGCCGGTGCGACCTCGGGTCCGCGGGTCGGGCGAATAGGACGAATAGCGGCGCCGGGCCAGCCGAATCGACAGGTCCAGCTCGTCGACGATCCGCGGGGGCAACAGACTGACCAAATACGAGTAGCGCGACAACCGGGCGTCCACGCCGTCGAACGGCCGCGCCGAGACCGCCGCACCGCCGACCCGGTCCAGGCGTTCCAGTACCAACACCCGCCTGCCGGCGCGGCCCAGGTAGGCGGCGGCGACCAGACCGTTGTGCCCGCCACCGACAACGACGGCGTCGTAGGCCCTCAGTTCAGGTAGCCCTCGACCTCGTCGGCCGAGCGCACGTGAGCATCCTTGGGGTCACCGCCGGTCTCGCGCAGCGCGCGACGCTGCCGCAAAAGGTCCCAGCACTGGTCCAGCTCTGTTTCGACCGTCCGCAGCCGTGCATGTTCCTCGTCGCCGCTGATCTCGCCCCGCTGCAGCTTTGCCCGCAGGTCCTTCTCCTCGGCCACCAGCTTGTTGATCCGCGTCTGGGTGTCGTTGTCCTCTGCCACATCATCAGTGTGCCCGCTAGCGTGGTGACGGTGACAGACAAACCCGAGATCGACTTCCCGTCCGGCCCGGCGCCCACCGAGCTCGTCATCGAAGACATCGTCGTCGGCGACGGGGCGGAGGCGGTCCCCGGCGGCACCGTCGAGGTGCATTACACCGGTGTCGAGTACGACACCGGCGAGGAATTCGACAGCTCCGTGCGCCGCGGACAGCCGATCGAATTCCCGCTACGGGGCTTGATACAGGGCTGGCAGGACGGCATTCCCGGAATGAAGGTCGGCGGCCGCCGAAAGCTCACCATCCCGCCCGAACAGGCCTATGGCCCCGCTGGCTCCGGGCATCGGCTGGCCGGCAAGACGCTGATCTTCGTCATCGACCTGCTCGGGACGCGGTAACCGGTTAAGACGGGCTGTCCGCAGCCCGCGGCACGGGTCCGGGCAGCCGCAGCAGCAGCCGCGCTCCGCCCAGCGGGCTGGCTTCCAACGACGCCGTGCCGCCATGCAACTCGGCCTGCTGGGCGACCAACGCCAAACCCAGCCCAGACCCGGATTGCGACGCTGTTGAGCCTCGGGAGAACCGGTCGAACACGACCTTGCGTTCCTCTTCGGGAAGGCCGATGCCGTTGTCGTCGACGGCGATCTCCACCCCGGCGCGTGAGCTGACCGCCGACAGCTGGATGCGCGTGGCTCCGCCGTGTTTGACCGCGTTGGCGATCGCATTGTCGACCGCGAGCCGCAGGCCGGCCGGCAGCCCGACGATGATCACCGACGGCGACGGCATCAACGACACGTCGAGTTCCGGGTAAATCCGCATCGCATCGTGCGCGGCGCGGTCGAGCAGCTCGGTGATGTCGACGGGAACGTGGTCATCGGACGTCGACAGCTCGCCCTGAGCCAGCCGTTCCAACGCCGACAGCGTTGCCTCGATCCGCGACTGTGTGCGGATCACGTCGTGGAGCACTTCCTTACGCTGTTCGTCGGGCAGATCCAGTGTCGCCAGCACCTCGAGGTTGGTTCGCATCGCGGTCAGCGGCGTGCGCAGCTCGTGCGACGACACCGCGGCGAAGTCGCGTGCGGACTCGAGCGCCGACTTGGTGCGGTCCTGCTCCTTCCAGATGCGCTGCAACATGCCGTTGAGGGCGTCGGCGATCTCGACCGCCTCTGTGGCACCGCGGATTTCGACGTCCGGCGCTTCGTCTCCGGCGTCGACGGAGCGCGCCTGCTGCGCCAGGTGTTTGAACGGCCGCACCGCGAACGTCGCGAGTAACCAACCCAGCACCGCCGCCGCGCCGATCGCGAACAGACAGATGAGGATCACCCGCCGGTGCAGGTTGTTGGTCTCGGCGATGGTCGCGTCGTACGTCGCGCCCACCGCTACCGACATCTCCTCGGGTGTGCGGATATCCACCGTGCGCACCCGGTATCGCACCCCGTTGACGTAGGTGTCGGCATAGCCGGCGTCCAGCTTGGGGAGGGTGACGTTCGAATTGGACGTCACCTGACCGTTCCCGCGCACCGTGATCACGGCGTCCTGATCGTTGGGCGATCTCGGGATCTCACCCAGGCCGCGAGGGATGAATGGGATCGCGAAACCCGCGGCCTCGTCCAGCCGGCGGTCGAGCCGCTCGCGCCGGTCGTTGGTGATGCCGATCCAGACGATGGTCCCGACGATCAGCACGACGATCGCGGCGCCGATTGCCGTCGCGAACGCCACCCGGGTCCGAAGCGACGGGGTACGGCGGAAAATGCGCGATAGCCGGTTCATGGCACTCACTGTGTACGGAGGACGAATCCCACTCCACGCACGGTATGCAACAGCCGCTGGGCGCCGCCAGTCTCCAGCTTGCGGCGCAGGTATCCGATGAACACATCGACGACGTTGGTGTCGGCGGCGAAGTCATAGCCCCAGACCAGCTCCAGTAACTGCGCGCGCGATAACACCGCCGTCTTGTGCTCGGCGAGCACGGCCAGCAGATCGAACTCCCGCTTGGTCAGATCGACGTCGACGCCGTTCACGCGCGCGCGCCGGCCCGGGATGTCCACCTCCAGCGGCCCCACCTGGATGGTCTCCGAGCTGAACGTCGCCGTCGACCCGCGACGACGCAGCAGGGCGCGCACCCGGGCCACCAGCTCGGCCAACACGAACGGCTTCACCAGGTAATCGTCGGCACCCGCCTCCAGCCCGGCGACCCGGTCGTCCACCGAACTGCGGGCCGACAGCACACAGACCGGCACATCGTTGTCCATCGCGCGCAGCGCGGTGACCACGCTGACGCCGTCGAGCACCGGCATGTTGATGTCGAGCACGATCGCGTCGGGCCTGGTTTCGGTGGCGCTGCGCAGCGCCTCGGCGCCGTCGACCGCGGTGAACACGTCGAACCCGGACAACCGCAGTCCACGCTCGAGCGATGCGAGGACGTCGGGGTCATCGTCCACGACGAGCACCTTGGGCGAGGCGACACTAGCGTCCATGCACGCAATCTTGCCTGATGAACCCCCGCCGCCGACGGAGGCGCGTGCGGGCGGCGCGGGGTGCGGCCACCCCGGTCCCGGCCACGCTCGTCACGACAAGCCATAAATTCGTTTGAAAGCAAAGCGACGATATTGTACTGGTGCTACCATTCGGTCCTTATGCTCCCATTTGCGCCCCGCCTGATTGTAGAGCCCGATGACGGCTTACAACCCGTCCGCGAATTCATCCTATCCGCGGAAGAATCTCTCCTGATTAAGCAATTCACGTTTACCGAGGAGAGTTTCATACAGGCGGTCATCGACCGCAAGAATGCAGGCGTCAATGTGCGCGTCATGCTCAACCCGGCACGGTCGGGCGGTGACCGTGCCAATGACGAGACTTTCGAGACGTTCGAGAAGGCCGGGGTAAATGTCCAGTGGGCCAACCCCAAGTTCTACGTCACCCATGAGAAATCCATGGTAGTGGACGGAAAGGCCGCGCTCGTCGCCACCTTTAATCTCTGCGAAAAGTATTTCTCCCTAACGCGCGACTATGGCATCATTACGGAGCAACCACATCGAGTCGCCCAGATAACCGAAGTTTTCGAAGCCGATTGGCAGCATCTCGACTGGACGTGTTCGACATACGCAGGGCTGCTCTGGAGCAATTCAAATTCGCGTTATCACATGGCCCAGTTCATCGATACCGCCGTCGAGCGGCTCGATATCCAGCATCCCAAATATGTCGATGCAGTCATTCTTGACCACATCGCGGCCGCCGCCGATCGCGGCGTCAGTGTGCACGTCCTGTGCGGTGGCCGGCACGGCATCAGCGAATGGGACATTCTCGATACCTTCGCGTCGTTGCGGACATTGCGGCGGTTCGGCGTGAAGGTGCACAAGCAGAAAAACTTGCGGGTTCACGCCAAGTTGCTGATCGCCGACGACGAACGTGCGTTGCTTGGCTCGATGAATATCGACCGCAGCGCTTTTGACATGCGTCGCGAACTGGGCATCACGATAACCGACCCTGAAGTCATCGCGCGGTTGAAGCAGGTCTTCGAGACCGACTGGGACCTGTCCCATCACTACGATCCCCCGGATCCGCTCGATCCGTCCACCCATCACGAGGACGATTTCCCGCACGACAAAGATCTCATGCATGAGTGAGACAGAGCCACCGCGCGAGAAGGTTTCGCTTGCCGAACTGGCGTGGACGTTCAATCACATTGCCATCGCGTCGTTCGGTGGCGGGCTGTCGGCATGGTCGCGGGAAGTGCTGGTGGTCGAGAAGCACTGGATGGGTGAAGAGGAGTTTCTCAGCGCCCTGACGATGTGCCGGATCCTGCCCGGCGCCAATCAGGTGAACATGGCGGTCTTCGTCGGGACCAAGTTGGGTGGCATCCCGGGCGCGGCGGCGGCGCTGGTCGGGCTGTGTCTGATGCCCGTCGTCTTCGTCCTGGTGATGGGGTACATATATTTCCGTTTCAAAGAGGTGCCCGCGGTGAAGAGCGTTCTTCATGGCGCGTCCGCGGCCGCCGTGGCGCTGACGTTGGCGATGGCGATCAAGACCGGGCAGAAGTGCCTGAACGGACTGATCCCCATTCTGCTTTTCGCCGCGACTTTCGTCCTGAATGGCATCCTGCGGTGGCCGCTTCCGATAGTTCTCGCCATTGTCGCACCGCTGAGCCTGATCTGGGCGTGGCCGCGGAAAAGCGCCGTGTGAACACCTACCTTCAGATTGCGGCGATGTTCGGCGCACTGTCGCTGCTGTCGATCGGCGGCGGAAATGCGGTGTTGCCCGACATGCACTTGCAAGCGGTGAACGGGCACCACTGGCTGACGAACTCCCAATTCGCCGACGTATTCTCCATCTCCCAGGCCGCGCCCGGGCCGAGCATTCTGATCGTCACGCTCGTCGGCTATGCCGCGGGGCTGGAGGTCGGCGGCGTCCCCGGCGCAATTCTTGGCGGTATCATCGCCACCGTTTCGATGATCATTCCGGCGGCGATACTGGTTTACGTGCTCACGCTTTTCTGGCAAAAGGCGCAGAAATCCCGATTACGATATGCCGTTGAGAAGGGCTTCGCGCCGCTCACGGTGGGCCTGATACTGGCGAGCTCTTTGGTGATGAGCCGCGCGGCCGATCACGATTGGCGCGCCTATTCGCTCACCGCGATGTGCGCGGCGATCTTCATATTCTTCACCAAGCTGAATCCCCTGATTGTCGTGCTGGCCGCCGGACTGGTTGGCTATCTCGGCTTCGTGTGACCCGGGTGCGGGCCCAGTGGGCGCGAACGCGGACGCGAACGCGGGGAATCAGTTGACCTCAACTATTGTTGAGCTTCTACCGTGGGGTCGATGAGTATCGAGTCTCCTTCGTGGAGCGCCCCGCACCGGCGGGTGGCGGCGCTCGGCGTTGCGCTATTCATGTGCCGCCCATGGGAAAATCGGAACCGCCGTGACTGACGTTCATGCACCTCTGGCCCCCACGCCGGCAATCGCGCCCGCACCTGCGCGCCGGCGGGCGAGTTCGGATCTGTGGCGGCTGCTTCCGTACCTGGCGCCGTACCGGGCGCGATGGACGGCGATGGTGGCGGTGGCGATCGTCAGCCTTGGCGCCACCGTGGCGATCCCGCTGATGACCAAAGCCGTGATCGACGGGCCGGTGGCCCACCGCGACCTTCGGGGTCTGTGGATACTCGGCGCCGCGGCGATGGGCATCGGGATCTCTGAGGCGGTGCTCTGGTTCATCAGGCGCTGGCTGGTCGCTCGCGCCACCATGGGGGTGGAGGCGGACATCCGCAAAGATCTCTACGCCCGGCTGCAGATCCTGCCGATGTCGTTTCACGGCCGGTGGCAGTCGGGGCAGCTGCTGTCGCGAGTGATGAACGACCTGTCCACCATTCGCCGGTTTCTGTCGTTCGGGCTGGTATTCCTGCTGTTGAACATCATTCAGATCACCGTGGTGACCGCCATTCTGCTGGCCATGTACTGGCCGCTGGGCGTCATCGTCCTGGTGTCGATCGTGCCGATCGCGGCCACCGTGCTGCACTTTCAGCGGGACTTCACCCGGCTTTCGCGGCAGGCGCAGGACCAGTCAGGTCATGTCGCGACGCATGTCGAAGAATCCGCCCTCGGCGTGCGAGTGGTGAAATCGTTCGGCCGGGAGGATTACGTCTTCGACCGGTTCGACGAGCAAGCCACCAGGCTGTATGACACCCAGGTCGCCAAGGTTTCGGTGACGGCGAAATTCTGGACGCTGTTGGAGATCATCCCCAATCTGACGCTCATCGTGGTGCTGGGCTTCGGCGCATATGCGGCGGGGCACGGCTTCGTGACGATGGGCACGCTGGTTGCTTTCATCACGATGATGCTGTCGTTGGTCTGGCCCGTCGCGTCGCTGGGCTTCCTGTTGTCGATGACTCAGGAATCGATGACCGCCGCGAACCGCATCGCCGAGATCTTCGACTCGCCGCGCGAGATCGCCGACGGCCCGCGGGTCGACGCGCCGAGCGGCGGGCGCCTGGAAATGATCGACGTCGGCTTCCGCTTTCCCGACACACCTGAAGACGGGGCGTGGGCACTGCGGCATGTGAGCGTGACCGTCGAACCCGGTGAGACCCTCGCGCTGGTCGGTCCCACGGGGGCGGGCAAATCGGTGCTGGCGGCACTGCTGTCGCGGCTCTATGACGTCACCGAGGGTGAGATTCGCATCGACGGTCGCGACATTCGCGATCTGTCGCTACCCGCGCTGCGTCAGGTGGTGGCCACCGCGTTCGAGGACCCGACGCTGTTTTCGATGTCGGTCGCGGAAAACCTGCGGCTGGGTAGCCCCGAGGCGACGGACACGCAGCTGCGCCAGGCGATCGACATCGCCGCGGCGCAGTTCGTCTACGACCTGCCGTTCGGCCTTCAGACCCGCATCGGTGAGCAGGGCATGAGGCTGTCCGGCGGCCAGCGGCAGCGCCTGTCGCTCGCGCGGGCCATCCTCGCAGCCCCGAGAATCCTGGTGCTGGACGACACCCTGTCCGCGCTCGATGTGCACACCGAGGCGACCGTCACCGACGCGCTGCGCAGGGTCCTGCACGGGGTCACCGGCATCGTGGTCGCACACCGGGCGTCCACCGTCCTGCTCGCAGACAAGGTGGCGCTGCTGCAGAACCGGACCATCACCCATCTGGGCACGCACGCCGAATTGCTCGCCCGGGTACCGCAGTATCGCTACCTGCTGGCCGCCGACGACGAACTCGACGACAACGTTGCGCGAAGCTGCACGTGGGAGGACGACGAGCAGCGCAGCAGGCTCTGCCACGTGTATCAGGAGCAGGAGGCCTCCGCAGACGCCTCCGACGCCGCCTGCGAGACGGGCAATGCGCGCCGGTTCGCCACGGCTGAGGCCGAAACCCGATGACCGCCACCGACATCGGCCAGATCGAGGTCCCCGACGACGACGCCGATCTTTGGCGCGGTCGTGTCGAAGACAGCCGCGACGATGACGCTCCCACGGACGAGAACCTGCCGCTGCGGCGTGAGGCTCGCGCCCTGTTGGCTTCTCTGTTGCGGCCGTTCCGTGCGGCGGTGGCGCTCTTGGCGGTCATTGTCGTGGTCGAAAACGTTGCCCGCCTTTCGGTTCCGCTGTTGGTCCAGCGCGGCATCGATCACGGTATTCCACCGATCGCCGCGGGCGGCTCGGCACGTGAGCTCGTGGTCATCGTCGGCGCCTTGTGCGTCGTGGTGCTCGTTCAGGCCACCAGCCGGATGTTCTTCCTCCGACGTTCCGGCCGTATCGGCCAGAAGGTGCTCGTGCAATTGCGACGGCGGGTGTTCCGCCACTTCCAGCGGCTCGACGTCGCGTTCCACGACAGGTACACGTCCGGCCGGGTGGTGAGCCGGTCCACCAACGATGTCGAGGCGATACAGGACATGCTGGAGACTGGCTTCGACGGCCTGATCACCGCGGCGCTCACCCTGGTCGGGACGGCGATCCTGCTCGTCACGCTGGACGTCCGGCTCGGGTTGATGTGCCTCGCGGCCTTTCCCGTGCTGGTGGTGTTGATCTGGTGGTTCCGCGACGAATCCGCCAAGACGTACCGGAAGGTGCGAGAGAGCGCCGCTCTGGTCATTGTTCAGTTCGTCGAGACCATGACCGGCATCAAGGCGGTGCAGGCGTATCGGCGCGAGCCGCGTAACCAGGAGATCTTTGAAGATGTCGCCGGCCGCTACCGGGACATCAACGAACAGAGTTTCCGGTTGCTCGCGATCTTCATGCCGGGAGTCAAGCTGGTCGGCAACATCACCACGGGTGTGGTGTTGCTCTACGGCGGATACCGTGTCCTGCACGGGCAGATGACCATCGGCACGCTCGCGGCTTTTCTGCTGTACCTGCGGATGTTCTTCGAGCCGATGCAGTATATCTCGCAGTTCTTCAATACGTTCCAGTCAGCGGCGTCGGCACTGGAGAAGCTGGCCGGTGTGCTTGCCGAGCGCCCGGGCATCGAGGACCCGGCGCGACCGGTCGCACTGAGATCCGTTCGCGGCGATGTCGCCTTCCGCGAGGTGCGGTTCTCCTATGTACCGGACCGGCTTGTGCTTGGCCCGCTCACCTTCTCCGTTCCGGCCGGACAGACCGTTGCGCTGGTCGGCACCACGGGCGCCGGTAAGACCACCATCGCCAAGCTCATCGCGCGGTTCTATGACCCGACGTCCGGATCGGTGACGCTGGACGGCATCGACCTGCGTGACATCGCGCAGACCGAGTTGCGCCGTCACGTCGTGATGGTCACCCAGGAGAACTTCATGTTCGACGGGACGGTTGCCGACAACATCCGGTTCGGCCGCCCGGACGCCACCGACGAGCAGATCCGCGCGGCCGCGGCTGCGGTCGGCGCTGACCGGTTCATCGCTGCGCTGCCGGATGGCTATGACACCGACGTGGCCCGCCGCGGTGGCCGGCTGTCAGCAGGTCAGCGCCAGCTCGTCGCGTTCGCCCGCGCATTTCTCGCCGATCCGGACGTGCTGATCCTGGACGAGGCCACGTCGTCGCTGGACGTTCCCAGCGAGCGGATGGTGCAGCGGGCGCTGGCGACGGTGCTGGCCGACCGGACCGCCCTGGTCATCGCCCACCGACTCTCGACAGTGCAGATAGCAGACCGGGTGCTGGTGCTGGAGCACGGCCGCATCGTCGAGGACGGCTCGCCGGCAGAACTCATCCGGCGAGCCGACGGACACTATGCCTCGCTACACCAGGCGTGGGTCGAGTCATTGGCGTGACGTAATCGCCTGCACGTCAGCCCTTTAGCTGCTCAGCCGAGGTGCGCAGTCAACAGCCACGCGCGAATCGACTTGCGGCCGTTGGGCTCATCCCTCAGCTCGACGTCGGGCATCGCCGTGACACCGTCGGGCACGTTGGCGTGAATGCGGGCAGGGCGGATCTCGTCGATGGTCCAGTACGTGGACACCACGTCGCGCAGTTCGTCCTCCGTCACCGGATTCGCCGGCCCGTTGGGCATGCCCGCGCGATCGAAGACCAACACGAAGTACGACGCACCGGGTGCGGCGGCGCGCACGATCGAACGCTGGTAGCCGTCGCGCGACTCGACCGGAATGGAATGGAACAGCGTGCTGTCGACGATCGTGGAAAACCTGCCGTCGTAGCCGGTGAACGAACTGATGTCGGCGACTTCGAATGTCACGTTGTCCAGGCCTCGCTTGGCGGCCGCCGCCCGGGCCAGGTCGATCGCGGTGGGTGAGAGGTCAAGTCCGACAGTGGTGTAGCCCAGTTCCGCCAGCCGCAGGGATACGGCCGCCTCGCCGCATCCCACATCGAGGACGTCGCCGTGGAACCTGCCCTCATCGATCAGGGCGGCGAGTTCCGGCTGCGGTTCGTCGATGCTCCACGGTGGCCGGGCGCCCACGCCCAGCTGCGCAACCTCTCCGCGGTAGGCCGACTCGAATTCGAATTCTTGTGGTGTGGTAGTCATGCCCTCATGCATATCAACGCGGTTGATATATGTCAAGATGGTTGATATGACGAATGCCGACGATCAGCCGCTGGGGTACCTGATGTACCGCATCATGGCGGCGCTGCGCCCCGCGGCGACTGCGCAGTTGCAGCCGCTCGGGCTGGTGTTGGGAGAGTTCGTGTGCCTGCGGATCCTGTCGATGGTGCCCGGGCGCTCCAACGCGGAGTTGGCCCGTGACGCGAACGTGTCGCCGCAGGCGATGAACAACGTGCTGCGGGCTCTGCAAGACCGCGGCATCGTGGCCCGGCCCGCATCCGTCTCATCGGGACGGGCGCTGCCCGCTGCGCTGACGTCCAGAGGCAAGGCCTTGCTCGAGCGCGCGGAAGCGGCCGTGCGGGTGGCCGACCAGCAGGTGCTCGCCAATCTGACCAGCGCCCAGCAACGTGAGCTCAAGCGCCTTCTCGATGCCGCCGCCCCGCCCGGCCTGATTCCACACGAGTGAACTCACAAGCGTCAGCGGTACACCAGACCGGACAACTGCCAGGTCAGGCTGCGCGGCAGCGTGGCCAGCCCCCTCAGCCGATCCGTCAACCGCAACACCTGCTGCGCGATTGACCGCCGCGCCTCGCTGTAGGCGAGCCGAGGTAAACCTTCAGGCCTGGATCTCGCCGGCGATCTTGCGTTCGATGCTCGCGCGCGTCACCGCGGGCAAAGCGACCAGCCCGTCGAGTTCCTTGCGGGCGCGACCGTATGCACTCTGCCGTTCCTGCGCGGTCGCGCCGCTGTCCGTCGCAAGCCGCATCAGGCTCTGGGCGCGCGCGATCCGCTGCTGATCCTCCGACGAGAAGTCGCTGCGGCGCCGCCGAATCGCCTCGGTCTCGGCGATGTCGAACGCGCTGACGTACTCGGCGACTGCGTCGCGGTATTGGCCCTGGGCATCGCGGTCGCCCATCAGGTCGTCGACCGTCTCCGGCCGCAGCAGGTCGGCGCGGCGCTTGGCCTTGTGGAATTCGATTGTCAGCGCATTGCGCACGTCGGTCATCATTGGGAAGTCGAGGAGCTTCGCGATGTCGAGCTCGTAGTCCAGCCACTTGGCGTCGGTTCGGCTGTGCTCCTCGAGCACTCTCGTCATTTCTCGGCGATTCGCCGCGGCGTTGCTGCGCGTGCGGCCGGAGGCTTCGGCGATCGCGATCTTGGTTTGCTGCTTGATCCGGTAACGCTCCAGACGGCGGTTGGCCCGCCGCTCGTTAGCCGCGGCGATCGCTCGCACGCCGCCGCCGATCACTCCGCCCAGCGGGAAGATCAGCCACCAGAAGCTTCCGGCGAAATGCAGCACAGGCCCCATGTGCCCAGCATGCCACCGGGTTTGGCATGGTTTCCCAGCAGTCGGCCGCGGGGAATGCTGGCAGGTGGCAACCGGAACGTAGGGATAGAGTCGGTGAACGGTGCGGCGCGCAGTGAGCACCCGATGACGGACCGCCGCCGCGGCGTGTCCTGGATAAGGAGCAATTTCATGACCTACTCGACCGGCCCGGGCGGTTACGGCGGCCCTCCGCAGGGACCCAGCACGCCGGGCTATGGCCCACCGGCGCCGGGCTACGGCGCCGCGCCCGCGCCCGGCGAAGGCAAAGGCCTGCCGTTCTTCCTGCACATCGGCGTCATCGCGCTGGGCGTCATCAGTTTCTTCGCGGGGTTCGCGCCGTACATCAGTGGTTCCTCCGCACAGTTCGGCGGTGAATCCATCTCGATAAGTGCCTCCTACAATTTCTTCGCAACGAACGGCGTTGTGAGTATTTCTCTCTTGCTCGCTGCGGCGCTGGTGGCGGCCCTGGGCATGCTGCCGAAGCAGGAGATCAACGACGGCGTCGTGACAAGTCTGTCCGTCGTCGGTTTCGTCTCGCTGCTGTTCCAGATGCTCGCCCTTCCGGGCGAGGCGAATATCGGCCTCGGCCTGATCATTGTGCTGGTCACGTCGTTCCTGCAGGCCGCGCTCGCGATTGCCGCTCTGCTGTTCGCATCGGGCATCGTGAAGCCGCCCCAACGTTCCCAACAGCCCCAGTACGGCTACTACGGCCAGGCAGGCACGTACGGCCAGCCTCCGCAGCAGCCCGCGCAGCCGAGTCCGCCGCAGCAGCCGTATTACGGCGGTGCTCCCGCGCAGGGGGGGGCGTATCCGCAATCCCCCCCGTCGCAGCCGCAGCAGCCGCACAACCAGTGGTGACGGCTGGCTATCGGCACAGCCCGATCTGGCGATAGCGCGTCAACCGGCTGGCATAGCGCTGGTTGTCCGGCACTCCACGCAGCGCGGCCAGCTCGGCGGCGATGGCCTTTGACAGGCGCTTGGTGAACTCGATGGGCTCCTCGGCGGCGTCGGGGTGCTCGGGCACGATCGCGTCGACGATCCCTGACGCCAGCAGGTCGGCGGACCGGATGCCTTGCGCGGCAGCGAGTTCCGGCGCGTGCGCGGTGTCGCGGTACACGATCGCGCTGGCGCCCTCCGGCGGCAGCGGTGCCAGCCAGCCGTGTAAGGCGGCCAGCACCCGGTCCGCGGGAACCATCGCCAGCGCCGGGCCGCCGCTGCCCTGGCCGAGAAGGACCGACACCGTCGGCGTCGGCAGTGTGACCAGATCGCCCAGACACCGCGCGATCTCGCCGGCGAGGCCCTCCTGTTCAGCTTCGGCCGACAGCGCCGGCCCGGCGGTGTCGATCACCAGAACGAGGGGCAACCGCAGGCCGGCCGCCAGCGCCATCCCGCGGCGCGCCTCGCGCAGCGCCGCCGGACCGACCGTCGCGCCGACCGCGCGCTGCTGGCCGAGGACCACCGCAGGCTGCCCGGCCAACCTCACCAGGGCGAGCAGGGTGGTGGCCGCATCGCCTTGACCGGTGCCAGAGAGCAGCACCCGTTCAGTGGCGCCATGCCTGAGCAGCTGTCCGACGCCGGGCCGGTCGCGGCGCCGGGACGCGATCACCGACTCCCACGCTCCCACCTCCGGCGTCGGCTCGGCAGGCGACGGCACCGGCGGCGCGCCCGGCGGGTCGACGGTGACCTTCAGCGCACGCTCCAGTGTTCGGCGCAGCCATCTCAGCGGCACCACGCCGTCGATCACGCCGTGACGTTGAAGGTTCTCGGCCGTCTGGACCCCGGGTGCGAACGGCTCCCCGTAGAGGTGCTCGTACACCCGTGGGCCGAGAAACCCGATCAGCGCGCCCGGCTCGGCGATCGTCACATGCCCGAGCGAACCCCACGACGCGAACACTCCGCCCGTCGTCGGGTGCCGCAGGTACACCAGGTATGGCAGGTGCGAACGCTTGTGCTGCTCGACGGCGGCGGCGATCTTGACCATCTGCAGGAACGCGACCGTGCCCTCCTGCATTCGGGTTCCGCCCGAGCTCGGCGACGCCAGCAGCGGTACCCGCTCCGCCGTCGCGCGCTCCACCGCGGCGGTGATCCGTTCGGCGGCCGCGACGCCGATCGAGCCCGCGAGGAAGTCGAATTCGGACGCGATCACCGCGACCCGACGGCCATGCACCCGGCCTTCCCCCGTCAGAACCGCCTCGTCGAGGCCGGTCACCGCGCGGGCTTCGGCCAGCTCGCGCGCGTACTGGGCGTCGGCTGCCACCTCGAGCGGCGCGGTGTCCCAGCTGACGAACGACCCCGGGTCGAGCACGGCATCGCGCAGCTGCGTCGCGGGGATGCGGCTCACCGGATGAGGGTAACCAGCGCGGGCCTTAAGGTTGCCTCGATGAACGTACCGGTTCCCAAGCCGGGCCCGCCGGTGGGTTCGGGTGCCATCACCGTCACCAGCGCCACGGCGATCGGCGTCGGCGGCATGATGGGCGCGGGCCTCTACACGCTTGTGGGTCTTGCCGCCACCACCGCGGGCCCGTGGATTCCGGTCGCGTTTCTGGTCGGTGGGCTGGTGGCGGCGTTCAGCGTCTACTCGTATGCGAAGCTCGGTGCCCGGTATCCCAGCCGCGGCGGAGCCGCCGAGTTCCTGATTCGATGCTTCGGGGACGGCGTGATCGCGGGCGGCCTCAACGTGTTTCAGTTCCTCGGCTGGATCATCGCGATGGCGCTGTATTGCGCGGGCTTCGCCGGCTATGTCCGCGACTTGCTCCCGTGGCACACCCCGGACTGGTCGGAAAAGGCTATCGGGATCGGACTGATCGCGGTCGTGGTGGCGGTGAACCTGGTCGGCACCAAGCTGGTCGGCAACGTCCAGACCGCGGTCATCACCGTCGAACTTTTGATCCTGGTGGTGTTCGTGGTTCTGGGGCTGATGAAATCCGACTTAGGCCGGCTCGCTGCCGGCGGCGGCCACGGCGTGCTCGGGGTGCTGTTCGCGGCGGGTCTGCTGTTTGTGACCTACGAGGGTTTCGGCGTCGTCACCAACTCGGCCGGGGAGATGCGCAGCCCGGCGAGCACGCTCCCGCGGGCGATGTACCTCTCGCTTGCGCTCGTGGTGGCCGTCTATGTTCTCGTCAGCGCGGTGATCGTGATGACGCTGAGCCTGCCCGACATCGAGGCGAACGCGGGTCACGTGCTCTCCGAGTCCGCGAAGGCGATCTTCGGCCAGGTGGGCTTCGTGGTGATCGGCGTCGCGGCGCTGCTGGCCACCGCATCGGGGGTCAACGCGACGATGTTCGGCGACGCGAACCTCGCCTACCTGATGGCCAAGACGGGGGAGATACCGAAGACCTTCGCGACGAACGTGTGGCTGGGCGGCACAGGCGGACTGTTCGTCGCCGCCGCCCTGACCGCGTTGTTCGTCGTGTTCTTCCCGCTGGCCGCCGTGGGGCAGATGGCCAGCCTCGCGTTCCTGCTGATCTACGCCACCGTCTCGATGGGCCACTTCCGCGTCCGCAGGCAGACCGGCGCGAACCCGTGGGTGCTTGCTGTGGGGGTGGCGATGAACGTCGCGCTGTTCGTTCTGCTGCTCGGGTACACGATCGACAGCGGGCCGGCCAGCACCTGGATCACGCTGCTGGCCGTCCTGGCCGCCAGCTTCGGGTTCGAGGTCGCCTATCGGCGGCGGACCGGCCGGACCTTTGCCGTGAGCGCCCCCGATAGGCTGGCCCCATGATCGGTGTCACCCGCGACGACCACGTCACGACCATCGAGCTGCAGCGGCCCGAGCGGCGTAACGCGCTGAACTCCGAGCTGGCCGACGGTTTGCGCACCGCCGTCGAGCAGGCGGTGGCCGACGACATCCGCGCCATCGTGCTGACCGGACAGGGCAGCGTGTTCTGCGCCGGCGCCGACCTCAGCGGCGACGCATTCGCAGCCGACTACCCCGACCGGCTGATCGCGCTGAATAAGGCCATCGACGAAGCGCCGATGCCGGTGATCGGGGCCATCAACGGGCCCGCGATCGGCGCGGGCCTTCAACTGGCGATGATCTGCGACCTGCGGGTGGTGGCGCCTGATGCGTTCTTTCAATTTCCGACCTCCAAATACGGTCTTGCCCTTGACAATTGGAGCATCAGACGATTGTCGTCGCTGGTGGGATACGGGCGAGCCAGGTCGATGCTGCTGACCGCCGAGAAGCTCACCGCCGACGTCGCGCTTCAGACCGGGATGGCTAACCGGATCGGCACGCTCGCGGACGCGCAGAAGTGGGCCGGGGAGATCGCCGGACTCGCACCACTGGCCCTGAGTCACGCGAAACGCGTCCTGAACGACGACGGCGCCTACGAGGAACAAGGGCCGGTCCACAAGGAGCTGTTCGACAAGGCCTGGGGCAGCGAGGACGTGGTCGAGGCCCAGGTGGCGCGGATTCAGAAGCGCCCGCCGACCTTCAAGGGCGCCTGAGCCCCATGCTGCGCGAAGCGCTGCGGTTCGGCGTTGGGACCGCCACATTGCTCGGCGGCGGCTGGTTACTGCGTGCGCTGCACGGCGCACCGGCGGCGCTGGGCGCCGGCCCGTTGGACATCCACGCGGTGGCCCACGATTCGCCGAACTACCGCGATGGCGCATTCGTCAACGTCGACCCGGCGTCGAAGCTCGAAATCACTCGTGAGCAGCAGCGAATCCTGCTGCTCGGGATGCTGCGCGGCCGCACCGGCCGGCCAGCCGGCGACATTCCGGTGGTAGCGCCCACGGACCTCGGTTTGCCGCCGGCGCCTCTGGCCGTCACCTGGTTGGGACATTCCACCGCGCTGGTCGAGATCGACGGCTACCGCGTGCTCACCGACCCGGTGTGGGGCGACCGGTGTTCACCTTCGCGCACGGTGGGTCCGGAGCGGATGCATCGGCCGCCGATTCCGCTGGAGTCGCTGCCCGCGCTGGACGCGATCGTCATCAGCCACGACCACTACGACCACCTCGACATCGACACGGTGCTGGCGCTCGCCCGCACTCAGCGGGCGCCGTTCTTCGTCCCGCTCGGCGTCGGAGCCCACCTGCGCTGCTGGGGCATCCCGGATCGGCGGATCGTCGAATTAGACTGGGGACAGAGCGGTTCCGTCGATGACCTGACACTGGTGTGCACACCCGCCCGGCATTTCTCCGGCCGCTTCGTGAGTCGCAACACGACGCTGTGGGCCTCGTGGGTGATCACAGGACCGCAGCACCGCGCCTATTTCGGCGGCGACACCGGTTACTCGAAGAGCTTCGCCGGCATCGGCGCCGAACATGGCCCGTTCGACCTGAGTCTGCTGCCGGTCGGTGCGTATAACCCGCTCTGGCGCGACATACACATGAATCCCGAGGAAGCCGTCCGCGCGCACCTCGACATCAGCGGTGCGCGCAGGGGTCTGCTCGTGCCGATCCACTGGTGCACGTTCCGGCTTGCGCCGCACCCGTGGGCAGAACCCGTTGAGCGACTGCTCGGCGCCGCCGGTGACGCCGACGTCGCGGTGGTGGTGCCGAGGCCCGGCGAGCGCGTCGATCCGTCGAGGCCACGGGCATTCGACGCGTGGTGGCGGCGGTGAAGGATTAACGTCGATTCCGTGATCCACCGGGCCGCGCGAGCGGTGCTCGCGCTGATGTTGTTGATCATGGTCGCCTGTGGCGCACCGGAGCGATCGGGGTCGCCCACGCGAACCTCCAACGTGCCACCTAACGAGGTGTCCGGCCTCGACATCCCGCCCGGCCGTGTCGACGCGGCAATCGGCAAGCTGGACGGTCTGGCCGACGAGCTCATGAAGCGCTCCGGCATCCCCGGCATGGCCGTCGCGGTGGTTCACGATGGAAAAGTCGTATACGCCAAGGGGTTTGGTGCCAAGGACGTGCGAACTGGCGCTAAGGTCGACGCCGACACCGTGTTTCAGCTCGCGTCGTTGTCGAAGCCCGTCGGGGCTACGGTGGTCGCCCGCGAGGTGACGCACAACGTGGTCGGCTGGGACATGCCGGTCTGGGTCACGCTGCCCTGGTTCGCGCTGTCGGACCCCTACGTCAGCCACCATGTGACGATCGCGGACTTGTACGCGCATCGGTCCGGTCTGCCGGACCACGCCGGCGACGGCCTCGAAGACCTCGGCTACGACCGGCGTCAGGTGCTGGAACGGCTGAAGTATCTGCCGCTGTCGGCGTTCCGGACGAATTATGAGTACACCAATTTCGGAGTCACCGCCGCCGCCGAGGCCGTCGCTGCTGCCGCTCAGAAGCCGTGGGAGGATCTGTCCGACGAGGTGCTCTATCGCCCTCTGGGTATGGCGTCCACCAGTTCACGATTCGCCGACTATCAATCCCGACTTGACCGCGCGGTCGCGCATGTGAAGACACCCAACGGATATCAACCGCTCTACACCAGAAATGCCGACGCGCAGTCACCCGCGGGTGGTGTCAGCTCGTCGGTCAACGACATGGCCCGCTGGCTGATGATGGTTCTGGGCAACGGCACCTACAACGGCATCCGGATTGCCGCCCAAGACGCATTGTTGCCCGCGGTGACCCCGCAGATTGTCTCCGTGCCGGCCGGCAACCCGGGGGCGCGCGCGTCGTTCTACGGTTACGGCTTCAACGTGTCCGTGACATCCTCGGGCCGCACGCAATTCAGCCATTCGGGCGCGTTCGCCCTGGGTGCCGCGTCGGCGTTCGCAGTGTTGCCGTCCGCGAATGTCGGGCTCATCGCGCTGACCAACGCCGCGCCCATCGGCGTGCCCGAGACGCTGGCCGCCCAGTTCATGGATCTCGTGCAGTACGGCGAGGTGCGCGAAGACTGGGCTGCGCTGTATACGGAGGCTTTTGATTCGATGGACAGACCCGAGGGTTCGTTGGTCGGTAGACAGGCGCCGGCCAATCCGGCGCCCGCTCGCCCGCTGAATGCTTATGTCGGCGAGTACGCCAATCCCTACTGGGGGCCGGCGAAAGTCACTGAGGCCAATGGCGTTCTGCAGCTATCCCTCGGGCCGCGCGGGGATACGTTCCCGTTATCGCATTGGGATTCAGACACGTTCACGTTCATGCTGCAGGGCGAGAACGCACCGTCCGGGACTGTCTCCAAGGCGACGTTTAACGGAAACGAGCTGACGCTGGAGTATTTCGACCGCGACAAGCTTGGCACGTTCACGCGCTGACGTCGCTACGCTGCTAGCCATGACGGGCTCTGGTGTCGCCGGCTCCGCGGCTGGAGTCCCGCTGGCCGTCGGTCTCACCGACGCCGAGGTCGCTCGACGCGTTGCGGAGGGCAAAACCAACGATGTGCCCACCCGGGCGGCGCGCAGCGTGTCCGACATCGTGCGCGCGAACGTGTTCACCCGGATCAACGCGATCCTTGGCGTGCTGTTCGTCATCGTGCTGGCGACCGGATCGTTGATCAACGGACTGTTCGGACTGTTGATCCTTGCCAACAGCGGCATCGGCATCGTCCAGGAGCTGCGGGCCAAGCAGACGCTGGACAAGCTCGCGATTGTCGGGCAGGCCAAACCGCTCGTGCGCCGCCAGGGTTCAACGCGCGAGTTGATGCCCCGTGAGGTGGTGCTCGACGACATCATCGAGCTCGGTCCCGGCGACCAGATCGTCGTCGATGGCGACGTGCTCGAGGGGTCGAACCTCGAGGTCGACGAATCGCTGCTCTCCGGTGAAGCCGACCCGATCGACAAGGATCCCGGCGACCACGTGATGTCCGGCAGCTTCGTCGTCGCCGGCACCGGCGCTTACCGCGCCACCCGGGTGGGCCGCGAAGCGTATGCCGCCAAGCTGGCAGCCGAGGCCAGCAAGTTCACGCTTGTGAAATCCGAACTGCGCACCGGTATTAACACGATCCTGCGATTGATCACCTATCTGCTGATCCCGGCGGGGTTGCTGATCATCTACACCCAGCTGTTCACCACGGGCGCGGACTGGCGGGAGTCGGTGCTGCGGACGGTCGGGGCGCTGGTGCCGATGGTGCCCGAGGGACTGGTGCTGCTGACGTCGATCGCGTTCGCGGTGGGCGTGGTCCGATTGGGGCGGCGGAAGTGCCTGGTACAGGAGCTCCCCGCGATCGAGGGTCTCGCGCGCGTCGACGTGGTGTGCGCCGACAAGACGGGCACTCTCACCGAGAACGGGATGCGGCTCGCCGATACCAGGCCGCTCAGCGAAGCGGCCGTGGCCGATGTGTTGGCGTCGCTGGCCGCGGACGACACCAGACCGAACGCCAGCATCCAGGCCATCGCCGAGGCCTACGACGAACCACCCGGATGGACCGCCACCGCTGTCGCGCCGTTCAAGTCGGCGACCAAGTGGAGCGGCGTTTCCTACCGTGGGCACGGCGACTGGGTGATCGGGGCGCCCGATGTGTTGCTCGATCCGACGTCGCCCGTCGCGGAACAAGCCGAGACGATTGGCGCGCAGGGACTTCGGGTGTTGTTGTTGGCATCCGGCAACCTGCCCGTCGATGATCCCAAGGCGCCGGGGAGGATCACCCCCGCGGCGCTCGTGGTCCTCGAGCAGCGTGTCAGGCCGGACGCCCGCGAAACGCTGGACTACTTTGCGTCGCAGAATGTTTCGGTCAAGGTGATCTCCGGAGACAATGCGGTTTCCGTCGGCGCGGTAGCGTCGGCGCTGGGCATCGGGGGGCAGACGCTCGACGCGCGCAAGCTACCGTCCGACCCCGTCGCGCTGGGCGACACGATGAACACTTACACCACGTTCGGCAGGGTAAGGCCGGACCAGAAGCGGGCGATGGTGCACGCGTTGCAGTCCCGCGACCACACGGTGGCGATGACCGGGGACGGCGTCAACGACGTGCTGGCGCTCAAGGACGCGGACGTCGGGGTCGCGATGGGCGCGGGAAGCGCGGCTTCGCGGGCGGTCGCGCAGATTGTGTTGCTGGACAACAAGTTCGCCACGTTACCGTATGTGGTCGCTGAGGGGCGTCGGGTGATCGGCAATGTCGAGAGGGTCTCCAACCTCTTCCTCACCAAGACGGTGTACTCGGTGCTGCTGGCGGTGCTTGTGGGCGTGGCAGGCATCTGGTCGAAGGTGTTCCACACCGCCCCGCTGCCGTTCCCGTTCCAGCCCATCCACGTGACGATCACCGCGTGGTTCACGATCGGCATTCCGGCGTTCATCCTGTCGCTGGCTCCGAACAACGAGCGGGCGAAGCCGAACTTCTTGCGGCGGGTGATGACTGCGGCGCTGCCGTCGGGGCTCATCGTCGGTATCGCGACGTTCGCCTGCTACCTGCTGGCCTATCGGGGGCAGCAGGCGAGTGTGGCGCAGCAGACGCAGGCATCGACGTCGGCGCTGATCACGATGCTGGTGGTGGCGGTGTGGGTGCTCGCCGTGGTGGCGCGGCCCTACACCTGGTGGCGGGTGGGGCTGGTGGCGGCGTCCGGTTTGGCCTACGTCGTGATCTTTTCGCTGCCGCCGGCGCGCGAGGCGTTCCTTCTCGACCCGTCGAACATCGCCCTGACCACGGCGGCGGTCACGATCGGGCTGCTCGGAGCGGCCGCGGTCGAGCTGTCGTGGTGGGTGCAGGGCAGGGTGATCGGCGATCGGCGTCGGTTGTGGAGATCACCGGTGCGGACAACAATGGCGGCCGGTAACCGGATGGATGACATGCCAGCTGGATCAAATGAATGAAGGGGTGCACTGGTGGGCTTCATGGATAAGGTCAAGGGCCTTCTCTCGGGCAATGCCGACAAGGTCCACGCGGCGATCGACAAGGCGGGCGACATCGTCGACGACAAGACGCAGGGTAAGTACAAGGACACCGTCGACAAGGTGCAGGACGCCGCCAAGAAAGCCGTCGACGAAGAGTCCGGTCCCAAGACGTAGCGAATGGCCAAGCTTTCCGTCTCCGTCGACGTTCCGTTGCCGCCGGAGACGGCGTGGAACTGCGCGTCGGACCTATCCCGCTTCTCCGACTGGCTGACCATCCACCGGGTGTGGCGCAGCAAGCTGCCCGACACCTTGGACAAGGGCACGGTCATCGAGTCCATCGTTGAGGTCAAGGGCATGCCAAACCGGGTGAGGTGGACGATCGTGAACTTCAGGCCCCCGGAGGCGATGACGCTCGACGGTGACGGCAGGGGCGGTGTCAAGGTGAAGCTGATCGGCAAGGTGAAGCCGAGCGGCGACGGTTCTACCGTCACGTTCGACGTGCATCTGGGCGGTCCCGCGCTGTTCGGCCCGATCGGCATGATCGTCGCCGGAGCTCTCAAGGGCGACATCGCCGAATCGCTGAACCGATTCAAGGCGGTATTCGCGCCCGCCGGCTAGCCCGCGGCGCAGGCATAGACTCCGGCAATGGCCCTAGTCGAAAAGTACGAATACGGCATCGATTTCGCTCGTGTCGACGCGATCGACATCCACACCCATGTCGAGGTCGACAGTCACGGGCACATGGCGACCGATGATGCGCTGAGCGCCGCCACGCAGCAGTACTTCAAGCTCGGCCCGGAGCGCACCTTCTCCGTCGATGGGCTCGCCGAGTACTACCGTGAGCGCAACATCGCGGCGGTGGTGTTCACCATCGACGCCCAGTCGGCGACCGGGCACCCACCCAACTCGGTCGAAGACATGATCGCCGGTGCCGCCCGCAACAACGACATTCTGATTCCGTTCGGCACCGTCGACCCGTGGACCTCTCACCGCGCGGTCCACCGCGTGCGCACCCTGGTCCGCGACTACGGCGTCAAGGGGTTCAAGTTCCACCCGAGCCTGCAGGCGTTCGAACCGAACGACCGCAGGTTCTATCCGATCTACGCCGAGATCGCCGAAGCCGGCGTGCCCGCGCTGTTTCACACCGGGCAGACGGGCCTCGGCGCGGCGCTGCCCGGCGGATACGGGATCAAGCTGCGCTATTCCGATCCGATGTTTCTCGACGACGTCGCCGCCGACTTCCCCGAGCTGACGATCGTGATGGCCCATCCGGCTGTCCCGTGGGTGGACTCACAGATCGCGATCGCCGGCCACAAGTCCAACGTGTACATCGACCTGTCCGGGTGGTCGCCGAAGTACTTCCCGCCGCAACTGGTGCACGCTGTCAACCGCCAGCTGAAGACCAAGGTGCTGTTCGGCACCGATTTTCCGTTTATCGAGGCCGACCGTTGGCGCCGCGACTTCGACGCCCTGGACATGGATCCCGCCGTCCTGCCACTGCTCTTCAAGGACAACGCGATGCGGGTGCTCGGCCTCACCCAAGCGCCGCGAGCGTAACGCCACGGCGGAGCGGGCGCACCGTTCAGCCTGTCTTCGCTGAGCTGACACCTCCGTTGGGCTCTTCTCGCGAGCGCTCATCAGAGACCGCCGATGGCTGCTGGACCTGTTGCCCCTTGCGCAGCATATCCAGCAGTTCCCGGTATGGGCCGACGATGTAGGCGGTGTCGCCGGCGGCCAACCGGCTGTCGCGGCGGGGATGCAGTCTGACCGGCGCGCCGTCGCGCGTGATCGCGAACACCCGGGTCTGCGTTGACATTTCGAACATCCGGATGCCATCGAGTTCGCTGTCCGGCTCGACCCTGACGGCGCCCACCATGAATGAGCGCTGCCCGACCGAGAACGTGGTCAGCACAGCCAAGCCCATCGCGGCCCCGATGAACCACGGCGTGGCGAGTTCCACTATGGAGCGGACGTACGCGAACTCGAACCGCTGCGAGACGGCCGCACCCAATTCCTGGTCATAGACCCGCAGCACGATCGGAAGGTCGGGCCGATAAACCTCCGGCATCAATCGTGGCCCCAGCATCTCTCGCAGCACGATTCCGGTTTCGATGTTGACCACGTCGTCCTGGGTCAGCACGGCCACCGCGCGGGCCACGTCGACGCGCGCCGACTCGAGCGTTTGACGCAGCGTGGCGTCGCCGAAGATCACCGGCACGTCCATGTCGGCCGCCGTGGACAAGAAGCGGTTGTCGTCGTCGCGTTCGATGACCGCGACGTCGTATCCGGCGGCGTAGAGGTCGCTGACCACGCGAATACCGAATGAGCCGAGCCCGACGACCACGATGTGGTTGCGCAGATGCCGCACCTTGCGGCGGCCGGCCGAATTCGTGAACCGCCGCGAAAGCAACAGATCGGCGATGAACGCGACCAGGATCGCGGTGGTGGTCACCCCCGCGAACATCAACAAGATGCTGAACAGCCGCAACCAGGTCGGTTGGTTGACGAAGCTGAAGTCTCCGTACCCGACCGTGGCGATTGTCTCTGTCGAGAAGTACAGCGCGTCGATGAAGCCCATGCCGGGACGCTGATAGGCGAAGCGAAGGAGCACCGTCGACACCGCCAACAGCGTCAACGCGGCGGCGAGCGAGCGATAGAAGTTCGGGTTGACGTCGTCGCGCACCGTGCGCACGGTGTCGAGCAGGCGCCGCACCGCAGGCCGGTGAACCCGGGTGCCGGTCTTTGGCTTCCGCGTCTTGATCCCCCGGGCGGCGAGCTCGTCGGCGGTGCCGATCATCGCCGTCCAGTCCCCGGCGCACACCCGCTCATCACGGCCCGGACAGGCCACCACGTGGCCCGGAGTGGGTGAATGCTCACCGTGAATCACCGCGACCGGCGCCAGGTCGCCGTAGATCTCGCGCAGTGACGCGTCGCGGGGCGCCTCGGTGTCGGAGACGACGAACCGGATCCCGGCGGCCTCGAACGTATGGGTCGTCCGCGCCAGGCACGCGTCCACCACCGACGGCGCCGCCAGATCCGCGACATCGAGGATCGCGCCGGGGCCGTTGCCCGCTGCGACCGCCTCGCGCAGCACGCTGTTGGCCAACCGGGCCACCACCCGGACGGTGGGATTGGCTTTACGTGCCAGCAGGGCGATTTCGAGGTTCGCCGCGTCATCGTCGGCAACGCAGATGACGGCGATGGCGTGAGCCACACCCGCGTCGGCCAGGTCAGCAGCCGAGGACAGCATCACCACCGACGTCCCGGCGCTGTTGAGCTCCTCGACGATACGCATCGCCAACGCGTCGTCGCCGCAGACGATGGTATGGCCCCGCATTCTCCGTAAGGCTACTCAGCGTTCTCCAAGTTCGCCGGGTGTGCGCGGTAACTCAAACGTCGGCGGCCATCGCAAAATCGGCGTAGTCGAACCCGGGCACGACAACGCAGCTGACCAGGCTCGGCTGATCGTCGCGAGGCCGCGCCCGCTGCCAGAACCCGGGCGGCACCACCACCTGCGGCTCTTCTCCGGCGTAAAAGTCGGCGCCCAGCAGATGGGTTGTGGCCGTTGCCTGTTCGCTGCCGACCTCGAGCAGCAGCGGGCTGCCCCGATGGAACAGCCACAGTTCGGCACTGCGCACGGTGTGCCACGCCGACTGCTGACCGGGCATCAGCAGGAAGAGAATCGCGGTGCCCGCGCTGCGTGGCCCGGTGTAAACGGGCGGAAGTGCCGACTGTGCGATCGTCAATTCGCTGCGCCACGTTTCACAGAACCACCCACCCTCGGGGTGGGGTGACATGTTGAGTCGCTGAGCCCAGTCCGGAATTTCCGCCATCACCGCACCACACTAGTGGCAGGCCGACCGAAATCTTTCTCGTTCGGCTTCCCATGACCTCCTTGCCCGGCGCGTTAGGGTGCGAACCATGACCCGCCTGCAGCCCGGTTGGCTGGTAGTTCTGTTCGCGGCGCTGATCGCGATCAGCGGGTGGCTGCCGTGGCGGACGAAGACCGACGGCAGCGGGCATTCAAATGCGATCGGCGGCATTGTCGGCAACTTGCCGCCGCTGCCGAAGTTCGACGCGGGCCAGCTGATCGTGCTACTGGCCTCGACGCTGATAGTGGCAGGCGCGATGACAGCACGCGGCCTGTCCGCTCGGGCGTCGGCCGTTGCGGCCCTGGTGCTTTCGTTGTCTATCGGGGGCCTGACGGTGGTGTATTACCGGCAGAAGATCCTTCCGGGGGTGGACGCGTCATACGGCCTTTACATCAGCGCTGTCGCGACGGGCGTCGCGGCCATGTGCTCGGTGTGGGCGCTGTTGTCGGCCTTGTCGTCGGCTCAACCGGCGCAGCAATGAGCGCTTGCGCGAAGAGCAGAAGGCCATGAGCCGGTTCGTTGTGCCGGTGACGCTCACCGGCCCGCGGTGGGTTCGGCTCGAGCCGCTGACTGCAGACCACGTGGCAGAAATTGCCTCCGCCGCCACCGATGGTGATCCGGGGACGCTGTGGTTCACCATGGCGCCGTCGCCCCAAACGGCGCAGGAGTGGGTGCAGCGCATGCTGGCGCTGCAGGCTGACGGCGGGCTGACCTTCCTGGTGCGCAGGCTCGACGGCACGGCCATCGGATCGTCAAGTTACCTCAATGTCGACGGTCCCAACCGTCGGCTCGAGATCGGCGCGACATGGTATGCGGCATCGGCGCGTCGCACGGGGGTGAACTCGGAGACGAAGCTGCTGATGCTCGGCCACGCTTTCGACGCGTTGGGATGTGTGGCCGTCGAGTTCCGCACCCACTTCTTCAATTTCACCAGCCGCACCGCGATCGAAAGACTCGGCGCGAAGCTCGACGGTGTGCTGCGCAGCCATCAGCTTCTGCCCGATGGATCTCGGCGCGACACGGTGGTGTACTCAATCCTCGACATCGAATGGCCTTCCGTGCGAAACCATCTCACGTTTCGGCTCGGTGGCGACGATTGACCGCACGGCGCTCACCGACCGTGGGTGTAACTCGCGAGCGCCGTGCGCACGGCCTGGCTGCGCCGGCCCGCCTTCAGCTCCATCAGCGCCGCCTCGGCCGTCATGCCGACCCAGAGCTGCGCGCATTCCAGCGGGTGCGCCCAGCCCATCGCCTTGAAATCGGCCCGCACCACCTTGGCGGTGCTGGCGTTGCGGGCGCCGATCTCCCCGGCGATGACCGGGTCGGCCCGCGCCTCCAGCAGTAGCGCCTTAACGCCGCGGTCGCGCAGGCAGCCGTCGAGGTATGTGGTGGCCGAGACCAGCAGCCGCTCGCGTCCGGGCGAAAGGCCGGTGGTGGCGCGCTCGATCTCGGATAGCAGCCGGTCGTGGAATTCCCGGTGCAGCGCAAGAAGATAACTCGCCCGGTCTCCGAAGTGATGGAAGAACGTCCCTTTGGACACCTTCGCCTCATCGACGAGCAGATTGATCGACAGACCGGCCAGACCGGTCCGTTCGGCCAATCGCAGTCCGGCGTCGATCAACGCGGTACGGGTGCGGGCCGCCGACGCCTGTCGGGTGGTCGCGGTTGCATCGGCCATCGTCACCAGGCTAACATTGACCGACCGGCCGGTCAATGAGATGAGGTGAAGGAATGGCGACGCTGACGACGCGCACCGGGGAGGTGGCCTACGTTCAAACAGGCGCCGGACGTCCAGTGGTACTGCTTCACGCCACGCTGCACGATCGACACGACTTCGACCCGATCGTCGAGGCGCTGGCCCGACGGCGTCGCGTCGTCGCGGTCGATTGGCCGGGTCACGGCGAGTCGAAGTCGACAGACCCCGTCACCGGCCCGTCGCTCGCTGACGCCCTCGACGACATCGTCGACGCATTAAACCTGGAAGATATTGTGCTGATTGGTAATTCGGTCGGGGGAATGGCGGCCGCCCGGCTCGCGATCAGCCGGCCCGCATTGGTCAGGGGCCTGGTGTTGGTGAACACCGGCGGGTTCGTGCCGAACACTGGATTCACGGCAGCGTTCTGCCGGCTGATGGGCACCGAAGCGGTCACCCGCCGGGTGATGCCGCGGTTCGTGCGCGCGTACATGAAGGCGCAGACACCGAGCGACGAGAGCATCGTCGCGCGAGCAATCGCGAGGGCCCGCACCGCAGACGGGGTGCGCACGGCGGCGTCGCTGTGGCGCAGCTTCGCCACACCCGGATACGACCTGCGCGACCGCGCGCACCGGATCACCGCGCCGACGCTGATCATCTGGGGCGATCGAGATCCCACGCTGTCGCCGCGGATCGGCCGGGCGACGCAGCAGGCGATCCCCGGGTCCGCGCTGCACATGCTGCACACCGGCCACGTCGTCTTCTCGTCCGATCCCACCGGTTTCATGCGGGTAGTGGAGCCGTTCCTGGAAGGTGTCGACGCGCAGGCCACCACGCCGTCGGGCTGACCAGACGATACTGGGGGAGTGAGGGCCATCGGCGGCAACCGGAGGGTGCTGGTCGTCGCCATCCTCGCGTCCTTCGTCGCGTTTCTCGACGGCTCGGTGGTGAACCTCGCGCTGCCCGCGATCGCGCGCGATCTGCAGGGCGGCCTCGCACTGCAACAGTGGATCGTCGATTCGTACCTGCTCACGCTCGGTGCGCTGGTCCTGCTGGCCGGTTCGATCTCGGATCTGTTCGGCCGCGTTCTGGTTCTGCGGTGGGGCCTGGTCGCGTTCGGCGTCGCCTCGTTGCTCGCCGCTGCGGCGCCGTCGGGTCTTGTGCTGATCTGCGCCCGATTGATCCAGGGTGTCGGCGCGGCGTTCCTCGTGCCCAGCTCGCTGGCTCTGATCAACTCCACCTTCGGCTCCGACGAGCAGCCGAGGGCGATCGGAATCTGGACCGCGTGGACCGGTACGGCGTTCGTGCTGGGGCCGTTGCTGGGTGGGCTGGCCGTCGATCTGTTGAACTGGCGGTGGATTTTCATCCTGACGGCCGCGCCGGTGGTCGCGACGTTCGTGCTCTCGGTGGGGTTACCGACCCCGGACGAGCCGCACGCCAATCCGCCCGCCGATGGCGCCCGGATCGACGTGCTGGGGGCCGCCCTCGCCGCGGCCGGGTTGGCCGGAACCGTGTTCGCGCTGATCGAAGTGCAGCGGCTCGGCTTGTCGAATCCGGCCGTAGCCACGTCGCTCGGCGTGGGGCTTGTCTGTCTCGCGGCGTTTGTGTGGTGGGAATTCCACGCCGAACACCCGATGGTGCCGATGCAGCTGTTCGCGATCCGTAACTTCCGGGTCGGAAATCTGGCGACGGCGTTCATCTACGCGGCCGTGTCGATCGGCACGCTGGTGTTGTCTCTGTTCCTGCAGGAGGTCGTAGGGTTCGGCGCCACCGAGGCGGGGATCGCGACACTGCCGCTGCCCATCCTGTCGTTCGCGCTGGCCGCCCGAGTGGGCGCGTTGGCGGCGAAGTCCGGGCCGCGGCTGTTCATGGCCGCGGGTCCGCTGATCGCCGCGCTGGGTTTCCTGCTGATGCGACCCGCTGCCGGACAGTTCAATTTCTGGACCCAACTGCTGCCCGGGGTGGTGCTCTTCGGGTTGGGGCTGACGATCGCGGTGACACCATTGACGTCGGCGGTCCTGGCCGCCGTCGACCCGTCGCAGAGCGGCATCGGGTCGGCAATCAACAACGCCGTGTCCCGCATCGCTGGGCTGATCGCCGTCGCGTTGGCCGGCGTCATCGCCGGCGGCGCCCTCGACTACGGCAGCTTCCGGCGGCTGGCTCTCGTCACCGCCGCGCTGTTCGCGGTCGGCGGGGTGGTGGCCGCGATCGGGATCCGCAACCCGACGAAGCCGGTGAGACCCGTTGCGGCCGAGGCGATAGCGCAGTGTTCAGATCGAGCAGGCGTGCCTCCCGGCGACTATGCGGCCAGATCCACCGGGTAGAGCCGATGAGTGCCGCCGAAGCCCTTCAGCTCGACCTCTCGTGGTAGCCCCACCTCTACGTCGCCGACGGCGTCGCGCACCGGCTCGCTGATCAAGACTTCACCGCCGTCAGCCTGGGCCGCCACCCGCGCGGCCATCGCGACGTTGCGGCCGAACAGGTCGTCTCCGCGCCGCACCGACTTACCCATGTGAATGCCGATCCGCACCCGAATGGTATTGGGCGACATGCGTCTTGCCTGACCGGCGAATGCCCGCTGCACCGCGACACCGCACCCGACGGCCTGCTCGGGCTGGGCGAAGGCCACCATGAAGCCGTCGCCCTGGCTCTTGACGACGTGCCCTGAATGCTCGTCAACGAGTTTGCGCACCAGTTTGTCGTGCCGTTCGAGGAGTCGCACCCAGGCCCGGTCGCCCATGCGTTCGTTCAGCGCGGTCGACTCCTCGATGTCGGAGAACAGGATGACGACGTTGCCGTCGCGGGTCAGCCGGGCAAGGTCGGGCCGTTCCACCTCGGCCCAGTCGGCGAGTTCCTCGATCGAGCTGCGCACCGCGGCGCCGAACCCCTGTTTGCGGATCAGGTTGGCGGTCTCCCACACGGTCTTGACCGCTTCGCGGCCGCCGGTGATCAGCTGCTGTCGGGTATCGACGCGGCTTCTCAACTCGTCAGCCTCGCGGCGGGCCCGGGTGAGCAGCACCCACAACGTCGCCAAGCCGACCGCCTCGACGGCGGCGACCGCCGCGAGTGCCCAGACGATGTCACTCATTCCCAGCCGCCGAACATTAAGTACAGGCCCGTGAAGGTGTAACCGACCATCACGAGCATCATCGCCAATTGTCCCGTCAGCTGGTGCCCCCGCGGCAAAAGTCGCAAGGCCTTGTCGTGCGCCGCTATCACCGCTGCGATGTGGCCGGCCACCACACAGCCGACCTTGATGCTCGCCAGCACCGGTGGATGTGACGACAGGACGTAGGACACCTGGCCGTGGCTCAGCCCGAACAGATTCCACCCCCTGCCCAGCGGATCACCCAGTCGGACCATCGTCTCCTGCCCGCGTTCCACCAGGTACGACAGGTAGTGGGCGAAGATGTAGCCGACGACGATCGGGATCAGTGAATGGGCCATCTGCCCGGGCAGCGCTAGCCGCTGCCGTCGATTCACTCCACCGGTCGTGCACGCCGCCGACGAAAACGTGACGCCGACGACCGCCGCGAACACAACCAGCCCGCACGTCCGCACCAGGGTCGCGGTCACCGGTGAACCGTGCGCCAGGCCGTCGACGAAGCCTCGCCACGCCGGTGTCGCCGAGAAACTGTCGAACGCCGTCGAGCCCAGCAGCACCGCGAGCACCGTGACGATGCCCGGTTCCACGCGCAGCGACGGCAGGTGGTCGAACGGGTTGCCGACCACGACCCGGCGCGTTGCGGGGTTGCGCCGCAGCGGCGACAGGCGTGACACGACCACGCTGTACACCTCGAACGGGTCGGCCCGTGCGAACCAGCGTTCCCCGCACAGGGCGGCGCCGAGCGCCATCGCGACGGCGTATCCGAGCAGCCAGAGCTTGACCGCGCGCAGCGATCCGGGATCGGGGCTTGCGAGCTCCAGCCACACGAATGCAAACAAGCCGAACGCGGCGGGGTAGTACCCCAGCCGGGCGGGATAGGCCGCGCGACGGAAATGCCACGGCGACAGCGTGATCCGGTACACCGTGCGCATCGGCGAGATCACCTGCCACACCGGGCCAACGGCCAACGAGGCCGCCACCAGGCCCACCCACAGCAGCACGTAGAACACTCCGGGTAAGGCGTTCTTGCCGTTCTGCGGCCCGAACAGGCCGGCGACCACCACCCACGCCGTGAATGCCATGGCCGCCACCGCGACCGACCAGCGGGTGATCGCGGCGTCGGCCACCCGGGTGACCCAATCCGGCAATGGCACACCGGGTTTCGCGGGATCGAACCGCGGCTTGCGCCACGCCAGCGCCACCACCGCAAACGTGAACGTCAGCGCCCACGCGGCACCGACCAGCGCGTAGCCCAGCGGTACCGGCAGATCGGTCGAGCCGCCCAGGCCGTGCGCGAGCACGGTCTGCTGCCCGGACGTCACTGCTGAACTTGGATGGTGGCCACCGTGCGGTCCAGCTTGTGCAGCTCCACCTCAACCTGGCCGGGCACGTCGACGCTGAACTGGAACGTCTGGTTTGGTCTCGCCGCCACCTCGAACTCGTGGTCGGGCACAGAGTGCACGTGCAGTTCGTCGGCGGCGTCGCTGGTCACCCGAAACGTGATGGGCTGGCCGACCTTGGCTTCGAATTCAGCGTTGGCCGGGGTGACGGCGCCGTTGCTGATCGTGATGTCGACGACGAGGCCGGCCGGTGTCTGCTGCTGCGACTGCGGCGCTTGTTGGGTGGCTGAGGAACTTCCTCCGCTGGTCTTCGACCCACCGCAGCCTGCGACGAATGCGAGGACAGTCAGCGCGACGATGATGACTCGAGTGGTCATTCCGGGTCGCCGTTCCTTTCAGCGGTGTTTGCGTCGTCATGGGTTCTCCTGTCCCGCACCGCAACCCAGATCACGACGCCGACGACGGCGACCGCTGGGAAGAACGCGGGGATAGCGAGCAGCAGCGCGTGGTGGGCCAGGACTTCGACATAGGCTGAGACATGGGCGCCGTTATGCTGCACCGTCATGCCTGCACTTTGGGACGGTCCTCCGCTTCGGCGTCAATCGGAGTCTCGTTGTCGTTGATTCGACCCGCACCCCACGTCAGGCCGGCGATCAGGATCAGGGAGCAGGCCAGCACGATGAGACACCCGACCGTCCACAACCAGGCGGGGTGATTGAAATTGCGTTCCCGCTGAAGGATGTTGACCTCCGGCTCGAAATGACGCGCACCGAAGATCTCCTTCGCGTCGGTCCGCCCGGCGGCGACGCCCTCGGCCGGCTTGTTGATTCCCGGATCTGCCGGGAGGAAGATCGGTACGCCGGCCATCGTCTTGCCGTCCTGCACGCGCAGCACCGTTTTCCACTTTCCCCACACCGGGATCGGCTGTGTGGAGCGATATTGGCCGGGCCCGATGCGCTGCAGCTTGTCGATCACGATCCCGCGGTCGTTGGCGAGGCCGCCCTGCCACGACAGGATCGACACCCACTCCGGATTCGTGCTGATCTCATCTGGCGGGGTGACCCGGACGTCGGCTTGAACCATCTTGTGGCCGTTGACGTTTGACACCTCGGTGAGTTTGATCGCCGCGATGGCGTCCTTCGGCACGTTGAATTGCAGGCCATTGGCTACCGCGCCGCCCGTGATGAGCACAGTGGCTACGACGACACCGATACCGATGGCCCGGCGCGGCAGCCTCTGTCCCGTGAACACCATGCCCACCATCGCTGCGCAGAGCCCGACACCCAACGCCACGGGTACCGCCATTGCCAGTGCTTCAGGCCACATGCTCGTCGGCCACGGATAGTGGTAGACGTTGGCGATCCACAGTGACTCCAACCACAGGCCCACCGTGGCGACGCCCAACCCACTGACTGCGCCGAACAGCAGGGGCCTCTTGATCAATGGGGTCAGCCCGATGATCTCTATGACAAATGCCGGGCCGAGATACAGCGGGAACCAGTTGATCGGTGCGCCGAGGATCGGTCCGACCGTCAGCGCCACCGCGCCGCGCAGGCCGATCGCCACCAGCGCCGCGGCAATCGCGGCGCCGCGCCCAAGCATCATTCGCGCGGGGACCAACGCGAATGTCGCGGCGGCGGCGATGAGCATCGGCTGGTGCACGAGCCGGAATTGCGATACCCCGAAATCGAATTCGATCTGGAACACCGACATTCCGATGGCCACACCGGCGAAGCCCAAGTACAGGACGAACTTCAGGCCGATCCCGCCCGCCTGCTCATTAGGAGCGGTTGCTTGGCGTCCCTCGTGCTCCAAGAACAACGCGGTCAGCGTTGCGAATCCGGCGCCGCCGATCATCATCAGGTGGGTGGGCCCCCACAGGGTGACGTCCTGGCCGAAGATCCGGTGCCACACGTCGTCGAGGGGGAAACCCATCAATGCGTACAGGCCGCAGCCGGCCATTAAGACGCCACCGACCGGTGCGTACCAGTTGCGGGTGATCCGTACCGCTGCCCGACCCGGTTTTTCGTACGGCAGCACCACGGCCACCATGCCCGCGACGAACATTCCGAACAGCCCGACGAGGATGAAGTAGTGCGCCGGATTGGCGAGCGGACCGGGGTCGCGGCCATTGCCGATATGCAGGCTGACATCCCAGATGAAACCGAACAGCGCGCAGACGATCGTGGCGATGAACATGGCCACGGGCAGCGCAACCCACGGCGGCCGCTTGAACCGGCGACCGAAGGCCTCGCTGAGGCGCACCAGCCAGGTGATTCGCCGGTTGCGGTGCAGGTAGCCGATCCACACCAGCGCGGCAAACACCACCGCCGCCGCGACGCTCAATCCGATGACCTGGTTGAGCGCAGCGCCGCCGCCCTCGGATGACGCCGCGAGTACCGTCACGTTGGCAAACTCCCCGTCTTGCATGCGATGAGTATGGCCTAACGGGTGTCGCCGGTAACAGTTCTTGAAAACCAGATCGCGATGGAGCCCGACTCGGCGTTGGTTAATGCTTGAACACGCTGGTGCGACCCGCCCGAGGTCAGGGACGCGGGTGTTATCCGACGCCGGCTTGTGCGCCCGACGGTTCGCGGGAGGTTCTGCTGTGTCAGCTGTGGTCGGTGTTGCACGCCCGCGCCGTTCTCACTCGTTTTACGCGCCGCGGTGGCTGTCGTACCACATATCACCGATCCAGCCCCCAACGAAGGGCGGAGGTTTCAAGTCGGGGGCAGCAGATGGCGCGGTGCGAGTTATCGTTCTGCTCTGGCCAGGCGCGGCAATCACTGTCGTCGAGGACGGTGTATCAGGTGTTGAACGACCGACGAGAACGGTGAGCGTCGCCATCGCGACTAGCCCTCCTGCGCCGACCAGGATCGAGAGCCTCCTCGGCCGGTGGCCAGAACTTCCTCGGTACGCCTGCTTCCTCGTTGTCACCTTTTCGGCTCAGCTCTCATCGTGGACCCCCTGATGCAATCATGTCGCCGACCTAATCGCGACTAACCGTACAGGCCGCATGCAGGATGCATACAGGAAATGCGTGGCATTCGGGCAATCGTCGGCGCCCCCGGCCCCTCCAGGCCCTGCGCCCCATAGCGGGCCAACCAGGTGTGCAACGACTGGCGCGACACCCCTACGTTCGAAGCGACCTGCGAAGTGTCAAGGACCAACCGAAGTAACTGTCAAGCATCAGCCGAAACACCGTCAGGCATCAGCCGAGGTCGACACGCGGCAGCCGGGCACCTCGTATGATGTCGAATGTGTCGGCAATGCAATGGGTGTTCATCGGTGCGGGACTCGCACTGGAGTGCCTTCTCATCTGGGCCTGGCGTAACAGCCCGTCGCTCCGACGCAATCGACAGGCTTGATCCGATCAGCCGAGGTAATACACATCACAACGTACCCCGGCATGATTCGAACATGCGACACCGGCTTTAGGCCTTGAGCGGTTTCAACACACGTCGGCAGGTTCCGTTGGTGCTTGGGGGACAACAGGATTCGCCGAAGTGGAGCACCGGTTGAGTCTCCGCGATTCGCGTCTTTTTTCGGTCATATCCGATGAATAAACGTTGGATGACTCAAGCTGCAACGAGCCAACAGCAACGGCATCGGCGTGGCATTGAGACGAATCGAGTGGTGCGGCTTGGTAATCCGTTGCTCGCGGGTTCGAGCCCCGCCCGCCCCACGTCAGATATCAAGACCTGACAAGGGTTGAGGTCCGCGCATGAACGCGGGCATCGATCGGCGCGGCGGCGACGACGGTGAACGGTGTGGCCAGGGGGAAGTCGTCATTGAGCGATTGGATCCGGGCCGCGCGGATCAGGGTGGCCAGTGCGAGGGTGGCTTCCAGCATGGCGAAGTGGTCGCCGATACAGGACCGAGGTCCGCCGCCGAACGGCAGGTACTGCCAGCGGCTGCGGCCCTGCGAGCGCTCCGGCAGGAACCGGTCCGGGTCAAATGTCAGCGGGTCGCCCCACAGTCGCGGGTCTCGGTGCATGGCGTAGAAGCTGACCACCGCCACGGTGCCGGCTTCGAGCCGGTAGCCATCGACGGCCAAATCCTTTTTGAGCAGGCGCGGTGTTCCGGCACCGGGCGGGCACAGCCGCAGCGCCTCGTGCAGCACTCGCACGGTGTGGCCGAGCCGGGGCACGTCGTCGGGGGTCAGCGGCCGGTCGCCGAGGGCGCTGACCTCCTCGAACACTCGGTCTTGGACGGCGGGATGGTGGCCGAGCGCCCACAGTGAGTACGTGAGAGTGGTGGATGTGGTGTCGTGGCCGGCGAGGATGAACAGCACCAGCTCGTGGCAGATATCGTCGTCCGAGAGCGGTTGGCCCGTCAGCGGATCGGCTGCCGTGATCAATGCACGCACCAGCGGTGCGTCACGGGCGGGGTCGGCTCGTACCGCGGCGAGGATCTCGGCGGCCAGCTGATGCAGAGCCGCATTGGCCCTGCGGGCCCGCTGCTGGCCGGGGGTGGGTAGCCATTGCGGCAGATTCACGGGCCGGGTCGCACGGTCGGCGACCCAGGTGAGCGCGGTGCGCAGCGCTGGGCCGACGGTGTCGGCCCTGGCGTCGAGGTCTAACCCGAGCACAGAGCGGCCGAGCGCCCGTAGGGTGAGGGCGCGGCATTCGGCGTCCAGGTCTACTCTCGCGCCGTCGTCCCAGCCGTCGACCACCGTCTGCGCCGCCGCGGCCATGTGGCCGGCGTAGCGCGGGACGTGCTGTTTGGTGAACATCGGCTGCAGGGCGCGGCGCCGCGGCAGCCATTGGTGGTGAGGCAGATTCAGCAGGTTGCCGCCCATCAGCCGGTACATCTCGATCGTGCTCGGCGTCCCGCCTCGGTCGGCGATCTCGTCGGCGCGGCCCAGCACGTCCCGGGCGCCCTGCGGCGAAGCGATCAACACCGCCGGTGGAATAAGCCATTTGGGCCCGAGCACGATACGGGTGACGGGGCCGCCGGCATCGAGGAGCTGCTGGAACCCGTCGATGAGGGACCGCACGGCCCTGAGCTGGTGCCGATAGGGCAGCGGATTCTTCGGGGCCAGCGGCAGCGTGGCGACGTCGGCCGATTCAGGCGCCTCAAGCATGGCAGTTCACCTTCCTGGAAAACCAGCCTCCAACAGCACATCCCTGTGCTGCGGTTCGGTGACTCGACGAGCAGATGCGAATCGATCGTGTCAGCGCCCACCCCTCGAGCCACGAGTAGTGCACTACTCGTGTGAGTCGTTTCAGCGGTTCATAAGACAGAACTCCGCGAGAAGTGAACGAAAGGATGCTCGCCCGTGGCGATCGCGGTCGGCATTGCCTTGTTGCACTCAGGTTTTGGGTCACCTGGTCGCCAGCGAGGTCGGGGTACCACCACAACGTCGGGGTGCAAACTCCAATCGCAATACCCATTTCGGGTACCTCCTTTTCTCGGAGGGTCATTAGCTGAAATGGCCCGCGAGCTCGTTTAGATCCAGAGGTCTGGTGGCCCTGACCCGTTCAGAATCAACTCGACTATGCGTCGCCGGGAGGCCAGGATCATCGGCCGTTGCGCGTAGATTTGCGCGCTGGGGTCGTAGATGCGCGTGCGACCGGCTGTACTCTGCGCGTTTTTGCTGATGTTCTCCCCTACGCAGTCAGCGCATGGTGGCTAGCATGAGCGAGATTGAGCCGCGCGCGGATGCGCCGCTGGTGGACTGGAGCGATCTTGACGTGACCGGGCTTTTGCCGACGGGCACGGTGACGCTGCTGTTGGCTGACGTGGAGGGTTCGACTCGGCTGTGGGAGACCCAGCCCGAGGTGATGACGGCCGCGATCGCGCGTCTGAACCAGGTCGTGTGTGAGGTCGTCGCCGCCCATGACGGTGTGCGCCCGGTCGAGCAGGGTGAGGGTGACAGCTTCGTGGCGGCGTTCGCCCGCGCGTCGGATGCGGTGGCCGCTGCCCTGCAGTTGCAGCGGGCGCCGTTGGCGCCGATCCGGCTACGCATCGGGGTGCACACCGGCGAGATCCAGC
>Ga0209006_10000274_pt1 | contig 53024 bp, 53 predicted proteins | sample JacPin_JW_Ref_O2_FD_188567 | JGI IMG/M metagenome (GOLD analysis project Ga0209006, IMG submission 188567) | Forest soil microbial communities from Algoma, Ontario, Canada - Jack Pine, Ontario site 1_JW_Ref_O2 (SPAdes) (version 2) | ecosystem: Environmental > Terrestrial > Soil > Boreal...
CATCCACCTCCCCCACCCCGGTGACAACACCGTCTGCGCCGAGGCCGTCGCCGTCCCAGTTGGCGAGCAGCGCCTCCTCCGCGAAGGACCCGTCGTCGAGCAGCAGCGCCACACGCTCGCGCACGGGCAGCTTCCCCTGCTCGATCGCCTTCTCGCGATGGCGCTCGGGACCGCCACCGAGCGCGCGCTCGGTGGCGTCGCTGAGCTTGCTCACGGTCGCGGCAGCCCTCGATAGCGGTGGCGGCCGCGCCGGCCGCGCCCGAGATGACGTTCGTGGCGCGCCTGCAGCCGCGCGTGCACCACATCAAGGTCCGAGCCAGGCCCGAGCAGCGCCCATGCGTCGCGGATCACTGGCAGCAGCGTCACCCCAATCACCCAGCCTGGCCAGAAGGGCGTATGCGCGCCGACGGCGAGCCATACGCCGACGCTGATCGCGGAGACCCCGAGGCTGCCACCGGCCTCCTGCGCGAGCCGACGGCGGAGCTGTCCCTTGCGCTTGCGCAGCGCAAGCGCGACCGAGGTCGAGCTGACCGGCAGATCGGCTCGTAGCGCGTCGAGGTCCGCGCGTGTCCTCGCCCGGTAGGCGCCGCCGACGCGCTCCTCCATCTCATCGGACGACAGGCGCCCGGCGAGCGCGTGCTCACGGAGCTCCTCAACCAGCTGCTCACGGTCGGCATCGGCGACGCGCAGCTGCGAGGGGTCGGGCATCCTCTGAATGTAGTCCAGTCCGCTGCCGCGCGCCAGTCCGGGGCCACGGCGATGACATATGTCCGGTGCATGTATGCCGCGCGCTCACGGCGCGTACGCTCGGTGGCGTGAGAATCCGCTTGCGAACAAGGGAGTAGAAGATGACGCGTAGCTGGCACAGGCCAATCCTCGCGCTGATCGTGCTCGTGGGAGCACTCGCAGTGAGCGCGTCCGCGCAAGGGTTCACGGTTACGAAACTCGGGGAAGGAAAAATGGTCGCCGGCTCGGCGCAGCTGATCAAAACGACCGCGGGAACGATCGAATGCAAAAAGGCCTCCGCGGTCCTCGACTTCACCGCGTATACGTTCGAGATCGTGGAAGTGTCCAAACTCAAATATTCGGAATGCGCTGGTCTCGGCACGACCGCCAGCGTGACCCCCGCGTCCTATGAGTTCAACGAAAACGGAGCGATGCAGCTCGAGAAAGCCATGACGATCGAACCGGAAGCTCTGGGGTGCAGCTTTGTGTTCGAACGGGCAACCGGGGAAACGGTCTCATATTCGATCGACGCAAGCGGTCGGCTGGTGCTCGACCTCGACGTGTCAGGCCTTCCCTACAGCGGCACCGGCGGTGTATGCGGGGGCAGTGGGAAAGCGAAATACAGCGGCGTGCTGGAAGCAGAAGACACAGGCGGCAAATTCGTCTGACACCATCGCGCCGGCCCGCCGGGCGTCCCTCAGAGCGCAGCGTTCGGCCGCGGACTCTCACCTGAGTAGTCGTAGAAGCCCATGCCCGACTTGCGCCCGTACCAGCCGGCGCTGAGCATCTTACGCAGCATCGGTGGGCGCGCGAAGCGCCGCTCGCGGAACTCCTCGAAGAGCACGTCGCAGATCGAGCCAAGCGTGTCCAGGCCGACGAAGTCCGAGAGTGTGAGCGGTCCCATGGGGTGCCCGGCGCCGGCCTTCATGGCCTCGTCGATCTCGTCGATCGAGCCGACGCCCTCTTCGTAGGCGCGCATGCCGTCGAGCAGGTAGGGCACGAGCAGCCGGTTGACGATGAAGCCGGCCTTGTCCTTGGTGGGAATCGCGAGCTTTCCCTCCGAGCGGGCGAACTCGAGCGCGGTGTCGAATGCCTCGTCCGTGGTGGTGATGCAGCGGACGACCTCGACGAGCTTCATCACCTGGGCGGGGTTGAAGTAGTGAAGGCCGACGAACTGGCCGGCGCGGCTGGTGGCGGCGGCCTGGTCGATGACGGCGAGCGAGGAGGTGTTTGTGGCGAACACCGCGTCGGGCTTGACGATCCGGTCGACCTCACGCCACATCTCGAGCTTGAGGGGGAGGCTCTCGGTGATCGCCTCGATAACCAGATCGCAGTCGGCGAGCTCGGCGTAGTCGACAGTTCCGTGCAGGCGCCCCCGGATGGCGTCGGCATCCTCCTGGGTGGACTTGCCTTTCTCCACAGCGCGCGCGAGCTGCTTCTCGATCTTGCCGATCCCCTTTTGCAGGGTCGCCTCGTCTACCTCTCGCAGGACGACCTCATACCCGGACTGGGCGGCCACCTGGGCAAGGCCGTGACCCATCAATCCCGCTCCGAGCACTCCCACCTTCTCGATCCTCTGCGCCATTGGCCCTCCCTCGGTTTCTCTGTCTTGCGCGGCAGCCTATACGGGTACTCTCCGATAGGTGAGCGATACCGAGGAGGGCACAGGCGCGGAGGACTTCGACCTAGCGGCCGCGGGGTTGCGCATCGACGGTGCGGACCTGGCGACATCGGTGAAGGTGCTCGCGGCGAAGCTCGAGCAGGCGTTGCCGGGCGTGACGCGTGTGGAGCGCCGCGGCGGTGGCCTGCTGGGACGTGGCGAGAAGCAGGTCCGCCGCGTGCAGGTAGAGCTGGGGTCGTGTTGCTATGAGCTGGCGGTGGACGGCCCTCGCGTGCAGGGCTTTCGCGAGCGTCAGTCGGGAGGCATCGCGATCAAGCGCGAGGCGCTCGATCCGGACGCGTGGATCGCGGCGCTGACGGCGGACCTGCACACCGAGGCACAGCGCAGCGCGCAGGCGCGCACGGCGCTCGAGGAGCTGCTGCGCTGAGATGAGCGAGCGCGCGCTGCGATGAGCGATCCCGAGCAGCGCTATGAGCAGGAGCAGGCAGAATCGCTGGCGCGGATCGAGCGCGGAGGCATCCCGATCTCAGCGGAGCGGCGCCTGGCGGAGCTGAAGGAGAGCGGCGGCGCGGCGACGTTCACCTCAGACCTTTCGGTGAACGGCTTTGCCCTGTGCCACCAGCTGGGATTGAAGCCGCTGTCGCAGGTGATGGGCAGCTCGATCTACCAGATGGGCTACCAGGGAGCGTGGGGCGCGATGGGCTTCGGCAACGCGATCCTGCTGGAGCTGGACTCGCTCTCGCAGGCGCTGAACGAGGTCCGCAGCCGCGCGCTGGTGCGCCTGGGGCAGGAGGCGCACCTGTTGGGAGCGGATGCGGTGGTGGGCCTGCAGACGCGCGCTGGCGAGAGCCAGCTGGAAACGGGAACGCTGGCGCTGGAGCATGTGGTGGTGGGCACGGCGGTGCGCCGCGAGGACGCACACGTGCAGCACCCGATCCTGACGGAGCTCTCGGTGGCGGAGTACGCGATGCTGCTGCAAGGCGGCTTCGAGCCGCTGGGGATCGTGGCGTGGAGCGCGGTGTTCTTCACGAGCTACCGCTACGGCGGGATGATGGGCGGCGCCCCGATGTCGATGGGCGTCCAGAGCTTCGAGCTGCGCGAGTTCACGCAGGCGATCTACAGCGCGCGCGAGGCGGTGATGCAGCGGATCACCGCCCAGGCTGCGTCGCTGGGCGCCTCGGGCGTGGTGGGCATGAAGATCGGCCACACCGTCAGCCCGAGAACTTTGGGCGGCGGCGGCGTGGGCATGCGCGAGGTGAGCGGGATGATGGTGACGTTCACGGCCGTCGGCACCGCGATCCACGAGCGCTCGGACACCACTGTGAAGGCACCGAAACCGACAATCGACCTGTTCGGATGAGAAGGAGCGAGAAGACATGAACGAGCGCGAGACCCCGTATGACCCAACCTCCCTGGAGGGCGTCCCGGAGGCGGGCCGCGCCCGTCTGGAGCAGAACCGCCAGGGCCTGTTCACCTCAGACCTGTCGGTGAACGAGTTCCTGCTGGTCAAGCAGGCGGGCTTCGAGCCGCTGGGCCTGGTGGTGGGCAGCTCGATCTACCACATCGGCATCCAGGTGGCGGGCTGGAAGAAAAGCCAGGAGATGACGGTGCTCTCGGAAGCGATGTACGGCGCGCGCCAGCTGGCGATGACGCGTATGGAGGAGGAGGCGGACCAGCTGGGAGCGGACGGCGTGGTGGGTGTGCGCCTGGACATCGGCCGCTACGAGTGGGGCCAGGACATGGCGGAGTTCATCGCGATCGGCACCGCGGTGAAGCACCGCGACGGCGTGATGCACCGTGCGCCCAACGGCCGCCCGTTCACGAGCGACCTCTCAGGCCAGGACTTCTGGACGCTGCTGCGCACGGGCCACCGTCCGGTTGGCATGGTGATGGGCAGCTGCGTGTACCACGTGGCGCATCGCGGCATGTTCCAGTCGATGGCGCAGACGGGCCGCAATGTGGAGCTGTCGAACTTCACGCAGGCGCTTTATGACGCGCGCGAGCTGGCGATGGAGCGCATGCAGTCCGAGGCCCAGGAAATCGGCGCGGAGGGGATCGTGGGCGTGCAGCTGCAGGAGAAGAGCCACGGCTGGGGCAGCCACACGATCGAGTTCTTCGCGATCGGAACGGCGATCGTGCCGCGCGAGGGCCACACGGAAGAGATCGAACCGCCGACGACGGTGCTGGACCTGAGCTGAGAGAGACGTTATGGGGCTCCGCCTGACGGCTCCGCCGGGTGCGTGCGCGTGGCGCGGATCAGGCGGACAGCAGACCCATGAGCTAGCGGGTGGTCCGCTCCTCGACGCCGTCGAGATAGCGACGTAGCGCGTCACGCACGAAACGTGACAGCGAGACACCGCGATCGCGAGCGCGTCGCCTGGCGCGCTCGATCAGCACTGGGTTGGCCCTGATCGTCAGCCGCTGCATCATCATTCGGGCACGCTAGCAGGGGAGTCCATACCGTGAACGGTCACAGGATCTACAGGAGGCACGCCATGAGCATCGTCTACACCGAGGATCGCGACCACGTCCGGCACGTGGTGTTGAACCGCCCGGAGAAGCGCAACGCGATGAACCAGGAGCTGCTGCTGGCGCTCGGCGCGGCGCTGCGCGAGGCCGCCGCTGAGCCGTCGGTTCATTGCGTGGTCCTGCGCGGGGAAGGGCCCGTGTTCTCCGCCGGCGTCGATCTTGTCGAGCTTGCCTCCTCCGCGGGCACGCCGGGCATGCTGCGCCCGTTTCGCAAAGTCTTCCTCGACTGCCCCAACATCTGTGAAGAGATGGCAAAGCCGGTTGTCTGCCAGATCCACCGCACGTGCGTGGGCGGCGCGCTGGAGGTGGCGCTGGGTTGCGACCTGCGGATCGCCTCCAGCGACGGCCAGTTCGGCCTGCCCGAGGTGAAGTTCGGGATCATCCCGGACGTGGGCGGCTCCACGCGTCTTCCGGCGGTCGTGGGGCTCGGGCGCGCGAAGGAGCTGATCATGACCGCGCGCACGATCGACGCAGCGGAGGCGGAGCGCATCGGCCTCGTCAACCGCGTCGTCGCGCCGGAGGAGCTCGAGCAGGCAACCCAGGCGCTTGTGGATGAGCTGTTGGCGAACTCACACATCGCGGTGGGGCGTGCCAAGCGCGTGATCGACGCGTCCGCGCGCCCGGCGCTCGCTCAGACTCTGGAGATGGAGGTGGCCGTGCAGGAGTACTGCGTGGCGGCCGCCCGGGAGCAGGCCCAGCAGGCCGCCGAGCCAGAGGCGCAGACGCCCGCGGGCGTCGTCTAACGCTGCCAGTCGATCGCGCCGGCCACGAGCGTGTGACTCCCCAGCGGACGTCCGAGCACCTCCTGCACCAGCCGCGCACAAGCGAGCAGCGCCTCCAGGTCGATGCCCGTCGCCACCCCCATCTCGTGGAGCATCGAGACGAGATCCTCCGTCGCGATGTTGCCGGTGGCGCCGGCGGGCACGGGGCAGCCGCCGAGCTCGCCGAAGCTCGACTCGAAGCTCGACACCCCCGCCTCCAGCGCGCCAAGCACGTTGGCGAGCCCCTGACCGCGCGTGTTGTGGAAGTGCGCCGTCAGCTCCACCTCCGGCCCGAGCGTCTCTGCAGCGGCGAGGAAGAACGCGCGCACCTGCAGCGGATTGGACATGCCGGTGGTGTCGCCGAAGCCGATCTCCTGTGCACCCGCGTCGCGCAGGCGCCCCGCGATCTCCAAAACGCGCTCGGGTGACACATGGCCCTCGTAGGGACACCCGAATGACGTGGAGATGACCGCCTCGCAGCGCAGGCCGGCGTCGCGGGCGCGCGCGAGCACGGCCTCGAGTCCCTGCAGGGACTCGGCGATCGAGCGGTTGACGTTCTTGCGGTTGTGCGTCTCAGAGGCGGACATGAACACGTTGACCTCGTCGAAGGCCGCGCGTGAGCCGCCGCGGCGCTCGCGCAGCTCGAGCGCCATGTCCAGGCCGCGCTCGTTGGGGATCAGCACCGACACGGACACCTGCTCGGGAACGTCGATCCCCGCGAGCACCGCGGCGGCGTCGGCGAGCTGCGGGATCACGTCTGCGCGCACGAAGCTCGTCGCCTCCAGGCGCCGCAGGCCGGTCCGCGCGAGCGCGTCGATCAGCTCGATCTTGCGCTCGGTGGCGATCACCTCCGGCTCGTTCTGAAAGCCGTCGCGGGGTCCGACCTCGCGGATGCTGACCGCCTGGGGCAGCTCGCTCACAGCGCCGTCCGATCGTTGGGCCTCATGCCCCGCAGCCTATACTCGGCCGCCTTGACAGAGCCCGGCACGGATCAGGTCGCGATCATCGGAGCGTCGGGGGCGCTCGGCTTCGGCCTGGCGCTGCGGTTGGCGCGGGCGGGCGTACCGGTCGCGATCGGCTCGCGCGACGGCGGGCGCGCCGCAGAGACGGCGGAGCGGGCTCGGGAGCTCGTGCCCGAGGGATCCTTCACCGCGCACGAGAACGCGAGCGCGGTGCGTGCGGCGGGCGCCGCCGGCACCGTGATCCTGAGCGTGCCGTTCCGCAATCAGTCCGAGACCCTCGCCGAGTTGAAGGACGCCCTCTCCCCCGGGCAGCTGCTGATCGACGCGACCGTGCCTCTGGCGGCCGCGGTCAGCGGCAAAGCCACGCGCATGCTGGGGGTCTGGCAGGGCTCGGCCGCCCAGCAGGCCCTGGAGATGGCGCCGGAGGGCGTTGCGGTGGTCTCGGCGCTGCACACGGTCAGCGCCGCCTCCCTGCGCGACCTCGACGAGCAGCTCGACCAGGACGTGCTCGTCTGCGGGGACTCGCGCGCGGAGAAGCGCCGCGCGGCAAGCCTGATCGAGCGGATCGAGGGCCTGCGCTGCGTGGACTGCGGGAAACTGGAGATGTCACGCACGACCGAGTCGCTCACGGCGCTGTTGATCGCCGTCAACGCCCGCTACAAGACGCACGCGGGCATCAGCCTCACGGGCCTGCCGGAGCAGCTGTGGCAGTGAGCGAGCCGGACATCGTCCTTCTCACCGGCGGCACCGGCGGCGCGAAGCTCGCGCGCGGGATCGCCGAGGTGGCCGGCGCGGAGCGGCTCGCCGCGATCGTGAACACGGGCGATGACATCGAGATCTACGGCTCCTATGTCTCCCCCGACCCGGACCTCGTCTCCTTCTGGCTCGCGGACACCATCGACGAGCGCGGCTGGGGGCTGCGCGACGACAGCTTTGCCGTGATGGACGCCCTGCGCGAGCTGCAGGTGGACGTGTGGTTCAACCTCGGCGACCGCGACCTGGCGTGGTGCCTGGAGCGCGCGCGCATGCTCGCCGAGGGCCTCACCCCGACGGCCGCTCTCGCGCGTCTGAACGAGACGATCGGCGTGCGAGCGAGCGTGCTGCCGATGAGCGACGACCCGGTCCGCACGTGGGTGCGCACGGGGTCCGCCGGTTGGTGCGGGTTTCAGGAGTTCATGATCCGCGAGCGCGCCGCTGGCCTACTGGAGGGCCTCGAGTACCGCGGGGCCGAGCAGGCGCGCGCGAGCGGCGAGGCACTGGCGGCGATCGCCCGAGCGAGCGCGATCGTGATCGGCCCGTCCAACCCACTGGCCTCGATCGCGCCAATTCTCGCCGTGCCCGGCGTCCGCGAGGCGCTCGTGGCCTCGGAGGCCCCCGTCGTGGCCGTCAGTCCGATCGTCGGCGGCGAGGTGCTCAAGGGACCGACCGCCTCGTTCATGGCGTTCGCGGCGCTGGAGTGCAGCGCCGGCGGCGTGGCCGACTTCTATGGGGACCTGCTCGACGGGATCGTCGCCGACGAAGACGTCGGTCGGCTACCCACGCTCCAGGCGGACATCCGCATGGATGGCGCGGATGGCCGCGCGCGCGTGGCCGAGCAGACGCTGTCCTTCGCCCAAGCGCTGGCCGGCTAGCTTCAGGCGCTCAGAACGACGCCGCCGTGGCTCTTGCGCCAGGCCTGCAGCGCGTCCAGCGCGCCGGCCATCACGCGTTCCAGGAACGTGTCGCGATCGTTCACGTGCGGGAGCGGGTGGTCTGGCACGGGCAGTTCCAGGAAGTCGCACAGCGGCTCCCAGCCTTCGCCCACTTCCCACACGAGCAGCCGGTCGGCGGGCACGTCGCGCTTGACCTTCTCCTCGTGAGCGAGGGCCTGGTCGATCAGCTGCTGAGGCTCGTCGTAGCCCTCAGAGAACGTGCCCTCGGGACCCCAGAACATCCGGTCCACGAACTCCAGGTAGGCGTGCCAGCGGGGATCGACCTCGGCGCGTGCGTGTGCAAGCAGCGGCATCAGCGTCTTGCCGTGGCTCATCAGCCAGATCGTCTCCCTGAAGCTGCGCTCCCAGGACTCCGGATCGCGCACGCTCAAAAGCACCTTCGCGTCGGGGTAGAACTCCATCAGCTCGCGGTAGAAGTAGCCACCTGGCCAATCGGCTGTGGATCGGGACCCGCCGAGGATCTCATCCCACAGGACCTCGCCGTCGAGGGCGCGATTCCAGAGCTGGACCTGATCGAGGTCGGCCAGCACGTCAACCCAGTGGTAGCAGGGCCCGATTCCGAGCTCCTCGAACGCCACCTTCTGTGTAAGCGTGCCTGTACGAGGCAGTCCGGCCCCGATCAACGTCATACCGCTCGTGCTGCTTTTCATCTACGCTTCTCCCCTCAGATATACCGTTTGCACCGCAGCAGGATTGGCTTCTAGCCACGCGAAGAAGTCATTAAGAAACGACGCATCCACTTCCGGATCTGTCGGCTGTGAAGCATATCGTCGTACTCTGAGTGGACGGCTCGATCGATCACACCCAGCCCGCCCCCGCCAACCAAGGAGTCCCAACCGTGAAGAGCGGCTCTTTCCCGACACAGCGCAGCGGGGCAATTTCGATTCTTCCCGAGCCGCTGGCGGCCCCACCGCACGTCGCGCGTCGAACCGGCCCGCGGATCGCCGCGCTCGCGGTCTCGGACTCCGAGGAGGTCCTCACGCAGGACCAGGTTCTCGCGCGTCTGGGGCTGAAGGGCAACGAGTTCGCCGAGGGCATCTTCGAACGCTGCGGGGTCAAGCGCCGCCACCTCGACCTGAGGGACAGCTTCCTGGACCGCACTTTGCAGGGCCGCGCGGGAGAGATCGAGGAGAAACTGATGGGCCACTCGGTCAAATCGGTCGACGCTCTCGATCTGGATCCGGCAGCGATCGGCACCGTGATCAGCTCGAGCCTGTACTCGCTCGGTGGTCCCACGCTGGCGCACCGCCTGGTCGAGCAATACGGGATGCACCCGGCGACCGACAAGTACCACATCAACGGCGTGGGCTGCGCGAGCGGCGTGCCGCTTATGCGCCTGGCGGGACAGGCGATGTCCGAGCACCCGGAGAAGCAGGCGCTGGTCGTGGCGGCGGAGAGCATGAGCGGCACGCTCATGCGTGCGAGGCCCGACGACCCTAAAGCCAAGACCGTCGGCTCGGCGATCTTCGGAGATGGCTGCGCGGCTGCGCTGCTGTCGAACGATCCGCGCGCCGAGGGACCGATGATCCTCGCCTCCCAGGTCCACCAGATCGGCGGAACGCTCGGCGCTGTCAGCCTCAGCCTTGCTCAGGACGACAGCTACCTGCACCTCGCGCGCGACCTTCCTGACCTCGCCGGCGTGGGCCTCCCGGGCGTCGTCGGCGGCTTCCTACGGCGCAACCACGTGGAGCACGCGGACATCGACCACTGGATCGTGCACCCCGGTGGTCGGCGGATCATCGAGAACGTGCAGACGGCGCTGGAGCTCTCGCGCGAGGACGTGGCCACGAGCTGGCACGCGCTGGCCGAGCATGGCAACGTCGGCACCCCGTCGATCTTCTATGTCCTGAAGGACACGATCGAGCGCTATCGCCCCGAGCCGGGCGAACGCGGGCTGATGGTGACGATCGGCCCGGGCGTGACCGTCGGGCTGATGCTGCTCGGCTGGTAGCAGCGAGCAGCCTCACTATCGTCTGCGCGAGATGCGTACCGCAGCGATCCTGCCCGTGAAGCGCTTCGCGCGAGCCAAGCAGCGCCTGGGTGCGAGCGTGGAGGATCCGTTGCGCCTGGCGCTCGCGCGGGCGATGGTCGCCGACGTGATGCTCGCGCTCTCCCGTACGCGGGCGATCGAGCGCACGATCGTCGTCACATGCGAGCAGTCCGTGGCGCTCGCGGCCGACGATCTGGGGGCGATCGTGGTCGAGGACGTGACCGAGAGCGGCCAGCCCGCCGCGGCGGGACTCGGTGTGGATCGCGCGCTCGCCGAGGGGTTCCAGAGGGTGCTGTGCGTCCCCGGAGACTGCCCCGCATTGGATCCCGCAGAGCTCGAGGCGCTGCTTAGCGACGAGGGACCGACGAGCGAGCAGTCGCGCACGGGCAGCTCTGTGGTGATCGTGCCCGACCGCCACGGCACGGGCACGAACGGCCTCCTGCTCAGTCCACCGGATGCGATCGCGCCGAGCTTTGGGCCAGACAGCTGTGAGCGCCACCGCGCGCTTGCGCTGGACGCCGGTGTCGAAGTCCGCATTGCCCGGCCCGCGTCGCTGCTGCTGGACATCGACACCGGCGCAGATCTGGCCGAGTTGCGCGCGCGCCTGGCAGGGCTCGACGGCGGAGCCGCGCAGACCCGCGCGGTGCTCACCGCCGGCCGGCGCCCGACCGCGCCTTCGCTGAGCGCCTCCGCCTGAGCGCCGGCGCCCGTGTCGAGCCTCTCCGCACGAGCGCTGCGCGGCATCCCGGAGGTCCGCCCCGGGGATGACCTAGCCGCGCTGATCGTGGCTGCGCTGGGCGGGGAGCCCCTGCGCGACGGTCAGCTCCTGGCGATCGCCCACACGGCCGTCTCAAAGGCGGAGGGCGCGCTCGTGCGACTCGACGAGGTGACCGTCGGCGAGCGGGCGCAGGAGCTCGCCGCTCAGGACGGCGGCCTCGGCCAGGGCCGCGACCCGCGCGCGATCCAGGTCGTCCTGGACGAGTCAGTGGAGGTGCTGCGCGCCGCGCGTGGCGTGCTCATCAGCCGCACGCGCCACGGTTTCGTGTGCGCCAATGCCGGCGTGGACGCGTCCAACGCCTCGGCCGAGGGCGAGCCCGACGTGCTGATTCTGCTGCCGCGCGACCCCGACGCCTCAGCCAGACGCATCCGCGCGCGCCTGCGCGAGCTCGCCGGAGCGGACGCCGGCCAGGGGACCGGGCCGGCGGTCTTGATCACAGACAGCTTCGGGCGCGCATGGCGCAACGGGCAAGTGGACGTGGCGATCGGCCTGGCCGGCATGCAGCCACTTGATGACTGGCGCGGGCGCACCGACGCGAGCGGCATGGAGCTGCGCGCGACCTGGCTGGCGGTGGCCGATGCGGCCGCCGGCGCCGCGGACCTAGCCCGCGCCAAGGACTCGCGCGAGCCGGTCGTGATCATCGACGGCCTCGAGCGCTTCGTCAGCGCCGCTGATGGTCCTGGAGCGGCGTCGCTGCTGCGTCCCCTGCAGGAGGATCTGTTTCGCTGAGCTCAGACCAGAAGCGGATGAACTGGCGCTCGTGGCCGATCCCCGCTTCCAGCGCGAGCAGCATCCCGCGTGGCATGTCCGTGGCACCCTCGCGCAGGTGTTCGTAGGCCAGGAGCTGGCGCCGGTGGGCATCGAGCTGGGCGACGGCGAGCTTGGCTGGATCCGCCCCGAAGAACAGCTTCAAGAGCCCCTCGTCGCGAACCTCCTCCAGAGCGTCCGTCGGCTGTGAGCGCCACTGCTCGAGCGCTCGCGAGCCTTCCTGCGTCAGGTTGTATATCCGCCGACGCCTACCCGTCTGCTCGCGTTGCTCTGAGAGCAGTCCGGCGCGGGCCAGCCGCGCGCACTCGGTGTACAGCTGCGTGTGCGGCACCGCCCAGAAGTTGATCGTGCTGATCTGCGCCAGGCGCTTGAGGTCATACGGCGTGGCCGGCTGCAAGCGCTCCAGCATTCCCAGGACGATGTAGGAGGTCTCCGTGAGCTTCGGGGTTGACATGCGCGCCAGCGTAGCCTACGCTAGAGATCGTTCGTACCGAACCATACAGGAGGTACTATCATGGCCGTCGCGGCAAGTCCAACCACCTCGCCCACCGCCGGTTTCGCAACGCTCGAGCAGGAGACGACCGTCGCCGAGCTGCCCCTGCGAGGCGAGCTTCCAAGCTGGCTCCAGGGCTCGTTGCTGCGCACCGGCCCGGCAAAGTTCGAGGTGGGCGGGGAGAGCCTGGGCCATTGGTTCGACGGCTTCGCGATGCTGCACCGCTTCACGATCGCCGACGGGCGCGCCTCCTACGGCAACCGCTTCCTGGAGAGCCGCGCCTACCGTGCCGCGCGCGAGCAGGGCCGGCTCGTGTACGGCGAGTTCGCGACCGACCCCTGTCGTTCGCTGTTCAAGCGCGTGCAGACGCTGTTCTCACCGGGCAGCGCCTTCACGGACAACGCCAACGTGAACGTGGCGCGCATGGGCGAGCGCTTCATTGCGATGACAGAGACGCCGCTGCCGGTCGAGTTCGACCCCCGCACCTTGCAGGCCGCCGGCGTGCGCCCCTTCCAGGCGCCCGGCCAGCTGAGCACCGCCCATCCGCATATGGATCGCGAGAGCGGCTCGATGCTCAACTACGCAGCCAAGCTTGGCCCGCGCAGCAGCTACCGCTTCTTCGAGGTCCCCACCCCGCCCGCCGGCGCGCAGGCCAAGCCGAGGGTGCTCGCCTCGGTGCCGGTCTCAGAGCCTGCCTACATGCACTCGTTCGGGCTGACCGAGCGTTGGTTCGTGCTGGCCGAGTTCCCGTTCGTAGTCAACCCGCTGGCGCTCGTGCTCTCCGGGCGACCGTACATCGAGAACTACCGCTGGAAGCCCGAGCTGGGCACACGTTTCACGCTCGTGGACCGCACCACCGGGGCAGTTACCACAGGCTTCGAGACGGACGCATGCTTTGGCTTTCACCACGTCAACGCCTATGAGGACGGCGATCAGGTGGTCGTGGACATCTGCACAATCCCAGACGCGGGCATCGTCGAGGACCTATACCTCGAGCGCCTGCGTGGTGGCTGCGCGCTCCCGCAGCCGCAGCTGACGCGCTTCAAGCTTGGCGTCGCGGACCACTCGGTCGTGCGCGAACGAATCGGCGAGCAGGGCATCGAGCTGCCGCGGATCAACTACGGGCGCTGCAACGGGCGCCCCTACCGCTACGCCTGGGGCAACGATCTGGGCCCGAGCGGCTGGTTCGAGAAGATCGTGAAGATCGACGTCCACGACGGCGCCGCGAAGGTCTTCTCAGAGCCCGGTTGCTACCCGGGAGAGCCCGTGTTCGCCGCACGCCCGGAAGCCGAGCGTGAGGACGACGGCGTGCTCCTGTCGGTGGTGCTCGACGCGCGCAGCGAGACCTCCTTCCTGCTCGTCCTGGACGCGGAGGACCTCAGCGAGCTGGCACGGGCGGAGGTGCCCCATCACATCCCCTTCGGCTTCCACGGCCAGTTCGCGCGCGCCTGACGCTCAGCGGTCGAGCAGATCCTGATCCTCCTCGATCGCCGTCGAGTCGACGTCCGCAGGGCGTGACGAGCCGCGCCCGCCGGGAGTGAACCGGGCCGCCGCCGCGGCAAAGCCGACCATACGATCCACGTAGCGCCGGGATACCCAGCGACCCGCGAGCGCCCGCGAGGGCGGTAGCACGAGCAGCGCGCCGAGCGCGTCTGTGAGGAAGCCGGGAAGCACGAGCAGCACGCCGCCGAGAAAGCCGAGGACCCCGTCCAGCGCGGCGCGCCCGGGCGCACGACGCTCGGCCACCGCCGCTGACACGCGCTCGATCGCAGCGCGCCCCTGGATCCGCAGCACCTGTGTGCCGAGCAGCGAGGTCCCCACGAGCAGAACCACCGCCGGCAGCCACCCGATCGCAAGCCCGACCTCGATGAACACGAACACCTCGAGAACGGGCCATACGATCAGCGCGAGGAAGAGCACTCGACAGCGCTACACGGCTACCGACAGCTTGCCCGGCGTCGCGGGCGAGGCAAGCGGGAACTCGCGCCTGACGCGATAGAGCGTCGTGCGCTCGGCCGCCGGACGCCCGGCGTCATGCGCGGCCGCCACGAGCTGCTCGGGCTCCAGGCGCGTGCCGTGGTAGCTGCCGGCGAGCCGGCTGATCGACTCCTCCATGAGCGTGCCGCCCAGGTCGTTCACGCCCCAGCGCAGCGACTCGGTGGCGGCGTCCAGCCCCATCTTCACCCAGCTCGCCTGCACGTTCGCCACGGTGCGCCCGAGCGCAAGGCGGAACACGGCGGTGTGCTTCAGGTTCTCCGCGCGCGAGATCTCCTCCACCCCGTGTGTGCGGCCAAGCAGCGTCTGGAAGGGGATGAACGACAGCGGCACGAACTCCGTGATGCCACCCGTGCGCTCCTGCAGCTCGCGAATCACGCGCATGTGCTCAGCGAGCTCCCACGGCTCCTCGATGTGCCCGAACATGACCGTAGCGGTCGAGCGCAGGCCCGCGGCGTGCGAGGCCTCGATGATCTCCACCCAACGCGCCACCGGCAGCTTGTTCGGCGAGATGCGCTCGCGAACGCCGTCATGTAGTACCTCCGCGGCGGTGCCCGGCGTGGAGCCGAGGCCCGCGTCGTGCAGCCGCGCGAACACCTCCGAGGGCGGTAGCTCAGAGATGTCGCACATGTGTGCGATCTCCATCGGGCTGTACGCGTGCAGGTGCAGCTCGGCGCCCGCCTCGGCGGCGGTCGACTTGGCCAGGCGCAACCAGCCGAGGTAGTCCTCGAGCGACCAGTCGGGATGAATGCCCGACTGGATGCACAGCTCGGTGGCGCCGAACTCGAGCGCGTCGTGGATGCGTCCGATGAACTCCTGCTCGTCGTGCTCGTAGGCATCGGGCGAGCGCTTGCCCTGGCCAAAGCCACAGAAGGCGCAGCCGACGGTGCATACGTTGGAGATGTTGATGTTGCGGTTGACGACGAACGTGACCACGTCGCCCGCCAGCTCCGTGCGCAGCTCGTCAGCCGCCTGGCGCATGTCCTCGATCGCCTCCGCGCGGGTCTCGGCGAACATCGCGGTGAGCTCCTCGGGGCTGAGCGCCAGCCCGTCTCGCGCGCGCTCGATTGCGCCGGCGACGAGGTCTTGGCGGATCGGCGCCGGCGGGTCGGTGCGTCCGGAGCCGCGGCGGGGGATGAAGCTCCAATACTTGACCTTGATCGTGTCCATCACGCCCTGCGCGATCCATTCCTGGTCGATGTACTTCGGGTAGACGCACAGGCGCTCGGTCAGCGACACGCCGTCCTTCTGCAGCTCCTTGCGCACCTGATGGGGCGAGGGAAACGGGTGCTCGGGGGAGATGTGATCGCCGTTCGCGCTGAGACCGCCGAGATCGGTCGCACCGGCGGCAACGAGCTCTCCCCACCAGTCGGCGAGGTTCGGCGGGATCTGGATGCCGACATCGGGCATCAGCCGTCTGGTCTCTGCAATCAGACGCTTCATGTCCTCGATGTTCACCGGACAGGCCCAATCTGGCAGCGGCAGCTCGGGGCGCGAATCGGCGACGCCCGTACGCCAGTATTCGCGCGCAGCCAGATCGGCGATCTCCGCCGGCTCTTCGCCGTAGTAGCGCTGATGCGGGACGAAGTTCTGCAGGATCACCTCCTGGATGTGGCCGTGCTCGGCGTGAACCGCAGCGAGCGCTTCGAGCGATTCGATGCGCTCCGGCTCGGTCTCGCCGATACCCACGAGGATGCCGCTCGTGAACGGGATCCGAAGCTCCCCGGCCGCGCGGATCGTCTCCAGACGGCGCTCTGGATGCTTTGTCGGCGAGCCCGCGTGCACGGTGTCCATCAGCCGCTCGGAGACCGACTCGAGCATCAACCCCTGAGAGGCGCTCACCTCGCGCAGCCGAGCGAGGTCCTCTCGGGAGAGGACGCCCAGGTTCGTGTGAGGCAATAGGCCGCGCTCCAATGCCCGCTCGCAGGTCCACACGACGTACGCGGTGAAGTCCTCGTGGCCGTACTCACGTAGCCGTGCCGCGACCTCGGGGTTGACCTCCGGCTTCTCGCCTGTCAGCACCAACAGCTCCTTGACCTGGCGCTTCGCCGCCCCGTCCAGTATCTCCAGGACCTCCTCAGGCGCGTACAGGTGCGCCCGGTGAGTCGCGAACGCGCAGTACTTGCAATAGCAGCGGCACGTCCGTGACAGCGACAGCGTCAGGTTGCGCGAGAAGGTGACGCGACGGCGCATTGCCTGGAGTCTAGGACGCGCGCAGCAAGCGGCCACGCTGACGCAGCCGAGTCGAGGTGACAATAGCTCTCCATGCTGGCCCCCGAAGAAGGGCGAGAATGGCACCCGCGCGTGATCGGGCGGCTCGTGATACTCGCTGTGGGGCGGCCGCGACGCGTGCTGGCGACCGCCGGCACGCTGTTCATCGTTGCGGCCGTAGTCGGACTACCCGTCGCCGGGATGCTCGGCAGCAGCATCAAGGACTTCGAGGCTCCGACCTCGCAGTACGAGCGCACGAACGCCGCGATCACCGCCGCGACCGGCCAGAGCCCGTTCTACGACGTCGCCGTGCTGCTGCGCGTGCGGCGCAACATCGCCACCGACAGCGCCGCGCAGCGTGCCGTTGCGAGGCTCGCCGCGCTGCTAAGCACGCAGCACGGCTTTCAACGCGCGCTCGACTACGCCACGAGTCGTGCGCCCGCGTTGCTCTCACGCGACCGCCGCGAGACGCTCGTGCTCGCGGCGTTCGCGACCGAAGCGGACGCGACCAGGGCGATCTCACATGTGCGCGACGCGATTTCACATCCGCCGAGGAGCGCCGAGCTCGCGGAGAGCGTGGTGCACTTCGGTGGTGTCGCCCTGATTAACCAGGAACTCAACGAACGCACCACCAATGACCTCGCCCGCGCCGAGCTGTTCGCGTTCCCATTCCTGCTGCTGCTGTCGTTCTGGTTCTTCCGCGGCCTCGTCGCGGCGCTGCTACCGCTGCTCGTCGGCGGCTTTGCGATCGTCCTCGCGTTCGTGGCCCTGCGGCTCCTCGACCAGTTCACGCCGATCTCGGTGTTCGCGCTGAACCTCGTCAGCGGCATGGGCCTCGGCCTCGGGATCGACTACAGCCTGTTCGTGCTCTACCGCTTCCGCGAGGAGCTCGCGGGGGGCCTCGACACGCACGAGGCGATCGCGCGCACCCTGCAGACGGCAGGCCGCACGGTGATCTTCAGCTGCCTGACGGTCGCAGCCGCGCTGACCAGCCTGCTCGTGTTCCCGTTGCGATTCCTCTCCTCGATGGGAATCGGCGGAGCGATCGTCACGCTCTGCGACGCCGGCGTCGCGCTGCTCGTCCTGCCCGCGCTGCTGGTCGCCCTCGGTCCGCGCATCAACGCGCTCTCGCCGGCATGGTTGCAACGCCGAGCGGCACGCTCGGCGAGGGCCGGCGAGCAGACCGGCGGCTGGTGGAAGCTGGCGCACGCGGTCGTTCGCCGTCCGGGCAGGATCGCACTCCTCAGCGCGGTCGTGCTGATCGCCGCGGCGATCCCGGCCGCGGGCCTCCAGTTCACCTCGCCCGGAGCGAACCTGCTGCCGGCAACCGCGGAAGGCCGCGTCGTGGAAACGGCGCTCGCGAAGAACTTCGACGCCAATGCCGGCGAAGCAACCGAAATCGTCGTCACCGGCCCCCGCTCCGCAGCCCAGCGCCTCGCGGCCGCTGCGACTCTTACGGCGAGATCGCTGGCGGGCGTCTCGCCGCCGGCCGCGCTCGACGCGCGCACGTGGGAGATCGCGCTGATGCCGCGCGGCTCGCCATTCTCAAACGCTCAGCAGCGGCTGCTCGCACGACTGCGCGCGCTCGCGCGCCCCTACGGCGCGCTCGTCGGCGGCGCGACAGCGTTCTTCGTCGATGAGAGATCCGCGATCGCCTCGCGCATACCACTGGCGCTGCTGATCCTGCTGCCGCTGACCGCGCTGTTCCTGTTCGCGATGACCGGCTCCGTGACGATCCCCATCAAGGCGCTCGCCATGAACACGCTCAGCGTCGGCTTCAGCACCGGGCTGCTCGTGCTGATCTTCCAGGACGGCCACCTCTCCGGCCTGCTGGGGTTCACGCCGGTCGGCGGCCTGGAAGAGGCGAGCCTCGTGCTGATGCTCGTCGTCGCCTTCGCGCTCGCCACCGACTACGAGGTGTTCGTGCTCGCGCGCATTAAGGAGGCACACGACCACGGACTGCCCACCCGCGAGGCGATCGCGCTCGGTATCGAGCGGACGGGGCGGATCATCACGGCCGCGGCGTTGCTGTTCTGCGTCGCGATTGGGGCGCTCACGACGTCGAACCTGTTCTTCACCAAACAGCTTGGGCTCGGTGCCGCGCTGGCTGTCGCGATCGATGCGAGCGTCGTCAGGGCACTGCTGGTGCCATCCCTGATGGCGCTCATGGGCAGGTGGAACTGGTGGGCGCCGGGGCCGCTGCGACGCCTGCACGACGGTCTCCGCTTGCGAAATTCCGGCGACGCATGAGCGCCGTCCCCGACGTAACTGACCGCAGCCCGGCGCGACGCTATGTTTGCTTGCACCAGTACCCGCATGCTCGCCGAGGGGCCAGTCCGTCGGCTACGAGCGGCCGTCAACTTGAAAGGACAGGAGCAACACATGACTGAGAGCACCAGCGAGAGCGAGAACCCGGCAATCCCGAGCCCGACTCCCACGGTGCCCAGTCCGAGGACGAACCACGACTGGTGGCCCAACCAGCTGGACCTGAGCGTGCTGCACCGGCACTCGCCGCTGTCCGATCCGATGGGCCAGGACTTCGACTACGCCAAGGAGTTCGAGAGCCTCGACGTCAATGCGCTGAAGGCCGATCTGATCGAGCTCATGAGCACCTCGCAGGACTGGTGGCCATCCGACTACGGCCACTACGGTCCGCTCTTCATCCGCATGAGCTGGCACGCCGCAGGCACCTATCGCATCGCCGACGGACGCGGGGGCGGCGGGCAGGGCGCCCAGCGCTTCGCCCCGCTGAACAGCTGGCCCGACAACGCGAGCCTCGACAAGGCACGACGGTTGCTCTGGCCGATCAAGCAGAAGTACGGCCGCAAGATCTCCTGGGCCGACCTGCTCGTCTACACCGGCAACGTGGCGATGGAATCGATGGGCTTTCAGACCTTCGGCTTCGGCTTCGGCCGAGAGGACATCTGGGAGGCCGAGGAGATTTACTGGGGCAGCGAGGACACGTGGCTCGGCGATGAGCGCTACAGCGGGGAGCGGGAGCTCTCCAAACCGCTCGGCGCCGTGCAGATGGGCCTGATCTACGTCAACCCCGAGGGTCCCAACGGTGACCCGGACCCGCTCGCGGCTGCCAAGGACATCCGTGAGACGTTCGGCCGCATGGCCATGAACGACGAGGAGACGGCCGCCCTGATCATCGGCGGCCACACCTTCGGCAAGACCCACGGCGCGGTCGACCCCAGCAACATCGGCCCCGAGCCCGAGGCCGCTCCCCTCGAGGAGCAGGGCCTAGGCTGGAAGAACAGCGCCGGCGCCGGCAACGGCTCCGACACGATCACAAGCGGCCTGGAGGGCGCCTGGACGAAGGAGCCCACGAAGTGGGACAACGGGTTCCTCGCAAACCTCTTCGAGTACGACTGGGAGCTGACGTCGAGCCCCGCCGGGGCGAAGCAGTGGACTCCGAAGGACGCCGAGGCGCAGGGCACCGTTCCCGACGCTCACGACCCGTCCAAGCGGCACGCGCCGATGATGCTCACAACGGACCTGGCCCTGAAGGTCGACCCGATCTACGGACCGATCGCGAAACGCTTCTACGAGAACCCCGACCAGCTCGCCGACGCCTTCGCCAAGGCCTGGTACAAGCTCCTGCACCGCGACATGGGCCCGATCGCGCGTTACCTCGGCCCGTGGATTCCCGCCGAGCAGCTCTGGCAGGACCCTGTTCCAGCCGTTGACCACGAGCTCGTTGGCGCCGGCGAGATCGCCTCGCTGAAGGAGAAGATCCTCGCTTCGAGCCTGTCGGTCGGGCGGCTGGTCACCACCGCGTGGACATCGGCCGCCTCCTTCCGCGGCACGGACAAGCGCGGCGGCGCGAACGGGGCGCGGGTGCGCCTCGCCCCCCAGAAGGACTGGGAGTGGAGCGAACCGGTTGAGCTCGCGGGCGCCATCCACACGCTCGAGCAGATCCAGCAGGACTTCAACGAGTCGCAATCGGGCGGTAAGCGGATCTCGCTGGCCGACCTGATCGTCCTCGGTGGCTGCGCGGCGGTCGAGCAGGGCGCCAAGAACGCCGGTCACGACGTCTCCGTTCCCTTCACCCCGGGGCGCACCGACGCCTCCCAGGAGCAGACCGACGTCGAGTCCTTCGCCGTGCTCGAGCCGACCGTCGACGGCTTTCGCAACTACTTCCGCCCGGGAGAGGCGCTCCCGCTCGAGCACGGTCTGCTAGAGCGGGCCTACATGCTAAGGCTGACCGCTCCGGAGATGACGGTGCTGATCGGCGGCATGCGCGCCCTGAACGCGAACCACGGGCAGTCGGCGCACGGCGTTCTGACCGACCGGCCGGAGACGCTGAGCAACGACTTCTTCGTGAACCTGCTGGACATGAGCACCGAGTGGAAGCCCTCGGGCTCGGCGGAGAACGTCTACGAGGGGCGCGACCGCGCGAGCGGCGAGGTCAGGTGGACCGCCACCTCCGTCGACCTCGTCTTCGGCTCGAACTCCGAGCTTCGTGCACTCGCGGAGGTGTACGCCTGCGATGACGCCGAGGGGAAGCTCGTGGGCGACTTCGTCGCCGCCTGGGAGAAGGTCATGAGCCTCGACCGCTTCGACCGATCCTGACCGAGCGGGTGGGTCGGCATATCAAAGGCGTCTACCTGGCCCGCCACGGCGAGACCGCCTACAACCACGAGGGCCGCTTCCAGGGCCAGCAGCAGGTGCCGCTCAACGACACCGGTCGGGCCCAGGCGGCGGAGCTGGCCGAGCGCGCCGTGGTCTACGGCTTCCAAGCCCTCTGGTGCAGCCCGCTGCTGCGCGCGCGCGAAACCGCCGACATCGTCGCCGCGCGCATCGGCCTGCAGCCGGTCGAGGACGTGCGTCTGATGGAGACCGACGCGGGCGACTGGACCGACCGCACTTTCGCCGACGTGCGCGCCGAAGCTCCCGAGCTATTCGACGCGTTCGCCGCCGCAGATCCGGGCTTCGCCTTCCCCGGTGGTGAGTCCTTCACCGAGCAGGAGGTGCGCGTCAACGCCGCCCTCGAGCGCGTCCAGGCCGGGGCGCTCCCGGCGCTGGTCGTCTGCCACGGGATGGTCATCAGGGCGGCGCTCTACACCCGCGCCAAAGACGGTCAGCTGCCGTTCCGGCGGGTGCCCAACGCGGCGATCGTTCCTTTGGACCCGGCTGAGGCCGCCGTCGCCGACCTCGGTGGCGGCGAGGCGACGCTCGCGACCTGAGCGAATCGCAACTCATTAGACTCTACCTAATAGCAGCGTCAGTATTAGGCTACGGCTAATACCAATATGGCCATCGCCGCCGCCAAGCCGATACTCGTAAAGGTCCCTATCAGGAAGTACTCCGTAATCTCGTCGACCTTCGTTTCGGCCTCGCCAATCTCGCGGAACCGCAGCAGGCCCTTTGCGGCAATCACGAAGCCGGCCGCTGCAACGCTTCCAGACACCACCGCACCGGCAACTATTAGACGCTCCATCGGCCCGAGCAGACGCCCACCGTGCAAGGTACCTTCGCCGTCCAACAATGACGACCCCGCCGCCCGCAGGACCAGCTGGACAATCCGATTTGCAGTGCCGAGCAGAAAGAGAGCGGCACTTGCACCGAGAACGAACTGATCGACGGATACCCGATGGACGAAGCCGAAGCCAAGGTTTGAGTACCACGTTGCAACATCACCGCCGATGCCACTGGCAGAGCCACTCAGGGCGACCAGCACCAAGATGACGCCCATCAACAGTGAGAGCACAAACACGGGTTTCGATCTCTCTGAGGGCAACAACCCGTGAGCCGACCAGAGCCCGAGGGTGGCGAACGAGACTACGCTGGATAGCACAACACCCAAAGAGTCCATACCGCTCAATGAAGCGACTGTTCCGACCATAACCGTTCCAGTGAGGACAGCAACGAGGGCGCGTAGCGGCTGCTTGCCGTCTGGTGACCAACGCACTAGATCGGCAACGCCGAACCCGAGCAATGCGAGCGCAACGAGGATCACCGGTAGCGCTCCTCAAGCTGACTCTGCGCCGCGAGAACCGCAAACGCACCGCTACGAGCAAGGCTCTGCGAGATCGCGCCTTGCGTAGCTCCTTCCCGAGTCGCGATCTCGGACTGCGACAAGCCCAACATCAGACCGTAGAGTCGGTTCTGCCCGATTCGCTTCATGCGATCGACAATCGCATCACGAGAGAGCAGAAATGCATTTAGCGCCGCCGCCTCTCCCGTCCATCGACTCGAACTAGCACGGAGGTAGGTACGCACAAAGCTGGTGTGCTGCACTTCGGATATCTGCTTGGCCAATATGATCGCTTCCCGTGCGCTCCACCACCCAGGGCCGTCCTGGGACATGCGGTGTTTCCTCCCGAGAACCTCCACCGGCCCTATGCCGAGCCCAAATCGGGAATCGACCTGAGCTGAACCCAGCAAAGCCAAGCGAATCAACAGGCTCGCCCTCACTGCGGTTGCAACCCTGTCGAAAGAAGCCTGAAACTCGTCGCCAATCGTCGATTCGAACGGGACAAGCGGCTTCAAGAGTTCGTTTACTTCGTCGAACACTTCGTCTAGGAGAAATTGGAGCAAACGACGATCACTTGCCTGTCGCGAAGCGACCACGTCTCCTATCAGCGTGAAAGCTGGCCGAACTGCTGCCATAGTCATTAGATATTACCTAAAGACCGTGGAAATATTAGGGTTGTCCTAATGGAGCAACAACTCTTGCAGTGACCATGAGTCGCCTATGCCGTTGACGAACACCGCGCGCCTGCAAGGCTCAACCGAAGATCACGCACCCCGTGCTCCCGTGCGCGAGCAGCCTCTCGTCCGACTCGACGAACAGGCGCCCCTCGGCGGTGGCGGTGCGCCTGCCGCGGTGCACGACCCTCCCCTCCGCAAGCACGCGTCCCGTTCCAGCTGCCATCCCGCGGATGTAGCGCACCTGCAGGTCCGTGGTCGTGTAGCCGACGCCCGCTCCCAGCGTCGTGTGCACGGCGCAGCCCATGCACGAGTCCAGGAGCGTCGCCGCGATGCCACCGTGCACCGAGCCGATCGGGTTGTACATCCACTCGGCGGGCTCCATCGCGAACACCGCGCGGCCGTCCTCGACTTCGGTGATCGTGAAGTCCAGCAGCCGCGCGATCGGCGGTGGCGCCAGCGTCCCGTCCATGATCGCGCGCATGCACTCGAGACCCGGCATCTGCAACCCCGCTGCAGCCGTCGCCGCCGGGTCCTGCCAGCTGAAGCTGCGCGTGCGCTCTGCCATGCGCGCAACCTCAGCAGTGTCGGTGGCCTCGCGCGTGCTCATGCCGCGTCCTCCACCGCCAGCGGCTCAGCGAGCACCGCTTCGTAGACCAGCTCGCCGATCGCCGGGGTCGCCTCGGCGGGGGCCCGCGCGATGGCGGGCGCGATGCCCTGCTCAGACGCCTGCGCCATGCGCCTGACCGGCGGGCCGATGGCCGCCAGCGCGAGCCCCGCCGTGAGCCCGCCCGCGACGCTGATCAGCCAAGCCTGGTGAAAGTCCGAGGCCGTGCTCGCGCTCGTGCCCAGCACAGCCACGAGCACGGCGATACCGAGCGCCGAGCCGATCTGGCGACCCATCGTCAGCACCGCCGCGCCCGTCGCGAAGCGCTCCGGGGCAAGCGAGGAGGCGCCCGCTCCCGTGAGCGTCGGGATCATCAGGCCCACGCCCGCCCCGCTGATCGCGATGCCCGGCAGGTACTCGGCCACGTACGCCGGCGTGTTCCCTGTCTGGGTGATGTAGAAGATCTGGCCGCCCACGAACAGCAGCGCGCCGAGCATCCCCGGGATGCGGTAGCCCACGCGTGCACCCAGCCGCGCCGAGGGGATGCTGAACGCGGTCGCCATCGCCGGGCCGGGGAACAGCATCAGGCCGGCGGTGAGCACGCTCTCGTGCCAGACGCCAGTCAGGAACAGCACGCCCGCCAGGAGCATCGCGCCGAAGCCCGCGAAGAACAGCACCGACGCCCCCACGGCGAGGCCGAAGCTGCGCACGCGCAGCATCGCGGGCTCGACCACCGGCGAGACGTGGCGTTCCGAGCGCCACCAGATCGCCGGAAGGCCAAGGACGGTGACCGCGAGCAGGAGCAGGATCGCCGGCGAGGTCCAGCCCCATTCCTCGCCCTTGACGATCGCCACCACCAGCGAGCCGATCGTCACGATCAGCCCCAGCGCGCCGAGCAGATCCGGGCGAGCCGCCCCGACCTCGCGCCGCTCGGCCAGCGTACGCAGCCCGAAGCCCAGGCCGGCGAGCCCGATCGGCACGTTGACCAAGAACACCCAGCGCCAATCCGCCTGTACGAGCAGGCCGCCGAGCGGCGGCCCCGCCGCGGCAGCGATGCCTCCCGTTGCAGCCCACACGCCGATCGCCACGTGGCGCTCGTGCGGGCCGAACTCCGGCAGCATCAGGCCCAGCGAGGTCGGCAGCATCAGCGCGCCGCCCGCCGCCTGCACGATTCGCGCGGCGATCAGGAAGCCGACCGACGGCGCCACCGCGCACGCGGCGCTCGCGGCCACGAACACCCCCAGGCCGAGCAGGAACGCGCGCTTTCGCCCGAATGCATCGGCCCAGCGGCCGGCGGGCACGAGCAGCGCCGCGAACACGATCGCGTAGCCGCTCAGGATCCACGACAGCGAGCCGAGCGACGCCCCGCCGAAGTGCTTTGAGATCGCCGGGAAGGCGATGTTGACGATGAACAGGTCGAGGCTCGACATAAACACCCCGACACACACGATCAGTGAGACCCGCCATTTACGTTGCATCATGAAACGGACCATAGCACAGGGTTGCGTGATGCAACTCAACTCGGCTATGCTGGTGGGAGAGAGATGCTTGGAAACGACTACAAATCACAGGTCTGCAGCATCGCCGGCGCGCTCGAGGTGGTCGGCGAGCGCTGGTCGCTGCTGATCGTGCGCGACATCTTCCTCGGGGTTCGACGCTTCGACGAGATCCAGTCGGACCTCGGGATCGCGCGCAACGTGCTGCAGACACGGCTGACGCGCCTCGCGGAGCATGGCGTGATCGAGCGCCTCCGCTACCAGGAGCATCCCCCCCGCTTCGAGTACTTCCTCACCGAGAAGGGCCTGGACCTGTGGCCCACGGTCGTCGCGCTGATGAAGTGGGGAGACCGCTACTCCGCCCCCGCGGCCGGCCCGCCGGTGCTGCTGGAACATCGTGGCTGCGGCGGCAACATCGACGAGCACCGCATCTGCGAGCGCTGCGGAGCAAAGCTCTCCGCCCGTGACTCGCGCGCGCTGCCCGGTCCGGGCGCCTCCCCGAATCACCCACTGTTGCGGCGCGCCGAGCGCCGCCAGGCCGCCTGAGGACCGGGCCGCCGCGACGCCGCACGGCGCGAGCGCCGGCCCAGGCGCGTTGCTAGGGTCCGACTCGTGCTCGAACTGGTGATCGGTCTCGTCGGGTTCGTGATCCTGGTAGCGCTCGGACTCTCCATCTGGCGCTCCGTCGGCGGTCACCCGCGTTAGATCGCTCTAAAGCAGCCCAGCCACCAGCGCAGGCCCTTCGCGGGCCATGCGCGAGCGCGGCACGACGAGGTCAAAGCCGGCGTGCTCGGCGCGCTCTCGCATGGCGGCTTCCACGTGCGAGTAGAAGCCAAGCGTGCGCGTCGCACCGAGCCCCTCAGCGCGGGCGATCGATTCCACGACGGCGGCACCGTCGAGCTCACCGTCGGTGAGGTCCACGACGAGCACGTCAGCCGCCGCACGATCCGGCTCGGCGCGATCCGCGGCCAGCAGCTCCCGCAGCCGGCTCTCGTCCCCGACCAGCTCGACCTCGTTGCCGGCGAGCGCGAGCGCCCCCTGGACCTGCGAGCCGAACAGCAGATCGCGCGTGAGCGCCAGCACGCGCGCCATCGCTACTGTGCCCGCAGGCGGCGGAACTCCTCGCGCGCGGAGTACGGACGGCCCCACATCTGCGTGACCTCCACGCGGCCGCTGCGGGTCTCGCGCACGGCCATCTCACCCTCGATGCCGGCTTCGTCGAGCAGGCGCAGCGCGCCGTGGACGGTCGGGGCGGAGGCGGCGTGGCCGAAGCGGTGCGCCACCAGCAGACGCCAGTGCCAGTCGTGATGGGAGTACGGCCGCGCGTTGCACGTGGCCAGATACAGCGCCGCCTCCACATAGCGCGGCTCGTCGGCGATGCGCAGGTCGAGCTCGAGATCCGTCCAGTCCTCGGGCAGCGAGTCGACGATGCGCTGGAAGCTCTCAGCCAGATCCATTGGCTGCAAGCCTATCGCGGCTATTCTCGAATCAATGCCAGGCACCTCGATTGACACCCTCGACGCCGAGTACGAGACACTGCGCGAGGGCTGCGGGCTGCTCGATCGCTCAGAGCGCGGGAAGCTCGCGCTGAGCGGCGCCGGTGCGGTCGAGTTCCTCAACGGGCAGGTCACCAACGAGCTGACGACACTGCATCCGGGCGAAGGGCGCTACGCCGTGTTCCTCACCCCAAAGGGAAAGATGCTCGGCGACCTGCGCATCCTCGCCGTCGGCGCAGATCGCCAGGGACCGCCGAGCGAACTGCTGCTCGACACCGAGCGCATGGCGCTGCAGGCGCTGTTCGACATGATTCGCCGGTACAAGGTGGGCTACGAGCTGGAGCTGCACAAGCGCACCGTCGAGCGTGGGCTTGTCTCGCTGATCGGCCCAGAGGCCGCGGCCGTTGCTGCGGGCACCACGGACGCGTCGCGCCTAGAGCTCGCCGATGACGAGCACGCGAACGCGACGGTCGAGGTCGACGGCATCGTCTGCCTGGCGGTGCGCACCGACACGGGCGTGGATCTGATCTGCGACGCCTCGGACACCGAGCGGCTGCTCGAGGCGCTGCGCGCGCGCGGCGCGAGCCCCGTGAGCGAGCAGGCCGCCGAGTGCCTGCGCGTCGAGCGGGGCCGTCCCCGCTACGGGGTCGACCTGGACGACACGGTGATCCCGCAGGAGGCCGGCCTGAACGAGCGGGCAGTGAGCTTCACCAAGGGCTGCTATGTCGGCCAGGAGACGGTCGCGCGGCTCTTCTACAAGGGCAAGCCCAACCGCCACCTGCGTGGCCTGCGCCTCTCCTCCCCCGCCGGGCGCGGCGAGCAGCTGCTGCTCGGCGATCGCGTCCTCGGCAGCATCGGCAGCGTCGTGGACTCCCCTAGGCTCGGGCCGATCGCGCTTGCGCTGGTACGCCGCGAGGCCGAGCCTGGCGCCGTCGTGAGCGTCGGCGAGCAGGGCGCCGAGGCCGAGGTCGTGGAGCTTCCCTTCTCGGGCGAGAAGTAGCGCCTCGATCATGATCCGCTGCGCACGCCGCTGATGAGTTGCTATCGCAACATCCTCGTGGCCCACGACGGCTCTGTCGACGCGGAAGCGGCGCTCGAGCACGCGATCGAGTTGGCGCGCGATCAGCGCGCCTGTCTGAAGCTGCTGACGGTCGTGCCGTTTCCCCACCAGTCGGGCAACGCGAGCCTGCCCGTGCTCCCGATCGAGCAGGCAGACTCCGGCGAGTACTTCTCCGGGGCGCTGCGCCGCGCGGCGGACTCGGTTCCAGATGACATCGGCCTGCGCACACAGCTGCTGAGCGGCAACCCGGCTGAGACGATCCTGCGCGTGGCGCGCGAGGACGGCGACGACCTCCTGGTGATGGGCTCTCACGGCCACAGCCGCCTGCACCGGGCGCTGCTCGGCTCGGTCTCCCATCGCGTGCTGCACGACAGCCCCGTGCCCGTGCTGCTGATCCGCCACCGCAGGGAGAGCCCCGCTGAAGTGGTCGTCTCGAGCGCCGAGCCCGCGTCCTCGGAGTCCGCGCAGTGAACGACCCCGGCGCAAGCTGAGGACAGCGGGTAGGATTCCGCTTCGTCCTTGATCCCGACCGACGAGGTTCCAGAGCACGTGGCAATCGATCTGCAACAAGTCTCAGCCGTAGACACCGAGCCTGGCGAGCTCCCGAAGACGATGGCCGCGTGGGTCATCCGCGAGGAGCGCTTCGGCGAACCGAAGGACGCCTTCCAAATCGAGGAGATCGAGGTTCCCGAGCCGGGGGCGTTCGAGGTGATCGTGCGCGTGATGGCGGCGGGCGTGAACTACAACAACGTGTGGGCGGCGCTGGGCAAGCCCGTGTCGGTGATGCGCTACGGCGACCACCCCGAGTACGGGCACCACATCGGCGGCTCGGACGCGTCGGGGGTCGTGTGGAAGGTGGGCGCGGGCGTGACGCGCTGGAAGGTGGGCGACGAGGTCGTAGTGCACTGCAACATGGCCTCCTACGAGGACCCGGAGGTGCATGGCCTGGACCCGATGGCGGCGCCTTCGCAGAGGATCTGGGGCTATGAGACGACGTGGGGCTCCTTCGCGCAGTTCACGAAGGTTCAGGCCCAGCAGCTGCTGCCCAAGCCGAAGGCGCTGAACTGGGAGGAGGCCGCCTCCTACGGCCTCGTGTACTTCACCGCCTACCGCATGCTGCTCACGCGCTGCAAGCTCCAGGCGGGCGCGAACGTGCTGATCTGGGGCGCGGCGGGCGGTCTGGGCGTGTTCGCGACCCAGCTGTGTGCGGCGGCGGGCGCGCACTGCGTTGGCGTCGTCTCCTCCGAGGAGAAGGGCGAGCTGGTCAAGCGCCTGGGCGCGGTGGACTACATCAACCGCGACGAGTTCGCGGGGATGATGCGCAAGGGCGGCGAGTCAGAGGAGGAGGAGGCCGCGCGCTTCAAGGTCTCCCGGGCGTTCGCCAAGCGCGTCAAGGAGATCCTCGGCGACGCGCCCGACATCGTCTTCGAGCATGTCGGCAAAGCGACGTTCCCGACGTCCGTGTTCACGGCGAAGACGTTCGGGAAAATCGTGATCTGCGCGGGCACGACGGGTATCGACCTGGACTTCAACGTCGCCTACCTGTGGATGCGCCAGAAGGAGATCCTCGGCTCGCACTTCGCGAACGCGTACGAGTGCACGAAGGCCAACGAGCTGATCGAGTCGGGCCAGATCCGACCGGTGCTGTGGCGCACACTGGGCTTCGAGGGCGTCGCGGAAGCGCACCAGCTGATGCTGGAAAACAAGCACCTGGGCAAGATCTCGATCCTCGTGGGCGCCGACTCCGAGGGTCAGGGCAAGACCGCGGAAGGCCCGGGAGCGATCCACGCGGAGGTCGGTGCCTGATGGCGGGCACGGTGATCGTCCCCTGGTACGCGACGGGCTTTCGCCAGGACGCTTTCGAGCAGGCGCTGAATGAGGCGGCTGCGACAGCGCTTCGCTACGGCGCGAGCTCCTACGGCGTGTATCGCTCTCGCGAGGACAAATACCGCTTTCAGCAGCTGGCGGCGTTCGAGGAGTACCTCGACTGGGAACGCTACTGGCAGGGCGATGAGATGACGTTCTTCCGCGCCTCGCACTCGAGCTGGTACCAGGTGCCGGTGCTCTATGGCTGGTGGGATCGCACCGCATACGGCGCGATCGACGACGAGCCACCGGCGACTGGCAACGGGCACGGCAACGGCGCCGCGCTCGACGTAGCCTGAGCTCAGTCGCGCTCTAGAGGGGCCATGGTCAAGCCGGCGCCCTTGAGCTGCTCCCAGTAATGCTCGGCGGGCTCTTGGTGGCCGCTGTAGACGACCGCCCTGCCGGAGGCGTGGATCACGTTGGCGATCTCCATGCCGCGCTTGACGCTGATGCCGGGGATGAAGCGGGCGAGCGTGCGTGCGACGTGCTCGAAGGTGTTGTGGTCGTCGTTGCAGACGATCACCTTCCAGGCCCCCCCGAGCCCGGTTCCGGGGCCGCCGAGGCGAGGCTTCTCGATCGTCTGATCCATCCCGCCAGGATAAAGCTCGCGGCCTGACCGTACAATTGAGAACATGAGCGGGGAAGACTCCGTGCGCCTGCCCGAGCCCGACCGGCCGTGGATGATGCGCACGTACGCGGGGCACTCGACGGCGAAGGCCTCCAACGAGCTGTACAGGCGCAACCTGGAAAAGGGCCAGACGGGCCTGTCGGTCGCGTTCGACCTGCCGACGCAGACTGGCTATGACCCCGACGACGAGCTTGCCCGCGGCGAGGTGGGCAAGGTCGGCGTGCCGGTCTCCCACCGCGGCGACATGGCACAGCTGATGGACGGCATCCCGCTGGACGCGATGAACACCTCGATGACGATCAACGCCACGGCGGCGTGGCTGCTGGCGCTGTACATCGTGGCCGCTGAGGAACAGGGCGTGGCGCAGGAGAAGCTCCAGGGCACGACCCAGAACGACATCATCAAGGAGTTCCTGGCGCGCGGAACGTATGCCTTCCCCCCCGCCCCGTCGATGCGCCTGATCGCGGACATGATCGCGTACACGGTCGAGCACGTGCCGAAGTGGAACCCGATCAACATCTGCTCCTATCACCTGCAGGAGGCGGGCGCGACGCCGGTGCAGGAGATCGCGTACGCGATGAGCAACGCGATCGCGGTGCTGGACGCGGCGCGCGAGCGCGTGCCGGCGGATCGCCTGGAGCAGGTGTTCGGTCGGATCTCGTTCTTCGTGAACGCGGGCGTGCGCTTCATTGAGGAGCACGCGAAGCTGCGCGCGATGTCGATCCTGTGGGAGGAGCTCGGCCGCGAGCGCTACGGCGTGGAGGACCCCCGCCACCTGCGCTTCCGCTACGGCGTGCAGGTCAACTCGCTGGGGCTGACGGAGGCACAGCCGGAGAACAACGTGCAGCGCATCGTGCTGGAGGCGCTGGCGGTGACGCTGGGCCGCGGCGCGCGCGCCCGCGCGATCCAGCTGCCGGCGTGGAACGAGGCGCTGGGGCTGCCGCGACCGTGGGACCAGCAGTGGTCGCTGCGCATCCAGCAGGTGCTGGCGTATGAAACGGACATCCTCGAGTACCCGGACATCTTCGAGGGCTCGAAGGTGATGGAAGCGCTCGTTGACGAGCTGCTGGAAGGCGCGCGCGCGGAGATGGCGGTCGTGGCCGAGCACGGAGGCGCGGTGGAGGCCGTTCCGTACATGAAGGCCGCGCTGGTGGACTCCCACCGCGAGCGCCTGCGCAGGATCGAGTCGGGAGAGCAGGTGGTGGTCGGGCAGAACCGCTTCACAGAGACGGAGGTCTCGCCGCTGACGGCGGACGCGGAGGGCGGCATCTTGGTCGTCGATCCGGCTCTTGAAGCGCAGCAGATCGAGGACGTGCGTCGCTGGCGCTCCGAGCGCGATCAAGCAGCTGTAGATGAGGCGCTCGCAGCGCTTGCCCGCGCGGCCGGTGACGCCGACACGCAGGAGAACCTGATGGTGGCGACGATCGCGGCAGCGAGGGCGGGCGCGACGACGGGCGAGTGGTCGCGGACGCTGCGGGAGGTGTTCGGCAGCTACCACGGCCCCACGGGCGTGGGCGAGGCCTCGGCCGCGCCGGCGGACGCGGAGCTCTCCGAGCTGCAGGGCGAGGTTTCGCGCCTGCAGGAGAAGCTCGGGCGCCGTCCGAAGATCCTGGTGGGCAAGCCGGGCCTGGACGGGCACTCAAACGGCGCCGAGCAGATCGCCGTGCGCGCCCGCGACTCGGGCATGGACGTGGTCTATGAAGGCATCCGCCTGACGCCTAAGCAGATCGCCTCCTCGGCGCTACAGGAGGGCGTGCACGTGATCGGGCTGTCGATCCTGTCGGGCTCGCACCGCGAGCTGATCCCGGCTGTGATCGCAGAGCTCCACGCCGCGGGCGTGACGGTGCCGGTGGTGGTGGGCGGGATCATCCCGGAGCAGGATGTGGCGGCGCTGCGCAAGGCGGGCGTGGCGGCGGTTTACACGCCGAAGGACTTCGACATCACGCGCATCATGCGCGACATCGTGGCGCTGGTGGGCGCGAGCGCCGACGGCGGCGAGGTCGGCACCAACGGGGGCGCTACCGCCAATGGGGGCGCCTCGGCCAACGCCGGCGTGTCGGCCAACGGCGCGGCGTGAGCGCTGAGGGCGCGGCGCTGGGCGCGCGCCTGCGCGAGCGCGATGTGACGGCCGCGCCGGCGGCGCTGAACCTGCTGGAGAGCTCCGCACCCGCTGACCGCGAGCAGGCGGCGGCGCTCCTGGCGGAGGTCTCTCCGGCGGCGCTTGGTGGCGAGGCGCCGGGGCACGTGATCGGGGTGACGGGCCCGCCGGGCGCGGGCAAGTCGACGCTGCTCTCGGCGCTGCTGCACGCGTGGCGCGCGAGCGAGCGCACGGCGGCGGTGCTGGCGGTCGATCCGAGCTCGCGCCGCTCGGGCGGCTCGCTGCTGGGCGACCGCGCGCGGATTGAGTTCGACCCCTCCGACCGGGGCACGCTGATCCGCTCGATGGCCGCAGAACAGCGGCTGGGCGGCCTCGCACGCGCGACCCGTGTCTCGGCGGACGCACTGGCGGCGGCGTTCGACGTGGTGGTGATCGAGACGGTGGGTGTGGGTCAGTCGGAGACGGACGTGGCGGACGTGGTCGACACGCTGGCGCTGGTTGTGCAGCCGGGCAGCGGCGACGTGCTGCAGTTCCTGAAGTCGGGGATCATGGAAACGCCGGACGTGCTGGTGGTGACGAAGGCCGACCTCGGCCAGATCGCGATGCGCGCCCGGCGCGATCTGAGCGCGGCGCTGCGCTCACTGGGCACCTCGAGCGCGCGGGTGATCGCGGTGTCGGCGCTGGCGCCGACGAGCGGGATCGAGGAGCTGGTGACAGCGCTGGACGAGCACCGTGCCGATCTGGACACTGCCGCGCAAAGGCTGCGTGCGCGGCGCGCGGGCGCGCTGAGCGACTTCGCGATCGAGCACGGCGAGCGGGGGCTGCGCGCGCTGGGCGGACGGCGAGCGGCCGAGGCGATGCTGGACGAGCAGGACCCGGCGCTGGATGTGCCGGCGCTGGTGGCGATACTCGAGCGCCGGACGGCGACCGGCGCCGATTCGCATCAGTCCGCATAGCCTCGTGGAGATGCCCCCGCAGCGGCTTGTAACGAAACGGCTGCTGGGAAGTCTGTAGGTAGAGAGCTCGATGATCGTCCTTCTAGGCTTCGCCATTCTTGCGGGCGCGGGTACCGCGCTGTCGCCGTGCGTGCTGCCGGTGTTGCCGGCGCTGCTTTCGGCCGGAGGCGTGGGCGGCAGACGCCGGCCGCTGGGGATCGTGATCGGCCTGTCGGTGACGTTCACGGTGACGATCGTGGGCCTGGCGAACGTGGTCGACGGTGTCGGCCTGGGCAGCGACCCGCTGCGCGACGTGGCGATTGTGGTGCTGCTGGTGTTCGGAGTGGTCCTGCTGGTCCCGAACGTGGCGGACCGGCTCGAGGCGCCGCTGTCGCGCCTGGCGCGCTTCGGGCCGCGCACGACGGGCGACGGGTTCGGCTCTGGGCTGCTGGTGGGCGGTGCGCTGGGCTTCGTGTACACGCCCTGCGCGAGCCCGATCCTCGCGGCGGTGATCTCGGTGAGCGCGGCGTCGGGCAAAACGATCGCGATTGCGATCGCGTACGCGCTGGGCTCGGCGGTGGTGCTGCTCGTGCTCTCCCTCGGCGGCCGGCGACTGTTCGACCGTGTGCGCAAAGCCGGCCGCGGCCCGCTGCTGCAGCGCGCGTTGGGCACGATCATGATCCTCACGGCGGTGGCGATCATCACCAACCTCGATGTGAACTTCGACCAGTTCGTCGCGGAAAAGATCCCAAACGTAAATCTGACGGCCTCGCTGGAGTGCTCGGAATCGATCACGGGGCGCCTGCACGAAATCACCGGCCGCAAGACGAAAATCATCGCCGCAAACGGATCCTCCACCTGCGGCGGCTCCAGCACCGACGTGCATCCCGCCGCCCGGGACGCCAGCCAGGCGACGCTGCTCGCCGACGCGCAAAGCCTGCCCGACCAGTTCGCCGCGCCGGAATTCACGGAAACCGAGGATTGGTTCAACACGCCCGGCAATCGTCCGCTCACGCTCTCCGCCCTGCGCGGACGCGTTGTACTGGTCGACTTCTGGACGTACACGTGCATCAACTGCATCCGCACGCTGCCGTACCTGAAGGCGTGGGACGCCGCCTACCGCAAGGACGGCCTCACGATCGTGGGCGTGGAGACGCCCGAGTTCGCGTTCGAGAAGGAAGCGAACAACGTGAGGGACGCGATTGGACAGTTCGGGATCCGCTATCCGGTGGTGCAGGACAACAACATGGGCACCTGGAACGCGTACGACAACGAGTACTGGCCGGCGGACTACCTGATCGACGCGAAGGGCGAGGTCCGCTATGCGACGTTCGGCGAGGGCGACTACGGGAAGACCGAAACGGCGATCAGGGCGCTGCTCGCCGAAGCCGGCAACGAGGTCGGCGCGAAGAGCCACCCGACGGACGTGGTCACGCCGACGGAAGTGGCGACGCCTGAGACCTACGTGGGCACCAACCGCGCGGAAGGCTGGGTCAACGGCCCGAAGACGGGAACGCACGACTACGGGCCCCCGCCGACGCACGCGCTGGCGCTCAACGCGGCCGCCTTCAGCGGCACCTGGGATATCACGAGCCAGCCCGCGGAAGCGATCTCGGGAGCGGGCATCAACCTCAACTTCCACGCCAAGAACGCCTATCTGGTGCTGAGCTCCCAGGACGAACGCCCGATGCACGTGCAGGTGCTGCTCGACGGCCATCCGATCTCGGTGGCGGACTCCGGAGCGGACGTGCACGACGGCGTGGTCACCGTCCGCCGCCAGCGCCTTTACTGGCTGGTGTCACTACCGGGAGACCAGACTCACGAACTGCAGCTGCGCTTCCAGGACGGCGTTGTCGCGTACGACTTCACGTTCGGCTAGGCGGTCCAGCGCCACTCGCGTGGCGGCGCCCTTCCTTCAGCGGGAGGGCGCCGCCCTCGGCGATCAGTTGTGGTGTTTGTGTTTTTTCTTCACGCACGTGTGGAACGTGCGCGTTTCCTCATAGCTCTTGCCGTTGGCGGCAAACGTCACGAGCTCGACTTTGTAGGCCCCCTTGGGAAGGCCGATCAGGTCGACTGAGGTCGCGTGTTTGGAGAGCTTGCCCTGCTTGGCGAGTTTGCCGTTGATGAACTCCTCGTAAGAGGTGATCTTGGCGCCCTTGGGGAAACGCGGGTGGATCGCGAAGTCGCGTTTGCTGAAACACTTCTTGCCGTTTGGCAGGCCGAGGTTGGCCTTCGTCGAGACGATCAGCTTCTCGCTGCCACAGGCGCTCGTGGACGGAGCGTTGAGACCGCCGCCGCTGTAGGTCGCCACCCAGTAGTAGGTCCCCACGCTCGGGCTGACGGCCACCGAGGGGCCCGTCACGCCACCGGTCACGGTGGCGGTGCTCGTCGCGAGAATCGTTTTGCACTTGGCTTCCTTGTAGAGCGTGTAGGTGACCGTCCCAGTCGCGCTCGCCGCCTCCGCCCCGGCGATGTGCGCCGTGTCGGTGACCGCGGAACCCTTGAGGACCGGGATCGAGGCGCCCATCACGCCGCCACCGCTCTGAATCGTGGTGGTCGTCGTCGGCGCCTGAACCGTGAGGATCTCCGTGCCGCATTCGCTCGAGATCGCTTTGTTGTTGGCGTCCCCGCCGTAGCTTGCCTGCCAGTAGTAGGTGCCAGGTCCGAGGTTCACCGAGCTCGACGCTGCCGCCGAGGCGCCGCTCATGGCGCCGGCGCCCGCAGCCGCCGCGAGCGTGGTGCATGTCGAGTTGCTGTACACGTTGTAGGCGACGCTTCCCGTCGCGATCGACGCGTTGGCGCCACCGAGGGTCGCGCTGTCCGTGACCGCAGTGCCCTGCAGCACGGTGATCGCGGCGCCTGTCTGCCCACCGCCGCTGAGCGTCGTGGTCAGCGAGGACGTGCTTCCGAAGCCGCCGGTCGGAGGCGACTCGAGCGAGAAGTAGGTCGATCCGCCGGGCGGGATCGCGGGGGAGAAGTTGATCGTGCCAGAGCCCGTCAGGTTGGCGCCGAGCGGGCCGATGCCGGAGAACCACGAGGTCGGTCCCTCGTAGCCGCTCACGGGATCACCGTTCGCCGCGAAGGCCACTGGCTCGACCCCTTCTGGGAAGCTCAGACCGGTCGGCTCACCCGACGGCGTGTCGAAGGCGCAGTATTCCTCGATGGTTTCTTCGAATTTCACGCCTTTCTTGGTTTCGCCTTCGTAGCCGCATTCTTTGCCTTTGTTGGTTGCTTCCGCTTTTTCCGAATCGATATAAGGCTGCACCGTGCAGCCTTCCGGGGTCGGGCCGCCGCCCGGCGCGCAGAGGCCGTCCTCGTCGAACCCGAAGAGTTCGTCTTCCGCCGAGAGGTGGATCGAGGAGATGGGACTCGAGGAGCTGTTCTGGACCCCGATCAGCGCGTCATCTGAGCCCTCGTAGGGGCCCTGCGCGGGATCTTCGCTGATCGCCTCGCCACCGCTGGTCACGGTGACCAGGAACTGGCACCCGGTGTCTTTGTAGACAGCCGGACATTGCGAGTAAAGGGCGGCGCTGGCTGACGAAGGCGCCAACCATGCGGCGCAGACCGCCGCCACAACGACAACTAGAGCTCCGACTCGACGCATTGCAAACCCCCGCTTAGCTATTGCCTCGATCGGGCGCCCACAGCGACCGACCCACATTTGCGTGGGAATCTACACCCTGCGCTGACGGTTCGGCGCGCCGTTGGACGGACCACCGAGCCGCGCCTGAGGGAAACGAAGTCGGGGCGCCTACAATGCGCTGCATGGAGGGTTCAATGGCAGAGACGAGTGCACGCAGTTGGCTGCGCTGCTACCGCTGCTGGTCCCAGGACCTGGAGGTGCAGGTCCATTACGAGGGCATCCATAAGATCGACCCGGACTCCGGCGAGCGCGCGGAAGTCGTCGACGAGCTCCAGGAGGCGGTCGTGCAGTGTCTGGACTGCATGCACGATCAGCCGCACCTCGGCTTCAACAACGGCCGCGTGGAGCCGATCGAGGACCGCTGGGAACGGATGATCGCCGGTACCCCGTGGGTCGCCTCCTGCACCGTCACGGTCGACTCCGAAGACGTCGAGACCTGCTCTGGCCCAGAGGCCGGCGACGCGCTTTCCTACGCGGCCTTCGGCGAGCATGGCGTGCGCGAGTTCTTCACGCACGTGCGCTTCCACAAGCACGAAGACGACGCCCGCATCATCGTGCACCTCCTCGTCGAGCTCTATGCGCGCTCCCTGGAGGAGGCCACCGACGTGCTCGAGTCCTCAGCGCGCGGAGCGCTGACGATCACCTCGCTAGCCGAGGAGTCCCGCCCGCCGGCAGCAGGCGGCGAGAACCACGGCCACGACTAGGACGCCGATAGGCGGCGCGAGGCTGCGTCCTCGGTCGTTCGCGTGCGGAGCACGCCACGCTCCCTGCGCCCTTGCCTCGCTTGCCTCTCGACGTCCTAGTGCGTTGTTAGGAAGCGGGAGTTAGGCGCATGACGGGGATGCGCCTGATGCCGCTGGTGCGCCGTTCGTACTCTTTGTAGCCGCTGTAGACGAGCTTCGCGAGCTCGAACAGACGGTCGCGATCGTCTCCGTCTGCCTCGTGCGCGACATACGCGCTCGAGCGTCCTCTGGCCTCGAGCGTCACGTCTGGATTGGCCTTGAGGTTGTAGTACCAGGCGGGGAACTTCGCGCGACCGTAGCTGGAGGCGATCAGGATCACGTCCTCGCCGTCGCTGAAGTAGAGCAGCGGCACGGTTCGCTCCAGCCCGCTGCGGGCGCCGCGAACCGTGACGAGCACCACCGGGATCTGACCGAGCGTGTGGTCCACGCGCCCGCGCGTCGCCCGCAGCAGCCATGGGTCGATCCGCGCGCCGACCTGCGAGGAGAACCACGTGCCGGCCTTCGTCAACGCGAACGCTGTGACGCGACGCTTGAGCTCCGAGTCCTGCGCTTTCTCCGGATCGACCGCTGGGATCGTCCCGGACATCTGCTCAGCTCAAGCGCTGCTCGAGCGCGTCGAGCTGCGTGTTCAGCTCGGGCGGGAGGTTGTCGAATTTCGCGAGGTACTCGCGGAACTGCGGTAGCTGCGAGCGCCACTCCTCGGTGTCCACACGCAGCAGCTCCGCCATCGCCTCATCGGTCACGTCAACCCCACGGGTGTCGATTCCGTCGGGACCGACCGGAGGCATCCAACCGATCGGCGTCTCCGTCGCGGCGCCGTGTCCGGCGCAGCGAGCGAAGACCCAGGAAAGCACGCGCGAGTTCTCGCCGTAGCCAGGCCAGAGGAAGCGTCCGTCGGGACCCTTGCGGAACCAGTTGACGTAGAAGATCTTCGGCAGCACCGCGCCCTCGCGACGTCCCATCTCCAGCCAGTGGGCGAAGTAGTCGGCCATGTTGTAACCGCAGAACGGCAGCATCGCGAACGGATCGAAGCGCAGTTCGCCGACGGTGCCCGCCGCCGCCGCGGTCTTCTCGGAGCTCATCACCGAGCCAAGGAACACCCCGTGCTCCCAGTCGAGCGCCTCCGTGACGAGGGGGATCGTCGTCGAGCGGCGACCGCCGAAAAGCATCGCGTCGATCGGCACGCCGGCCGGGTCCTCCCACTCGGGCGCGATCGCCGGGTCCTGCGCCGCCGGCACCGTGAAGCGCGCATTGGGATGCGCAGCGGGAGCGTCTGAGTCCGGCGTCCAGTCGTTGCCGTGCCAGTCGATCAGGTGAGCCGGTGGCTCCTTCGTCATCCCCTCCCACCAGATGTCGCCGTCATCGGTCTTGGCGCAGTTGGTGAAGATCGTGTTGCTCTCGATCATGTGGATCGCGTTCGGGTTCGTGTCATGGCCCGTGCCCGGAGCCACGCCGAAGAAGCCGGCCTCAGGGTTGATCGCGTACAGGCGACCGTCCTCGCCAAACTTCATCCAGGCGATGTCATCGCCGATCGTCTCCACCGTCCAGCCCTCGAGTGTCGGCACCAGCATCGCCAGGTTGGTCTTGCCGCACGCGCTCGGGAAGGCGCCGGCGATGTACTTGACCTCACCCTCCGGCGAGGTCAGCTTGAGGATCAGCATGTGCTCGGCCATCCAGCCCTCGTCGCGCGCCATCACCGAGGCGATGCGCAGCGCAAAGCACTTCTTGCCCAGCAGCGCGTTGCCGCCGTAGCCCGAGCCGTAGGACCAGATTTCACGCGTCTCGGGGAAGTGCACGATGTACTTGTTCTCCGCGTTGCACGGCCACGGCACGTCATCTATGCCATCCCCGAGCGGCATGCCGACCGTGTGGAGGCAGGGCACGAACTCGCCGTCGCTGCCGAGCACGTCCAGTGCGCCCTGGCCCATGCGGGTCATGATGCGCATGTTCACCGCCACATACGTCGAGTCGGTCAGCTGCACGCCCACGTGGCTCTTGTCGGAGCCGAGCGGACCCATCGAGAAGGGCACCACGTACATCGTGCGTCCGCGCATCGAGCCGGTGAACAGCTCGGTCAGCTCATCGCGCATCTCGCCCGGCTCGCGCCAGTTGTTCGTGGGCCCGGCCTCCTCCTCGGTGGCCGAGCAGATGTACGTTCGATCCTCCACCCGCGCCACGTCGCCCGGGTCCGACAGCGCCAGATAGGAGTTCGGCCGCTTGGCGTCCGAGAGACGCTCGAAGGTGCCGGCGTCAACAAGCTCCTGGCAGAGGCGGTCGTACTCCTCGGCGGAGCCGTCGCACCAGTAGATCTGATCGGGCTCGGTCAGGGCGGCGATCTCGTCGACCCAGGCCAGCAGACGCTCGTTCTTTGTGGGGGCGGGGGCTGTCGTGTTCATGGGTCGATACGGCTCCTATGTTGGCGGGCAAGACGGGCGCGCCGTACGGCGCTGCTGCCGGGCCGCGGCTGGCTCCGGGAAACAGAAAAACGCCCATCCCTGGGCGGAGGAAAAGCGTACCGCACGACCCAAGCACCCGGCAAGCCGCTGCTCCTAGTCGACGTCGCCCTCGGCCGTTCCCCCTCCGGGGTTCTTACGCGGCACCAGCACCAGGCGCTTGAACTCGGCCACCAGAACTCCGTCCTGGTTGAGCACCCGTGTGTGCACCTTCACCGTGCCGCGATCGGGCTTGGACTGCGACTCTTTCTTCTCGAGCACCTCGGACTCGCAGAACAGCGTGTCGCCGTGGAAAACGGGCGCCGGGTGCTTCAGTTCTTCCGTGGCCAGGTTGGCGATCGCCTTGCCGCTGACGTCGCTCACGGACATGCCCAACGCGAGCGAGTAAACGAGCGGCCCGACCACCACGTTTCGTCCCTGCTGGGATTTGTGGGCGTAGACGTCGTTGATGTGCAGCGGGTGGTGGTTCATCGTGATCAGACAGAACAGGTGATCGTCTGACTCTGTCACCGTCTTTGCGGGCCAGTGCTTGTAGACGTCGCCGACCTCGAACTCCTCCAGGTAGCGGCCATACGGATGGGCGCCGCTCGCCTCGCGTGCGGCCTGATCGGTCTCGACGGTCTGGGTCTCACTCATGTAGCTCGAATGTCTCCTATCGAATGGTTCGGGGGGCGCCGCAGCGGGCGCGATGCGGCTCAAACTCTAATGGCCGCCCGCCGAGGCCCGTCTCGCCCCAGGCGCCACGTCGGCGGCGCAGATGTCCGGACCGATCGACAACGGGCAGGCAAATCCCGGAGCCGGATCACAGGGTGCGCAGACCGGTGGACCGGGCGCAGGCGGTGTTGGCGAGGGTGTAGGACTGGGCGGCGGCGACGGCGATTCCGCAGCCGGCTGACCGACCGCCTGCGCGAACGCGCTCTCGTACGGAAGCGCGCAGACGGCGTCATATGCCTGCGCGACGGCGGCGGGCGCATCGAAGCCGCTCAGCGCCGTGCCGCTCGAGGACAGCGGCCGCACGTCGGCGGCGCTCAGCGCGGCCCCGTGCAGCGCCAGATCGCAGACAGCTGGCCTGCTTGCGGAGGCGGCGCGCGCGAACGGGTCGGCAAGCCTGCGCACGACGGGCCTTCCGAGCTGAGCTGTTGCTCTCAGCCGCAAACGGACCGTTGCTGGGTCGAGCAGCGGCGATGGCCTGTTGATGAGCAGCACCAGCGCCCTTGGGGTCCTCCCCGCCCCGACCCGCGGTGTCGCCAGCACGAGGTAGTCATCGCCGAACGGTCCCTGCACAGCCAGCTTCAGCGCCGCGCTCGAGACGTGCTGGCCACGCGCCGCATGCGGGAAGCCGACCTCCGCGAGCGCGAGATCGTCGGGCGAGGGCGAGAGCGTGAACGGCCAGGTGCGCGACAGAGACGCCGTCGCCAATGGATCGACGTCTCTGCCGATGCTTGGTGACGGGCGTGCGACACCCGTGGCGGAGGCGGCCAGGGCGAGCAACCCGCAGATGGCGAGCAGCGTCAAGGAGGCCAAGGTGCGACGCATCATCGATACTTCCTAGCACCGATAGACAACCGCTGTCCCCGCAGCTGACCCAGGAGTGCCCTTGCGTAACCCCCGCGACTTCCTCAAGCCTCTCGCCATCGATGCGCCCGACCCGGTGCGCGAGATTCCCTTCAAGCCCTCACGGATGATCCACTTCCTGGACTTCTCTAACGAGAAGATGGTCGCCAAGGTGCCCGACATCGCACCCACGGTCGACATCCTGCTGGGCAACCTCGAGGACGCCGTGCCGGTCGATCGAAAGCTGGCCGCGCGCGCCGGCCTGATCAAGGTCGGACGCGAAATGGACCTGGGCGACACTGCGCTGTGGACGCGCGTCAACGAGCTCGCCTCGCCCTGGGTCCTTGACGATCTCACCGAACTGGTGATGGAGATCGGCGACAAGCTCGAGGTGATCATGGTCCCCAAGGTCGAGGGGCCGTGGGACATCCACTACGTCGACCGGCTGCTCGCACAGCTGGAGGCCAAGGCGGGCCTCCAACGACCGCTGCTGATTCACGCGATACTGGAGACAGCGCAGGGCGTCGCCAACCTCGAGGAGATCGCCTGCGCCTCGCCGCGTATCCAGGGCATGAGCTTCGGCCCCGCCGACCTGGCGGCCTCGCGGCGCATGAAGACCACCCGCGTCGGTGGCGGGCATCCGGGCTACCGCACGATCGCCGACCCGGACCCCGAGAACCCCGACGCGCCTCGCGCCAGCTACCAGCAGGATCCGTGGCACTACTCGATCGCGCGCATGGTGGACGCGTGCACGTCCGTCGGCGCGCTCCCCTTCTACGGCCCGTACGGCGACATCAAGGACGTCGAGGGCTGCGAGACGCAGTTCCGCGCCTCCTTCCTGCTCGGCTGCGTCGGCGCGTGGTCTCTGCACCCGGTGCAGATCGCGATCGCCAAGAAGGTCTACTCACCTGACCCCGACGAGGTCGCCTTCGCCAAAAAGGTGATCGCTGCGATCCCCGATGGCCGCGGCGTGCACATGATCGACGGCAAGATGCAGGACGACGCCACCTGGAAGCAGTGCAAGGTGATGGTCAACCTCGCGGTAATGCTCGCCAAGAAGGACCCTGAGCTGGCGGAGGCCTACGGGCTCGAGCCGGCAGCGGCGTGACACCTCTTCTGTCGTGCGTTTCGCTATGCTTTTTGCATGGCACAAGTGGTGACCCGTCTGGACGACAAGCTCGTAGCCGACCTCGATGGGTTGGTGGCGGACGGCTTCGTGGCCAGTCGCTCAGAGGGCGTGCGCGTCGCACTCGAGAAGCTGGTGGATGAACAGCGACGGCGCCGAATAGGAGCTGAAATCGTCGCGGGGTACGAACGTCAGCCGCAGACCGACGAAGAGCTTGCCGGACTCGATGCCGCAACACACGCTTTGATCGCAGAGGAACCCTGGTGAGCTTCCCCCGACAGGGAGAGATTTGGTGGGCGGAGGCTGAAGACGCTCGGCGCCCAGTGCTCGTGGTGACGCGGTCTGAGGCCGTCGAGGTTTTGACTGGAATCGTGGTTGCACCGATCACGCGCACCGTGCGCAGCATCTCAACCGAGATTGCGCTTGGGCGCGATGAGGGTCTGGCGGTCGAGTGCGTCGCGTCTTTCGACAACCTTCAGCGCGTCCGGCGCTCGACCCTTACTGAGCGGACTGGCGAGCTCGGCCCACGCGCACCCGAGCTGTGCGGGGCGCTGCGAGCCTTGGCCGACTGCTGAGGCGAGGTCGTCCGCACCGATGACCGCGCCCGGAGCCCCGCTCGAAGAGGCCTGGGTGGCGCTCGGTCGCGAGGCCCTCGGTGATGGCGCACCCGGCAATGGTGCGCCCGGCCACTCTGGCCAGGTGATGCTGGAGCTGCACGGCAAGGGAGGGCTGCTCCCGTCGCCGTACGCGCTCGAGGAGATCGCCGTCGCAGCGGTGAGCGCAATGCTGCTCTCTGCAGCGGAGCTTGCCGAAGCACGCGGCGGCCCAAGGCCGCAGCCGTCGCTGGATCGTACCCACGTGGCGCTGGCGTTTGCCTCCGAGGGCACGTTACGCACCGAGCACGCGCTGCCCGCTGGGTTCGCGCCGCTGTCGCGCTTCGCACGGACAAGCGACGGATACATCCGCCTGCACGCCAACTACCCCCACCACCGCGCCGCACTGCTGCGTGCCCTCGGCGACCCCCCGGAGGAGCGCGCGCTGGAAACGATCCGAGGACACAAGGCCGAGGATCTTGAGAGCGCGATCGTGACCGCCGGTGGCGCCGCGGCGGCTGCGCGCAGCGCCGCGGAATGGCTCGAGCATCCGCAAGGCCGAGTCGAGGCCGGGCTCGGCCTGTTGGACTTCGAAGCCGGGGAGAGCGAGACATCGCGGCTCACCGCACCGGGCCCGCTGCCTTGCAGCGGGCTACGCGTGCTCGACTTCACCCGCGTGATTGCTGGGCCGGTGGGGACGCGCATGCTGGCGGCGCTGGGGGCGGAGGTGCTGCGTGTCGACCCGCCGGCGATGCCGGAGCTCGAATTGCACGTGCTGGACGGCTGCGTGGGCAAGCGCAGCGCGCTACTCGACGCTCGCGTGAATACCGGCCACGACACGCTCGAGCGCCTCCTGGCAGATGCGGACGTGCTCGTGCAGGGCTACCGACCCGGCGCGCTTACGAGACTCGGCCTCGACGCGGGCGCACTGCGGGAGCGCCATCCACATCTCGTCACGGTCACCCTCTCCGCTTGGGGCGAAACGGGACCTTGGGCGGAGCGTCGCGGCTTTGACTCTCTCGTGCAGGCGGCGTGCGGCATCGCGCGAGCCTGCGGCGGGGAGGAGGAACCCGGGGCACTTCCAGTCCAGGCGCTCGACCACGCGAGCGGCTACCTGATCGCAGCCGCCGCCCTCAGGGGTCTGGCCGACCGCGCACTTACCGGTCGGGCCGGCCACGCGCGGCTCGCTCTCTCGCGCACAGCCACGTGGGTCATGCGCCACGCGACGCCCCTCGCTTCGATGGGGCCTGCCGTGCAGATCGACCCCGAGGACTATCTCGTCACCGTCTCCTCACCACGTGGCCCGTTGCGATGCCTGGGGCCACCGGGATCGCTCGACGGTGAGGCGCTCGCGTGGCCTCGTGGCGTATCAGCGCCCGGCAGCGACCCGCCGCGGTGGCAGTCGGTATAGGCTTCCGCGCCGCATGAGATTCTTCGAGTACGAGGCGCGCGAGATCGTAAAGCGTGCCGGCATCCCCGTCACCGACTACGGCTTCACGACCGGCCCCGCCGAGGCGCGGACGATCGCCGAGCGGATCGGCGGATCGACGGTTATCAAGTCGCAGGTGCTCACCGGCGGTCGCATGAAGGCCGGCGGCGTCAAGTTCGCCGACACGCCCGAGGAGGCCGAAGCCCACGCGCGGGACATCCTGCAGCTGGAGATCAACGGCCACATGCCACGCGGTGTGCTCGTCGACCCGAAGGCAGAGGTGGCGCAGGAGTACTACGCGGGCGTCGTCTGGGACGGCACCGCGAAGCAGCCGCTGATGCTCTTCAGCGACATGGGCGGCATCGACATCGAGCAGGTCGCCGAGGAGCACCCCGATCATGTTGGTCGCGGCCACTTCTCCACGCTCGGGCCCTTCTCCGACTTCCAGGCGAAGCAGGTGATCGCCGGGGCCGGCGTCACCGGCAGGGCTCTGCAGCGCGCCACCCCGGTGCTCGCCCGGCTTGCCCAGCTGTTCCTCGACAACGACATGACGCTCGCCGAGATCAACCCGCTGGCGGAACTGACGGACGGCTCGTTCGTCGCACTGGACGCGCACATGGAGATGGAGAACGAGGGTATGCCCCGTCAGAAGGGCTTGCTCGAGGCGCTGGGCATCGGCGCGGAGGAGGGTACGCGCGAGGACCACACGCCGACCGCGTTCGAAGAAGCGGTCAAGGCGATCGATGCCGCCGATCACCGCGGCGTGATCCAGGGCAAGGACACCGGCTTCAACGGCAACATCGGCCTCGTGATCGGGGCCGGCGGTGGCTCGCTGACGCTGACCGACGCCGTGCGCCAACAGGGCGGCAAGCCCGCCAACTACTCCGAGATCGGCGGCAACCCGTCCGTCGCCAAGGCCTGCGGCCTGGCCAAGCAGGTCCTGCAGAAAGACGGCGTCGAGAAGATCGCCGTGATGATGTCGATCGTCTCGAACACGCGAGTGGACATCGTCGCGCGCGGCGTGATCAAGGCCTGTCTAGAGCTCGGCAAGGACCCGGGCGAGACGATCGCGATCTTCCGCATCCCGGGCGCCTGGGAGGAGGAGGGCTTTAAGATCCTCGACCGCTACGGGGTCGAGTACTGCGACCGGTCGGTGTCGTTGTGGGAGGCAGCCGGTCGCGCGGTCGCCAGGATCGAATCCAACCCCCCCGCCCCTCAAACCCCAACGGCGGCTTAGCCATGTCGATCCTGATCGACCAGGACACAACTTTCATTATCCAGGGCATCACCGGGCGCGAGGCCGTCAACCTCACGCGCGAGTGTCTGGACTACGGCTCGAAGATAGTCGGCGGCGTGACGCCCGGGCGCAAGGGCCGTGAGGTCCACGGCGTTCCGGTCTTCGACACCGTCGAGCAGGTCGTCGAGCACAACGGCGGCGTCGCGCCGGACGGCTCGGTGGTCACCGTGCCGCCGGCAGGCACGCGGGACGCCGTCTTCGAGGCGCTGCACGCCGGCATCAAGACGATCGTGATCGTCACCGAGCGGATCCCGCGCCGCGACGTCGCGATGATGGTCGAGCTCGCCGACGCCAAGGGTGCACGCATCATCGGCCCCAATTGCCTTGGCGTGATCGTCCCGGGCGTCGCCAAGATGGGTGGCATCGGCGGCCCGGCGCGCAACGCCGCCGTGGCCTACCAGCCCGGCGCGGTGGGTGTGATGAGCCGCTCCGGCGGCATGACCACGGAGATCTCCTCCACGCTGACGGCTGCCGGACTCGGAGTCTCCACCGCGGTCTCGATCGGCGGCGACGCGATCATCGGCTCCACCTACGCCGAGCTGATGCCGTACTTCGAGGCCGATGAGCAGACCCAGGCGATCGTGATCTACACCGAGCCCGGCGGGCGCATGGAGGCGCAATTGGCGCAGTGGGTCAAGGAGCACAACTCGCGCCTGCCGATCATCGCCTTCATGGCTGGCAAGTTCATGGACGACGAGGAGATGCAGGGCATGTCCTTCGGGCATGCCGGCACGATCGTGGAGGGCAAGGAGGACAGCGCGACGGAGAAGATCGCGCGGCTGGAGGCGGCCGGCATCCCCGTCGTGCAGCGGATCGATGAGATCCCCGATCTCGTCAAGGCGAAGCTCGCAGAGATAGGCCAGGCGTGAGGAAGGACGGCATCTTCATCGCGGTCGAGGTTGCGGACGCCGTCGCGGCGGACACCGATGTCGCCAAGAAGCTCACCGACGCGTGTCCGGTCGACATCTACGCACAGCATGGCGACGGCACGCTCGAGCTCGTCGAGAAGAACCTTGATGAGTGTGTGCTCTGCCGCCTGTGTCTCGACGCTGTCGATTCCGATCCCACCCACCCCGTCAGGGTGATCAAGCTCTACGACGGCGGCGCCGAGCTGTAACGCCGGCACGTCGGTGCTCATCGCGCCACCGCGCGGTGCACTATCTTCTGGGGCGGCCCATGAACGAAAACCTCTCACTAGTCGTCATGTGCATCTGCCTGCTGGCCTCGCTGGCGTTTCTTGCCGAGCAGCTCACGTCCTACCACTGACGTCCGGCGCGGCGGCGGCTCTACGCGTGCTTGCGCGCCTTCGGCGTACGTTCGCGCTCCTGCTGGCGCTCCACCACGTTGACGATCAGGCGGATGAACTGCTCCGGGCCCGAGGCCTTGGCCTGCCCGTAGCTGAACGCCTCGATCCAGTCGGCCACCTTGCCTTCGCGGGCCATCACGTTGAAGAACTCGCGGCGCATGTCCACACGCACGCGTGCGTCTGCCGCCGGCCCCTTGGTGACCTTCACGCCGGGCATCTCCAGCCGGAACGGCTGTACGTCTCCCCTGCCCCGTAGCTCGATACCCACAACGAGCTTGATCGGCTCCAGAGCGGGGACTTCGCTGAGGAACCTACGGGTAGCGACCTCGATCAGAGCCTTGGCGTCGTCAGCCATGTCCCTGCTTCTCTCCTCCTGAACCGGTTAACGGTCCGTCGCTGTCTGTCAGATCTTATGACGCTGCAAGAGCTTGCGACCGATCACCATACGCTGGATCTCCGAGGTTCCCTCGCCGATCAGCAGCAGCGGCGCGTCGCGATAGAGGCGCTCGATCTCGTACTCCTTGGAGTAGCCGTATCCACCGTGGATACGGAAGGACTCCTCGACGCAGAAGCGGCCGGCCTCCGAGGCGAACAGCTTCGCCATCCCCGCCTCCAGGTCCGAGCGCTCACCGGCGTCCTTCAGCCGCGCCGCGCGCAGCGTCAAAAGGCGCGCCGCGTCGACCTGAGTGGCCATGTCCGCGAGCTTGAACTGGATCGCCTGGTGCTCTGAGATCGGCTTGCCGAACGTCCGTCGCTCCTGCGAATAGCGCAGCGCGAGCTCGAGCGCCCGCTGCGCGATGCCAACACCGCGAGCGGCGACGTTCACACGCCCGACCTCCAGCGCGTCCATCATCTGTGGGAAGCCCTTGTTGAGCCCGGCCTCCTCGCCGCCCAGGATGTTCTCGGCGGGGCAGCGGTAGCCGTCGAACACGAGCTCTGTGGACTCGACGCCCTTGTAGCCCATCTTCTTCAGCTGGTCCGGCACCAGCAGGCCGGCGTAGGCGCCGGTGTTCTCTTTGACGCCACCTTCCTTCTCCGCGATGAAGCAGGTCATGCCCTTGTACGCCTTCTCAGCGTTCGGATCGGTCTTGACGAGCACGAACACGAGATCTGAGCGCAGACCGTTGGTCACCCACATCTTCTGACCGTTGATCTCATAGCTACCGTCGTCGGTCCTCACCGCTTTCGTTTTGATCGCCTGCACGTCTGAGCCGAGCTCGGGCTCCGACAGCGAGAACGCCGCCCGGATCTCGCCGGTGGCCATGCGTGGCAGGTACTTCTCCTTTTGCTCCTCGCTCCCGAACTTCATCAGGAGGTAGGAGCCGATGAAGTGCGTGTTGATCACGCCCGAGATCGAGATCCAGCCGCGCGAGAGCTCCTCCACGATCATCGCGTACGTCGTCAGGTCCAGGCCCATCCCGCCGTACTCCTCGGGGATCGTCACACCAAAGAGCCCCAGTTCCTTCATCTGCTCGACGATCGGCTCGGGGAAGGCGTCCTCGTGGTCGTAGTGCTCGGCGTTCGGCAGGATCTGCTCGTCGGCGAACTGGCGCACCATCTCGGTGATCGCCTTCTGCTCGTCGGTCATCTCGGTGTGCTGGGAGGCGGCTACGGCCATTCTGATCTGCGCTCCAGTGTCGTGGTCGGGCTGTCGCGTCTAGCCTCGCAGAATACCGGTAGTTGCCTCGATGCCCGCCGAACGTCGTGGCTCACATACGGCCCGACAGTGAGCCTCGCTCTCGGCGAGAATGCCCGCGTGAACTTCGCGCGGGAGATCGTTGACGCGGCGTCGCCGCAGCGACCTGCGGTCCTGGAGCTCGCGCGCGACGGCGGGCGCCGCGAATGGAGCTTCGGCGAGCTGTCCGAGCGCTCGGCGCGCTTTGGGGGCCACCTCCAGCGCAGCGGCGTGGGCCGCGGCGATGTCGTGATGACGTTGATCGGAAACCGCCCCGAGTGGGTGCTGACGATGATCGCGTGCTTTCGCATCGGCGCGGTCGTGCTGCCTTGCACCGAGCAGCTCCGCGCGAAAGACCTGCGATTGCGTATCGACGTCGTTCAGCCCTCGCTGATCGTCTCCGACGAGCGCAACCGCGACGAGCTTCAGGCGGCGCTGGCGGGCTACGCAGCTTCGGTGACCGTCGCCTACGTCCCGGACGAGAGCCTGTTCACCGGCGAGCCTGCCACGACGGTCGAGCTGCAGGCCGACGATCCTTGCCTGATCACGTTCACCAGCGGCACCGCGGGCGAGCCCAAGGCAGTCCTGCACGCGCAGCGCTATCTCTACGGCCAGCGCGTGCAGGCCGAGCACTGGCTAGGCGCGAGCGCCGGCGAGCTCGTCTGGTGCACCGCCGCCAGCGGCTGGTCGAAGTCGGCACGCAACGTCTTCATCGCGCCGTGGCTCTCGGGGGCGACAGCAGTGCTGCACGACGCCCGCTTCGACCCAGAGGAGCGCCTCGCGCTGCTCGAGCGCGAGCGTGTGAACGTGCTGTGCATGGCGCCCACGGAGTACCGCGTGATCGCCAAGCGCGCCGAGCTGCGCACGATGCCCGAGCTGCGCGGAATGGTCGCCGCCGGCGAGGCGCTCAACCCAGAGGTGCTGCGCACCTGGCTCGATGCGACGGGTCTGGAGATCCGAGATGGCTACGGCCAGACGGAGACCGGGCAGACCACCGGCACCCCGCTGCACGAGCAGGCCCGGCCTGGATCGATGGGCAGGGCCCTCCCGGGCATCGGCCTGACGATTGTTGACGGCGAGCTGACGGCCGACCCCGCGAGCGTGCCCACTTTCTTCCTGGGCTACCTCGGTGAGGACGTCGTACGCGAGCAGGGCGGAGCGTGGATCGTGCGCGACCGACGCGAGGGGGCGCTGTGGCACACCGGCGACCGTGTCACCCAGGACGAGGACGGCTGGCTGTACTTCGAGGGCCGCGGTGACGACGTGATCGTCTCGGCCGGGTATCGCATCGGACCGTTCGAGGTCGAGTCGGCGCTGATCGCCCATCCGGCCGTCGCGGAGGCCGCTGCGGTGGCGGCTCCCGATGAGGAACGCGGCTCGGTGGTGCGCGCAGTCGTGGTGCTGCGCGATGACCGATATGCGCCCTCGCCCGAGCTGGTGCGGGAGCTGCAGGAGCATGTCAAGCGCCAGACCGCCCCTTACAAGTACCCCCGCATCATCGACTTCGTTGCGGAGCTGCCAAAGACCGCAAGCGGCAAGGTCAAGCGCGCCGAGCTGCGAGCGGGCGCGGGCTGAGGCGCCCGGACACGCCCGCGAGCTCGCGCCGCACTGCGCGCTGCGCCCCCTGCCGAGTCCGGTCCTCGACAGGGTGCGCCTCACGGGCATCGCGCAACAGCAGGCGCGCCATCTCGGTGACGGTTCCCTCGTCCGCGCGGCGCGAGCGCGCAGCAGTTCGAACGCGCTGCGCCGCCAACCTACGTGCGGCGTGGTCGTTGCTGGGCACCAGGGAGCTCATGCTGCCTGCGCCACTTGCTCGCTCGACTCGGAGATGATGCGCTCCGCGTCGATGATCTCCTGCGGTCGGGCCCGGGGCGGGCGCAACACCAGGAATGCCGCGAGGATGCCAACGCCGACACACACCGCGGCGACCAGGTACGCGAGGTGGTAGCCACCCGTCAGCGACGCCAGCAGCGGGTGTCCTGCAGCACTCAGCGCTTTCGTGTGGTCGGTCGCGATCGTTCCCAGCGCGGCCAACCCGATCGCACCGAAGAGCTGCACCGAGACATTGATGATGCCCGATGCCAGGCCGGCGTCGCGTGCCGGCGCGTCGGCCATTCCGAGCGTCAGCAGCGGCAGGAACGAGGCGCCCGCGCCGATGCCAAGGGCCAGGAAGGCGAAGAACAGGCCCGGGAAGTAGGCCGCGTGAACACCCTGCCCAGCCAGCAGCAGCAGGCCGACGATGATCCCGCCGAGTCCCGCAGCGAGCGTCGGTACGGCGCCGAAGCGCTGGACCGCGCGCGCAGCCACCCCCAACGACATGACCGCGATCGCCGCCGTGAGTGGCATGAACGCGAGGCCCGTGTCGATCGCGTCGTAGCCGAGCACACGCTCGAGGTACAGCGCGCCGAGGAAGAATGCCGAGTACATGCCGGTCACGAGTAGCCCGCGAACGAGGCTCGAGCCCATCAATGTGCGCAGGCGCAGGACGCGCAGCGGCATAATCGGGTTGGCGACACGCGCCTCCCATGCGAGGAAGGAGCCGAGCAGGACCAGGGAGGCGCCGGCCGCGCCAAGCGTCCGCGCCGAGCTCAGACCGTAATCGCCGGACTTGACGATCGCGAAGGCGCCGATCATCGTCGCCAGCGTGATCAGGGCGGAGCCAACCAGGTCCAGACCGCCGGCGAGCCCGATGCCCTCGTTCTCCTCGATCAGGATCGAGCCCAGCAAGAACGCGATCGCGCCGATCGGAACGTTGACGAAGAAGATCCAGTGCCAGTTCAGCGACTGTGTGAGCGCGCCTCCGGCCAGCAGGCCGATAGAGCCACCCCCGGCGGAAACGAACGCGTAGACGCCCATCGCCCTGGCCTGCTCGCCGCGCTCGGGGAACTCGGTGACAATGATCGCCAGGATCACGCTGGAGGCAACCGCGCCACCCACACCCTGGAGCAGGCGCGCGCCGATCAGCATCGCCTGGCTGTCGGAGACGCCACAGAGGATCGAGGCGGCAACGAACAGAACGAGGCCACTGAGGAACACCCGCTTGCGCCCCACGAGATCGCCAAACCTGCCCGCGAGCAGCAGGAAGCCGCCGAAGGTGATCATGTATCCGTCGATCACCCACGTCAGGTTTGCCTGCGTGAAGTGAAGCTCCCGCTGAATCGAGGGCAGCGCGACGTTCACGATCGTGGCGTCGAGAACCATCATCAGCTGCCCGAGGCAGAGGACCGCGAGCGCGATCCAGCGTCTGCGCTCGCTGGTGCGGGCCGAACTCTCATCGGCCGTGTCGAAGGTGGCTGCTCTGCCGCGAATGTCTCGGATGCTGCTGATGCTCATGTGGCTCCTCTCGGGTGGTTCGTAGGAACAACATAGCATTGATCATCCCTTGAGCAGGTATTATCTTGTACACGGTGATGATGACTGCCGTGTGGTATAATCGCGACGTCATGGGAAAAGTGAGTACTGGATGTGAGCCTGGCTCGATGGTGCTGCTCACGCGCCTCGCCAAGCAGGGTGTACCGCCGCAGCACCGAGGAGCTCATGGGGATACACATGCGGCTCGTCATGGCGCTCAGCTACCTGCGCGACCACGACGGCGCGCCTCAGCAGGAGCTCGCCGAGGCCCTTTGCATGGACGCCAACAACGTCGTGCTTCTGCTCAACGAGCTCGAGGATCTCGGACACGTCGAGCGCCGGCGCGACCCCCACGACCGCCGACGCCACCGCGTCGAGCTGACCGAGAGCGGACGCCGCACACTGATCGACGCAGAGCGCGCGCAGGAAACGATCGAGGACGAGGTCCTGGAGGGACTGAACGCG
>Ga0209006_10000275_pt1 | contig 52896 bp, 60 predicted proteins | sample JacPin_JW_Ref_O2_FD_188567 | JGI IMG/M metagenome (GOLD analysis project Ga0209006, IMG submission 188567) | Forest soil microbial communities from Algoma, Ontario, Canada - Jack Pine, Ontario site 1_JW_Ref_O2 (SPAdes) (version 2) | ecosystem: Environmental > Terrestrial > Soil > Boreal...
GCGATGCGCACGCGGCGGTTGATTTTGCCCTTCTTTTCAATCCCCGTGACCTCGGCATGGCCGATTTCGCCGGTGCGCGCGACATGGGTGCCGCCGCAGGGCTGCAGATCGATGCCTTCGATTTCGACGAGGCGCACGCGACCGCTGCCGGTCGGCGGCTTGACCGACATGGTCTTGACGAGGCCGGGATTGGCGGCGAGCTCGTCGTCGGTGATCCAGCGCGTGCCGACGACGGCGTTGGCAGCAATCAAGGCGTTGAGCTTCTCAGCGATCTCGTTCCTGTCGAGCACCGCGTCGCCGGAATCGAAATCGAGCCGGCCCTCGCCGTCGCCGACCGCGCCGCCGGTGACGGGATAGGGCAGCACCGCGGTCAGCAGATGCAGCGCGGTATGGGCGCGCATGCGCTTCAGACGAAGGTCCCAGTTCAATCGCGCGACAATCTTTTCGCCGGGCGGCGGCAGGATGGCGCCTCCGGCCGGAACGTGCAGTATGGTCTTCCGGTCAGCGTCATAGATCGTGTTGACAATGGCGATGCGCGACCCATCGGCGAGCAGCAGTTCCCCCTGATCGCCCGATTGCCCGCCGCCTTGCGCATAGAAGTTGGTCGCCTCGAGGACGATGCCGCGCGGCTCGGCGCTGACCACCACGCCCTCCACTTCCTTGAGATAGGCATCGGCGCGAAACAGCGGCTCGGTCATTACTGGAAAACTTTCGGCGCGGCGGCCTTGCGTTCAAGCCAGGCTGGGACGGGCAGGTTCTTGGAACGCAGGAAAGCCGGATTGAACAGTTTGGAAGCGTAGCGCACGCCGGAATCGGCGAGTATGGTGACGATCGTATGGCCGGGGCCCAATTCCCGGGCAAGGTGAATGGCGCCGGCGATATTGACGCCGGACGAGCCGCCCAGCAGCAGACCCTCCTGCTCGGCGAGATCGAAGACGATCGGCAGCGCTTCCTCGTCGGGGATTTGATAGGCGAAATCGACCGGCGCATCGACGAGATTGGCGGTGACGCGGCCCTGGCCAATGCCTTCGGTGATCGACGAGCCCTCGCTTTTGAGGGCGCCGTTCTTGTAAAACTGGTAAAGCGCCGCGCCCATCGGGTCGGCGAGAGCGATTTTGATCGAGGAATTGCGCTCTTTCAGCGCCATGCCGACGCCGGCCAGAGTGCCGCCGGAGCCGACCGCGCAGACGAAGCCGTCGACCTTGCCCGCCGTGTCGTCGAAAATTTCCGGGCCCGTCGTCTGATAATGGCCGCGCCGGTTGGCGACATTGTCGAATTGGTTGGCCCAGACCGCGCCGTTGGGTTCGGATTTCGCAAGCGCTTCAGCGAGTCGCCCGGAATATTTCACGTAATTGTTTGGGTTGGAATAGGGGACCGCCGGCACTTCGACGAGTTCGGCGCCGACGAGGCGCAGCATGTCCTTCTTTTCCTGCGTCTGGGTGTCGGGAATGACGATGACGGTACGAAAACCAAGCGCCGAGCCGACCATTCCAAGCCCGATGCCGGTATTGCCCGCAGTGCCCTCGACGATCGCGCCGCCTTTGCGCAAGGCGCCGCTGGCGATCGCGTCCTCGACGATGGCGAGCGCGGCGCGGTCCTTGACCGAACCGCCGGGATTCATGAACTCGGCTTTGCCGAGAATGGTGCAATCGGTCAGCGCCGAGGCCTGTTTGAGTTTGATCAGCGGGGTGCGGCCGATCGCTTCGATGACGGATGGGCTGAATTTCATGTCGTCCTCATGATCATAGGCTAGAGAAGCAGACGTGGCGGGACAAGGCGCAGCGAGAGCCGCGCGGAATCAAACGATAATCAGACGCGCGCCGACGAAAATGAGCACGGCGGCCAGCAGCGGCCGCAGCCAGGCGTCGGGCAGGCGCGGCGCGATGAAACTGCCAAGGATGATGCCGGGGATCGAGCCGATCAGCAGAAGGCCCAATGTGCCGAAATTGACCGAGCCGATCAGCCAATGGCCGAATCCGGCGACCAGCGTCAGGGGAACGGCATGGGCGATGTCGCTGCCGACGATCTGTGAGGTTGGAACTTCGGGATAGAGCAGGATGAGCGCGGTGACGCCGAGGGCGCCGGCGCCGACCGAGGAAAGCGAAACGAACACGCCGAGCACGATGCCGGTGACCACCGTCAGCGCGGCGCGCGTCGTCGGATGGATGCGCCCCACGCGACTCGCCGCATAGGCCTGGATGCGTCGGCGCAGCAGCATCGCCGCCGCCGTCAGCAGCAGCGCATAGCCGAGGATGGTGGTGATCAGTACGGCGGCGCCGGGGCCGAACGGGCCGAAATGATTGAGCAGGAAGATCATCGCAAAAGCGGTCGGCGCGCTGCCGAGCGCCAGCAGGCCGGTCACCCGCCAGATCACCGTGCCGTTGAAGCCATGCACCGCGGTGCCGACCGATTTGGTCGCGGCGGCATAGAGAAGATCGGTACCGACGGCGGTGGCCGGGTGGACGCCGAACAGCAGCACTAGAATCGGCGTCATCAACGACCCGCCGCCGACGCCGGTGACGCCGACCACCAGACCAACGAAAAGCCCTGAAAAAACATACAGCAACGCGGCGTCCTTGTTCTGGGGTGGCAACGCCGTAATGAGCCGGGCGTCCCTTTAAAATGGGGCGTCGCCCGGGAAAATTGACATAAACGATATTTTTATAGAAAACAAACCCGGACGCGTGAAAGTCGAGCCGGACTCTTAACTCGCTTAGAGTTGTTTCCAGACAATTTTCAAAGGCGTTTTCAGAATCTGCTCGAGCCGTTTGCGTTGCACATCCGGGATGTGGCCTATGCGTGGATTGGACAGCTCAAGCGCGAACCTTCCGAACGCCATCGGCATGTCATAATTCAGATCGTTCAGCGAAGTGTCGCTCGAACAGCAAGGCGTAATGATGGACAAGTCCTCGAAGCGTGATTCCCAGGCTTCCTCCAGCGCCGCGATCCAGCCTTCCCTTGATATTTTTGCGCCACACGTGGGACAGGAGACGGTTTCGAAATTCGAGCCGGCGTGAAATAAATTCACACTCCCGTCGCTCTCGACGGTAATGTCGTTAGCTCGCGGTGCTAATTCGCGCAAGTAATTCAGCGCGACTGCGATGTCTTCCTCGCGTGGATGAAACTGGGGGTCGCATGGCACAAATATCAGCCAATTGTTGGACACGAAATCTCCATGATGGTGACGCCGCATGAGGTTTGGTGGCGGTTGGCGTAGGCCGAAAATCGAAAGAGCTCATCCTGCCGCTGCGCGCAATGGCGCGCGGACGATTTGTCGCTTATAGCTGCCGCAAAAGAGAAATTGCCGGAGGAAAATAGTTCGCCGCTATCAGTTGTTTCCACGTCACCCTCTGGTTCCGCTCTGCCTTTGATCCTCTCCCTGCCGCACGGCAAGACACTGACGCTCGGCTCGCCCGCGGCCTTGATGGGCATCGTCAATGTCACGCCGGATTCTTTTTCCGACGGCGGCGCTTTTGCGAGCGTCGCGGCGGCGGTTGCGCATGGCGAGCGTCTGGCGGCCGAGGGCGCGGCGATCCTCGATGTCGGGGGCGAATCGACCCGGCCTAAGGCGAGCCCCGTCGGGGAGGACGAGGAGATCGCGCGGACCATTCCTGTCGTCGCCGAACTCAGCCGGCGCGTCGCGACTCCGATTTCCATCGATACGATGAAGGCGCGAGTCGCCGCGGCTGCGATCGAGGCGGGCGCTTCGATCGTCAATGACGTCTGGGGTTTTCAGAGAGACCCGGAAATGGCGCGCGTCGCCGCCGACACGGGCGCCGTCGCCGTGCTGATGCACAATCGCGCGACTATTGATCCGGGCGTCGATATCGTCGCCGATGTGCTGGATTTCCTGTCGCGCTCTATCGATCTCGCGCTCGCCGCCGGCGTTCCGCGTGAAAAGCTGATCCTCGACCCCGGCTTCGGTTTCGGCAAAACGCCGGTGCAGAATTTCGAGCTGATCCGACGCCTCGGCGAATTGATCGTCCTCGGCTGCCCGATCCTGCTCGGCGTCTCGCGCAAATCGTCGATTGGCGGGTTGACCGGCCAGAACATTCCCGCCGAGCGTCTCGCCGGCTCGCTCGCCGCCGGCCTTGTCGGCGTCGCCAATGGCGCGGCGATCCTCAGGGTCCATGATGTTGAGCCGCATCGGCAGGCGCTACAGGTTTTGCGGGCGATCAGCGCGCCGTCCCAGACGCGAGAAGCAGAATGAACGATCGTCGTTCGGAAATTAAGATTTCGCGGGGCAGGGTGTTTATCGAGCGCCTGGAGCTCAGGGGCTTTCATGGCTGCTTCGCCCATGAGCGGCAGGATGGCCAGATGTTCGAGATCGATCTTGAGCTTGCCGCCGATCTCGGCGAGGCCGCCCAAAGCGACAGTCTGGCCGCGACGATCGACTATGGCGCGGTGGTCGCGCTCACTGAGAAAATCTTCTGCGGGGCGCCGCGCCATCTCGTCGAGGCCGCCGCCTTCGATATCGCCGAGGCTTTGCTGGAGGCATTCTCGCGCATCGACAACGTCGTGGTCCGGGTCGGCAAGTTGACGCCGCCGATTCCGGCGAAGCTGCGGGTGGCGGGCGTCGAGATCGAGGTGAAGCGTGAGTGTTGAAACCGCGCTCAGCCTTGGCGGCAATATCGGCGATGTCACGGAGGCCTTTATCGCGGCGCTGAAGCAACTGGTGGAAGCCCCCGGCGTCACGCTGGTGCGCGCCTCCTCGGTCTATTCGACGCCGCCCTGGGGCAAACTCGACCAGCCGCCGTTTCTCAATATGGCGGCGATTGTCGCAACCAGCCTGCCGGCGCCGGCGCTGCTGGCGCTCTGCCTCGACATCGAGAGCCGGTTGGGGCGCCAGCGCCTCGAGCGTTGGGGGCCGCGCACGCTCGATATCGACATCCTGACCTATGGCGATGAAGCGATCGACGCACCGAACCTGAAAGTCCCGCATCCGCGCATGGCGGAACGCGCCTTCGTGCTGGCGCCGTTGGCGGAGATCGCGCCCCGGCTGCGCATCGCCGGACGCAAGATCGAGGAATGGCTGGCGCTTGCCGATCGCGCCGGAATCGCAGTCGATGGGCGGCAGAGCGAACGTCTGCGCGACGCTCTGGGCTGTGATCGCGACACGCAATGATCGTCCTGGCGCGCTTTTGACTTATGGAAGATTAAGGAACGCCATCCGATGTTTTTCCTCGCTTCGAAAGTGCTCTGGTCTTTCGCAGCGCCGATCAACATCCTGTTGGGATTAGCCTTCCTCGGCGCCATCCTGTCGCGCGGTCGCCATGGGCGCGGCGCGCGGGCGATCGCAATCGGCGCCATCGGCCTGCTGCTGATCCTGGGTCTGCTGCCGGTCGGCGCCTGGCTGATCGAACCGCTGGAGGACAGGTTTCCGCCGGCGCCGGCCGATCTCGCCGCGCCCTATGGAATCATCGTGCTCGGCGGCGCCATCGATCCAGAAATCGACGAAGCGCGCCATCAGGTGATCCTGGCGGATGGCGCGGCGCGGCTGACCGAAGCGGTCGCGCTGGCGCGGCGTTTCCCACAAGCCCGCCTCGTCTATACCGGGGGCAGCAATTCGCTGACGTCGAGTGACTATACCGAGGCCGCCGACGCTGCCAGATTGATGATCGCCCTTGGCGTTGACCCCGCCCGGATCGAACTGGAGAAGCGTTCGCGCAACACTGACGAGAATGCCAGATTCACTCGCGATCTCGTCCATCCTGAGCCCGCGCAGGTCTGGCTGCTCGTCACCTCCGCCTATCACATGCCGCGCTCGATGGGCCTGTTCCGCAAGGCGGGATTCAATGTCGTCGCCTATCCCGTCGATTACCGCTCTTATGGCGGGGCCGGCGATTGGCGCATCAACCGCGAGCCCTCACGCGATCTGCGCCTGTTCGATGTCGCGGTGCACGAATGGGCCGGCCTCGTCGCCTATCGCCTCAGCGGTAGGATCGACGCGCTTTTTCCAGCGCCGTGAGGCGCGTCTTCAATCGGAGCGGGGGAGGCCGAGCCGATAGACGCCGCGAAAGTCATGCGGGTCGGCCGGCCTGCCCTTGCGATAGATGACGATCCTGCCGGCCTCCGCCAGGCGAATCGCGGCTCCGCGCACTTGGGCGAGATGCGAGCGCCAGCCGAGCGCATCCTCGCCGCGCGCGGCGGCATAGGCCTGCGCCGCCTCGATCGGCGAGATCGTGCTGGCCGCGCCCGCCGCGTTGCACAAAGCGAAAATCGCCCCTTCGAGGCTCGGCGGCGATTCGGAATTGTCGGGGAGATTGGTCATGGCGACGTGATGCTTTGGCTTTGCCGCCGGGTCAAGCGCGATGCTTGACATCAGGGGGGATGCGTTCAATGAACGCGCATCCCGTCCATCCTGCGGAAGCCGCCATGCCCCTCAAGCTTGTGATCGCCAACAAGGCTTATTCGTCATGGTCGCTGCGGCCATGGATCCTGCTCGCCCATTTCAAAATCCCTTTCGAGGAGGTCGTCATCCCGTTGGACGAGCCGACGACGCGCAAGCGGATTCTCGCCTTTGCGCCGAACGGCAAGTGTCCCTCGCTGCATGACGGCGCGATATCGGTATGGGAATCCCTGGCGATCGTCGAATATGTCGCGGAGAAATATCCCGACAAGGCGATCTGGCCGAGGGCCAGGGCGGCCAGGGCTTATGCGCGTTCGCTCAGCAGCGAGATGCACGCCGGCTTTCAGGCCTTGCGCCAGCATTGCCCGACCAATTTCCGTCGGCCGGTGCGCAAGCTGGAGCTGACCGAAGCGGTCGAGGCGGACGTTGCGCGCATCGAGGCGGCCTGGGCCGAGGCGCGCAAGACTTTCGGCGCCGCCGGCCCGTTCCTGTTCGGCCGTTTCAGCGCCGCCGACGCGATGTTTGCGCCGGTCGTCAATCGCCTGCATGTTTATGACGTCAAGGTGAAGAAGGCGACGCGCGACTATATGGACGCCATCATGGCGCTGCCCGCCTGGAAGGCCTGGATCAAAGACGCAGAGGCCGAAGAATGGCGCCTGGACAAATACGAAAGCATCTGAAGAGATATTGGGCGGATGCGCTGGAGGGGCTCGGCCTGCGCAAGCCGCGCCCGCGCGTGAGAAACCTCGGCGCCGGCACGATCATCACCGAAGGTCTCGAGAGCAACCTCTGGACCGATTTTTATCACAATGCGATGACCGTGACCTGGCCCGCTTTCTTCGGGTCGCTGGCGGCGATTTTCGTTCTGTTCAATCTCATGTTCGCCGAACTCTATAATCTCGGCGAAGCTCCGATCGCCAACGCCAGGCCGGGCAGCTTCGCCGACCTGTTCTTTTTCAGCGTCGAGACGACCTCGACCGTCGGCTATGGCGACATGCATCCGCAAAGCATGTACGGCCATCTGATCGCCACCGCGCAGAATTTCTTCGGCATGGTGTCGCTGGCTGTCATGACCGGGCTGGTTTTCGCGCGTTTCTCGCGGCCGCGGGCGCGGCTTATTTTCGCCAGCAATCCTGTCATCTCGATGCATGACGGCGCTCCGACGCTGATGATCCGCCTCGCCAATGCGCGCAACAATTTCATCTCCGACGCCAGCGTCAAATTATGGGTCATTCGCGCCACGAGTTCGGCCGAGGGACGGCGCAGCGTCACCTTTCGGCCGATGAGTCTGGTGCGCAGCGAAAACCCGGTCTTCGCGTTGAGTTGGACGCTATTTCACACCATCGACGCCGACAGCCCGCTTTACATGCTGAGCGCCGAGGAGATTGCCGAAAGCGATCTGAATTTCGCGGTGACGCTCAGTGGGCTCGACGAGACCTCCTCGCAGCTCGTGCACGGCCGCCATCGCTATAGTGGGCAGGATCTGCGCGTCGGACATGAATTCGTCGACATCGTGCGGGTCGACGAGGAAGGCATGCGGCATATGGATTTTGCGAAAATCCACGACACGCGCCCCGCCGAAAACTTCGAACTGCCGCGCGCGCCGCGCCCGGCTGTGCAAGAATTGGCGACGCGCTGATGACGCAACGGGAGAGGTGATGGCGATTCTGAAGAGCAAGGCCGGCGCCGCTCCCGCCGAGGAGGAATCCAATGCGGAGGCCTGGAAGGCTTTGCTCGCCGAGCTTGACGCAAGGCGCGCGGCCGCCGCCGAGGGCGGCTCGGCGCGCGGGCGCGAGCGCCATGTCGCGCGCGGCAAGCTGCTCGCCCGCGACCGCGTCGCGCGCCTGATCGATCCGGGCTCGCCCTTCCTCGAAATCGCGCCGCTGGCCGCCTACGGCATGTATGAGGGCGATGTCCATGGCGCCGGCCTGATCGCCGGCATCGGCGTCATCGAAGGTCGCGAGGCGATGATCGTCGCCAATGATCCGACGATCAAAGGCGGCGCCTATTATCCGATGACGGTCAAGAAACATCTGCGCGCTCAGGAGATCGCGCGCGAGAACGCCTTGCCCTGCGTCTATCTCGTCGATTCCGGCGGCGCCAATCTGCCGCATCAGGCGGAGGTGTTTCCCGACCGCGAGCATTTCGGGCGCATCTTCTACAATCAGGCCAATATGTCGGCGGCGGGCATCGCTCAGATCGCCGTCGTCATGGGCTCCTGCACGGCTGGCGGCGCTTACGTCCCGGCAATGTCGGACGAGACGATCATCGTCAAAGGGCAGGGCACGATCTTCCTGGCGGGGCCGCCGCTGGTGAAAGCAGCGACCGGCGAAGTGGTCTCGGCCGAGGATCTCGGCGGCGCCGACGTCCATACGCGCGTTTCCGGCGTCGCCGACAATATGGCGCGCGACGACGCCCATGCTCTCGCGCTGGCGCGGCGGGCGATCGCCAATCTCAATCGGCAGGGCAAGACCGAGCACGACATCATCGCCCCCGTCGCGCCGCTCTATCCCGCCGAGGAGTTGGAGCGCATCGTCCCCACCGACCTGCGCAAGCAATATGATGCGCGCGAAATCATCGCGCGGTTGGTCGACGGCTCGGCGTTCGACGAATTCAAAGCGCGGTATGGAACGACGCTGGTCACCGGCTTTGCGCGGCTCTCGGGCATGCTGATCGGCATTATCGCCAATAATGGCATCCTGTTTTCGGAAAGCGCTCTGAAAGGCGCGCATTTCATCGAGCTCTGCGCGCAGCGCAAGATTCCGCTGCTGTTCCTGCAGAACATTTCCGGCTTCATGGTCGGCCAGCAATATGAGGCGGGCGGCATCGCCAAGGACGGCGCCAAGCTCGTCACCGCGGTGGCGAGCGCGCGCGTGCCCAAGATCACGCTGATCGTCGGCGGTTCGTTCGGCGCCGGCAATTATGGCATGTGCGGGCGCGCCTATAGCCCGCGTTTCCTGTTCACCTGGCCCAATGCGCGCATCAGCGTGATGGGCGGCGAACAGGCGGCGAGCGTGCTGGCGACCTTGCGCCGCGACGGCTTCGAGGCGGAAGGCAAGACCTGGTCCGCCGACGAGGAGGAGGCGTTCAAGGCGCCGATCCGCGAGAAATATGAGAGCGAGGGCTCGCCCTATTTCGCCACCGCGCGACTGTGGGACGACGGTATTATCGCGCCCTCGCAAACGCGCCGCGTGCTGGCGCTGGCCTTTTCCGCGTGCCTCAATGCGAGGATCGAGGAAACCCGGTTCGGTATTTTCAGGATGTGATTTCCGCACAGCGCCCCATCATCCGCAGGAGAGCTTGTTGTTCGCTTCCGTTCTGATCGCCAATCGCGGCGAGATCGCCTGCCGGATTATCCGCACCGCGCGCCGGCTCGGCATCCGCTCGATCGCGGTTTATTCGCAGGCCGATCGCGGCGCGCTGTTCACGAGTCTCGCCGACGAGGCGCATGAGATCGGCCCGGCGGCGGCGCGCGAGAGCTATCTGGCGGGCGACAAGATTGTCGGGCTCGCCAAACGTATCGGCGCAAGCTGCATCCATCCGGGCTATGGGTTCCTTTCAGAAAACGCCGAATTCGCTGAAAGCTGCGCGCAGGCCGGCATCGTCTTCGTCGGGCCGCCGCCGGCGGCCATTCGCGCGATGGGCCTGAAAAACGCCGCCAAGGCGCTGATGCAGAAGGCGGGCGTGCCTGTTGTGCCAGGCTATCACGGCGACAACCAGGCCCCGAAATTCCTCAAAGAAAAAGCCTATGAGATCGGCTATCCCATTCTCATCAAGGCGATCGCAGGCGGCGGCGGCAAGGGCATGCGGCGCGTCGACGCCCATGTCGATTTCGAGGCGGCGCTGGAGAGCGCGGCGCGCGAGGGGCAAAGCGCCTTTGGCGATGCCCGCGTGCTGATCGAGAAATATGTCGCGCGGCCGCGCCATATTGAAATGCAGATTTTCGGCGACCGAAGCGGCGAGGTCGTCCATTTGTTCGAGCGCGATTGCTCGTTGCAGCGTCGCCATCAGAAAGTGATCGAGGAAAGTCCGGCGCCGGGCCTTTCGGCCGAGATGCGGGCTGTCATGGCCGCGGCGGCGGTCGCGGCGGGCAAGGCGGTCGGCTATTTCGGCGCCGGCACGGTCGAATTCATCGCCGATTCCTCGCGCGGGCTGCGGCCGGATGGCTTCTATTTCATGGAGATGAATACGCGCCTGCAGGTTGAGCACCCGGTGACGGAAGCGATCACTGGGCTCGATCTCGTTGAATGGCAATTCCGCGTCGCCGCCGGCGAACCGTTGCCGCTTCAACAGAGCGAGATCAAGCAGTCCGGCCATGCGGTGGAGGCGCGCCTCTATGCCGAGAATCCCGAGAACAATTTTCTGCCCTCGGCGGGCAGGATTTACGCGCTGCAATTTCCCGATGCCGAGGGATTGCGCGTCGATACGGGCGTCGAGGCGGGCAGCGACGTCACGCCTTTCTACGATCCGATGATCGCCAAGATCATCGCCCATGGCGCGACGCGTGACGAAGCGCTCGACTCCTTAAGCCATGCGCTGGAGGCGACCTTGGTCGCGGGCCCCCGTACTAATGCCGCTTTCCTGCGTGCGCTCTGCGACGCGCCGGAATTTCGGGCCGGCGCCTTCGACACCGGCTTCATCGAAGCCAATCTGGCGCGCCTCGGCGCCGCGCCGCGTGAGGTGGACGCTCAGGCGGTTCTGATCGGCGCTGAGCGGCTGCTGGCGCGCCGCGCCGATGGCGCCGCCGCCTCCCTCGATCCCTGGCGCGTGGCTGACAGTTTCGAACTGACCGGGCGCAGGAGCGTCGGCGTCGACATTCTCGTTGACGGGCGCGCCACGCCGCTGGTTCAGCGCAGCGCCGGCGGCATGTCGGAACTGGCGTTTGCCGATGGTCGTGCCGGCGCCGGCGACTCGCTGGATGATTTTGCGCGGATCGTCGAAACGCCGGATGCTCTCTTCGTGCTGCGCGCGGGGCGGCAGACGGAATTGCGCCTCGTCGACGTGCTCGACGGCGAGGCGGAATCCTCGAGCAACGGCTCAGGGCAGGTCGAGGCGCCCATGCATGGGCGGCTGCTTGCTTTGTTCGTTGAAGAGGGACAGATCGTCGCCGAGGGCGCACGCGTTGCGATCGTCGAGGCGATGAAGATGGAGCATTCGCTGAACGCGCCGCGCGCCGGCCGCGTCGCCCGCATCGCCGCCGCCGCCGGCGCGCAGGTGCAACAGGGCGCGCGACTGATGACGATCGTGGATGCGGAGTGAGGCGCGACGTAGACGTAAGCCTTCTTACCGCTCCGCAAGCGCCAGCCGCACGCCGAGCGCGACAAAGGCGCCGGCGAATGTCCGGCGCATCCAGGTCAGGACGCGCGGGCGGGCGATGATGCGGTCGCGCACGGATGCCGCGCAAAGTCCGTAGCCGACGAAAACGGCGAAGGTCATCGCCATGAACACGCCGCTCAACATCAGCATGCGCGACAGCGGATGCGCCTCGCCCGCGCTGACGAATTGCGGCAGGAAGGCGAGAAAGAAAATCGATAGCTTCGGGTTGAGGATATTGACCAGGACCGCGGTGACGATTGTCTGCCTGATCGAGCGCTGGTCGACCTCGCTCGACACTTGCAGCGATCCTGTCTCGCGCAGCGCATTCCACGCGAGATAGAGGAGATAGGCGACGCCGACATATTTGAAGCCCTGGAAGGCGAGCGCGCTCGCATGCAGGATCGCCGCGAGGCCGCCGACGGCCGCCATGATATGCGGGACGATACCGATCGTGCAGCCGAACGCCGCCGCGACGCTCGCGCGGGCGCCGCGCGCCAGGCCGGCCGCCAAAGTGTAAAGAACGCCGGTTCCCGGCGCGACGACGATGATCAGCGAGGTGATCAGAAATTCAAGGCTCATTGGCGTTTCTCCGGTGGCAGGCTGCCTGCAAGGCCGGATTGAAGCGGAGGACGCGGCGCCGCGTCTTGAACAGGATTGCAGCCGGACCGATCAGGCGAAGATGGCGGCATAGGCGCCGGGCGAGACCCCGTATTTGCCCACGAATGTCCGCGTCATATGGCTCTGATCGGCAAAGCCGCTCGCCGCGGCGGCCTCAGCCAGCGGAACGCGCCCGGCTATCAGCCGGCGGGCGAGATCGATCCGCCGCTGGGTGAGATAGGCATGAGGCGTCAAGCCGGTCGCCCGGACAAATCCGCGCAGCACCTGAAACCGGCTCAAGCCGCATTCGCGCGCCAGATCCGCGAGCGTGATCGCGGCCGCCGGCGCGTCGTCGATCCGGCTTTTCGCGCGGCCAATCGCCGCCGGCGCGGGGCGCGGCGCCTCTGCCTGGCCGCGTTCGCGGATAATGCCCGCCAGCAGCGCCAGCAACAGTTCTTCGCCGCGCATCCCGGATGAACTCTCGTTCACCCCGGATGAACTCTCGTTCGCCCCAAAGGCGCCATAGCCGCTGTCGGTCATCGTCTGGAATAGCCGCCCAAACATTGCCGCGGCGCGGGCGTCGTTCACCACAGGGCTGGGGAACTCGCGCCCATGCGAGGCGCCCTCGCGCATATCGGCAAAGGCGCCGAGCACGATCGAAGGCTCGAAATAGAGCATGCTCCAGGAACGGCCGGAATCGCCAACCGGCGCGCCGTCGTGCACTTCGCCGGGGTTGACGGTGATGATGTCGCCGGCGCCCGCTTCCACCATGCCCCGCCCGCTGGCTGACTTATGCGCGCCCTGATGAATGACGCCAACGCCATATTGCTCATGCCAGTGCCGGGCAAAGGCGTGACGCGTGGCGGCGGCGACGGCCTGTATGCCGGGCTCAACGCAGCGGAATATTTTGAACTGGCCTTTGGCCATCCTTCTGCGCCCCAAAGCCTTAGGCTTTCACGGTCTCCTGCGCCGCGCGCCAGGCGGCCAGCATTTCGGTCACCGCTATGCCGTCGATCGTCATGCCTTCGAGGCGGCTTTCGCTGATCGTCGCGCCGGCGAGATTGGCCTTGCTGACGCGCAGGCCCGACAGGTTGGCGTCATGCACGCGCCATCCCGACATGTTGACGTCGTCAAAGCTTGCGCCCGATATGTTGACGTTTTCGAATGTCGCGCCTGAAATATTGACGTTGGAAAAGGCTGATCCGGAGACGTCGGATTTTTTGATGTCGAGGCGTTCCTTGGCTTCGTAAAGTTTCATCGGGCAGCTCCACTGGATCGGGAAAAGCGGGCTCAAACTCACATTCAGTCGGGAAATCGCTTCAACGGCTTGGCCATCCCAGGCGGGACGGCGGTGCGGGCGGCGTTCATCGTCATCGCCAGCAACGTATAATAGCCGTTGAGGCCGATGAGGTCGATGACGCCTTGTTCGCCGAACTTGGCGATCGCCTTGCGCCAGCTTTCGTCGCTGACGCGTTTGGTGCGCTGAAGCTCGATCGACATTTCGTAGGCGGCTTCCTCGTCCTCGGCCATGTCGCCCGGTCGGCGCCCGTCGGCGATGGCGTCGATGATCTCTCGCCGCAGGCCTGCTTTCACAGCAAAACCGTGATGGAACGCCCATTCATATTGCTGGGTCCATTCGCGCGCGACGATCAAGATGATCATCTCGCTGAGGCGCGGCCCCAGCGCGCTGCGAAAACGCAGATAGTCGCCCATCGCCTTGGCGCGCAGCATCACTTCCGGACTGCGGATCAGCGGCACGAACGGCCCGCTGACGGCATAGCCGCGCCCGGCGGCGAATTCCTCCGCCGCTCTTTTCTGCGCGTCGGTATAGGCCTCGTCGGCGATCGGCGGCATGCGGTCTTGGGTGGGCGCGCTCGTAGCGGCGGCGGCGCTCGCAGCGATGGGTTGGTCAGGCATGGCGGCTTTTCCGTTGACGTTGGCTTGGTGGGCGGGATTTCGTCCTCAGGTTCGCACACCGGGCCGAGTCGCTCAATTATCAACGCAAAAGGCGCTCAGGCGCCGGCGTCGAACGTTTCAGTCCAGTAAATCAGCGCGATCAGGCCAGTCGTTCTCGCATCTTGCCGCACGGGCTGAAGCACTGACGGTGATCTCTGCCTCGCGATTGGTGTGCGCGAGATATGAAAGCGGAAACGCGAGTGTATAGTTATATATGCTAATCACACTACGAAATAACAAAATATATTATACTGAGTAACAAGATATGATACAGTGCAATTCATGTTGACGATTACCTGCAATTCAGCTAGCTGCGGATCAGACGAAACATCACGCGCGTGCCGTCAGGCAAACGAACCTACCGCTGAGGCGGTTCATGCGACCGCGCCGCGTTGGATGCCGGCGCAGATATTTTCGAGAGCAGAGCAGAAGAGATTTCATGACGAACAAGATTATTCGCCGATTGGCGTCAATCGGCATAGCTGCGCTATTGGCGGGCTGCGCGACTGGGCATAGTTTTGACGAGGTGGCGCGAGCGATTCCGCCGCTCAGGCCAAATCAAGGCCGCATCTACTTCGTCCGCAGCGACGAAATGGTTGGCTTCGGCCTTCAACCTTCCATCCTGTTGAATGACGAAGTCGTCGGCGTTTCGCGGCCAGGAGGCTTCTTCTTCGTCGATCGTCCGCCCGGTGACTACACAGCTTCAGCTTCGACGGAAGTGACCAGATCAGCGATGTTTCATCTCAGCGCGGGCGAGACGAAATACATCACCACGGCGTTAACGCGGGGAATCTTAATTGGTCACGTATTGCCTGTATTGGAGTATCCTGAGCAGGGTCAATCGGAAGTGAGACAATCGCGGTATATTGGACCACCTTTGGCCGGAAGCATGTGAGCGTTTGTTTCCCACGTCTCAGAAACGGCGGGTCGCGAGTTGAAATGGACCGCCGCAGCAGGGCGCTTTGCTCGCGATCCTAGTCTGACAGAGCGGGGCCGGACTTCCGCTTCGGCCAGTGGCGCAAGCGGATTTCGCGGACAGGCGCCACAATCCCGCCCGCTATTGGCCGTTGCTGTCCAGCGCTGTGCGGCAGGGCTTGGACAATTTGTCGCGGTTCGCCTTGAGGCACTCCAGGAAGGCGGCATTGCCGTCCGCCATTTTGACCGTGTGACAGAATTTGCGGACATCGGGCCGGCAGGCCTCCTGCTCCTCGGGGGTGCCGGTTTGCGCCAACGCCGACGAGCAGACGCCCAAAATGACCGCTGACATCACAAACGCGCGGAATGTCATTTTCGTATCCCTCAGCTTCCCCGCGGCGGGATCGCGGACGACCGTCCAGTTTCATACCGGACAAATGCCATTTCCGATAGGGAAATGGTTAATTGCGCGAGCAGAAGCCTCGGACGAACGGGCCGCGATATCCGCGCCGACAGAAGCGCGCAGACCGTAATGCGGCCGCGTGGTCGAAGGCTTTTTTTTGCGAGCCTTGGATGTCTAGCTCCAAGATTTGAGGCCGCCGCCCGCGGAACGGAATATGGGGGCCGTGCGAGACGGTCGTCTCATCGAGGATAGGGAGGATTAGCGTGCGCTTTGCACTCGTGGTTTTCAGCCTTGGCGCGCTCGCTAGTATCGCAGCCGCGCCGGCTTCGGCCGAGACCGCCGATCCTCATGATGTCTCGGCGGTCGCGGCTTGCTTGAAGAGCAAGGAGGCGGCGAAGGAGCCGCCCGAGAGCTGCGTGTCGATTATTGCGCGCCCGTGTTTCGGCGGCGACGAAGGCGCAGCCGCGGCCGGCCAAGTCAGCGCATGCTTTAACCGCGAACAATTGGCATGGGATCAGTTGCTCAATGAATCCTACAAGCAATTGCATGATCATCTGGATGCCGGGCGGCAGGCCAAGCTGCGCGACACGCAGCGTTCCTGGATCGTCGCGCGCAAGCAAAGTTGCGAATTCTTCTCCGATTATTTCCAGGGCTCGATCGCCAATCCGATGATCGCCTCGTGCATGAACCGCGAAACCGCGCGCCGCGCGATCTTTCTCGATGTTTTCGCCAGGGACGCCGAGGGGCGCAAGTAAGCGGCGATCGTCCGCGGGGGCGACCCTATTGGCCGTTGCTCTCCAGCATCGTGCGGCACGGTTTCGACAATCTGACGCGGTTCGCCTTGAGACATTCAACGAACGCGGAGTCGCCGTCCGCCTCCTTGATCCTGTGACAGAACTTGCGAACATCGGGGCGGCAGGCCTCTTGCTGCTCCGGGCTGCCCGATTGCGCGAGCGCCGTCGAACAGAGGCCAAAGATCGCCGCTGATGTCAGAATCGCGCGGATCATCATTCTCCCAATCCTTCCGTTCGCTTGCGGCGCATTCCGCGCGTCCGTCCGGCTCGTCCCGGGCAAACTCCCTGGAGGGAAATGGTTAATTGCGGCCGCCACGAGGCCGCAATGGGGCAAGCCGAAAATGTAGAAGTCAGTCCGGAAGTGATGCGGTCTCGCATAAGAGAACTCGCCCCGCACCGTCGCCGAGGTTCCTGGGCCCAGCGAGACAAATTTTCATCCCAACGCCTTGCAAAACCTCACCGCCTGCTCAAAATCGGCGCCCGCTCTCCACAGCCTTTGATGCGGCCCCCCTTTCGCTTTTTCGCCGCGCCGCGTCATAATTGATTATGTCTCTACACCTCATCAAACTCTGCGTCGGCGCCGAGTCGATCGAAGACCTCGAACAATGGATTGAGCAGCGGATCAGGGAGCGCCGCAAGCGCGGCGAGCGACAGCTCGCGCTGCATGTGACGCGGATGGTCCCCAAGCGCGGCGCGGAATTGCTCGACGGCGGCTCGCTCTATTGGGTCATCCGCGGCCAGGTCGCGGCGCGGCAGGAGCTAAGGGATATCGAGACTTTCACCGATTCCGAAGGCATCGGCCGCTGCCGATTGTGGATGACGCCTGAAGTCGTTCCGGTGCTGCCGCGCCCCTATCGCCCCTTCCAGGGCTGGCGCTATCTCGCGCCCGCGGACGCGCCGCCGGATTTAGGCGGCCAGGGCGATGTCGCCGAAATGCCGGAAGAATTGCGCCGTGAGCTTAGCGTGCTCGGATTGCTTTGAGGAAAAGACCCGGCTTGCCGAAACGCGCGGGAGCGCCAATCTAATCCTAGCGGACATGGCCCGCGGAGCCTGAGCTTGGCCAAGGACACGAAAGACACGCCGCTCGCGCAGACAAAGGTCAGCGGGGATATCGCGGCCTTCGTCGAAGCGGCGCGCAAGGCGCCGGCGCCTGTCGCATCGGGGCGCGGGCGCCTGATCTTTGCGCTCGATGCGACGATGAGCCGGCAGGCGACCTGGGATCTCGCCCAGAGCCTGCAGGCGCGGATGTTTCAGGTCGCCGCCGACCTCGGCGGGCTTGACGTGCAGCTCGTTTATTTCCGCGGCTTCAGCGAATGCCGCGCTTCGAAATTCGTCTCCGGCGGGCAGGGGCTCGGCGAGTTGATGAGCAAAATCGAAGTGCGCGGCGGCGCGACGCAGATCGGCAAGGTGCTGAGCCATACGCGAGACGAGGCGCGGCGCGCCAAAGTCGGGGCGCTGGTCTTTGTCGGCGACGCGATGGAGGAGAGCATCGACCGCCTGCTGGCCAAAGCGGGCGAACTGGCGATCGTCGGCGTCAAGGCGTTCATGTTCCAGGAGGGCGACGATGCCGACGCCGCGCGGGCGTTTCAGGAAATCGCGCGTCTGACCGGCGGCGCTTATGGCGCCTTCGACGCCAGCGCCGCCCATCGGTTGGAAGCGCTGCTGCGCGCCGCCGCCGCTTATGCGGCCGGCGGCCGAGCCGGCCTGGAGGCGCAGGCGCTGAAGGAGGATGCCGCGCGGCTACTGCTACGGCAGATGCGTTAGGCCGGGTTTCGATGTAACCTTGCGCCGGCTGCTTCATTTTGGAGTAAGCTGGGCCGCTGGTCTATGCGGCGGAAATAGAGACAATGCCCAATCTGATTATCGGCCTGTTTCTTCTCTATCTCGTCCTGATCGGGATCAAGCAATTCGCGCGCCTCAGCCCGACTGTCGCGGCGCGGCTGGTCCGGCAGGGCGGCGGCGTGCTCGGCCTGATCGGCGCGCTGCTGCTGGTGCTGCGTGGCAGCCTCGGCCTGGCCTCGCTGGTGGCGAGCGCCGCCTTCGGCTTCGCCGGCTGGACCAAATTCCAGAGTTTCGCCGCCGGGCTGAGCTCCCGGCGCCCGCGCCCGGCCGGGGGAAAACAGTCAAGCGCCCGGTCGGCGATGTTTGAAATGCGCCTCGATCACGCGACCGGCGAATTGATGGGGACCGTGCTGTCGGGTCCTTTTCAGGGGCGCGCGCTGGCGAGCCTGACGCGCGCCGACTGCCTCAACCTCTATGCCGTCGCGCAGGGCGAGGATCCGGGCGGGGCGACGCTGCTAGAGACTTATCTCGACCGCCGGTTCGCCGGTTGGCGCGAGGCAGCTCAGGACCAAAGCGACGCGCGGGGCGGGCGGAGCGGTACGGGCTCGATGACCGCTGAGGAGGCCTATCAGGTGCTGGGCTTGCCGCATGGCGCCGACGCGGAGGAGATTGCGCGAGCGCATCGGTCGTTGATGAAGAAGCTCCATCCAGACCATGGCGGCTCGACCAGTCTGGCGGCGCGCGTCAATCAGGCCAAGGATGTCTTGCTGCGCCGCCATTGATCGTCAACTCCACTCAACAAACGCAACGCCCGCTCTTCGCACCCCGATCGATCAGTCGCGCGTGGCGAAGCAGGAAAACCCGGATCTCTTCAAATTCTTGCAGGCGGCCTCGGCCGAGGAGGAATCGAGGCCGGCGAAACGTGCGCGATAGAAGGTCGAATCGCCATTGCCGACCCTTTCAGTGATCGGCTTGGCCGAAGCGAGGGTCGACCGGTTCTGCGCCCTGGCGCGGTTGAGCAGGTCGGTGGCCTTGTCGGCGTCGGCGGTGGCGCCGATCTGGATGACCCAGCCGTCATGCCCGCTGGGCCGGACATCCTCGCTGCGCGCGATATGGGTTTCCTCTTTGGGCTGGGCGGCGGCGAGAGCCTTGGCGAGGCTCGCCTTCGGATCGGCGGCGCGCGCAGGAGCTGGCGGCGGCGCAATGGCGACGGCCGCTTTCGGCTGCGGCGCAACTTTGGGCTCAGCCGCGATGCCTTCGGGGCCCTTGACCCAACCATGCGCGGCGGGATCAGTCTCGGCGCCACGCGCCGGGGGCGAAGGCGGCAGTGGAGCGGCTGCTGTGGCGTTCACGCTTTTTTCCGCCTCGCTGGCTTGCGGTTCTGCTGCGACGCCCTCGGGGCCTTTGACCCATCCAAGCGCGGCGGGATTATTTTCGGCGATGCGCGGCGGGACGGGGAGGGCGGCGGCCTGGGCGACGCGGAGATCGTGTTTGGTCTGATGGCGCAAAGCTTCCGCCGTGGGGCTCGGCGCGTCGCGCTCGACACTGTCGCCGTCACCCTCGGCATCCTCCCGGTCCTCCTTGGAGAACGCGAGGGGTTCACGCACCGGCGGCGCCGGCGCATCAAAATTGGCGGCTTCGACTTCCATCGCGCGGACCGGCGGCGAAGGCGGAATTGCCGCCGCCAATTGCATGGGCGCGCCGCTTCCCCCGCGGCCGGAAGAATTGGCAGCCAAGCGGGGGGGCTCGGGCGTGGAAGCATCCGCGATCATCGTCGCGGTATGGGCGGTGGTGGCGCTCGCGATATGCTGGGCGATCAATTGCTCCATCAAACGATCGCGCGCATAAGCGCTTGGTCCGCCCATCACGACCGCCACCAACGATCGGCCGTCGCGATGCACCGAAGTCAGAAGATTGAAGCCCGAAGCTCGGGTATAGCCGGTCTTGATGCCGTCGACGCCGTCGACGCGGCCGAGCAAATGATTGTGATTGCCAATCGTCTCGCCGGCATAGTCGAACGAATGGGTCGAAAAGTAACGGAAATACCGCGGAAAGCGTTCCTGAACCGCCCGGCCGAGCACGGCCAGATCGTGGGCCGTGGTAATCTGCCGGTCGTCGGGTAGGCCCGAAGCGTTCACATAAGTGGTGCGCGACATGCCCAAAGCATGGGCCTTGCGCGTCATCATCTCGGCAAAGGAATCCTCGTCGCCGGCAATATTCTCGCCGATCGCGACAGCGACGTCATTGGCCGATCGCGTCACCACCGCCTTGATCGCATTGTCGACGCTGATCGCCTCGCCGGGCTCGAGCCCAAGCTTTGAGGGCGCTTGGGCGGCGGCGTGGGCCGACATGGTGATCGGCGATTCCAGGGTCAGGCGGCCCTTCTCGAGCTGTTCGAACAGCAGATAAAGCGTCATCACCTTGGTGAGCGAGGCGGGATGACGCAGTTCATTCTCGTCGGCCGCATAAAGCGTGCGTCCCGAATTGGCGTCGACCACCAACGCGGCGAAGGCGGAATTCTGGGCAGGGGCGGAGGCCTGGCGGGCGTAATAATGGACCTGCTGGCGCGCGTAATAATGATAGCGGCGCCAATGGCGCGCCTGAGCTGGCGTGGCGAGCAGCGCCACAGCGGTAAGGGCGATGCAAATCGACTTTAGCTGGGCGGCGTTTCCCGACCGTATCTTCCCAAAACGAAACGCCATGAACCCGCCCCTCGAATCACGCCAGCCGCAGCGCCCCATCCTTCGGGCGACAGTTGCTGCGCGCACACACAGGAAAAACCTATGGGGATGCGGTTACGGCCGGGTTAACGTCCAACCCGCATTCCACTCGATCTCTCGCCAAGCCGATGAATTAGCGGGATAAAACGCGCAATGATTAACGCTTCGTGGATTGACGCGGCGTGTCGTTAATTCCAGGCAAGCAATTGAAAGTGAACACAAGTTTACCGATGGCGCTGACCTCCCGTTAAGGAATCGGCGACATGGGCGGCCAGAAATGGTGCGACGCAAAATCGTCGTTGACATTTTTGTGCAGTGCACATAGTTATGGCGCAGCAGGGATGGGATTGCGCCGCGGCCCCATCGAGCTTGCGTCGGACGAGTGGTCGCACCGCGATCATTCCTCGCCATCACAAGCGCGGCGGCATATTGAAAGGCGATATTCATGTTCACCAATGTTGAAGAAATCCAGAAATTCGGCAAACAGCAGCTTGAGGCCGCGACCGCCGCGACGACGACGTTCTCGAAGGGTTTGCAGGAAATCGCAGCCGAGACGACCGACTATTCGAAAAAGACGATTGCCGCCAACACCTCGGTTGTCGAGAAGCTTCTCGGCGCCAAGAGCATCGAAACCGCGATTCAGATTCAGACGGATTTCGCCAAGAGCTCGTATGAAGGTTTTGTCGCCCAGGCGACCAAGGTCGGCGAACTTTACGCCAAGCTCGCCAAGGAAGCGTTCAAGCCGATCGAGTCGGCCTATGCCAAGGCGCCCGCCAAGTAATCGCCCGAATATATTCGATTTGAGAGATTCGGCGCGCCCGATTAGGACGCGTTCGCACCAGGGCCGGCGGAAAAGCCGGCCCTTTTTTTGCGCTTTGCCGCCCTTCCGATTTTTGATCGCGGCGCCGGCGCACAATCCCCTTTCATATCGCGCGCAAGGCGCCTAGATTGAGCAAATGAGTTTGCAGGAGAGGCCGCACTGAATCGCATCGCGCGCCGCTCAGCTTGATGAGAGGTTGAAGGTGATCGGCGAACCGCACCTGGTGGTCAGTCGTTTCAGGGCCGGGGTTGCGCTGTTGGCGCGCTGGTTGTTTTTTCCGCGCGGCGCTGGTCGCTCGGCCTCCGGCGTCGAACAAGCCAGCCAGTCTCAGTTCCTGCGCGTCGCGCCGCTGGGGGCGCGTGAGCCCCGCAAAGTCCCGGAGGGCCCGGGCAATGGAACCGCCGTTATCACACGGACGCGCACGCAGACCAAGCGCCCAAGCATGTATCGGGTTTTGCTGCTGAATGACGATTACACGCCGATGGAGTTTGTAATTCTGGTTCTGCAATCCTACTTTAACAAGAACCCTGAAGAGGCGACGCAGATTATGCTGCATGTACACCACCACGGCGTGGGCGAATGCGGCGTCTTCACCTATGAGATCGCCGAGACCAAAGTCGCCCAGGTCATGGACCACGCCCGCAAGAACCAGCATCCGCTGCAATGCATCATGGAAAAGAAGTGAAAGGCGCGCAATGCCATCGTTTTCCCGCGCACTGGAAAAAACCCTGCACCGGGCGCTCGCTGTCGCCAACGAGCGGCGGCACGAATATGCCACTTTAGAACATTTGCTGCTGTCTCTTATCGACGATAGCGATGCTTCAGCGGTATTGCGCGCCTGCAGCGTCGATCTCGATATTTTGCGCAAGAACCTGACGCAATATGTCGACACCGAGCTTGAAAACCTCGTTATCGAAACGCGCGAAGAGGCCAAGCCGACGGCCGGCTTTCAACGGGTGGTTCAGCGCGCGGTGATCCACGTCCAATCGTCTGGTCGCGAAGAAGTGACCGGCGCCAATGTCCTGGTCGCCATCTTCGCTGAACGCGAAAGCCATGCGGCGTTCTTCCTGCAGGAGCAGGACATGACGCGCTATGACGCGGTCAATTACATCAGCCACGGGATCGCCAAGCGGCCCGGAATGTCGGACGCTTCTAAAACGCCGCGCGGCGCCGAGGACGACCATGAATCGCGCGATTCCAAGGATTCGAAAGAGGGACCGGAGCAGAAGAAAAAAGAAGCAGCTCTGGACGCTTACTGCGTTAATCTCAACAAGAAGGCGAGAGACGGCAAGATCGATCCTCTGATCGGGCGCGAGGCCGAGGTTCAGCGCACCATCCAGGTCCTGTGCCGGCGTCAGAAGAATAATCCGCTCCTGGTGGGCGAACCTGGCGTCGGAAAAACGGCGATCGCCGAGGGGCTCGCGCACAAGATCATCAATGGCGCGGTGCCCGAAGTGCTCGCTGGCGCGACAGTGTTCGCGCTTGATATGGGCGCGCTGCTCGCCGGCACGCGCTATCGCGGCGACTTTGAGGAGCGCCTCAAGCAGGTGATGAAGGAGATCGAGCAGCACAAGGACGCCATTCTCTTCATCGACGAAATCCACACCGTGATCGGCGCCGGCGCTACTTCCGGCGGCGCGATGGACGCCTCCAATCTGCTCAAGCCCGCGCTTGCGCAGGGCGTTTTGCGCTGCATTGGCTCGACAACCTACAAGGAATATCGCCAATATTTCGAAAAGGACCGCGCGCTGGTGCGCCGGTTCCAGAAGATCGACGTCAATGAGCCGACCGTCGAAGACGCGATCGAAATCCTCAAGGGGCTGAAACCTTATTTCGAGGAATTCCACAAGATCCGCTACACGAGCGAGGCGGTGAGGGCGGCGGTGGAGCTTTCCGCTCGTTTCATCCATGACCGGAAATTGCCTGATAAGGCGATCGACGTCATCGACGAAACGGGCGCATCGCAAATGCTGGTGGCGGAGGCCAAACGCAAGAAGACGATCGGCATCAAGGAGATCGAAGCGACGATCGCTACGATGGCGCGGATCCCGGCCAAATCGGTGTCCAAGGACGACGCCGAGGTGCTCCAGCATCTGGAAGAAACGCTCAAGCGCGTGGTCTATGGCCAGAATGAAGCGATTGCGGCGCTGTCTTCAGCAATCAAGCTTGCGCGGGCGGGCCTGCGCGATCCGGAAAAGCCGATCGGCTCCTATCTGTTTTCCGGACCGACGGGCGTTGGCAAGACCGAAGCCGCGCGCCAGCTCGCCTCAAGCCTTGGCGTCGAATTGATACGCTTCGACATGTCGGAATATATGGAGCGCCACACGGTTTCGCGCCTGATCGGCGCACCGCCAGGCTATGTCGGTTTCGATCAGGGCGGCCTGCTGACCGACGCGATCGATCAGCATCCCCATTGCGTGCTCTTGCTCGATGAAATTGAAAAGGCCCATCCGGACCTCTTTAATATTCTCCTGCAGATCATGGATCACGGCAAGCTGACCGATCATTCGGGCAAGCAGATCAATTTCCGCAACGTGATCCTGATCATGACCACCAATGCGGGCGCCCAGGACATGGCCAAAGCGGCGTTCGGCTTTCACTCTTCCAAGCGGGAAGGGGACGACACCGAGGCGATCAATCGGCTGTTCGCGCCCGAATTCCGCAACCGCCTGGACGCGATTGTGCCGTTTGGCCGGTTGCCCGAAGAGGTGATTGCACGCGTCGTCGACAAATTCATCCTCCAGTTGGAGGCTCAACTCGCCGACCGCAACGTGACGATCGAATTGGCGGATGAGGCGCGCGCGTGGCTCGTCAAGAACGGCTATGACGAAACGATGGGCGCGCGGCCGATGGCGCGCGTCATCCAGAAGGAGATCAAGACGCCGCTTGCCGATGAAGTGCTATTTGGCCGGCTCAAGAACGGCGGCATCGTCCGCGTCGTCGTGACGGGTGATGAAAGCGGCGCCAAGAAGCTCGGCTTCGTCTATCCCGAAGGTCCCGCCCAACCGCGCCTCGAGCGCGACCTTTTGGTGGCCGGCCGCAAACGCGCGACCGATGAACCGGAAGTGCGCAAGGCCAAACCGCGCAGACGCGCCGAAGGCGACGCGTCCGACGAGCCGGACGAGAATCCACCGAGCGAGACGCCGCCGACGGAGCCGCAAGCCATCTGACGGAAGGATCAAGCCCGCCTGACCGCGCGAGACATTCGCGGCCAGGCGGGGCGTTATTACAGTTCCTTCAGAGCCGCGGCGATTCGGGCAGCATTGGCGGCGAGCTTGTCGCTGTTTTCGATCGGACCGGCCGGCGGCCGCAATTCGACGCCCGCCCAGCGCGGCAGGATGTGAAAATGGAGGTGGAAAACCACCTGTCCGCCTGCCGCTTCGTTGAATTGGATGACCGACAACCCGTCGGCGGCCATCCCGGCCATCGCCGCTTTTCCGAGCTTCTGGACGGAAGGCATGAAGCGGGCGAGTTCCGCCGGCGGCAAGTCCAGAAAATTCCGCGCCGGCGTTTTCGGGATGACGAGGAGATGCCCCTCGGTGCGCGGCATGATGTCCATGAAGGAGAGCGAGACCTCATCTTCGTAGACCTTTGTGCAGGGCGCCTCGCCGCGCAAGATTTTGGCGAAAATGTTGTTGGGATCGTAGGCGGGGAGCATGGAGAACTCTGTTGCAGGATTTGATTAGACGATTGTGCTGCAGATCGTCTCTATTGAAAACAGGATTCGGCCGCCATGGGTCGTAGCCGACGATCCAAGGCGTGACGAGGGGGGAAATTGGCGCATTCAACCTCTGTCTTGCCCGTCGCGCCTTGGGCGGAGCGGGCGGCCAACAGCGCTATCTTTCTTTGCAGCGGATTGGGGATCGGCGCCTGGGCCGCCTCAATTGCGCTGCTGCAGGCCCGGCTCCATTTGTCCGATGGCGCGCTCAGCCTCGTCCTTCTCGGTTTCGCGGCAGGCGCAGTTCTGTCAATGCCAATGACGGGAATGCTGGCGTCGGCGTCGCGCGGGCGACGCGCTTTGCGGCGCTGGCGTTCGCCTTGGCATTGCTTGGCCCCGGCCTTGCGCCCGGTCTGCCGCTGTTGATAGCTGCCGCATTCACGCTCGGCCTGACCAATGGCGCGCTCGACGTTTCGATGAACGGGCTCGCCAGCGGCATTGAGACGCGCTGGGGCGCGCCGATCATGTCGTCCTTTCACGCGGCGTTCAGCGTCGGCGGCCTTGTTGGCGCGGCGCTTGGCGCGGCGATGGCGACGCGCTCTTCGCCGTTGATGAGCGCGATGAGCATCGTCGCAATCGCCAATATCGCTGGGGCTGCGCTGGCATGGCGCGCGCTGCGCGATCCCACGCCCGCGTTGGCGCCGCCGGCCTCGGGCTTCGCGTGGCCCGATCGAGCGGCGCTTTGGCTTTGCGGCTGTGTCGCGCTCGGCCTGTTGTGCGAGGGCGCGGTCGGCGATTGGAGCGCCGTATATCTCGCCAACGAGCTTTCCGCGCCGCCCTCGCTCGCGGCGGCCGGCTACGCCTCATTCTCCGCCATGATGATCGTGGGCCGATTGTCCGGCGATTGGTTCGTCGCCAGATTCGGTCAGGCCCGCACTGTGCGCTATGGCGGCATCGCTTCGGCTTTTGGGATGGGGTGGGCGCTTGTCGCGCCTTACCCCCAGGCGAGCGCACTCGGTTTTGGCCTGGTCGGCCTCGGCGTGTCCAATGTCGTGCCGATTGTCTTCAGCGCTGCAGCGCGCGTCGGGTCTTCGCCGGCGGCGGGCGTGGCGATGGCGGCAAGCGCTGGCTATTCCGGCCTGCTGCTCGGCCCGGTGCTGATTGGCGCTTTGGCGACGCTGTTCGGCCTCAAGGCCAGCCTCTGGCTGCTCGTCGCCGGCGCTGGCGTCATCGCGCTGACGGCCAATTCCATGCGCGATAGCGCCTGAAGCGGATCGCTTCCGCTAAGCCGACGCTGCGACGATCATCTCCTCGACGTCGCGCAGGCGATCCTTGCCGAAATAGATTTCATCGCCGACGAAGAAGGTCGGGGCGCCGAATGTCCCGCGCGCGACGGAACGTTCGGTATTGGCCATGAGTCTGGCCTTGACCTCCGGTTCGGCCGCGCGCGCGAGGAAACGCGCGCCATCCAACCCGCGTTCGTTCAGCGATCGGACGATGACTTCCGCGTCGTCCATTTTCCTGCCGTCTTCCCACATCAGGCAAAAAATGGCCTCGATGATCGCCATGAATGAAGGGTCGCCCTCCAGGGCGACGACCCCCCGCATGATCTGCAAAGTATTCACCGGAAAATGCGGGTTGATCTTGAATTTTGTGAGACGATGGCGCGCAACAAAGCGCTTTATCTCGAGCCGGTCGTAGGCGAGCTTGTTGGCGATGTCCTTGAAGGCGATCAGCGGCGCCTGGTTATTGGTCGCCTTGAACACGCCGCCGAGCAAAATCGGGACATAGGTGAAGGTCGCGCCGGTCCGCTGCTCGATTGCGCCGATGACGCGGTGGGCGAAATAGCAATTGGGGCTGCCGAAATCAAAATGATGTTCGACTCTTAGTTTCTCCATCGGCGTCACCATGCCTCTGTCCACGGCCGCAGATCCAATTCATGCGTCCAGGCGCTGCGCGGCTGCTTGTAAAGCATCCAGTAGTTTTCTGCGATCGCATCGGGTTCGAGTATGCCGTCTTGCGATTTCAGTGCGGCGCGCTCGGGAAAATTTTCGCGGATCCAGGCGGTATCGATGGCGCCGTCGATCACGACATGAGCGACATGGACGCCTTCCGGGCCGAGCTCTTTGGCCATGGATTGGGCGAGCGAGCGCAAGCCATGTTTGGCGCTCGAAAATGCGGCGAAGCCCGAACGCCCGCGCAGACTGGCGCTAGCGCCGGTGAAAATGATCGCGCCACGCCGGCGCGGCGCCATTTTCCGCGCCGCTTCGCGGCCCGTCAGAAAGCCGGCGAAACAGGCCATTTCCCAAACTTTGCGGTAGACGCGAGCGGTGGTGTCGCGGATCGGGAAATTGACGTTGGCGCCAATATTGAAAACGACAATTTCGAGCGGCGCGATATCACGCTCGATTTCATCGAATAGCGCGACCACCTGTTCCTCTTCGCGCGCGTCGACGCCGAACGCGCGCGCCTCGCCGCCTTGCTCTTCGATTTCAGCGACCAGCGGCGCTAATTTGTCCCGGTGTCGGCGAACGACGCAGGCGATGAATCCCTCGCGCGCAAACCGTCGCGCGATCGCGCCGCCGGTGGCGTCGCCGGCGCCGATAATGAGAGCGGAAGCCTTTTGGGACATGCGGCGTCTCGCGTGACGGAAGCTGAAGCAGACAGGATTTCACGGAAACCATTGCGCGACAAGCTGGCGAACACTGGCCGTCAGGCCCTGCGAAAGGGCACGTGCTCCTCGTAGAGCGCGATCGTCTCTTCAACCGCCACGCGTTCGCGTGCGAGATATTCGGCAACCGCTTCGCCCAGTCCCTTGTCCGCGAAATCGTGAAGCGAGAAAGTCGGGACTGGGCGATAGCCGCGCGCGAGCTTGTGTTCGCCCTGCGCGCCCGCCTCGACGCGTTTGAGCTTGTGCCGGATCGCAAAATCGATCGCCTGATAATAACAGACTTCGAAATGCAGGAATGGATGTTCTTCGATCGCGCCCCAATTGCGTCCGTAAAGGGCGTCGTCGCCGATGAAATTAATCGCTCCGGCGATGTAGCGTCCTTCTCGCCTGGCCATAACCAGCAGGATGCGTTCGGCCATCGAGGCGCCGACCAGGTCGAAGAACTTCCGCGTCAGATAGGGGCTGCCCCATTTGCGCGACCCGGTATCCATGTAAAAGGCGAAAAAAGCGTCCCAATGTTCGCGCTGCAACGCGGCGCCGGTGACCCATTCGATGCTGACGCCGTCGGCCAGCGCATCCTTGCGCTCGCGCTTGATATTCTTGCGTTTGCGCGAGGAAAGTTCAGCGAGGAAGGCTTCGAAATCGAAATAGCCAGGATTGGCGAAATGAAATTGCTCGCCCGTTCGCAGGGAAAAGCCGGCCTCCTCCAAAGGCGTCCGATCATCGGAATTGGCGAAAGTGACATGGATCGACGAGGCGTTGATCGCCTTGCAGAGGCCGCGCAAACCCGCGATCAACGTTGCGCGGGCTTCCGGCGGCGCGTTCGGCGCGACCAGCAGGCGCCGCCCCGTCGCCGGCGTGAAGGGGACCGCGACCTGAAGCTTGGGATAGTAACGTCCGCCAGCTCGCGCATAGGCCTGCGCCCAGCCGTGATCGAAAACATATTCGCCTTGCGAATGGCTCTTGGCGTAAGTCGGCGCTGCTGCGACGAGGCGGCCCGCCTTGTCTTCGATCAGCACATGCATCGGCGCCCAACCGCTGCGCCCGCCAACCGATCTCGACTGCTCCAGAGCCAGCAAAAAGGCGTGGCTGATGAATGGATTGTAGCGCTCGCCGCCCGACGTTTCCTCGACGGCGGGCGCCGGGTTGGCGCAAGCATCCCACTGGACGGCGTCGACCTCCGCGATTTCGCGGGCGATGCGGACCTTAAATGTGGCGGCGGACATGGCGACTCTGAACAATGTTGGCGATGACCATAGAATCATCGACGGAGGCCGCAATGCGGCAATGGGGGATTTGAAGCCGCCAAAAAAAGAGCCTCGCCCTTTCGTCGCTGGAAACGCACAACGCGGCTCCAGTTGTGGTTTTGCAAAAAGCGGACCGATTTTCGTTTGCCGTCAAAAACAAATCAGCGCGGCAAGTCGCCCAATGGCGACAGCGCCGCCGTTCGGCAGGTTTGCTAAGATCGATGCGCCTGATTGCTTCACCAAAAGGTGAACGATTGCTGGCCTCCTCGGAAATGACAGCGGCGCAGCCGACTTCGGGCGAGCGCTCGCCGCTGCGCGCCGACAGGCGTCTCCTGTCTTTTGGCGCGCTCAACTCAAGATTCCAGTTCACCCTCGAAGACGATCTGATCCGCCCATCGCGCCGCGAGCCGCCTTTGCGCCGGCGTGCGCACGGTCCAGACCATGACCGGCGTCGCGCTAAGCGTGCGCAGCAGAAATGGAATCGCATTGGGCAGGTCGTCGACGCAATAGGACAGGAAGTCAGGCCGGGTGTGGGGGTAATGGAGAAAATTAGCGAAGTCGGTTTTCTGCTCCGCCGACAACCCACGCCAATATTCGCTGTCGTAACGGGCTTCGGCGACGATCCCCAGAGGGCAGGGGCTTCCCGAAGGTCCAGGGGGGCGCGCATCCTTGCGAAAGTAGGCGATAATCGCTGGATCGAAGCTTTTCAGCGCCAGCGGACCGCTGTAATCGGCGGCGACCTGCGCGACGCGCCCGGCCAGGCGCATGTCGCCATCGAAGGCGCTTTTGATCTCGCAAATCACCGGCGTCCGGCCGGCGATCCGTTGTAATAGTTCCACCAAGGTCGGGATTCGTCCCGAGCCCTCTTTGAAGCGCACAGTTCGAATCTCGGAAGACGTTTTTTGGAAGAACGGGCCGTTGGCCAGGGTTAGCCGATCGAGAGCGTCGTCGTGAAAGACGAAAGCTTCGCCATCGGCGCTGGCCTGCACATCGCACTCGATCGCACTTCCGCTCGCCGCCGCTTCCTCCGCGGCGCCGAGCGTATTCTCGATGACGCCCCGCCGCGCGTCGTGGAGCCCGCGATGGGCGACCGGATTGGCCATCAGCCAGGACGGCGCGTTGAGACCCATTTCAGGCGACTTCGAACAGGGCTTCGACTTCGGCCATGGCGTTGAGGGGCAGATCGGCGACGCCGACGGTTGTGCGCGCATGACGCCCCCGCTCCCCGAACAGGGTCGCCATCAGATCGGACGCGCCATTCATCGCCTGGGGCAGCGAAGGAAATTCCGAGGCGACGTTGAAGAATCCGCCCAACCGCACAACTTGCCTTATGGACTCGAGATCGCCGAGGGCCGCTTTGGCCTGGGCGAGGAGGTTGATCGCGCAAAGCCGCGCCGCATCGCGCGGCGCTTCAATCGGCGAATGGGGACCAAGCTTGCCGACATAAGCGGGGGCGATCTTGCCGTCTGAACCTAGCGGCAATTGGCCGGATATGATCAGCATGTTCCCCAGGCGCACGGTGGGGACATAATTGGCGATCGGGGCGACCGGGGTCGGAAGCGCAATTCCCAGCTCCGCGAGACGTGCAACAATTGGGCTCATGGAATATCCTTTTTTTGGCCATAGCGCGCCGCTAGGCGCATATCCGGCCTTTGAACCGGATCAGTTTATGCCGACGGCGCGCCGTTGCAATGACCGCGACGCCGCCTTATTTTTTGCGCCGCGCGTTCGCGCGGCATGCCGAGGGAGCCGAATATATGAAGCTGAAATTGGCGCTGGCCGCATTCATTTGCGCGGTCCCTCTCGGCGCGGCGCACGCGGACGCGGTCATGCCGCTGGCCGCCCATCGCGCGGCCTATCAGATCAGCCTGGGCAAGGGGACGGGGTCGCAGTCGCCGGTCTCGGCGAGCGGCCTCATCGCCTACGAATTTCGCGGATCGTCCTGTGAAGGTTATGCCGCCAATTTCCGACAAGTGACCGAACTGCAGCGCGGTGAAGGCGCGCCGATTTCGTCCGACACCAAGGCGGTCACCTTTGAGGACGGGCAAGCCAAGACGCTGCGGTTCCGGATCGATACCACGCTTTCCGACAGTCCTCAGACGCCGATCGACGGAAGCGCAACGCGTTCGGACGCCGGCGATATCTCGGTGAACCTCTCTCAGCCGAAAGAGGAGACCCTTGAGCTTGGGAAGAACATTTTGTTTCCCACCCAGCACATCGCCCACATCATCGACACAGCGAAATCGGGAGGCAGCGTGCTTGAGGCGCGCGTTTTCGACGGCTCCGACACGGGCGAGAAAATCTTCGACACGCTGACCGTCGTCGGCAAGGAGGCGACCGCGCCAAGCGAAGATGCCGCCAAGGCGGAGCCGCTGAAGGGATTGCGGCGCTGGCCGGTGGCGATCTCCTATTTCGACGCGGCCAAGATGGATGCGGCGCCCGAATATATCTTGTCTTTCGACCTCTATGAAAACGGCGTTTCGGGCAGTCTGAAACTCGACTACGGCACGTTTTCGCTGGCCGCTCAATTGACGCAGCTTGAATTGCTGCCTTCAGCTCCATGCGCAAAATAGGTCATGTGCGCTTCGGCGCTGTCGGCCTGAAGGCCAGCCCGCGAACGACCGCGCCAGCGCCGAATTTCTCGCGCAGAGAATCGATGGCGTGGGCGCGCGCCTTTTCGCGGCCAACGTCCTTATCGACAAGATCGCCATGATCGGCGGCTTCCGCGGCGACGAAATCGGCCGTCGAAACGCCGAGCAGACGAAAATGGTCGCCGTTCAACTCCTTGTCCAGCAAACCGCGCGCCACGATGAACAATCGGGTTGCCAGCAGGGTCGGCTCGAAGCCCGAGCGGGCGCGCGTGCGAAGCTTGAAATCGGAAGTCCGCAGCTTGAGCGTAACGGTTTTGCACGCGAGCTGTTGCTTTTTCAGCCGGTCTGCGACGCGTTCGCACAGAATCAGCAATGTGCGGGTGAGTTGCTCCTTCTCGGCGGTGTCGACATCGAAGGTCGTCTCGCTGGATATGCTTTTGGTCTCGCGCTCGGGCGTCACGCGCCGCTCGTCGATGCCGCGCGCAAGGCGCCACAATCGGCGCCCTTCCGCGCCGTGGCGCGCTGATATCGTTGCTTCGTCCAGCGCCTGGATGTCGCCGATGAGACGTAAGCCCGCATTGTTCAGACGGACTTGCGCGACCTTGCCGACCCCCCAGATGCGCCCGACGGGCAGGGGGGCGAGCAGCGCCATCGCCTGGGATCGCTCAACAATGGAATAGCCGCGCGGCTTATCGAGGTCCGACGCGAGTTTTGCCAGGAACTTGCAGTCACTGAGACCGATGGAGACGCTCACGCCGATCTCGTTTTGTATTCTGCCGGCCAGCCGGGCGAGCGTCAGTGGGGCGCTGGCGCCATGCACGCCTTCACAGCCGGTCAGATCGACAAAAGCCTCGTCGATGGAGATGGGCTCGACCAGCGGCGTCAGATCCTGCATCAGGGCTTTGATCTGACGGCCGACCCGCGCATATCTGGCCATGTCTGGCGCAATGACCACCGCTTGCGGGCAGAGCTTCGAGGCCTGGAACATCGGTATCGCGGAGCGCACGCCGAAGGTGCGCGCGATGTAACAGCAGGTTGACACGACGCCGCGCCGGCCGCCACCGACAATGACGGGCTGATCCAGGAGCGCGGGATTGTCGCGCTTTTCAATCGACGCGTAAAACGCGTCGCAGTCGATATGGGCGATGGTGAGAATGTTGCCGTCGGGATAGTCGATGAGCCGCGGGGAGCCGCACAGGGCGCATCGGCGGGGTTTTGCGCCCGGCGACTCGGCCAGGCAATCTCTGCACAAAAAGGCGCGGGCGCCTTCCGTGCTTGGCTGGGTCACGAAAACGCCTCGGTCTCGGGCCCCTGTAGGACGGCATGGGCTCTCGCCACCTCTTCGGGGCGGCGGGCGCAATCCCTGGCAAAATCGACCAGAAGAGCCTCATTCGATGCGAGATAATCGAGTACCGCGGCGAGGAAGCCAGGTTCGGCCGCCGCCTGTCGCAAGTTTTGCGGGCCAAGGCCCGAGACGGCAAGGAAGCGTTCCAGCCGATCGTCGTCGGCCGCGAGCCAGCCGAGCGCCTCGATGGCGGTCTGCGCCGCGGCCTCTGCGCCCGCGGCTGGCGAGGCTTTTTGAATGGGCGCCATCGGTGAGATTTTCCTTTCGTCAACGTCTCTAAGGTAGGCTGGCGCTGAAATATGCTGATCTGGGCTTAGCCAGGCGCCGCCGGCTGATTTGGAAGCTGATATGGCCAAGACCGTGCTGATCGTAGAAGACAACGAATTGAATATGAAGCTCTTCAATGATCTTCTGGAATCGCGGGGCTGCCGCATTATACAGACGCGCAATGGAGTCGAGGCTGTCGAGCTGGCGCGCAAGCACCGCCCCGATCTCATTCTGATGGATATCCAATTGCCGGAAGTTTCGGGGCTGCAGGTCACGCAATGGCTGAAGGATGACGAAGAGCTGCGCGCCATTCCGGTCGTCGCCGTGACCGCCTTCGCGATGAAGGGCGATGAAGAGAAGATCAGGCAGGGCGGATGCGAAGCCTATCTTTCAAAGCCCATCTCCGTGGTCAAATTTTTCGAGACGGTTGACATTTTTCTGAGAGATAAGTGATCCCATGACCGCCCGCATTCTCGTCGTCGACGACATTCCGGCCAACGTCAAATTGCTGGAGGCGTGGCTCAGTGCGGAATATTTTGACGTGCTGACGGCGTCGAGCGGCCCAGAAGCGCTGGCGGTCTGCCAGGAAGGCTCGTGCGACATCGTTTTGCTCGACGTGATGATGCCCGGCATGGACGGCTTCGAGGCCTGCCGCCGCATCAAGAACAATCCGGCGACGGCGCATCTGCCCGTGGTCATGGTGACGGCCTTGGACCAGCCCGCCGATCGGGTTCGCGGCCTTGAAGCCGGCGCCGATGATTTTCTGACCAAACCCATCGACGAGGTCGCCCTGATCGCGCGGGTGCGTTCTCTCGCCCGCCTCAAGGTGGTGATCGACGAGTTGCGCAGCGGGGCCAGCAAGGCGCTTTCGCCCGGCGCCCGAGAGGGTTCTTTCGCCATGACGGCGGATGACGGACAAAAGGGGCGAATCCTGCTGGTCGACGACCGCCCGAGTTCGTCGGAGCGGATTGTCCAGGCGCTGTGCCCTCACCACGAAGTGACCGTGGAGACCAATGCGCATCAGGCGCTCTTCAAGGCGGCGGAGGACGATTGCGATCTGTTCATCGTCAGCCTCGGGCTGCAGAACTACGACGGGCTGCGGTTGTGCAGCCAGATACGATCCCTCGAGCGCACGCGAAATCTCCCAATTCTGGCGATCGCCGAGGCCGACGACCGCGCTCGCGTGCTCCGCGCGCTCGATCTTGGCGTCAACGACTATCTCGCGCGGCCGATCGATCGCAATGAATTGCTGGCGCGCGCGCGGACGCAATTGCGTCACAAGCGCTATGCCGACAGCCTGCGCAACAAGGTCCAGGCGTCAATCGAACTGGCGTTGGTCGATCCCCTGACCGGGCTCAACAATCGCCGCTTCCTCGAGACTCATCTCGCCACCATGCTCGATCAGGCCCAGCGCCGACGCGCGCCATTGGCCTTGCTGATATTCGACATCGATCATTTCAAGAGCGTCAACGACACCTATGGCCATGACTGCGGCGACGAAGTGCTGAAGGGCTTCGCCGATCGTCTGCGAGGGGTGATACGCGGCGGCGATCTGCTTTGCCGTCTCGGCGGCGAGGAATTCGTGATCGTCATGCCGAATTCATCGCTCGAAGTCGCCACGAAAGTCGCCGAGCGCACCCGTTCGGCGATACAGGAGGAACCTTTCGTCATCGACAATGCGGGACGAACGATACCGATAACCGTGTCGATCGGCGTGGCGGGCCGGGGGGCCGACAACGATGCTGATTCGCTGTACCGGCGCGCCGATCGTGCGCTTTACCGGTCGAAATCGGAGGGACGCAACCGGGTGACCGCCGACGCAGCCTGATCGCCTAATGATTTGCGTCCGCGCAATAATCCGCCGAATGGCCGGGCGCGGGCGAAGGAGCTGATCTGAAGGGTAGTCTGTCCGGCGATTTTACGCCGCAGCGCGCGTCGGATACATTGGCCCTCGATTCGCGGTCCGCACGGCCGCCAACGGCGGGCCTTAACTCCGTTTGTTTAGGTAAACAAAAGGTTTCCGAAGCCGGTCGCGGTCTAACGATTGCTTTCCGCCCCTATCGTTGTAACGTTATTTGTGCGGCGCCGTTGAGGGCGCCCGAGAGATACCCTACGGAGTGCTCAGGTCCGCCGCATCTCCTGGGTCCGTGGGGTCGGCCGGCTTGGAAGCAGCAAGGAGTGGCCTCCTCACAGCTGCTTCCGGCCGGCCACCATTTCCCGACCGAACGCCGCAAAGGCGCCACGCCTGGCGAGAGTCTGCGCCTAATATTTGCGGATCAGGCTCACGAGCTTGCCCTGTATGGTCACGCGGTCAGGGCCGAAAATCCGCGTCTCGTAAGCCGGATTGGCCGCCTCAAGGGCGATCGAGGCTCCGCGACGGCGCAAGCGTTTCAAAGTTGCCTCTTCGTCGTCGATCAGCGCAACGACGATATCGCCCGTTTCGGCGTCGTCCTGCCGCCGGATGATCACGGTGTCATCCTCGAATATGCCGGCCTCGATCATCGAATCGCCACGCACTTCGAGCGCGAAATGCTCGCCGCTGGCGAGAAATTCCGGCGGCATGCTGATCGTATGTGTGCGCGTCTGAATCGCCGCGATCGGCGTTCCCGCGGCGATCCGTCCCATCATCGGCACGGCGACCGAGCGTTCCTCTTCCGATCGCGAGGGCGCGCCAGCCGGGCGAACGCGTCCCAGGTTGCCCTCGATCACGCTGGGGGAGAATTTCTGGGCGCGCGGCGAGGCTACCGTCGCCGATTCTGGTAGGCGCAGCACTTCGATCGCACGCGCGCGATTGGGCAGCCGGCGGATGAAATTGCGCTCTTCCAGCGCCAGAATCAGCCGATGGATGCCGGATTTGGAACGCAGGTCGAGCGCTTCCTTCATTTCGTCGAAAGAGGGGGGAACACCCGCCTCTTGCAGGCGTTCGTGGATGAAACGCAACAACTCGCTCTGTTTCTTCGTCAGCATTTCACGCCTCTTGCCGAATCCCGCAGGCGAATCATTGCCCCGGCAGCCCTTGATTTGCGGCCACTTTCGCGGCGGCCGATAAACAAATCATGAACGGACCTTAGCCGTTCACTCTGTGTTCTGCAAGTGGAGTGGGCATGTTGGACTTCACGGACCCAAGGGTGCTACCAATGAATAGCGCCGGGATACTCAAACTCAATCGATCCCCAGAAGAAGCCGCCGCGAGGATTACCTCGCTTGTGAGCGGATTCCCCGGCGCGCGGGGGGCTGAGCGAGTTATCGTAATGCTGCAGGCTTACGTGGATGGGAGCGGAAACGGCGACCCTAAGCACTTAGTCTTGGCCGGACACATCGCCACAGACGCGGTTTGGGCTGAGTTCTCAAGAGCGTGGCATTCCCGCTTAGCTGAAGCTGGCATTCCGTATTTTAAAATGTTCGAAATGCAGAATAAGCCAGAGGTGGCTGGTTGGTTTTATCGTCTCATCGAAGAGCATGATATTAAGGCTTCTATAGCTGTAGTTATATATACCGACCAACTGGTCGACGTGGAAAAAAGTATAAAGTGGCCGCCGTATATCGACAGGGTTGAACTTGGACTCAACCCTTACTACTGGGCCTTAAAATACATCGTTGTTACTATTGCTCAAAAACAAAAAGAATTTGGCTTTGATGAGCCAATCGACTTCGTTTTCGATGAAGAAGGCGAAAAAGTGAACATCCCTGCTGCGTGGGCGGCGCTCAAGCGCAACTCCCATCCAGAAATTTTGGCTATGCTCGGTGATATGCCAATTTATCGCGACGACAAGACCACAATGCCGCTCCAAGCCGCCGATCTGTACGCGTGGTGGGCTCTAAAATGGGAGCGCGAGGGGATAAGGGATTGGGCAAATAGGATGCCTTTCCCATGGACGCCAAAGAGAAATATACCACGATTGGCCACAGGATTCGGGAAGAACAGCTTCCTAATAGAAACGTCGCTATCATTGCAGGCGCTGGCGAGGACCGATGAGGAACTCGCCTATGCTAAGTCGCTTTACCCGACGATTTTGGCGCCACCTGCTTAGCTGGCTCAATCTTCCCGAACGCTCGGTCCAGCGCTCCGGGGGTCTCGTCGCATCCAAGCTCCCGCGCAGTTTTCTTGAACTGCGCGGCTTGCTCTTGCTGCGTCAGCTTCTTTGGGTTGGTGGAGCGCTTCTCGTCCTTTGATCCGGCCGTCATTGGATTTTCAATCCTTGGAGCACTCGGCGCATTCATCACTGAGGCTTACAAGCTCATCTTTTATGGCGCTCATGACATCTTCGCGCATGAACATTTCGTCTCTCTGTCTCAAAATATTGGTCGCAATCGCATAAGCGAGGCGTTCCGCGTCGTCATCAAACCGTCTAATCACAACGTCTCTATGGATAGGACAACACTCAGTCGCCTTGGCGGTCCCAAGAGCCTCGCGCGCTATGGATTCAATGCTATCTACATAGTCGTTGATGGACATACGCAACCCCATCTTCTAGCAAGCACAAAACTGATCTCGCAATTCAGCGCCAGCTAACGCCAGGCTTTCCTGGGGGGCTCTGGTTTTCGCTGCTCCGACCATTTATCATCAAATGCTGATGGGCGCGGTTGCCGCCGCGCACCATCCTCGTCGTGATGCCTCTCCATCAGGTAGTGCAACCTACTTGATGGAGAGGCATGCGTCCATGAAATCCAATCCCCTTACCGCCAGCGAGTGCTCTGGGCGTAAGTCAGCCACAATGACCACCAGCGAGTGCGGCGGCCATCCATCCGCAAAAATGACTGCTACGTCTTGTCTTCCACCGCTCTCACCAAGCGTACGAGTATTTCGGTTTGCGCTTTCGATTGCGCAGCCATTATTTCAATATTGTGGTCGATTGCCGAAAGCGCTCTGGCGATATGGTCCAGCGCCTCGACCGCCTGAAATTCGGTTTGGATCACGCCGATACCGGGAGTGAATGGTCTTACAGTGCCTTCCGGGCCGCCTTGTCTGTACGTCACGATCCCCTCCCTAAATTTGGATGGGATCAAAACACTTTGGGCGTTTGTGGTCGAATCAATCTTCAAACGGCAGCTTCAATTGGCGCGGATCGTCATATTGGCGCTTGCGCCGCTTGCCCTGCCTGAAACGCCGCCAGCGCTCAGCTTTGGAGCCCTTCGCCTGCTTCTCCCCGACCAGTCGTTCGATAGGTCAAACGCTTGCCTTTGATGCCCTTGACCGCAAGCTCGGTGCGCTGGACATCGTCAATTCCAAGCTTCATCCGGTTCGAATAGCGGAAGTCAAATTCGGCGAGATAACGGTGAAGGTGCTTTTCTTTGCAGTGCTGATAAACGCCTTTCATTCCACGCTTGAAGACGCTGTAATAACCCTCGACGGAATTGGTCGAAACGAGCTTAGTTCCCTCCCAGCGGGCGTATTCATCCTTGGCGTGGTTGACGGTGTCGTGGCTAGCGAACTCAGCGCCGATCTCTGGATACCAAGCGGCCTGATCGGTCATGATTTGGGCACCGGGCGCCACGTTGGCGCGGATGATGGGCTTCAATTCAGCAATGGTGGTTCCGCTGACGTGAAAGCTGCGAGCGGACCCGCCACGTTCGACTAAGGTCATGGCGACGTTGCGGAAGCCGCTGCGACCACCCATGCTCTTGCTGGACGCTGGCGCACCTTCGATACGTCCGAATACAGTTTCATCAATTTCGATAATTCCGCCATCCCCACCCATTGGGGCAACCCCAGTCACACGCATCGCCTCCCGCAGCCGATGGGTCATAAACCAAGCGGTTTTGATGGTGACGCCAAGAGTCCGGTGGATTTGCTGGGAACTGACTCCCTTCTTGGATGAACACATCAGATAGACGGCTTGGAGCCAGTGATGCATCAGGACGTGGCTGTCCTCGAAAACAGTCCCGACCTTAACGGTGAACTGCTTCCTGCACTGATAGCACTTATAGACACCGATCCGAGTGGACTTGCCGCCCATCTTGGAAATCCGCTCGACACCGCCACAATGAGGGCAAGTTGGGCCATTCGGCCAAACGCGCGCTTCAACCCAAGCATAGGCTGCGGCTTCGTCGTGAAGAGCCTTGGCGTCGAGGACTGACTTAGACATAACGAATGATCCTGAATATCGATTGTGGATCAACGTTATATCAGAAATCTGGGTCCGTCAAGTCCAATATGCCCAGTGGAGTGCCAGTTCTGCTACACTTTGGCGGGTCGTACGCGGCCGAATGGTAGAGAGGAGGCGATGTAATGAGCCGGAAAACCAAAGGTCAGGCGACAAAAGACAAGGTCGATGCCGCTCTCGACCAGGCGCTCGAACAGACTTTCCCCGCCAGCGACCCGCTCGCCATCACCGAACCTTCCGCCGCGAATTACGCGCCGGGCAAACGTGCAAAGCGCCGCCCGGCGGGAAAACCAGCTGAAGCGGCGTCCGGCGCAAAATAGCCCGCCGTTTCAAAGTCCATCAACCCTCAGCCTTCATGCGACTTGCAGTTCGACCCATGCCGGGGTGTGATCGGACGCTTTTTCGAGCGCGCGCATATGTTTGTCGACGCCGGCGTCGCGCAAAAGATCGGCCGCTTGCGGCGACAGCAGGAGATGATCGATTCGGATGCCGTTGTTGCGCTGCCAGGCGCCAGCCTGATAATCCCAGAATGTGTAGAGGTCGCCGGCGTCCGTGGCGGCGCGCAGAGCGTCGGTGAAACCCAATGCAAGTTGTTCGCGGAACTTTGCGCGAGTCTGCGGCAAATACAGAGCGTCGGACGTCCATTGAGCCGGGTTGGCGGCGTCGCGCGGCTCGGGGATGACGTTGAAATCGCCCGCCAGGACCAGTGGCTCCTCGAGCGCGAGCAATTGCCGGGAATGGGCGATGAGCCTGTTCATGAAGGCGAGCTTGTAGGAATATTTGTCGCCGGGCGCCGGATTGCCGTTTGGCAAATAGATGCAGGCGAGCCGGACCACGCCTTTGTCGGTCGGCAGGACCGCCTCGATATAGCGCGATTGCTCGTCCGAGGAATCGCCGGGCAGGCCGCGCGTGACCTCGAACGGTCGTTTGGCCAGAATGGCGACGCCGTTGAAGCCCTTTTGCCCGTGCGTGGCGACATTGTAGCCGAGTTCCTCCACCTCGGTGCGCGGGAACGCCTCGTCCTGGCATTTCAATTCCTGTAGACACAGAGCATCCGGGCTCGTCTCCTTCAAATAGCTGAGGAGATGGCCAAGCCTTTGGCGGACGGAATTGACGTTCCAGGTTGCGATGCGCAGGGCGCGCTCCTATTCCGGCTCAGGACGCAATAAGTGGTGAGGCCACCTTAAAACATTTCCTTGCCAATCGAATCGCAGTTTTTCAATCCCACCGGCGATGCGCCCACATCCATTGGTCCGGAGCGTCCCTTATCATGGCCTCGAAAGACGCCTGGATGGCGCCCGTCGCCGTGGCGACGTCGGCGTCGCGGTTGGCCGTCCGCGGCATCGCCAGTTGCTCGACGCGAAGCGAGAATCGCACGCCGCTCAAACGTTTCGCCCGGCAGACGAACAGCGGCGTCTCGAGAGAGCGGGCGATCAACGCCGGAAAGGAAGTCGACCGCGCTAGCCTGCCAAAGAAGGGAGCGGCGATGCCGCGCCACTCGCGCTGATCGGCGAGGAAGGCGACGCAGCCGCCTTCGCGTGCGTAACGAAGGAGAACTCGGGCGGCGCCAGACGATTTTTCCGTCAGGCCGCCCGGATAGAGCGGCGCCCGTATGGCGCTGACATAACGGTCGACAAACGGATTGGTGATTTTCTGATAGACACCGGCTGGCGGCCGGCCCAGGCGCAGGGCGGCTTGCGATACGATTTCCCAATTGCCCAGATGCAGGCTGCAAGCGACAAATCCGCCGCGTTGGGCGCGCAGCGCGTCGAAAAGTTCCGACGGCTCAATCTGAATGCGGTCGCTGTTGATGATTTCATCGATGTGGAAAAACTCGGCGAAAGTGCGTCCGAGATTGTCCCACATGCCCAGAGCGATCGCCTGAATCTCGGCGGCGCTCTTTTCCGGAAACGCCGAGCTGAGATGATCCAACGCGCGCCGATGCCGGCGCATATGGGGCGCGACGAAGCGCCAACAGGCGCCAGACCATCGCGAAGCAAGTTCCAGCGGCAGCGCGCGGATAGCGGCGACAACAGTCAAAAAGACAATATATTCAAATCGATGTCGTAAGCGCCTGAGGCGGGGCATCAATGCGGCGTTCCGGCCAGCAAAGCGCCGACACCATCTGACTGCCGGTTGGCGCGCGCGCCGTCAAGTCTGGGCCGACCTGAGCCAAGGGTTGCGCCGCAGCGCCCTCATGCTATCAAGCGGCCCCACGCAAACCCTTCGACGCCGCCCAGCGAGGTTTCCCCTATGCAGTTCAGTCGCCGCGATGCTCTGGCTCTTTCTGTCGCCGCTCTCGCCGCCTCCAACGCAATGGCCGATGACGCCGCTGCGCAAAATACGCTGATCCTCGAGACCAAGCATGGCAAGGTCGTCATCAAGCTGCGCCCGGATCTGGCGCCCAAACATGTCGCCCAGATCAAGGCGCTCGTGGCGCGCAAATTCTATGACGGCCTGGTCTTTCATCGGGTGATCTCCGGCTTCATGGCGCAGACCGGCGATCCCAAGGGCACCGGCGAGGGCGGCTCCGATCTGCCCGATATCCCGGCCGAGTTCACCCCGACCCCGTTCAAGCGCGGCACGCTTGGCATGGCGCGCGCCAGCGACCCCAATTCCGCCAATTCGCAATTCTTTATCTGTCTGGCCGATTCGTCCTTCCTCGACGGCAAATATACAGTGTTCGGCGAAGTGACCTCCGGCATGGATGTCGTCGACAAGATCAAGAAGGGCGACGAAGCCAACAATGGCGCCGTGACCAATCCCGACAAGATGTTGACGCTACGTCTGGCGAGCCCCAAGTGAACGAGACCATCGCTCTCAATCAACAGGACAGCATGATCCATGACTGAACAAGACAACACCCTCACGCTGGAGACGACCAAAGGCCCGGTCGTTATCGAGATGCGGCCCGACCTCGCGCCCGGCCACGTCAAACATATCAAGCGCCTCGTCTCCGAGGGCTTCTACGACGGGATCGTATTTCACCGTGTCATCGAAGGCTTCATGGCGCAGACCGGCTGCCCTAACGGCACCGGCACAGGCGGCTCGCAATATCCCAATATCAAGGCCGAGTTCAACGCCGAGCCGCATGTGCGCGGCACCGTCTCGATGGCCCGCGCGCAGAGTCCGGATTCGGCCAATTCCCAGTTCTTCATCTGCTTTGACGACGCGAAATTCCTCGACAGGCAATATACCGCCTGGGGCAAGGTGGTCTCCGGCATGGAGAACGTTGACAAGATCAAGCGCGGCGAACCCGTGCGCGATCCCGACAAGATCGTGAAGGCGACCCTGAGCTGAGGGCGGGGAAATCGGGCCTTTGAGGGCCCCCGATCATGCGCGTCGATCTCTTTGATTTCGATCTGCCGCCCGAGCGCATCGCTCTGGCGCCGGCATCCCCCCGTGATGCGGCGCGGATGCTTGTGGTCGAGGCGGATGGCGCGCTCACCGATCGTCATGTCGGCGACCTACCAGAGTTTATTCGTCCCGGCGACGCGCTCGTCGTCAACGATACGCGCGTGATCGCCGGGCGACTTAGCGGAATCAGGGTGAGGGGCGACAGCGTCGCGCAGATCGAGGCGACGCTGATCAAGCGTGTCGACGACAGCCGGTGGCGGGCCTTCGTGCGTCCCGCCAAGAAGCTCAATGTGGGCGAACGCATTCGCTTTGGCGAGACCAGCGAAAGCATGGCTTGCCTGCTGGGCGCCCTCGACGGCGAAGTCGAGGAAAAAGGCGAGGGCGGCGAAGTGCAACTCGCCTTCGCATTCCACGGGGCCGCGCTGGACGAGGCGATCGAGCGGCTCGGCGAAATGCCTCTACCGCCCTATATCGCGGCGCGACGGGCGCCTCACGCCGGCGACAGGGCCGACTATCAAACCTTGTTCGCAAACGAGGCCGGCGCGGTCGCGGCGCCGACGGCGGGCCTGCACTTCACCCCCGAACTCGTGTCGCGCGTCGAGGCGCGGGGCGCGAGCCTCTACAAGGTCACGCTGCATGTCGGCGCGGGCACGTTTTTGCCCGTCAAAGTCGATGAAACGCAGGACCATTCGATGCATGCCGAATGGGGCCGGATCGACGCCGCCACCGCCGCGGCGCTGAACGAGACGCGCGCGCGAGGCGGGCGTATCGTCGCCATCGGCACCACCAGCTTGCGGCTGCTTGAAAGCGCAGCGGACGAAGCGGGCGAGATCAGAGCCTTCGCGGACGAGACTTCGATTTTCATTACGCCCGGCTATCGCTTTCGCGCCGTCGACGTGTTGCTCACTAATTTTCACCTGCCGCGCTCGACTTTGTTCATGCTCGCCAGCGCCTTCGTCGGGCTGCAACCCTTGAAGCGCGCCTACGCGCATGCGATCGAGATCGGCTATCGTTTCTATAGCTATGGCGACGCCTGCCTGCTGACGCGCGCCGACGATCGGGCGGCCTGATGCGGGCGAGCTTTTCCCAGGGTTATTCGTGACCGACACCTTCGCATTCGCCATCCACGGTCGCGACGGGGCGGCGCGCGTCGGCGAGATAACGATGCCGCGCGGGACCATCCGCACGCCGGCCTTCATGCCGGTGGGAACGGCGGCGACGGTCAAGGCGATGTATCCGCAGGAGGTGCGCGCGCTCGGCGCTGATATCGCGCTGTGCAACACCTATCACCTGATGCTGCGGCCCGGCGCGGAGCGCATCGCGGCGCTTGGCGGCCTGCACAAATTCATGAACTGGCCGCATCCGATCCTCACCGATTCCGGCGGCTTCCAGGTGATGTCGCTCGCCAAACTGCGCAAGATCAGCGAGCGCGGCGTGGTGTTCAAGTCCCATATCGATGGCGCCCGCTACGAGCTGACGCCTGAGCGCTCGTTGGAGATCCAGCGCCTGCTTGGCTCGGATATCCAGATGCAATTGGACGAATGCGTCCGTCTGCCATGTTCGGATGAAGAGGCCGAGCGCGCGATGCGGCTTTCCTTGCGCTGGGCCGAACGCTCGAGGCTGGCGTTCGGCGATCAGCCGGGCAGGGCGGTTTTCGGCATCGTTCAGGGCGGCGCGGTCAGCGCCTTGCGCGTCACCAGCGCACGGGAACTGGCGGCAATGGATTTTCCCGGCTATGCGATCGGCGGCCTGGCGGTCGGCGAGCCGCAGGCGATGATGCTCGAGATGATCGAGATCGTCGAGCCCCATTTGCCAGCCGCCAAGCCGCGCTACCTGATGGGTGTGGGAACGCCCGACGATCTCCTCCAAAGCGTCGCGCGCGGCGTCGACATGTTCGATTGCGTGATGCCAACGCGCGCGGGGCGCCATGGCATGGTCTTTTCGCGCTACGGGCGGATCAACCTGCGCAATGCGCGCCACGCCGACGATTCCCACCCGATCGATCCGCAATCGACCTGTCCGGCGGCGCGCGATTATTCGCGCGCCTATTGGCATCATCTCGTCAAGTCAGGCGAAATTCTCGCAATGATGGCGCTGACCGCGGTCAATATCGCCTATTATCAGGAATTGATGGCCGGCATGCGCAAGGCGATCGGCGAGGGCCGTCTCGTCGATTTCATCGCGGAGGCGAGGGAGGGTTGGGCGCGCGGCGAGGCGGCGCCAAACTAAGATATCGGCCTGCCGCTCGCCGGCCTCTGCAAGCAAAAAGGCAAAGCTGCGGCGCTGGCCGAGCTTTGCCCCTTTGCACCTGTCCTTGAATTGCGAAGCCGGTTTCCGTCGCATCATCGTGCGCGCAGGAATTATACCCTGCTCGTAAAACCGGTGAGACGCCCCGTCCTCCCACAGACTCGGCAGCTACGCGACGCCAAGAATGGCGCCGACCTCCTTTTCCTAACGGCACGGACGCTAGTCGAAAAATTGTGCACTGTCACCACTATATGAGGCGCCGTGATGCAATTATTTATCGACAGCCCAGGGGCTAGGCAATTGCCCCGCGCCTAGACGTGAAAAACACCTATCTGCAGATTCTAGTCTGAGGCGCAAGTCCAATGTTTGGGCGCCATGCTTTTTGAATTCTCGAGGCCATGCGGCCTTCCGCGGGCGACGTCATTCGCGTAAAAGCCTCCCGCAAGAGAACAGGCATCGAGGAGCACGCATGACCGCCATCGTCGACATTATCGCGAGAGAAATTCTCGACAGCCGCGGCAATCCTACCGTCGAGGTGGAGGTCGTTCTCGAAGACGGATCGATGGGTCGCGCCGCTGTTCCCTCCGGCGCCTCCACCGGCGCGCATGAGGCGGTCGAGCTGCGCGACGGCGACAAGACGCGCTACGGCGGCAAGGGCGTCCTCAAAGCGGTCGAGGCGGTCAATCGCGATATTTTCGAGGCGCTGTCCGGCCTTGAAGCGGAAGATCAGATCCTGATCGATGAGGCGATGATCGCGCTCGACGGCACGCCGAACAAGGCGAAACTCGGCGCCAATGCAATCCTCGGCGCCTCCCTGGCGGTCGCCAAAGCAGCCGCGGAGGCGTCCAGCCTGCCGCTCTATCGCTATGTCGGCGGGACGACTGCGCGCGTTTTGCCGCTGCCGATGATGAATATCGTCAACGGCGGCGTTCATGCCGACAATCCGATCGATTTTCAGGAATTCATGATCCTGCCCGTCGGCGCGCCTTCGCTGCGCGAGGCGGTGCGCTGGGGCGCGGAAGTCTTCCATACTCTGAAGAGCGCGTTGAAGAAGGCCGGCCACAACACCAATGTCGGCGACGAAGGCGGCTTTGCGCCCAATCTTCCCTCCGCCGAGGCCGCACTCGATTTTTGCCTCAAGGCGATCGAGAACGCCGGCTTCAAGCCGGGCGCGGATATGATGCTGGGCCTGGATTGCGCGGCGACGGAATTCTTCAAGAACGGCGCTTATGTTTATGAAGGGGAAGGCAAAACGCGATCCATCGAAGAGCAGGCGCAATATCTCGCCAAGCTTGCCGGCGCGTATCCCATCGCGTCGATCGAGGATGGCATGTCGGAGGACGACTGGGAGGGTTGGAAGATCGTGACCGATCTGATCGGGTCGAAGTGCCAGCTTGTCGGCGACGATTTGTTCGTGACCAACGTGAAGCGCCTTGGCGACGGCATCAAGAAAGGCGTCGCCAATTCGATCCTCGTCAAGGTCAATCAGATCGGTTCGCTGACCGAAACGCTTGCAGCCGTCGATATGGCCCATCGGGCGGGCTACACCGCGGTCATGTCGCACCGCTCGGGCGAGACCGAAGATTCGACCATCGCCGATCTAGCGGTCGCCACCAATTGCGGTCAGATCAAAACCGGCTCACTCGCCAGGTCCGACCGGCTCGCCAAATATAACCAGCTCATCCGCATTGAGGAGGAACTCGGCGCGCAGGCCCAATACGCGGGGCGCTCGGCGATCAAGTCGCTCTGAAAGCGACGCCGGGAGCAGCAACGCTCTCAGCGCCGGCGGCGCGATTCTGGCCGGATCGGCAACCAAATCTTAACGATGAGAACGCCAAGGTCCTGGGATGGTGGTCCGGACCCGCGCGCGCGCTATTCTCTATCCCCTCGCATTCTACGTCGTACTCGGCGTGGCGAGCGGTTATCTCGTCTGGGGCGCCTGGAACGGCGAGCGCGGCCTGAAAACCAAAGCCGAATATGCCAGCCAGATGCAGGCTCTGGACGCGGAATTGCAGGCGCTTCACGCCGAACGCCAGACCTGGCAGCGCCGCGTCGCCTTGATGCGCTCGGACGCCGTCGACCGCGATCTTCTCGATGAAGAGGCGCGCGCCGTTCTGGACCGTGTCGGCAAGAGCGATCTGGTAGTGTTCACCGGCGAATCCGCCGCGCGATAATGGCGACCCGCGGCGGCCGCCAAGCTCATTGCTTCGGCGTTGCAGCGCCTTCCACGTTTCGTCGGGTCCATTCCTCGCGCTCGTAATCCTCAAAGGCGGCGATCATGGCGCGGTAGCTGCGCTCGGCGACGCTCTCCGCCAGCCCATCCTCTCGTGCGATCGTCCTGACCTTGGCGATGATTCCCTCGACCCGCGCCGGGGCGCTGACGGCGGCCGGATTGGCTTTGAAACGGCCGGCCTCGGCGACATAGCGCCCGCGTTCCGCCATGAGGCGGATGATCTCATGATCGAGCCGGTCGATATTGGCGCGGACCTCGGTGAGGCTCGCGCAGCATTTGCCGCCATCGACGGAAGGCGCGCCCCAATAGGCGGGATGGGTAGCGGAATTGTCTGCGCTCTGAGCAAGAGCGCCACCGCTGCCTGAAACAAACAGGACGGCGAGAACGAAAAGCGGATGGTTCATCGAGAGGCCTCGCTGAGGTGGTCGTGACGTGAGCTGCCGGTCACGCCTTCTGGGCGACGGCTGGCGACGGGGTCAAGCCGGCAAGGTTCGAGGCGCATCATGCAGCGATTTTTCATCGATATGTTCAATGGCCCGATCTGGCGGGCCTTTCTGTTGATGGGCTTGTTTGGCGGGCTGTCGGCGATCACGTCCTATAATCTGGTGCTGCTGTTCAGCGCCAATTTCAGCTTCGTCGCGCAATATGGAATCATGGCTCTTAGAGAAGGCGGCCTGCTGCAACTGGGGGAGCTTATCGTCTATGGTTATCTCAGCATCGCCTTCTATATCCTGTTCAACGGCTGCCTTTATGGCGTGCTGGGACATTTCGTGAAACATTGACGTCTCGATTGACGTCTCGAGGCGCGCCTTTCGTTTTCCCGCGGCTTCGTGCTATGCGGGCGAAAGTCGGTGAAAGCCTTTCCATGGAGCTTTCGCGACTTGCTCTCAAGGGCTCGCCATGACAACAACCGCCGCCAATGCCGCCGAAGGGCCGATCCGCTCGAATTCCTTCTTTTCCGCGCCGCTCAGCGCCGCTGACCCGGAGATCGCGAGGGCCATTGAACTGGAGCTCGGTCGCCAGCGTGACGAGATCGAGCTGATCGCCTCAGAAAATATCGTCTCATCAGCCGTCCTGGAAGCGCAAGGCTCGGTGATGACCAATAAGTATGCCGAGGGCTATCCCGGCCGGCGCTATTATGGCGGCTGTCAATATGTCGACATTGCCGAAAGACTCGCGATCGAACGGGCCTGCAAATTGTTCGCCTGCCGTTTCGCCAATGTGCAGCCCAATTCCGGCAGCCAGGCGAATCAGGGGGCGTTTCTCGCGCTGATGCAGCCCGGCGATGTTTTCATGGGACTCGATCTGGCTGCCGGCGGCCATCTCACCCATGGCTCGCCGGTCAATATGTCGGGCCGCTGGTTCAAGCCGGTCTCTTACGGGGTCGACCGGGAAACCAACATCATCGATATGGATCAGGTCGAGAGGCTGGCCCACGAGCACCGGCCCAAATTGATCATCGCCGGCGGTTCGGCCTATTCGCGCCATTGGGATTTCGCGCGATTTCGCGCGATCTGCGACGCGGTCGGCGCTTATTTCGTTGTCGACATCGCCCATTTCGCCGGGCTGGTGGCGGGCGGCTCGCATCCCTCGCCATTTCCGCACGCCCATGTCGTCACCACGACGACGCATAAAACCCTGCGCGGTCCGCGCGGCGGCATGATCCTGACCAACGACGAGGATCTCGCCAAAAAGATCAATTCAGCGATTTTCCCCGGCCTCCAGGGCGGTCCATTGATGCATGTGATCGCCGCCAAGGCGGTAGCCTTCGCGGAGGCGTTGACGCCGGAGTTCAAGAATTACGCCCATGCCACCGTGGCCAATGCCAAAATCCTCGCGGCGACGGTCGCGGCCGGCGGCTACGCCATCGTATCGGGCGGCACCGACAACCATTTGATGCTCGTCGATCTGCGCCCCAAAGGCCTGACCGGCAAGGCCGCGGAAGCCAGCCTCGGGCGCGCCCATATCACCTGCAACAAAAACGGCATTCCGTTCGATCCGCAAAAGCCGGCGATTACATCGGGGGTGCGGCTCGGTTCTCCGGCCGGGACGTCGCGCGGCTTCGGCGTCGGCGAGTTCAGGAAAATCGGCGAATTGGTTGTCGAGACGCTGGACGGCTTGGCTAGGCATGGCGAATCGGGGAATGCTGCGGTCGAAGCGCTGGTTCGCGACGGGGTCGCCGAATTGACCCGGCGTTTTCCGATTTATTGAATGGCGGGGCGGCTCGCCCCGGCCGAACGGGAGCTTTCCCATGCGTTGCCCCTATTGCGGCAGTCTTGAGACGCAGGTGAAGGATTCTCGGCCAACCGAGGATTCGTCCTCCATTCGCCGCCGCCGTATTTGCCCTGATTGCGGCGGCCGTTTCACGACGTTCGAGCGCGTGCAATTGCGTGAATTGACAGTGGTCAAGAAATCGGGTCGGCGCGCGCCTTTCGATCGCGACAAGTTGCAGCGCTCGGTCGAAATCGCGCTCCGCAAGCGTTCTGTCGCCGCCGACCGCATCGAACGCATGGTCAATGGCATCGTGCGCCAGCTCGAAAGCCAGGGCGACGGCGACATTTCCACCGATCGCATCGGCGAACTGGTGATGGAGGGGCTGAAGGGCCTCGACGACGTTGCCTATGTGCGCTTCGCCTCGGTCTACCGAAATTTCAGAGAAGCGCGCGATTTCAACGCGATCGTAGGGGAACTTGAATCTACGCCTGAGGCGCCGCCGACGGTTGCGGCCAAACCAAGGAAGTCGCTTGCGGAGCCGCGATGAGCGCCGCCGGATCGCCGCAAGATGAGCCTCCAGGCGCTGATCTCGCCAGGGACGAGCGCTTCATGGCCGCCGCCCTCGCTTTCGGGCGGCGCAATCTCGGAATCTGCGCGCCCAATCCTTCGGTCGGGGCGTTGATCGTGCGTGACGGAATCCTGGTCGGGCGTGGCGTGACGTCAAAGGGCGGCCGACCCCATGCCGAACGCAACGCCATCGACGAGGCCGGGACCGTGGCGGCGGGCGCCACGCTTTATGTGACGCTGGAGCCTTGCTTCCATCAGGGGCGGGCGGCGCCGTGCGCGCCAGCGATCGTCGCGGCAGGAATTACGCGAGTGGTCAGCGCGATCGAAGATCCTGACGCGCGGGTGGCCGGACGCGGCCATGGGCTGCTGCGGGAAGCGGGCATTGCGGTCGTCGTCGGCCCCGGCGCGCGCGAGGCGCGGCGCGACCATCGCGGCCATATCCTGCGCGTCACGCAAGGGCGGCCGATGGTGACGCTGAAGCTCGCGCGCACGGCGGACGGTTATGCCGCTGGCGACGAATACGATCGGCGGCTCACGATCACTGGCGAGGCCGCCAACCTCCGGGTGCAGGTCATGCGCGCAATGCATGATGCGATCATGATCGGCGTCGGGACGGCGCTCGGCGACGATCCTTTGCTGACGGTCCGCTTACCCGGCGCGGAGGTTTACAAGCCGCTGCGAGTCGTGCTCGACGCGCATTTGCGGCTGCCGCCGCGCTCGCGCCTCGGCGCCACGGCGCGCGACTTCCCGACTTTAGCGATCGCGACGGATGCGGCGCCGTCCGAGCGCGCTGACGCGCTCGAGGCTGTTGGCGTCAGCATTGTGCGCGTCGCCGGCGATCGCGATGGTCGCATCGATCTGCCCAGCGCCCTGCAGGCGCTTGGCCGGCGCGGGGTCACCCGCGTTTTCAGCGAAGGCGGCCCGCGCGTTGGTTCGGCCCTGATCGCAGCGGGCCTTGTCGATGAGGCGATTCTGTTTACCGCCCAGAAACCGCTTGGCCGGCCCGGTCTCATGGCGCTTGACGGCGCCGCGCTGAGCGCGCTTGAAGACAGAACGCGCTACGCCGAAGCGGAAATCAGCCGCTTTGGCGGCGACGAGATGCGCCGATTCGAGAGGTTGGATTGAGATGTTCACCGGACTGGTCAGCGACGTCGGGGAGGTTTTGCAGGCTGAGAATCATGGGCATTTGCGTCGGCTGCGCATCGGTTGTGGGTATGATCCCGCCACGATCGAGATCGGCGCTTCGCTCGCCCATGCCGGCGTCTGTCTGACCGTTGTCGATGTCGCGCGCGCGGGCAATCGCACCGCACTCTCGGTCGATGTCGGCGCCGAGACTCTGGCTCTGACCAATGCGGGCGACTGGCAGGCGGGAACGCGGCTCAACCTCGAGCGTTCGCTGCGCCTCGGCGACGAGCTCGGCGGCCACATGGTCAGCGGCCATGTCGATGGAACCGCCGAAATCCTGTGGCGGCGCGATTTCGACGGCATGGCGCATTTCAAGTTTCGCGCGCCTGCCGCCCTGGCCAAATTCATCGCCCAGAAAGGCTCGGTCGCGCTGGATGGGACTTCCCTCACCGTCAATGCGGTCGACGGCGATTGCTTCGAAGTCCTGTTGATTCCGCATACGCTCGCTGTCACCACCTGGGGCGATCGGCAGGCCGGCGATCGCGTCAACATCGAGGTCGACCAGATGGCGCGTTACGCCGCGCGCCTGCTGGAGAGCGGTCGATAATTCCAACGATTAAAGATATCCCCGTGCGCCGAATTCAGTTGAGGATTGGCCGATGAGCTGGAGAGAAGGACACGATCCAATCGCCGGCGACGCTGGGTCGTGCGATGCGCTGGAGCTGGTCATCGTCCCGCGCGTTCGCGAGCTTGGCGGATTTTCCGTTCGGCGTGCGTTGCCGCATGGCAAGCGACAGATGGTTGGACCCTTCATCTTTTTCGACCAGATGGGGCCGGCGCAGTTTATCGCCGGGCAGGGCATGGACGTGCGTCCGCATCCCCATATCGGATTGGCGACGGTCACCTATCTGTTCGAGGGCTCGATTTTCCATCGCGACAGCCAAGGCAATGCGCTGGAGATTGCCCCGGGCGCGATGAACCTGATGACGGCAGGACGGGGCATCGCCCATTCCGAGCGGACGCCGGCGGCGCAGCGCGCCAGCGGGCAGGGCCTTTATGGCATCCAGTCCTGGATCGCCCTCCCCGAAGAATTGGAGGAGACAGCGCCGAGCTTTCAGCATTTCGACGCGGCGGCCTTGCCGACGCTCGCCGACCATGGGCTTGAAGCGCGTGTTGTCGCCGGCAGCGCTTTCGGCAAGGCGGCGCCCGTCGCCGGCCTCTCGCCCTGGTTCTACGTCGAGGTCAGGCTCGCCGCCGGCCGATCCGCGCCGCTCGACAACGATTACGAGGAACGCGCCGTCTATGTCGTCGACGGCGAGATCGACGTGGCGGGGGAATTGTTCGAAGGACCGCGGCTGCTGATTTTCCGCCCCGGCGACCGCATCACGATAAGAGCAAAAACCGATTGCCGACTGATGTTTCTCGGCGGCGCGGCGCTGGAAGGTCCGCGCTACATCTGGTGGAATTTCGTCTCCTCGCGCAAGGAACGCATCGAGAGCGCCAAAGAGGACTGGAAGCGGGGCCGCTTCGCCGCCGTGCCCGATGAGAGCGATTTCATTCCGCTGCCGGAGTGAGGAACGTCTCTCGATCCGAAAAAGAGGCGCCGCGCGGAACCTCA
>Ga0209006_10000276_pt1 | contig 52798 bp, 40 predicted proteins | sample JacPin_JW_Ref_O2_FD_188567 | JGI IMG/M metagenome (GOLD analysis project Ga0209006, IMG submission 188567) | Forest soil microbial communities from Algoma, Ontario, Canada - Jack Pine, Ontario site 1_JW_Ref_O2 (SPAdes) (version 2) | ecosystem: Environmental > Terrestrial > Soil > Boreal...
TGCAGCCGGTTACCCGGCGTGTCCGGATCACACCGAAAAGGGCACGCTCTGGCGTTTGCTCGATGTGCAGGCGAACACCGGAATGATGATCACCGAGTCCTTTGCGATGTGGCCCGGCTCAAGCGTGAGTGGACTCTACTTTGCTCATCCCGAGTCGCGATATTTTGACCTGGGCAAAATCGACCGCGATCAGGTCGCCGACTATAGCGAACGTAAAGGGATGACCGTGGCAGAAGTCGAGCGATGGCTCGGGCAAAACCTGAACTACGATCCTGCGGAACATCATCGAACGTGAAAGGTGCTGGATGGGAACCCTAAGCCGTACCGCAGTATCGGGACAGCCTAAGCTCACTGCGTTGTTCAACGATGCGGCCGATCACCTCCGCAGCCGAATCGTTGCTATCTACGGTATTTTGTTCGTATTCAATATTGGTGCATGGATTTGGGCGAGCATCGCCTTCCACCGTTATCCCGTGCTCATGGGGACAGCATTTCTTGCTTATAGCTTTGGTTTGCGTCACGCCGTTGACGCCGATCACATCGCGGCGATCGACAATGTAACGCGGAAACTGATGCAGGACGGGAAACGCCCCGTTGCAGTTGGTTTCATGTTCTCGCTGGGGCACTCGACCGTGGTCATCCTCGGCGCAGCGGCCATCGCGGGAGCGGCGATGGCATTGCAGCATCGCCTCGATGCTTTCAGGAGCATCGCGTCTGTGGTCGGGACTCTGGTCTCAGCATTTTTTCTGTTTGCGATCGCCATCGTCAATCTGATCGTTCTGCGATCCATTTATCGAGCCTTTGTAAGAGTCCGTCGCGGCGAGCCCTACGTCGAAGAAGATTTCAACATGCTTCTCGCCGGTCGAGGACTACTCTCGCGAATGTTTCGTCCAATGTTCCGCCTGATCAGCCGCAGCTGGCATATGTATCCGCTGGGTGTCTTGTTCGGTTTGGGATTTGACACTGCAACTGAGATCGGACTGCTGGGAATTTCCGCTGCAGAAGCGGCCAAGGGGCTGTCGTTTTGGTCGATTCTGGTGTTCCCCATCCTGTTTGCCGCGGGCATGTCACTGATCGATACCACGGACAACATTCTTATGTTAGGCGCGTATGGATGGGCCTTTGTAAAGCCCATTCGCAAGCTCTACTACAACATAACGATCACTTCCGTGTCGGTCGTCGTCGCGCTGGTCGTTGGAGGCATCGAGGCCCTCGGATTGTTGGGCGAGCACTTTCATTTCGAAGGATGGTTCTGGGGCACGGTCGCCAAGCTCAATGACAATTTCGGCACGCTCGGATATTTCATCGTGGGCCTTTTCGCATTGAGCTGGATCGTGTCGATCGCTTTCTACAAAATCCGTCGCTTCGACGATCTTGAACTGGAAGCCAAAAAACAGCTGGTCGCGTGAGGCGGCACAAAAATATTTCACCCCGGCTGCTCATTCTGCCCTGGCTCACATCTTGCGGTTGTGGCCCACCCGTGGGCGGATACAAACGGCCGGACGGGCAGGATCAGTGGGCTCAGAATCGTCCCAACCCCATGAACCTGATGGGTGTATTAAAATCGCTCGCGACAATTCTTTCGTCAATTTCCGGAGGCTGCAATGCGATCGCTCCGATTCAATAGACCCCGATTTTTTGCTATCGTCGTGCTCGCCGCAGTGTGCGTCATCAGCTTAACCGGCTGGGCGCAGAGTCCTGCCAATCCCGCGAAGAAAACTGCGAGTGCATCGTGTTCCCAGGATGACAGCGGATTGACTTTGCCCGCCGGTTTTTGCGCCACCGTCTTCGCCGACGGCATCGGGCACGCCCGCCACCTGGTCGTAGCTCCGAGCGGAGTGGTTTACGTCAACACCTGGTCCGGGGACTACTACGACTTCGATAAAACACATGATGGCGGTTTTCTGGTCGCTCTTCAAGACAAGTCAGGAACCGGGAAGGCCGACGTAATTGAGCGCTTCGGCGAGACCGTGCAAACGGGCGGAGCCGGGGGCACGGGCATCGGCATGTATAAGGGGTCGATTTACGCGGAGATCAACGATCGAATCGTGCGATATTCGCTTCCCGCCGATTCGATCGTGCCGCAAGGTGCTTCCGAAACGATTGTCTCCAAATTGCCTCTCGGTGGCGATCATCCCATGCATCCCTTCACCATCGGCACCGACGGATCCATGTATGTGGACGTGGCTACTGCAACCAATTCTTGCCAGCCGAAGAACCGGCAACCCAGGATACCGGGCGACAATCCATGCACCGAACTGGAGACGCGCGGCGGCGTCTGGCGCTATGACGCCAACAAAACGAACCAGACGTTTTCACCGGCAGAGCGCTACGCAACGGGGATACGCAATGCTGAGGGCTTTGCCTTCGATGCCGCGGGTCGCTTGTTTGTCACCCAGCACGGGCGCGATCAGCTGCATTCGAATTGGCCCGACCTTTATAAGCCCGAGCAGGAAGCCACGCTCCCGGCTGAAGAGGTGGTGCTCCTGAAGTCCGGCGGCGACTATGGCTGGCCCGAGTGCTACTACGACGGGGCGCAGAAAAAGCTGGTGCTGGCGCCTGAATACGGCGGTGACGGTGGCAAAGCCGTCGGCGTTTGCGCCAACAAGATGGCTCCGGCTGCCGCATTTCCAGCTCACTGGGCACCGAACGGAATGGCCCGCTACGACGGAAAAACCTTTCCAGCTCGCTATCGCGCCGGTCTATTCATTGCTTTTCACGGTTCCTGGAATCGCGCACCCTACGCGCAAGGCGGCTACAACGTAGTGTTTCAACCGCTCGACGGCGATCGCGCATCCGCCAGTTGTGAGATTTTTGCCGATGGTTTCGCCGGGCCAGTAAAGTCTCCGGAGGGCGCCGTACACCGGCCCTCGGGCCTCGCCGTGGGACCTGACGGAGCGCTCTACGTGGCTGACGATATTCGGGGGCGGATTTATCGGATCGTCTACACGGGCGATCCCGCAGGCCCGGCACCGAAGGGCGCTCCTTGCCCGAGTATTTCGGCCCCGGCGGGCAACGTCGTTCAATCGTCCGCCCAGCCGCCGGAGAGTGACACGGAAAACCTTCCGGTTCCCGAAGGATCAACGGCAGATATGGTTGCGCTCGGCGCCCGCATTTACCACGGTCAAGTGGGCGGAGCGAGCTGTACAGGTTGCCACGGCGCGAATGGAACGGGCTCCCCGTTGGGTCCCGATCTGACCAAGAACAAATGGCTGTGGAGCGACGGCAGTTTCGCCGGAATTTTGAAAGTGATTACGAACGGCGTGCCGCAACCAAAGCAGTATCGCAGCCCGATGCCGCCCATGGGCGGAGCCCAACTCTCCGATACCCAGGCCTCCGCGCTGGCTGCGTATGTCTGGGGCCTCAGCCATCGGGTGGCCGCGAGCAGCTCGGCAGCGCCCGCTGAACTGGTCATTCCCGGAGACAAGATTTATCCCGAGAGCATTACTTCCACCGCGGATGGTCGCATCATCATTGGTAGCATCGGCGCGCGAACCATCTATGTTGTGAAGCCCGGCGCGGCGACTGCCGAACCGTGGATTCAGCCTGACGATGCGCCTACACTCGGAATCCTGGGAGTTTTCGCAGACGAAAAAGCCCAAACCCTCTGGGCGTGTTTTTCTTCAATCCACGATGTCAAGCAACCGCCCTCCACATTGAAAGCCTTCGACCTCGAAACGGGGGCGCTCAAAGAAAAATATCCCCTGCCCACCGCCGGTGGTTTTTGCAACGACATTGCGGTCGGAGCCGATCGCACCGCATATATTTCCGACACCAACAACATGGAAGTCGACCGCCTCGCGCCCGGAAGTCATCAACTGGAAGTCTGGGCCGGCAATGGCGGATTCGGGCCCAAGGGCGGAATTCTCGACGGCATCTCCGTCCTGGGCAGTCGACTATTCGTGAATGCCCTCCAGACCAACAAACTCTTCATGGTTCCAATCGAAGCGAACGGTAAAGCAGGCGCGATCACTGAGGTGAAGCTTGATCGCCCTATTCATAACCCGGATGGTATGCGGAGCTTCGGAAAAGACAGCGTGTTGATCGTCGAGGGCGGCGGAGAGGGATGGCTGTCGCGAATCAAGATCGCCGGCGATTCAGGGCAAGTAACTTCGCTGAAACAGGGCTATCCCGACGGCGCCGTTTCGGTGGCTGTCGTCGGCACGACAGCCTATGTTCTCGAGGGGCAACTTGTCGCGCTGTTCGGTCCGCCCGATCCGCACAGGGTAGAAAAGCCGTTTCATGCGACTGCGGTCGAAGTGGGCAATCCTTAGCGCGGATTGTGCGGGGAGCAAAATAACGTGGTGGTGTTGGTGGGTTGCCAGGAACTGAATCCTGATTGAAGAAAGGCTGACATGACGCGAACTCGAATATTCGCTGCCTTGGTCTTATCGCTGCTGGCGATCGCGCTGGTAGCCGAGGAAAAGTCCACCCCAAAGTCGAAGTTTGTCCTCTCCAGTCCGGACGCGCAACTCGCGGCAAAAGTTCCCGAGGTCTACACCGCAAACGTTTTCGGATGCAGCGGAGGGAATATGTCGCCCCCATTGCAGTGGACCGGCGCGCCGGCTGGAACCAAGAGTTTTGTCGTAACGTTATTCGATCCCGATGAGCACGGCGATCCCTCGGGATGGTGGCACTGGATCGTCTACGACTTGCCGGCGACTGTCGACAAGCTGCCCAAGGGAGCCGGCGCCGAGCACAGCTCCGTTCTGCCGCCTGGCACCATGCAGGGCCGCACCGATCTCGGCAACGACGCCTATCACGGCCCCTGCCCGGACAAAGGAGATCCGCCGCATCGCTACACGTTCACCGTTTATGCGTTGAGCATCGAGAAACTTGACGTGCCCGCCGACTCGAGCGGCGCGATGGTGGTATCGACTGCCAAGGAGCATTTATTGGGGAAGGCGGTCTTCGTCGCGCACTACGGGCGTTGAAGGACTTGGTACGGTAATCTGTTTCGCGAATCTATTTCACTATGCTGCAATCGGAACAAGGGCTGGTCGCCGGACTGTTGGATGCTCAAAGAAAGGCCCAGGGGCTATTCGCTGAGATTCAAGCGCAGAACCTGATTCGGCCGGGGGCCAAGGAAACCGAGATTAACGAAGGCATCTATGCGCTTGCCGGAACCATGTACGGGATCTCGCGCTATTGGCACAAACGCATCGTACGCGCCGGGCGGAACACTTTGGCGCCGTACGACGAGAATCCTCCCGACCTGACGGTGGGAACGGATGACATCGTCTTTCTCGACTTTGGTCCCGTGTTCGAGGAGTGGGAGGCCGATTTCGGGCGCACCTACGTTGTAGGAAACGATCCTCTGAAACACAAGCTATGTCGCGACATCGGGGAGGCGTTTGCCGACGGCAAGCGGTATTTTCATGAACATCCTGAAATCACCGCGGCAGAGCTGTATGAGTACGCGCAGAAGTTGGCGGAGCAAGCTGGCTGGGAGTACGGCGGCCCGATTGCAGGACATCTGATTGGCGTGTTTCCACACGAGAAAATCGCAGGCGACAAAATCACTCTTTATGTCCATCCCGAAAACCACACGCGCATGCGGCTGCCCGATGCTTCCGGCCGCGAGCGGCACTGGATATTCGAGATTCACTTTGTGGATCGGGCGCGGGAGATCGGCGGATTCTACGAAGAACTGCTGACGATCGGTTGAATTCCTTCATTCACTTAGCTGACGCGATGGTCCCCACTTTGCCGCACGTGCATGGCGTAAATCTCGATTCACAAACCCGTTGCGAGCATTATCACGGCCCGACTGACATTATTGCGATCAAGATGAACTGTTGCGGCCTTTACTATGCTTGCAAAGACTGCCACCTGACCCTTGCCGACCATCCGATAAAAGTTTGGCCCGAGAGTGAATGGGATCACCCGGCAGTATTCTGCGGCGCCTGCGGGGCGATACTAACGATTCTCGAGTACATGCAGAGTGACTCTCGCTGCCCGGCCTGCCGGGCGCAGTTCAATCCTGGGTGTCGCAACCACTATCATTGTTACTTCCAGATTTCCCAAGTCGTCGAGCAACATCCAGAGGTGTCACGGGAAAGGCGGCAGGGTTAAGCATGGCGAACCTAACCAACCGGAAGACGATTCACATCGAATGGGGGGATTGCGACCCCGCTCAGATTGTCTTCTACCCCCGTTACCTGGCCTACTTCGACGCCTGCACGACGGCGTTGTTCAAGAAGGCCACGCTATCCAAACGCCAGATGCTTAAGACGTATCAAATCGTGGGCATTCCTCTGGTCGACCTGCGCGCTTCATTCAAGGCACCATCGCGATTCTCGGACACAGTAGTCGTCGAATCCGAGATAACCGAGTGGCGCCGCAGCAGCTTTTGCGTCCACCATCGGTTGTTCAACAAAAATGTTTTGGCCGTGGAATGTTTTGAGATCAGAGTCTGGGCAGTGAAGTCGGAAGCCGACCCGGAACAAATTGAGAGCAGACCCGTGCCGCGCGAGGTGATCGAGATGTTTTCTGCGAAAAGCAATCCCGGCTCTGCTCATCAGAAATCACGACGAAAGAGGCGATGAGAGTTCGAACCCAGGTCGGCATTGTGGGAGCTGGACCGGCAGGGCTTGTCTTGGCGCATCTGTTGCACCGACAAGGCATTCATTCGGTCGTGGTCGAGGCTCGAGCTCGCCAGCACTGTGAGCAGCGGGTGCGAGCCGGAGTCCTCGAGCAAGGCACCGTCGACCTTCTGATAGAAATGGGCGTCGGCGAGCGAATGCAGCGGGAAGGCCTGATCCATGATGGCGTGGAAATCCGTTTCCGGGAGCAGGGGCATCGCATCGATTTCAAAGCCTTGACGGGGCACGGTATCACGATCTACGCCCAGCAGGAAGTTGTGAAAGATCTAATTGCGGCACGTCTCGGTGCAGACGCTGAAATTTTCTTTGAAGCTGAGGGTGTCACCATTCACGACCTCGATTCCACAACCCCGAAGATACGATTTCACGACCACGGCGAGACTGCGGAGGTGCTTTGTGATTTCATCGCGGGCTGCGACGGTTTTCACGGAGTCTGTCGCCCGAGCATAGAAAATGCCTTAGTGATCTATGAACGGGTTTTTCCGTTCGCCTGGCTCGGCATTCTGGCGGCTGCACCACCTTCTTCCGCCGAACTCATCTACTGCTACCACGATCGGGGATTTGCCCTGCACAGCATGCGGACTCCGGAGATTACCCGCCTGTATCTGCAATGCGCTGCCGATGAAGACCTGGCGCAATGGCCCGATCGAAGAATCTGGGAAGAATTGCAGACGCGGCTTACCACTCGCGACGGGCGCCGGCTAACGGAAGGCGCCATCTTGCAAAAAGGCGTTACCGGGATGCGCAGTTTCGTCGCGGAGCCGATGCAATACGGCAGACTCTTTCTGGCTGGGGATGCGGCGCACATTGTCCCTCCGACCGGCGCCAAAGGGCTCAATCTTGCTGTGGCTGATGTTCGGGTGCTCGCCGCCGCATTCGCAGAATTCTATACTTCGGGAAATTTTCAGCTTCTCGACCATTACTCAGAGACCTGTTTAAGACGGGTATGGCTGGTCGAACGCTTTTCGCTGTGGATGACCACGATGCTGCACCGGATTGCTGGGAACGACAGGTTCGAGGAGCGTAGGCAGTTGGCCGAACTGGATTACCTGACAAGCTCGCGTGCTGCGGCTCAAACTTTCGCCGAAAACTACGTTGGGCTCCCCATGAGCTGAATCAACGTACAATCTGTAACGACAAAGTGCGAGTGAGGTTTTGGATTGTGAGATGAGCATGTCTTCTTCACTGATTCCAAGCAAGAGCAAGAATCCAAGGGGATCGGTCGCGCCTTTTCGGCGGCACGAGCCGGGGACCCAGCCGGACGATTTCTATCCCGCGTATCGCGCGACGACGCTCCGGGCACCCTCTCAGCCGTTGATTTTCCTGCCGCACACTCTTTCTGAAGTTACGGGGCCAGTCTTTGGCCATTCCGACATTCATGCCAACCAGCAAGACCTTACGATTCAGCATGCGGGGGAACCACTGGGACAGCGCATTATTGTTCGCGGGCGAGTGGTCGATGGCGACGGGCGTTCCGTGTCGAACAGTTTGATCGAGGTCTGGCAGGCGAATGCCGCTGGGCGATATGCGCACGCAAAAGACGACCACGCGGCGCCGCTCGATCCGAACTTTACCGGGACCGGACGAACGCTGACCGACAAGGACGGGTTCTATAGCTTTGTGACCATCAGGCCGGGTGCCTATCCCTGGCGCAATCACGACAATGCGTGGCGTCCGGCGCATATTCACTTCTCTTTGTTTGGGCCCGCCTTCGTCACCCGGCTGATAACCCAGATGTATTTTCCAGGCGATCCGCTCTTCGCCTACGATCCCATTCTGCAATCGATTCCTGACGAAAGGGCACGACAGCGTTTGGTTTCGAAATTTGACCTGGAAGCGACAAAGCCGGAATGGGCTCTCGGCTATCGCTTCGACATTGTGCTGCGGGGCCGCGAATCAACGCCGTTTGAAAGGTAGAGAAAGATAACCATGGACCTCACGCCGACTCCTTCCCAGACCGTAGGTCCCTATCTGCATCTGGGTCTCACGGACGCACGAAGCATTTCATGTGTCGCCGGCGATGAAGCGAAGGGCGAACGAGTGTGGATCACCTTTCGGGTGCTGGATGGAGGAGGAATACCTGTTCCCGACGCCATGATCGAACTGTGGCAGGCAGATTCCGAAGGGAACTATGTGCCGGAGAACGGCGGTGCGGACGGCTCAGCGTTCCGCGGCTTTGGACGATTGGCGACGACCGAAGATGGCTCGTGCACATTTGAAACGATCAGGCCAGGATGCGTACCGGGGCCAGCCGACACCGTCCAGGCGCCGCACATCAACGTATCGATTCTTGGCCGAGGCATTCTCAGCAGATTGTCGACACGACTGTACTTTGGGGGAGAGCAGGCGAACGCTGCAGATCCCGTGTTGGCTTTGGTACCAGAAAATCGGCGCGCCACGTTGTTGGCCCAGCCCGACCCGGCTCACACCGGCAATTGGATTTTCGATGTCCACCTTCGCGGAGAGGGCGAGACGGTATTTTTCGATGTTTAATCATGATGTTTAATCATTCCGAATGGAACGGCAAATCCGAATCGAAGCAACCAGCGATGCGGAGCCCAGCATGAGCGGACGGTTGATTGAAAGCCTGGCGACGACGCCCGCCTTGGCCGCGCTGTTTTCCGATGAGTCGGTTCTTCAGGCGATGTTGGATTTTGAAACGGCATTGGCGCGCGCAGAAGCACGCACTGGCCTGATCCCCTCTCAGGCTGCGGATGCGATCATGGCTGCCGCAAAGACTGGCAGTTTCGACATCTCGGCCCTCGCCGACGCCACATTTCGCGCTGGCACACCAGCCATCCCACTCGTGAAAACCCTCACCGACCAGGTACGAAAGGCGGACGCGGAGGCGGCGCGATTCGTTCACTGGGGAGCCACCAGCCAAGACGTCGCCGACACCGCGATGTCTATTCTGCTGAAACGAGCAGAGCCGATTTTGATCGGCGATTTAGAGCGCTTGGAAAAATCGCTGGCCGATTTGTCGGAGCGGCACAAAGACAGCGTCATGCTCGGGCGGACTCTGCTTCAGGCAGCGCCACCTGTAACCTTCGGACTCAAAGCCGCGGGCTGGCTGGCTGCAGTACGACGGGGCAGGAGGCGTTTTCAGAAGGCATTGCAGGCCGCCGCCGTATTGCAGTTTGGCGGAGCCACGGGCACATTGGCGTCGCTTGGTGACCGAGGAATTCTCGTATCTAAATCCCTGTCTGCAGAGCTGGGATTGGGGGACTGTCCCGCAGCGCCCTGGCACACGCAGCGCGACGAACTGGCGACTCTGATCTGCGCGGGCGGAGTGCTGACCGGATCTCTCGGCAAAATGGCGCGAGACATCAGTCTGCTGATGCAAAACGAAGTGGAAGAAGCAAACGAGCCTGGGGGCGAGGACCGCGGCGGTTCGTCAACCATGCCCAACAAACGCAACCCGACAGCCTGTGCACTCACGCTCGCGGCTGCGCATCGGGTACCGGGACTGGTTGCGTCCTTTCTCTCTGCGATGCTTCAGGAGCACGAGCGTGGCGTGGGAGGCTGGCAGGCGGAGTGGCCGATCGTCGCCGCGGTGGTCCAGTCGACCGGCGTAGCCATCGCCTCGATGGCTGAAGCAGCCGACGGACTATCCGTCCACCCGCAGAAGATGCGCCGCAACATCGAGAATACGAAGGGAGCGATTTTTGCAGAACGAGCCATGATGCTGCTGGGAGCAAAGCTGGGGCGTGATGTCGCGCATAAGATTCTCGACGCCGCGGTGCGGAAAAGCGCAGAGCAGGGCAGGAATCTCTCCGCGGTTCTTGCCGAGATTCCTGAAGTGACGATCCATGTGGGTCTCGCAGAACTCAAGCAGGTGGAAGCGCCCGGACAATATCTTGGGTCCGCTGAAACCTTCCGACGCGCCCTGATTTCAAGTTCCGATCGGGACGACAACGACGGCGATAACGACAAGGAGCGATGATTTGCCCTTCGCCACCATTGACAACACGCGTATGTTCTACCGGCTGCAGGGCAACGCAGGACGGCCGGTCCTGATTTTGTCCCACTCGATCAGTGCGGACCACGCGATGTGGGACCTCCAGGTGGAAGGCCTGCTTCCCCATTTCCAGATTTTGCTCTACGACACTCGAGGCCACGGCGCCACGGAAGCAACCGCCGGAGAGTATTCGATCGAAATGTTGGGCCAGGATATTCTCGCCCTTGCCGACACTTTGGAGATTTCGCGATTCGCCTTTTGCGGCTTGTCGCTTGGCGGAGCCATCGGACAGTGGGTCGCGGTTCACGCACCCGAGCGGGTCACGCATCTTGTGCTGGCCAACACGTCGCCCCAGTTCGTACCGCGCACGAATTGGGAAACAAGAATTGCGGCAGTGCGCAAAGGTGGAATGCCGGCGGTCGTCGACATGGCCATGCAGCGGTTCTTCTCACCGGATACGCTGGCGAAGCAAAGTCCATATGTCGCCTCGACGCGCTCAGTTTTCTTGGGCACGGATCCGGTTGGATACCTGGGATGTTGCGCGGCCCTCCGCGATGTGAATCACGGCGATATCCTCAAGCTGATTAAGACTCCAACCCTGGTGATTTCTGGCGACCGGGACGTTGCCACTCCGTGGACCGGACATGGCGAGCGGCTGGCGCGGGAGATTCCCGGAGCGAAAGCCCTTCACCTGGCGGCCGCCCATCTTTCCAATCTCGAGCGGCCGCACTCGTTTACCACAGCCTTGCTTGAGTTCTTGCTACCGCAATCAAATTCCGGCGCGGATCCCCTACAAGCTGGATTCGCGATGCGTCGCGCTGTCCTTGGCGACGCCCATGTCGATAAGGCGATCGCCGACACCACAGAATTTACGCGCCAGTTTCAGGAATTGATTACCCGTTATGCCTGGGGAACGATCTGGTCTCGTCCTCAACTCGACCAACGGACTCGAAGGCTCCTGGTGCTGGCTCTAACCGCCTCGCTTGGAAGGTGGGAAGAGTTCAGACTCCACCTGCGAGCCGGTTTGGCCGGTGAACTCGAATTATGCGATTTGAAGGAAGTCCTCTTGCAGACCTCCGTGTACGCGGGCGTTCCGGCAGCGAATACTGGATTTCAAATTGTGGCCGAACAGGTCAAAAAGGACGAAGGATGATTGCGCGCAAAGGATCTGATCGGGTCGGCGCCAGCTGCCTGCGCAAAGTCGGCGGCACCCAGGGGTCCCCGAGGGTAGGACGCACACGCCGTTTTTCATGCGATGGGCGACCTGATATCGCTGACAGGAATTGCGCGACCGAATGCAGGTTTCTGTAATCTAACCAACTCGACCAGTTAGCGAAGGAATGTGTAATCATCTGTTTGCCTGGAACGGGACCGAGTATGGCCAAACCAATTTTGTTAAGCGTGGATGACGACTCGGATGTTTTGCGGGCCATCGAGCGCGATCTTCGTTCGCAGTACGGCGGTGAATACCGCGTAATTGGCAGCGATTCGCCGGAAGGTGCACTCGATCTGCTAAGGCAGCTGAAGATACGCAATGACAGTGTGGCCTTGCTGCTTGCTGACCAGCGCATGCCGCGGATGGACGGAGTGGAATTCCTCGAGCAGGCCATGGGCATCTTTCCCGGTGCGAAGCGGGCCTTGCTCACCGCGTATGCGGACACCAACGCCGCGATCAGCGCGATCAATCATGCCAGCATTAACTATTTTTTCCTCAAGCCGTGGGACCCTCCCGCCGAGCACCTGTACCCGCAACTGGATGATTTGCTCGATGACTGGCAGGCTTCTTACCGTCCAACATTTCAAGGGATCCGCCTGCTCGGCACCCGATGGTCGCCGCGATCCTACGAACTGCGGGACTTCCTGGCGCGCAACCACGTTCCCTATCAATGGATTGACGTCGAGCTTTCCGCCAACGATCCGGAGACCAAGCTCCTTTTGGAAGCTCTCGGTCCGGAGGCGGCCAATCTCCCCGTGGTGCTCTTCCCCGACGGGACCAAGCTGCTTGAGGGTGTACCAGCAGAAGTCGCGCAGAAGGTGGGGCTGCGCACGCGCGCCCAAACCAGCTTCTACGATTTGGCGATTGTAGGCGGCGGACCGGCCGGTTTGGCCGCCGCCGTTTATGGAGCTTCTGAGGGCCTGCACACAGTGATGATTGAACGGGAAGCACCTGGCGGTCAGGCCGGTATGAGTTCCCGCATTGAGAACTATCTCGGATTTCCGGCCGGGCTCAGTGGTGCCGATCTGGCGCGGCGAGCCGTGGTGCAAGCCCAGCGTTTCGGAGTGGAAATTCTGGCGCCCCAGGAAGTGGTTGGCGTCCGCGCCGAAGGGCCTTACCGAATCCTCAAGCTGGCGGACGGAAACGAGATATCTTGTCACGCTCTGATGGTCGCAACAGGAGTGCAGTGGCGGCGGCTGAATGCTCCGGGAATAGACAGGTTGCAGGGTGCAGGGATTTACTATGGCGGCGGCGCTACGGAGGCTCTCTCCTGTAAAGGCGAGGTCGTCTACGTGGTGGGCGGCGCGAACTCGGCGGGTCAAGCGGCCATGAACTTCGCCAGATACGCCGAGCGCGTGATTATTCTTGTGCGCGGCGAATCACTGGCCAGCACCATGTCACGATACTTGATCGACCAGATTCAAGAGACGCCCAACATTCAGCTGTGGACCCATGCCGGCGTGGCTGAGGCACATGGCGAAACCCATCTGGAAGAGATTTCGGTGCTTTGTTCTGATACCGACAAGCTTGAGCGTGTGCCGGCGACTTCGATGTTTATCTTTATTGGAGCATTGCCGCGGACCGATTGGCTCGGCGACGTCGTCGAGCGCGATGAGCGCGGTTTCTTGTTAACGGGTCCTGACCTTATCCGTGACGGGCAACGTCCGAAAGGCTGGACGCTCGACCGCGATCCGTTCTTACTCGAGACTAACGTTCCCGGCATCTTTGCCGTAGGCGATGTGCGCCACGGTTCCATCAAACGGGTGGCGTCCGGCGTGGGTGAAGGGTCGGTGGCGGTGCAGTTTATTCATCAGTATCTGAGCAAGGTGTAAATGGTCGAAAAATCCGAACTACTTCGTGTTCCCGCATTCGTCGATTTACCAGACGATCAGATCGCCTGGTTTATCAGCCAATCGCAAGAGCTTCATCTCAAGGCAGGCGACGTCTACGCACGCCAGGGCGATCCAGCCGATTCCATGTTCGTGATTCTCGAGGGGCGGCTTCAAGGACGGGGCGAGCTGGCCGGCGAAAACGTCGTCTTCGACCTCGAGCCGGGCGATGTTACCGGAGTGCTTCCGTTTTCGAGAATGAAGCAGTTCACCGTAGGCGGGCGAGCCGAAACCGACAGCCGCGCCCTGCAGTTTCCTGCCTCGCTGTTTCCGGAGCTGGTACAGAAAATGCCGGAACTGACCAAGCGCCTGGTGGGATTGATGTCCGACCGGATCCGTGAGACTACACGCCGCGAACAGCAGCAAGACCGATTGGCGTCGTTGGGAAAACTTTCGGCGGGACTTGCGCACGAACTCAACAACCCTGCCTCTGCCGCGAAACGCGCCGCCAGCCAATTGCGGCACATGCTGACGAAAATCAGGAACGCGAGCCTCGAGTTGGGAAGACGCGATCTCTCGCCCGCCCAGAAATCGGAGATCGAAAAACTGGAAGCTTCGTTCACACAACAGGATGTAGTTCCACCCGACGCGCTGACCATCAGCGACCTGGAGGACCAGATCGATTCTTTGTTGCGCAGTCATGGACATAACGACTTGTGGCTGCTGGCGGCTGGCCTGGCGCGACGGAACATCCAGCCGGAGGTGGTGGAATCGTTGTTTGCCAGTCTCGGCAGGGACACCGCTCGAGCTGCTTTGGTCCGGATCGCCGCCTCGGTGGAGATCGCAAGCCTGTTACACGAAATCGAGAGCAGCACCTCGCGGATATCGGATTTGGTCGGCGCAATCAAGGAATACACCTACATGGACCAGGCGCCGGTCCAAAACGTAGACGTGGTAAAGAGCCTGGAGACCACGCTCACGATCCTGAATCACAAGCTGAAACAAGGAGTTGTGGTGCAGCGCGACTACCAACGCATGCCCCTCCTGGTAAATTCGTTTGGAAGCGAACTCAACCAGGTCTGGACCAACATTATCGATAACGCGATTGACGCGATGCACGGCAAGGGCGAACTTCGTGTCCGAACCTATCGCGATGACGGTTGCGTAGTAGTCGAGATTGGCGACAACGGTCCAGGAATTCCTGAAGAGGTACAGGCCCACGTCTTTGAACCTTTTTTCACGACCAAAGGAGTTGGGGAAGGCACGGGCCTGGGCCTGGACACGGTCCAGCGAATTGTTAAGAAGCACCGCGGAAATATTCAGCTGAGTTCGAAGCCCGGCGACACGCGTTTCCAGGTCTGGCTCCCCGTCGCGGAAGCCCTGCCGTAACCGCATTCCATGACCCGTTCGTCATGAACGGAGATTCAGTCAGGCCGGGTGTTTACCCGACGCGAGGAGCGCAAACGATGTTTGAGAGTATTCTCTGCCAGGTAACGGAGTACGATCCGGACGTTCTTGAGTCTCTGATCGGCCTTGCCGTCGAAATTGCTCGCGAGGGTCGCGAGGGGAGACGGGTTGGCACTCTGTTTACCCTGGGGGATGAAGATGCCGTGCTGGCCAGGTCCCGAGCGTTGATTTTGGATCCTTTGTTAGGACATCCCGAGTCTTCACGCCACGTGACCAATCTCAACCTTCGCGGAACCATCAAAGAGTTGGCGCAGTTGGATGGCGGGTTCGTGGTGAGTCACGCCGGAATTGTCCTCTCCGCCTGCCGCTACCTGGACGCCGTGGCGGCACAAGTGGATGTACCGCTAGGACTGGGCAGCCGTCACATTGCCGCCGCCAACATGAGCGCCGTGACCAAGGCAGTGGGTATCGTGGTTTCTGAAAGTTCCGTGGTACGACTTTTCTGTCACGGGCAACTGGTCGGCGAAATCATTCCCGAGCTTTGGATGATGGATCATGCCGTCCATCTTCGCGGTACCGTCAAAAGAGAGCAAATCGGCGATTTGACGGTGCTGACGCCGAATCTGCGACCGGCCTCCAGCGCAAAGTAAGTATGAACGGACCGTCGGTTATTTGATCGAACCACGAAAAGCCGCGGCGGTGGGAATCAAGAAGTTCCCGAGCTTAGCGCGGCAAGATCTCCTTCAACGCCCACTCAATCCTGTCCACCTCTTCGCGGATGACTCGGATCGACTGCTGGTTTTTCGCCGGATGGGCGGTGGGGGCAATTCCTTCCAGGGCGCCGCGGATTTGATGATTGCGAGCCCAAATGAAATTCAGTCGGGCGCGCCTCTCCTTGCGGTTTCGGTAAACATCCCCAACGAACTTAGTCGCCAGCCAGGCAAAGACCAAGCCGAATAGAGCTTCGATTGGAATGCGATCCTTCGCGCCGTCAAATTCCGAGAACAGAATTCGGTAGACCGCTTCGCCCATCCCAAACGAGGCGAACAGCACGATCGCACCGAACAGATAAACTTTCACGCGCTCGATCAGTTGAAAGCGAATGGAATCGTCGCTTCCGTCGGGTGATTGCATAATCTTGATGACCATACTGCCCCCAAAACGATTAGTCACGGTTCACGGCTACTAGCCGGCGGAACAGCGCAGATCTCATCAAATAATAACTTGAAATCGCTTTCAGCGGCAGGCGCTCCGCTAAGAAGTTTCCCCAGGCCAAGGCGCGTTCAAAACCATTCGACCTTGTTGGCATCCGCTCAGCATTTTAGCTGCCCGCTACGGTACAATTGCCGCCAATCGCTCCTGTTTAGCTTGACCCGCTCCCGCGAGATTAGATCGAAGCGAAAAGGACAGGTTCCCATGAACGTCCTGTTGCTGTCCATGCCGGATTCCTTCGAGCATATGCCACCGGTGGCGATTCGAATGCCCAATGGTGCGCTTACGTCACTGGCGGGAAATGTCGATCCGCAGCACCGCGTGGCCGTAGCTGATTTGATCCTGGTTCATCGCCACGTTCGCGAGACCGTCACCCGGCTGGTCCGCGAACTCGATCCGGAAGTTGTCGGACTCTCCATCATGACGTTTCAGCGCCGCACCGCCGGTCGCATTATCGACCTGGTGCGCTCTCTCCGGCCGGGAGTGAAGATCGTGGTGGGAGGATACGACCCCAGCCTTGCCCCTGAAGCCTACGCCGAACTGGGTGTCGATTATCTGGTGCGCAGCGAGGGAGAAATCACGTTCCGCGAATTGTTGCGCGCCATCGAGCAGAACTCGGGTGTCGACCAGATCGGGGGCCTCTCCTATCGAGACGGCAAGAGGTGGATGCACAATCTCGACCGGCCGCCGCACCGGCTGGAAGACAGCGAAATCCGCCCGCCGAACCGCGATGCGCGCGTGCTCCAGGGATACACGTTGCTGGGCCGGCAGGTGGACGTAATCGAGACTTCTCGCGGCTGCACCTACGATTGCAGCTTCTGTTCCATCATCGAAATGAGGGGACGCAATTTCCACACCTACTCCTTCGACCGCGTGCTCGAGGACATTCGCGACGCCCGCGACCACGGTGCCCGAACCATTTTCCTAGTCGACGACAACATTACGCTGAACGTTCGGCGCTTCGAAGCCTTGTGCGAAGCGATTATCGAGGCCGGACTGCACAGGCTGGATTACTTCGTGCAGGCCATGACCTCCGCCATTGCGAACCACGGCGAAACCCTTGCGCCACTCATGCGACGTGCCGGATTTCGCTATGTTTTTCTCGGAATTGAGAACATCCTCGAAAACGACTTGGAATTCCTGAAGGCCTCCGCCAAGAATACCGAGCGTACCAACGGCCAAAACACAGGAAACGCCACCCTCAAAGCCATCGATTACCTGCACCGCAACCAGATGTTTGTGGTCGGCGGGTTAATCGTTGGCAGCCCCAGTGACACGCGCGAGTCGATCGAGGCCAATCTCGAATTTGCGCGCCGCTACGTGGACTGGCCCTACATTCAACATCCCACCCCGTACCCACGTACCCCCATGACGAAAGACTTCCGGGATCAAGGGTTGATCATCAATGAGCGGCTAGAGGAATACGACGGCACTACGGCAGTGGTGCGCACGGAGCACCTGCCGGCCGAGGAAGTGGAGTTCATGCGCTGGAAAGCTGAGCGGTGGATGAAGGTTCACCACATACCGGCTGCGTTTCGACATGACCCGAGTTTCGTCCTGTTCCAGGGATGGAAGATGTTTGCCCATACTTTCCGCGGAAGCTCGATCCGCTCGGCGCTCGGGCTGGAAAGCGAGAAGAAAGTGTTTGCACGCTATCGGGCGATCCGAAGGATGGAGCGCGAGTACGTGTGAAGGCGAATTGTCCGGGGTCTTTTCGTTCCGCGCCCGTATTCAGTGGCTGGACGTGCGTCGGACAGCGATGAACGATACCTGTTCCAGGTCAGGGTAGTGCTCTTCCTTGTCTGCTTTGCGCTCGGCGGGAGCGATTTGTTGAATGGTAGTTCGTGCCGGAACCAACGCGCCAAAATACTGGGCGTAAACCTCGTCAAAAGCCGCCGTGTCCGACAGATCGTCGAGGTAGACATTTGTGTCCACGACCTGGTCGAAATTCATCTCAGCTTCTTCGAGATTGTCGAGAAGATTCCGCATGGTCTGCCGGAGTTGAACTGGCGTGGTCGAGGCATAGACGCCACCATGCGGCCCCGGAATAAAGCCGCTTTTGGCGGAGCAGTAGAGAGTGTCCCCGGCAAAAACGCAGGGGCTTGCGGTCGGGCTGGGAGGCATGTTCTTCGGACGGATAGCTCTTCGCTGATTGAGATCACGCACGGCCACGCCGGTGTACTCGATGTGGGCGCCACCGGGCAGACTGGTCACGTCGATTGTGGCGCGCGCCGGGGTATTGCCGAACTCAAACCGGCGAGCGTAATGCTGATTCATAATCCGCATCGGAATGGCGCCCGTCAGGTAAGGATTAACGAAAACCATGTGGCTGAGATCGAGGCCGGCTGCCTTCACCACGGCCTCTACGCGGTCAAGCGCCAGATCGACCTGCGCTGCCGGATCATCGGGAACTTTGCCGCTCACCGGATCACTGCCGGGCATACTTGAAACGAAAAGCCGGTCGTGAGTGAGGATGCCCGGCGAAGCGGGATCCTCTGAGTTGTAGTTCGGGGGACGGACAGCTCGCTTGTCCGCCAAATTGCGCACCGCGACCGCACTGATCTGTACCGGAGGCTCGGGAATGCCGGCCACACCCAGCACCGCGCGAGCCGGTGGAGTCCTCGCGAAATATTCTCTGAAGATTTTATTCATTTCGGCGTACTGGTTGATGTCCTGCAGATAGACCTGGGTATAGACCACGTGCTCCATGGTCAAGCCCGCAGATTCGACGATCGCCTTGACGTTATCGAGCGCCTGGCGAAACTGAGCCTCAAAACTCGAAGGCGAACTGCCGTCCGGCCGACGTGGTCCCTGGCCGGAGATGTAGACGTAGTCTCCCGCATCCACACCGGGCGAGTAGAAACGATTCCCGTGAGCGGACATCCCCGTGGGAACGACGGCGTGCGCCTGAGCCTGCGGTGAGGACGCTTGCGCTACGATCGTTTGCGCTGAGAGCGTCAAGGAAAACAGAAATCCGACCAACAGCAATCGCACATGCACCTTCCTGTGAATCGTCGTTAACACGACAGACCCTTTCTACGCTGCAGCCTTCTTTTGCGCCGCCCCCAGAATCGTGCGAAGTCTTTGTCCGACAATGACTTCCTCGCCGGGCTTGATGGTCATCGAAACCAACTCGATGTGGTCGGGCCCCTTGTGTTCTTTTCGATTCGGCTGCCCCTCGTGCACTGCCCGGACCAGGCTTGGATTGTCCGCCCCTAGCACTTCGATGACGGGCTCGCCCGCCCGCAACTCCGCGACGCAATCGGAAATGCTGTATCGCCAGGCCTGCTGATCCCAGGAAATCTTCAGTGTCGGATAACGGTTCCCGTCGTCGGGAACGTAAGTGTCGGTCTTCACGCCGGGCACCGTCTCCACCAGCTTCCGAATGCGATCCACGCGACCATTCCATTCGTCATAGAGTTTTTTTTCGTCGAGATTCAGCCAGGTCTCGAGCGCCGTAAGGCAGCCGATCACTTCTTCCTTCCCGACCTTCATCGGGCGGCACACCGCTCCTTCGCGCGGACTGGAATTCAGCAGGGCCGCTTCGACCAGATCTTTGCGGCCCAGAAGTAAGCCGCTGCACTGCGGCCCGCAAAGCCCCTTCCCGCCCGAAAAGCAATAAAGGTCGATGCCCATCCGAGCGTAGAGCTTGGCGTTGTCAGCTGGCGGTATGCCTGCGGCGTCATCGAGCAGCAGGGGAATCTTGTGTTCTTTGGCGATCGCCAATACTCGCTGCAGCTTTTCACCCAGATCCGTCGTGTAGATCATCGCGGTGTTTTCATTGATGGCGTTGGCGAGTTCTTCCGGCGAATACGTGAGAACCAACTTCGCGCCGGTAAGGCGGATCGCACTATCGAAAGCGCTCCGGCCTCCCACCATGATCACTTCGTGTTTCAGTCCGGTGGTATCGGGAAGTTGCCAGATATATTTGTCATCGCTGCCAGCCATACATGCGGCCGTTGCCGCCGCCATCGCACCCGCTGAACCGGAGGTAACGATGCCCGATTCCGCGCCCGTCAACTCCGACAATCGCCTGCCCACCGCACGCTGCAGGTCCAGCATGTTGACGAAATATTCCGACGCTTCCAGCTGCGCCTGGCGAACTTCCGGAAATTCGAGAGACCCGCTTAAATAGGTCCACGTGCCTCGACAATTGATGACTGTTTTCACTCCCAGCCGGGTGTATACATTCTGGCGTGGATCTTTGCCAATGGCGGTGGCCGCTTGCGCGTAAAGGCCTCGGACCGCAATCTGACTAAGCAGCGGGGCAGCCGCCAACAGTTTCACGAACGATCGCCGGTTAGAATTCCGGATGCGCATTACGATATTCTCCCTAGTCCCAACTACGCGTTAACGGCCACTCTCCGTCGCGAAGTCGGTATAGCACAGATTATGCTTGACGCAAATCGAAATCTTTCGTTTTATTGGGTTTCATTCCGTTTGGCGTAATGGGAGAGAGGCGTTGGAATACCGCTCGCACTCTGTCGGCGACGGGATGCTTTCTGAAAGGCGCGATCATGACACTGCACCCATTCCGGGCGAATCCGAATCGATGTGTCACCGTATTATTATTTCTTCTGGGCGCGATCGGGCTGACGCTAAGTGCGGTCCCGGCGCGCAGTCAGGCAAATCCGCCGAAAAGCGCAGATTGCCGCGTCGAAGCCGTGGATTACAAGGGCTGGCACGCGCAACAGCTCTCCAATCGATGGGTGCAGTTGATCGTGGTGCCGCAGAATGGCGGGCGACTCATGCAGGTGAGTTTCGCCGGACATCCCTATCTGTTCGTGAATCCCCAGTTTGCGGGCAAGTATTTGCCGCCGAGCTCGGGCCAGTGGTTCAACTATGGCGGCGACAAGCTCTGGCTTTTGCCCGAAGGAAACAACGACGAACAGCATTGGGTGGGCGACTCGGACGTGCTTGACGACGGGCCGTTTTCCTTTCGGAAACTTTCGGAGGGACAACGTTGCGAAATCGAACTCACGGGGCCGGCCGATCCCCAGACCGGTATCCAATTTGTTCGGACGATTGCTCTGGATTCCGATACCCCGGGCATCCACTTTCACGCCTCGATGAAGAACGTGACTGGGCATACGCTGGAATGGTCGATGCAATCGGTCTCGCAATACGATACGGGCGAGCCCAACTCCTCAAAACCAAGCTCGCCAGCACAAGGCTCATCAAGTCCTGGCCCATCCGCGCGTTTTAACCACGATTTCTGGACGTTCACTCCCGCGAATCCATCCAGCAGTTATCTCAACCGTTATCATGTTCGCTTCGGTCCGGCGGAGAATCCCGCAGTCTCGGTGAGGGACGATGGCCTCTATGCCGTGCACTACGTGCACATGGCCGCCGAATTGTGGCTGGACTCGACCGCAGGCTGGCTGGCAGTCGTGGATGGCGGAAGTCGGTACGCGATGGTCGAACGCTTCCAATACGAAGCGGGCAAAACCTACCCGGGCAAAGCATCGGTCATTTTTTGGACCAACGGTCCCGAGCTACGGCTGAATCGCGACGGAACACCCTCCCTCAGCGCAGATCCAGATGCGAGCCCTTACTACCTCGAAGCCGAAATCAACAGTCCGATGTGCCGATTGCGTGCCGGCGAAAGCTGCGATTTCGAGACGGAATGGTTCCCCACGCGATCCGGAACAGAATTCCACGGCGTGACGGATGCGGGCATCTTGATTCGCCCGCTGCGAGCGACTGGTCTTGACAACGGGAAGGTTAAACTTTCCGGCACGTTCGGAGTGTTTTTCCCGGGGCGCCTGGTCGCGCACTTCTACGACGAACATGGTCAGAGCCTCGGAGCTCTGCCGATCGCGGATGTGAATCCGACAGAAGCGGTGTCTCTCGAAACGGAGACGGTCCCGCCCGGGAAACCCGTACGACTCTCCCTTCACCTCGAAGATGAGCAGGGGGTGGACCGCGGCTCTCTACAAGAGGTGCAAATCAGCCACGGGGATAATCGCTGACATGAAACGGCGTGGCGCAACATTCGTCCTGTTCTTACTGGCTCTCTGCACAGGACTGCGCATGACGGGGCAGCAGCAATCTCCGGTCACAGCCGCTACCAACGTTACCGCTGCGGATCTGCTGACACGACCGGTGGGCGCGAACTGGACGTCTTATAACGGAGACTACAGCGGGCGCCGCTTCAGTAGTTTGCAGGAAATCACCACCGCGAACGTTGCGCAACTTCGTGCGGCGTGGGTTTTCCATCCGGGCAACTCGCAGAGGCTCGAAGCGACTCCCGTGGTGATTCGCGGCATGATGTACGTCACTTCCTCGAACGATGTATTTGCGCTGGATGCGCGCACGGGACGAGTCGTGTGGCACCATCAACGGCCCTTGAGTTCAGGTTTGCTCGACGATGCCGCGGCTCACAAAAACCGCGGCGTGGCTGTGTGGGACCATTTCGTTTACTCAGAAACCGATGACGCGCACTTGCTCTGTCTCGATGCTCGCTCGGGAAACGTCTTATGGGATGTTCAGTACGCCGATAAGGCCAAGCACTACGGCGCGACCAGCGCTCCTCTCGTCGTGAAAGGCGAAGTGATTGTCGGCACCTCCGGAGGCGACTCCGGAGTGCGCGGATTCGTGGCCGCCTACGATGCAGTGAGCGGAAAACTGAAGTGGCGCTTATGGACGATTCCCGGGCCAGGAGAATTCGGCTCCTCTAGTTGGCCGGGAGATTCTTATCTGTATGGCGGTGCCACAACCTGGATGCCGGGTACCTTTGATCCGGACCTTGACACTTTGTATTGGACCACCAGCAATGCGGCGCCCGATTTCGTTGGCGATTCCCGCCCGGGCGACGACCTCTACACTTCCTGTGTTCTGGCGATCGACCCGGACACGGGAAAATTGAAATGGTATTTCCAGTTCACCCCGCATGACGTGTATGACTTTGACGCGACTGAAACGCCGGTGCTGGTGGACGCCGAAGACAATGGCGCGGTCCGTCACCTTTTGGTGCAGGCAGACCGCAACGGTTTTTTCTATGTTCTCGATCGCACCAACGGCAAGTTTCTGCATGCGAGTTCCTTTGTCGAGAAGTTGAACTGGGCCACGGGTGTGGACGCTTCCGGCCGCCCTATCCTCTCGGGTCGAATTCCAACCGCGGGAGGCACGCTGATTTGCCCCGGCATTAACGGCGCCACCAATTGGTTTTCGCCTTCTTATAATCCCAACACCGGGCTGTTCTACGTGATGGCGCTTGAGAACTGCAATCTTGCTTTCGCGATACCGAAACCGTTTGTCAAAGGTGAGACGTACTACAACACCGGCACGAAGCTTCCACCCGATGAACACTCACAAAAGATTCTGCTCGCACTCTCCGTAGCGGACGGAAAAACAGTGTGGCGTTATCCTCAGATAGGCGATGGCAACTCCTGGGGCGGGACGCTCACTACCGCCGGCGGATTGGTACTCTTTGCCGATGACGCCGGGTCTCTGGAGGCGGTGGATGCAACCACCGGCCACGCGCTCTGGCACTTCAATACTGGCCAAAGAATCAGCGCGTCCCCCATGACCTATGCGGTCGACGGCGTGCAGTACGTGGCTATCTCCGCCGGGAGCGACGTTTTCATTTTCTCGCTTCCACACTGACGGACGCCGCCGTCGAGTTTGGTTTCAGTGCGCGAGATAGGGTACAAAGCCTTGCGTTTTCATTTCGAGGCGATACACCGAAGTAGTTGCCGTGATGTAAAGGGTTCGGTAGTCCTTGTCGCCCCAGGTCAGGTTCGCAGGTTGTTCTGGCATGGCAATCGTTCCCAGGTGATTGCCAAAGGCATCCCAGACCCAGATGCCTTTCGGTCCGGTGACAAACAGATTGCCGCTTTTGTCGACCTTGATGCCGTCGGGAACGCCGTCGTGCTTGCCTCCTGGCTCCTCCCCGAAAATGCGGCCGTTGCTAAGAGTGCCGTCTGAGGCAACGTCGTAGGCGCGAATGTTTCTTTTTTCACTGTCATCAATGTAGAAATGCTTGCCGTCGGGAGAAAAGGCCAATCCGTTCGGTTGGGTCAGATCTTGGGTCAGCAATCGCACGTTGCCCGCATCATCCAGGCGATAAACGCCCTGAAACGGAATCTCCTGTTTTTCCCCTGCGACCAGGTCGAGCGTGGGATCGGTGAAATAGAGTGCGCCGTCCGGTCCCACGATCACGTCGTTCGGGCTGTTGAATTTCTTTCCGTCGTAATGATCGGCGAGAATTTTGTACTTTCCATCCGCAGTCACCGCAATGATCGCACGCAGCACGCTCGCACAATCGATCAAGCGGTGCTGGCGGTCGAAGGTGTTTCCGTCCGGGTCACCCAGCGCAATGACTTCTTCTTTTTTGCCATTAGGATAAACACGAAAAATCTTGTTGATGGTTTCATCGCTGACGTAGAGGAATCCGGCCGCATCCCACATCGGACCCTCCGTAAAACCAAAGCCGGTCGCAACGGTTTCCAGTTTTGCCTGGTGATCGACAATATCCCAAAACTTCGGAGACAACGGCTCTAGCGCAAAAGAGCGCGGGTTCTGGGCGGAGGCTGTGAGCAGCAAACCGAGCACAGTCATCCAATGCAGCAGGATTGTGCGGCCAAATTTCATGGGGCAGGGTCCTCGAGTTTGTGAGAGCTCCGTGTCCGGGCCGGAGCCGGAACGGCGGTCATTAAATAGCTCACCAGATCGTTGAGTTCGTCGGCACTGAGCCGCTCGCCATAATTTGTCGGCATCAGAGGCTGGCTGAGAGGTTCGAGGGCCCGCAGTTCGGATTTCTGAAAGAAGTGGAAGCTGCCGTCCTTCGCCTCGAGTTGCACGGAAAAATTGTCTTCATTGCGAATGATTCCCTCTAGGCGATCACCAGCGCCTGTCGTCAGCACCGCGGACCGGTAGCCTGCCGGGACGTTCCTCGTGGGCTGGATGATCTGGTCGCGAACCGCCTTGGCCGACATGCCAGATCCATACGCAGAAAGCTCGGGCCCAAGGAATCCGCCTTCGCCCGAAATCGTGTGGCAACTGGCGCATTCTCCCTTGCCGAAGAATATTTCCTTGCCGCGTGTCGCATCTCCGGGGGGTGTCCGTGCTTCAACCTTGCCCTGCAGAATTCGCAGATAGCCGACCAACGCCCCAATCTGCCGCGTACTGAGACTGTGGAACGCAGGCATGCCAGTGCCTAAGACGCCGTTTGAAATTATCGCGGATACCTGTGGGTCAGAAAGATGCCTCACCTTGTCGCTTCCGGCGATGTTCGCGCCCTTGTCAGTTCCGCGGCCATCCAATCCGTGACATCCGGCACAGGTGGAGTTGAAAGCGCGTGCGCCGGGTACCGTGGCTTTTTCGAAGTCGTTATCCGCATCATCCTGCTGCGCAAACGAGGACGATGCATGAAAGACTGCTGCCCACACCGGGAGTGAGAGCCAAAGCAACAGCTGCGAAGATTTGCGACTTGAGAGCATAGGCTATGCTTCACTCTTCCAACCGGGGTACCAACGGTGTTAGAGTCCGCGAACATATATACAACCAGGAGGATGGAATGGACAAATCTCACGGGCACGCGAAACGCCGAATCCTCGCGTTCTTGTTGGTAGGCGTGATCGTCATCTTTGCGGCTGCCAGCAAGGTCGGGATGGTTCGGGCGGCGCAATCGAGTCCACCGGCCTCTTTGTCTGACAGCGAGCTGATTGCGGAGTTTCGGCGTGTCGAAGTTGCTTCGGTCTCGGATGCGATCGAGCAGATCACCGGCAAGCGGATGTACATGAGTCATCGCATGCAGCCGATTTTCACGGCCAAGTTTGCCGGCTTTGCGCGCACCGTACAGCTCAAGAAGGATGAAGGCAACAAAGATCCCGAGGCCCTCACCGGGATGCTCGAAGCCATTGACCAGGGATCGACAAATTCGGTCTATGTGATGGCGCTGGAGGATGGAGAAGACATTGCGGGAATGGGAGGATTGATGGGCACCGCGATGGCCGCGCGCGGCTATGCCGGAGCAGTCATTGATGGCGGGGTACGCGACGTGGCGTACTTGCGCAAAATCGGCTTTCCCGTCTTCGCCACCGGAATTGTGCCCTCTACGTCGGTCCATCACTATCGCTTTGCGGGAGCGCAGATTCCTTTGGTGTGCAATGGAGTGCCCGTCAACCCGGGCGATATTGTGGTGGCTGACAGCGATGGCGTGGCGGTTGTGCCCAGAGCGCAGGCGCAGCCCGTGCTCAGCATGGCACAGCAGATGGATTTCAAGGAGCACTCCATGTACGCCGTCATCGAGCAACTGAAGTCGATCGTGGAGGCAGTGAAAAAGTTCGGCCGGCTATAGTCCAGCCCGAGGTTGCAGGAAACTGCCTTTTCGTCAGATAATTCGCACTCTCATTTCTTACACTCAGCCGGATTTTCTCGACCCGGATTTCTCGACGAGGGGTTCCGGTTGTTTTGGACCGTACAGCTAGCAGCGTACCGGCGGAGCTTTCCTCGCCGTTCGCAGATTTAACTCGAAAGGGGAACGTATATGACTCTCAATTTCACTCGCAGGATGTTTGCGCAGCGGTTTGCTTCCGTGCTTTCGGCCTTGGGGATTACTGCCGCAGCGTTGCCCACGCCTGGATTCGCGCAGAGTTCCTCCCCGCAGGATGCCAGCGGCATTCGTAAGCTGAACGGCGAAGGCAAGCCCGGGGGTGAGAAGGACATCATCATGCCGGTGATCGTCCACAACGGGGTGTTGTATGTCTCGGGACAGGGCGCGCACGATACGCGAGATCAGAAAGAATGGACCATTGAATCTCACACCACCATGGTCATGGACAAAGTAAAAAAGCTTGTAGAAGTCGGCGGAGGGTCGATGGACAGTGTTCTTCAGGCCAATGTGTTTCTGGTGAAGATTGAACACTGGGATGGAATGCACAAAGTATTCTCGACGTATTTTCCCCATGGCGGCCCGTCGCGCACAACGGTCGCAGTCGCCGCCCTGCCGGGAGATTCTCTGGTGGAGATCAATTGCATCGCCGCCGTAACTCGTAAGTGAAAATACCCTGGGAGCACAGGCATGGGAATTAACTCAAAGTGGAATCGACGCGGGTTTCTCGGCACGGCGGCTGCCATTGCTGCGTCCATCGTCGCGCCTCGTAAGCTTTTCTCAACCGCTGGCGCCGCTGCTGCGGGAAGCGCCGAGGTTAGCGGCTTCGGGCAGACCGGCAATCCCTACGAGGAACTTGGCGTGCCCACTGTGATCAACTGCCAGGGGACGATGACGGTTCTGGGAGGCTCTATTCTTCGTCCCGAGCTTGAGGCTGTCATGGCGATGGCCGGCCGCCATTTTGCAAGCATCCCGGATCTCGAAGTCGCGGCGGGCAAGCGCATCGCAGAAATGCTTAAGCTTCCGGTGGGATATACCGCGCTGGTAACCTCCGGTGCGGCTGCGGCGATTCAGTCCGGGCTGGCCGGCATTCTCACCGGCGACAACGAAGCACTGATTCGGCAACTCCCGGATGTGACCGGCATGAAGTCGGAAGTGATCATCCAGAAATCGCACCGCAATCCGTTCGATCATCAATTGCGATCGACGGGCGTCAAACTGGTTGAGGTTGAAACCCGCGAACAACTGCGCAGCGCGGTCAACGATCGCACTGCCATGATGCACTTCTCGAATTTTGCCAATGCCGCGGGTCAGATCAAAGTAGACGAATGGGCAAAGCTGGCCAAGCAATACAACTTGCCTTGTATGAACGACGCCGCAGCTGACACGCCTCCGGTTTCGCACCTTTGGGACTACACCAACCTGGGATACGACCTCGTGACATTCAGCGGGGGAAAGGCAATGCGTGGCCCGCAATGCGCAGGATTGCTGGTCGGGCGCAAAGATCTCGTTGCTTACGCTCTTCTGAACAATAGCCCGCACGAAGACACGCTCGGTCGCAGCCAGAAAGTCGGCAAGGAAGAAATTATTGGAATGGTGAAGGCGCTGGAGATTTATCTCAAGGAAGATCACGATGCGCTGGCGAAGGAGTGGCAAGAACACCTGGCTGGGATTTCAAGCGAGCTCACCAAAATTCCAGGGGTGAGCACCTCGTTTTTCACTCCGGACATCGCGAATCACGTGCCCCACATGCAGATCACCTGGGACTCCAAGATTTCCGTCACTCCCCAACAAGTGTCAAAACTGCTGCGCAATTCGAAGCCTGCGATCGTTATCGGCGGCGGAGAGGGCCGGCCCGGACTGGTGATGTGTTCCTTCATGCTGCAACCCGGCGAAGACAAGATCGTCGCCGAGCAACTGTCGCGCATCCTGCGGGAACACTCAGCGTAAGTCCGATCGCCAGATGCTGATCGAATGACAGCACGCCCCCGCCAAAGACGTGAGTCTCCCATGATGACTCCTGCGGAGACAAGCCGCGTGCGCTGGTTTCTGGTGTTCTGGCTCTTTGTCCTCAGTGCCGTGTCGTATCTCGACCGCGTCAACATTTCTATCGCAGGCGGAGCCATTGTCGACGCCTATCACTTGTCCGAGGTGCAGCTCGGAAAGGTTTTCAGCGCGATGGTGGCTGGTTACGCGCTGTTTCAAACCGTCGGAGGTCACCTCGCCGACCGTTATGGTCCGCGCCGCGTTTTGACCGGCGGCGTTCTCTGGTGGGGAATTTTCACTGCTTTAACGGCCCTGGTCCCGGCCAACATTGCGCACGCGCTCTGGCTATTCGTGGCCATCCGCTTTCTGCTCGGTGCCGGCGAAGCAGTTATCTATCCCGCCGCCAACAAGTTTGTCGCAAATTGGATTCCCGTGCGCGAGCGCGGGATTGCCAACGGATGGATCTTCGCCGGCGTCGGCGCCGGTGCCGGGCTTACGCCGCCGCTCATTACCTACCTCATGATTCATTACGGGTGGCGTTCGTCGTTCTGGGTTTGTGCGGCCATCGGGTTACTGGCCGGAGGAGTCTGGTTCAGCGCGGCTCGCGATACTCCGGAAGAGCATCCGCGAGTGTCTGCCTCAGAGCTCTCTGCGATTCGATCCGGAGTCCCGCTCGCCATTGCGCCGGGAGCCATTGAGAAAGATCAATCATCTCCGGCAGCGGAAGCCAGCAACCAGGACGGGCACAAAGTTCTTGTGCCCTGGCGGCGAGTCGTTCGAAGCCGCGAAGTCTGGGCAGTCACCCTCAGCTATTTTTGTTACGGCTATGTCGCGTGGATTTTTTTCAGTTGGTTCTATCGCTATCTTGCAAAAGTACGTGGACTCGATTTGAAGGCGAGCGCCTTCTATTCCATGCTGCCCTTTCTCGCAATGCTAATCGGCTGCCTGTTGGGCGGAACGCTGAACGACCGGCTCACCAAGTCGCGCGGACCGCGCCTTGGCCGCTGCGGACTGGCAGCATTTGCAATGGCGGTCGCAGGCATTTTCATCGCCTTGGGCTCGCAGGTTCATAGCGCTGAGCTGGCCAGTGTTGTGCTGGCCGGCGGCGCCGGAGCGCTGTATTTATCCCAAAGTTCCTTCTGGTCGCTCACCGCCGACATCGCAGGTGGCTCCGCAGGATCAGTCTCCGGATTCATGAATATGGGCGGTCAAATTGGCGGAGCTGTAACCGGCTCGCTGACCCCCTGGATCGCTGTGCGTTACGGCTGGACGGCTTCATTCCTGGTGGCAGCCGCCTTATGTCTGCTGGGCGCACTCAGTTGGCTGGCGGTAAACCCCCTGAACAGCTTGACCGCCGGAAGCGCAAATACGAGGTAACTGCCTTATTTAGAGCGAATTGCACTCGTGCGGTTAATCTGCAGGCAAATTCCTGGGAATCTATGTCAAGAATCCGAACGGCGGCTTGGAGACTCTAATCGAACATGCATGTACGAAAAGAGTTAATCGGTTTTATCGCAGTGATTCAGTCCGTTCTTTTTCTGACCCATTATCTGCTCTATAAGACGTGGACCTTCTCACCCGGAGAAAGCGAAGTCCCCGGCGCGTTCTGGATCAGACTCGTCCTTGGATTTTTGTCGGTCAGCTTTGTTGCCGCTTCACTCCTTGCCTTCAGCCATACCAATGCCGCGCTACGCGTGTTCTACCGCGCCGCTGCGGTTTGGATTGGTCTGGTGAGCTTCCTCTTTCTCGCGGCGGTTTCCTCCTGGATCATTTTCGGCGTGGCGCGGCTGGTGGGGCTGGATGTGAACTTCCATCGCCTCGTGGAATTGCTGTTCGGCGCCGCCGCGATAGCTGGACTCTATGGCGTTTTCAACGCGAGCTGGATGCGGATCACGCGAACCACGGTTCGGCTCGCGAACTTGCCGGCAGCCTGGCGCGGGCGAACAGCTGCGCTGATCAGCGATGTGCATCTGGGGCACGTGCGCAACCGCAGTTTTCTGCGGCGCTTGGTTGCGACGATTTTGAGCGAAGAGCCCGACGCCATTTTTGTTGCGGGTGATTTGTATGACGGGACCGCCATCGACGCCCAACGAGCCGCGGAGCCATTGAACAAGCTTGTGGCGCCACAGGGCGTGTATTTCGTCGCGGGAAATCATGAGCAATTCGGAGACGACAGCAAATATCTGAACGCCATCGCGGCGGCCGGAGTGCGCGTGCTCAGCAACGAGAAGGTGGAAGTGGACGGTTTGCAGATTATTGGCGTGCCTTACCGCAATGCGACACAGAACGGACAGCTGGCCTCGGTGCTGCGCGGCCTCGGTTTGGATCGCGACCGCGCGAGCATTCTGTTAACTCATGCGCCGGACCATCCGGAAATCGCGGAGGCTGCCGGCGTCTCCCTGCAGCTGTCCGGGCATACCCATCTTGGGCAATTCTTCCCCTGGAGTTGGATGGCGCGGCGGATTTACCGGCAGTTTGTCTACGGCTTAAGCCGGATCGGCAAGATGCAGGTTTTCACTTCGAGCGGAGCCGGAACCTGGGGACCGCCGCTTCGACTGGGATCGAATCCCGAGATTGTGATGCTTCAGTTCGAATAAGCTTTACCAAGCGATGCGGTATCCTTCCGCCATGTCTTCGCGACGATTGCCGGCTGGCGACCGGGAGCTCATCCAGATCGTCGATGCTGCTCTGGCAGATGCTTCACGGCTTGCCGGCGAATGGCTGGTCTGCCGTCCCGGATGCACGCAGTGCTGCGTGGGCGTGTTCGCCATTCATCAACTGGACGCGATCCGTTTGCAGCAGGGAATGGCTGACCTCGAAAAAGCAGATCCGCAACGAGCCCGCCGCATCCGCGAGCGGGCTCGCGCTTCGGTGGGGAGGTTGTCGAACGAGTTTCCCGGGAACGCGAAAACGGGAGTGCTCGATGAAGGTCCAGAGGCGGAAGAGCGCTTCGCGGAATTTGGCAACGACGAGCCCTGTCCTGTGCTGGATCCGGAAACCGGTTTGTGCGATCTCTACGAGGCGCGCCCCATGACGTGCCGGACGTTTGGCCCTCCGGTGCAATCGGACGGAGGTTTGGGAGTCTGCGAACTGTGTTTTCACGGCGCGACCGATGAGCAGATTGCTGCTTGCGAGATGGTTGCCGATCCGGAAGATCTGGAATCCAGGTTGCTCGTGGAGTTGGAGAAGGATCGAGGAGTGAGCGGGCGGACAGTGGTTGCGTTTTGCGTGAAATGAAAAGCCAGATCGCCGGGAATTTTTCCGAAGCTCAAGTTCGGAAGCTCAAGTTCAGAAGCTCAAGCAAATTTCGTTGCGGTCGTCGGGAATGTGCAAATCAATTCCGCGCTCGTGATTGGCGCTGAGGGTGGCGCGGATGTCGAGCATGGCCAGCGGTACATTGCGCTGCTGACGATCAATACTTACCGACAAAACGCTCGCCGAGAGCACAAATCGGCGGGTTTCCAGGCGCTCGCCGCTGGCCAGAATGAAAACCGCCGGAGGCGGCATTTTGGGAGTGGCTGCGTTGGCGACGCTCGGAATCTCGATGAACTGTGACTTGGGGAGACGCTCCCGTGTCCGCGGAATCATCAGCGAGGGCACAGGGGGGCTCGTCGCCGCCTCCGCATCGGTTTCCTCATAGGGCAGATCGTAGTCCGGCAGATCGTTGCCGAGCGAATCGCCGTAAGGCAGAAAATAGGATCCAAAATTGTTGGGGCGGCGGTGAATACCAGAAGGAAGAAATCCTCGTCTTGCGGCGGCTCGATTCTGTGAGCCAGCTAACCCTACGAAACCTGAGCGAACATGCGGTCCGGCAGCACTGGCGTGAAATGCCATCCCGGCTCGCTGCGCTTCGAGAGCTCCGCTGAGAACCCAGGCGACCAGCAGCGCAAATAAAGCTGCTCTCGGCATGCGGGGATTATACTCGTTTTCGATTTCCCCGAGGAGCTCGGCATGCACAGACACAAAGTTGTAACCGGATTTCTTTTCTCACTTCTTCTTTCACTCGCATTCATTTCCCTGGCGCTGTCCGCCTTCGCGGCCCCGGCCTCCAGCGATCACGATCAGACCGACCGGAGTGTGACCGGTCAGGACTGGACAAACTATGTGCGCATTGGCGCCTATGGGCTATCTCGCAACAGTGCTGATCAGATCGTGCGCAACGCGCAGGAGAGCGGCGTGTTTGGCATCGAAGTGGACAACGACATTCCCGGGCGCTACGAAAGTTTCGTGGATCCCGAGGAGAAGTTGCGCGCCATTCGCGCCGTTGCCGAGAAAGCGCATGCGGCAGGGAATCGCGCATTCGTCTACATTGCCGGAACGGAATGCATCACGGCCAACGCGGATCAGACGCCGCACACGCTTGCCAAAGAACATCCCGACTGGCTGCAGCGCAAGATCACTGGGGAGCCCGCAATCTTCGGCGGCGGCAGCGCCTTTTGGATCAGGAAAGGCGATGAAGACGTTTGGGTTTCGCCCTACGCTCGCGAGTGGCGAAAAACCTACATGGCACGCGTGCGGCAAATCGCCGCCACCGGAATTGACGGCATCTACGTGGACATCCCCTATTGGATGACCCACTTTGACGGATGGGAAGACACCTGGGCCAGCTTCGACGACTACACGGTCGCCGCTTTCAAAAAGGAGACTGGGCTCGATGCCAGGAAAGACCTGAAGCTCGGCGATTTTTCCGACCCGAACTTTCGCAAGTGGGTGGAGTTTCGCATCCAGACTTTCACAGATTTCATGCACGAGATTGACCAGAACGCGAAGTCGGTCAATCCGCAGATCAAGACCATTCCTGAAATTTATCCTGGCATCGAAGAGGAGGCGGTTCGCGTGGGGGCCGATGTTTACAGCCTCTACACAGTCGTAGACGCGATCGCGCACGAGTACTCGTTCGGCAACAGCGGCCATATGGCCTCCGAGCGCAAGCCGCTCGACTGGTTCCGCTACCAGGTGGGCATGCACACATTTCGCGCGTTTGCGCAGGGCAAAGCGACATGGATCCTCAACTACTCCTGGGACGGCGACCAGAAAGTGGACAAGCGCGAGGCCATGCTGAATCTGGCTATGTCGGAAGTGATGGCGGGCGCGAATTTCTGGGATGCGCCGGGACACTCGATGGCGGGCTCTAACGATCCGGCCACGCGCACGAAGATTTTCTCGTGGATCAAAGAACACGAAAACACGTTTTATGCTCCACGGACGCCGATTGATCCTGTCGGCGTTTACTTTTCTCCGCAGACTCGAAACTTCTACGCCGACGAATTCATCAATTCCTATCGCGGCATATTGATTCTGCTGATGCAGGCGCATCGGGAATTTCAGGTGGTGACTCCGCGAACGCTCGCCGAGTTTCATGGACGGTCCTTGATTCTCCCGGATGTGCGCGTCTGGAGCGATCCTGAGAAAAATGAGATCGAACGGTATCTAAAGCAGGGCAACAAGCTCATCGTCACCGGGGAAGATGCGCTGCATCTAAGTGGCGGGCCTGACGTAATGCGATTCTCCGAGTGTCCCGGAAAAATCTACAACGCACTCCTCGAGAAGGACTTTGAACGCGCGACCCCGGAAACGCAGCGACCGTTTCTGGAGAGCCTCGAACCCAGCCTAACCGAGGCCCGCCACAGGGTTGAGGTCTTCGCCTCGCCCTCGGTGGCCACCTCGGTGGCACAGGTGAAAGGCGTGACTCACGTATTCCTGGCGAATTTTGCGGGCCTGGTCGGCGGGGCCAACCCGATTCAAACTCCGCAGACCGATGTGAAGATCAGCTTGCCGGTGGTACCCGGGAACGCGGGATACTTTTTGCCGTTCCTCGGCGATGTACAGAAATTGCAGGGTACGCAGAAAGATGGGCGGGAAACGTTCGTGCTTCCAGCGATTAACAAGGGCGGGGTGTTCTGGTACGCGCGCTAAAGGAACCTCGAATTAACTCGCGGTAGAGAAGGTCGAAACTCAGGAAGAGCGCGCCTTTGGCCCTAGATTACCCTTGACAACGGGTGGCTTACGTAAGTATAAGATCGCAATCGAAATAAATCGTAAGCTCGCCGTACACACACCGTCGACACCGTAAGCTCAGTTCAGTGCACGCACAAGTGCGGAGGTCCCATGCGACTGGCCACGCCAGTTCTTCCTTGGCTTTTGGTAGTGTTCCTGCTCGTTAGTTCCCCCCTGGTTGTGGCTCAGGGCAGCTACCGCTCACAACTCCGGGGTGTGGTTTCTGATACTGCCGGCGCAGTGTTGCCGAATGCCACCGTAACGATCACCGACAGTGGCACCAACGTTGCCGCTCAAACCGTCACGGACGGCAAAGGCGAATACGTTTTTACCGGACTGCGGCCTTCCACATATTCGGTGAAAGCGGAAGTCAAGGGCTTCCGGACGTCCGAGCACACGAATGTGGTTTTCGCCCCCGACCAGGAAGCCACGCTCAACTTCACTTTGTCGCCCGCGCGAGTCAACGAATCGGTCGAGGTAACCACCACAGCGCCGCTGCTGGATACCGAGAGTGCGACCCTGGGCACGAACATCACCAGCGAATATGTGCACGAACTCCCTCTGATCAACCGCAGCTTCTTCGGTCTGACGTTCCTGGCGGCGGGTGTGACCGAGGTCGCAGGGTCAGGCACCACGGATAACTATCCGTCGGGAACGAACTTCACTTCTAACGGGCAGCGCAACGCGACCGCCGAGATACGGTTGGACGGCGCGCTTATCAGTGCGCCGGAGCAGGGCGAGGGAGGAAATTCCAACGTCTACTACGAGCCCCTGGTCGAGGGCATGCAGGAGATGAACGTCCAGAACAACAGCTTCTCGGCCGAGTTCGGCAACAACGGCGGCACCGTCGTCAACATGGTGATGAAGAGCGGAACTGACCAGTTCCATGGCTCCGGCTGGTATTTCCTGCAGCGTCCGCAGATGGACGCCCGCGATTTCTTCAACCCCGAACCCAACCCCAAACCTGACAGCAAGCGCGACCAGGGTGGATTCTCCCTCGGCGGCCCGATCAGGAAGAACCGAACTTTCTTCTTCGTTGATTTTGAGAAGGTGAAGAGCTCCAGCGCGTCCAGCGGTAACGCGACCGTGCCGACCCTGGCGGAGCGGCAAGGCAACTTTTCCCAAGATATGATTCCAGGTACCAATCTGCCTTTGAACATTTACGACCCGACCGCGCTAGGGTGTGGAAATCCATGCATAAACCGGCCGCAGGTGCAGTACAACGGCCAACTGAACGTGATCCCGCCCGGCGAACTGGATCCCATTGGATTGGCCGTCCTCAATCTTTACCCGAAGCCCAGCAACTCGAACGAATTCAATAACTACAACTGGACCACAACGGCGAATGGGCCGGATTACCAGTTCGACATCAAGATAGACCACCAGCTCAACGACAAGAACCACATCAACGGGCGCTACAGCCGGGACTGGAGCAACTATACGACTCCAACGACGCTGGGAGACGGCTTCGATAACGACGGAATCGCGAGCGGTGTGACGGTGGCGCAGAACGGATCGTTCGAATATAGCCGGACCATCAACCCGCGGATCATCTGGACCAGTCATGTGGGAGTCGACCGGGTGCATCAACTGTCACTGCCGGGGATCCCGACAATCGCTAGTTTCAACGCTTCACAACCGGCAAATGGGCAACTGCCGGCAGTGTTCGAGCAAGCCAACGGGCTCGACCAAATGCCGACGTTTCTGATGCAGGGAAATTTGCCGTGGAATAACCTCTTCGATCAATGCTGCATTTACACTGCCTTCGCCCACACTCTAGTGAGCTACTCGTCGCAATTGGTGATTTCGAGGGGATCCCACCTGATCAAGATCGGCGGCGAACAGAGAATCTTCTATAACAATTTCTGGCAACCAAACTACCCGACCGGGTACATGACGTTTACGGATCAGGTGACATCGCAGAATCCGAACAGCGACACGGATGCAAATGGAAATGACACCGGCAACCCATTTGCCAGTCTGGCTTTTGGTTATGCCGACAATGTCAACGGCGGCAATCAATTGGCGGTCACTCCGTCGGTGGCGAACCGGTCGCTCGAGACTGGGTTTTACATCCAGGATGACTGGAAGGTGAACTCTAAACTCACCATCAACCTCGGCCTGCGTTACCAGTGGAGTTCGCCCTACACCTCGCGCGGCAACCGAATCCAATTCAGCAATTTCACCGCGGACAGTGGCGTCAATCTCAATACGAGCAGCGCTCAAGCGGCTCTGCAGTCGGTGGGCGTGAATTTTCCTGCGTCCGAGGAACTGCTCGGCACGACACAGTTCCCCACCTCGAGCATGAGGACGGTTCCGACCTGGCGCAAAGACATTGGGCCGAGACTCGGTTTCGCTTACCAGATCGATCCCTCGACAGTGGTGCGGGGTGGGGCGGGCGTCTATTTCGGAATGAGCCCAGCCACAAACTTCCAGTATCCCGGCGCCGCGTTCCTCAAGACCGCCAACATATTTTTTACGAACGACGATTTTGCCACGCAATCCGCGACCCTGGAGAATCCCTTTCCCAACGGCTTTACCGGTCCGCAGGGTAAGCAGTACGGCCAGTTTGCAAACTGGGGCTATCCAGACGGGAACGATCTGGGCACCACGGCGGCGCGGGACGCCGACATTTATCAATGGAATCTGGGAATCCAGCGGCTACTTCCGAGCCAGATCGTGCTCGGCGTGGACTACTCGGCCAACCGCAGCACACATCTGCCCTGGGCTGGCACCAACAACCGCGATTTTATCCCGTCCGCTTTGCTCGCGCAGATCTCACCGGCGGTGCGCAGCAACTACGAGAATATGCCGGACAACGGCCCGGGGTCGTGCGATAACGACGGTTGCGTCAGCAACTTTCTTCAGGGGACCCTGGTCAGCAACCCGTTTGCGTCCATGTTCAATACTCCTTGTACATCGAGCGCTTCCCATCCTTGCTTCAACGAACCTAACTCGAACTACGGGAATGCAACCCTGCCCGTGGGGAATTTTCTAAATAAGTACCCGCAATTCGCGGGGGATTTCGAGGGCCTGATGCTCGAGACCGCGAATTCCTGGTACAACGCGCTGCAGATTCGGTTCCAGAAGCGCACCACGCATCACATTAGCTTCACGGGTAGCTACACCATATCGAAGGCAACCGACGAATCCTCCGCGGGCAGGAACAACTGGGTAGGGTCGCTCGGCCAAGGCATTCCTCAACAACTGGACCGGCTGAATTTGGAACACAGTATCGGAGCCAGCGATACGCCGCAGCGGCTCGCGGGTGCCGTGGTAGTGGATCTGCCCGTCGGCCGCAAGCAATGGATTGGCGGCAATATGAACCGGGCTGTCGACGCTGTGGTCGGAGGCTGGTCGATCTCGACCTTGGTCACCCAACAATCGGGGCAACCCATGGCCCTCAGTATGTCCAACGCGCGCCTCGCCAACGGCACCCAGCGGCCCCAGGTAATCTGTCCCCAGCTCAGGACACCCGGTGCCACCATGCATAATGTGGCCCTGCAATGGGCGAACGTGGGTTCGGGGATTGCCACGCCTTCCTATTTCAACGGGATCTGCTTCGGAGACCCTGGCGATCAGAACCCGGGCAACGCGCCTCGCTATTTTTCCAACCTGCGGGTCGACGGCATCCACAACGCGGATCTCTCCCTTTACAAGTCGTTTGTGCCCAAGGAAGGCATGCGGCTGGAAGTGCGGGCGGATATGTTTAACTTGACCAATCACCCGCGCTTTGGGCAGCCGAATTCGGCCGTGGGAGATCCGCTTTTCGGGACAATTACCGGTGACGCCAGCGGGGAAACACCGCGCTTCTTTCAGTTCGGTTTGCGATTTGAGTTCTGACGCCAGAGCCTGCAGATTTGCGATTGGTATAAAATTCTGATCGGTAAATCTGCAGCCGCATGATTTGCGCGGTGCGAGAACCAGGCCACGGGACCAATGACCATCGGCGCGGTTGATATTGGGGGAACGAAAATTGCAGTGGGGATGGTGGACGAGCGAGGGCGGGTCTTGTCCAAAATGGAATCGCCAACCGATCCCGAACGCTACGCGGACGGCCTCGATCGGATCTCCGGCATGCTGCGCGATACCGCCAAAAATGCTGGCGTAGAAATCTCGGGCATCGGGATTGGATCCACAGGTCCGGTGGACCCTATCGCCGGGGAGTTTGGCGACGTCGATTTTCTTCCTGGCTGGCGGCAGAAAAAACCGGTGGCCGACTTGCAACGCATTTTCAACGTGCGTGTTGCTCTCGAAAACGATGCGGACGCCGCCGCGTTGGCCGAGGCAAGTTGGGGCGCAGGCAAGCACAAGTCACGGCTAGTCTACGTGACGGTCGGAACTGGTATCGGCGGCGGGGTTGTGCTCGATGGCGAACTCTACCGCGGCGTGGATGGAGCTCATCCCGAACTTGGGCATCACGTGATCGACCCCTCCGGACCTCCCTGTTCATGCGGCTTTCGAGGCTGCTGGGAGTCACTCGCCGCCGGTCCCGCCATGGCCGCATGGTTCAAAAGTCAGGCTCCGGCGGATTATCCGCGCCGCGAAAGCGTGAACGCCAGGGACATTTGCGAACTGGCCCAGCAGGGCGATGAGCTGGCGCGCCGCACCGTCGAACGCGAAGCTTATTATCTCGGTCTCGGTCTCGCCAATCTCATCAACCTGTTTGCCCCCGACGCGATCGTGCTGAGCGGCAGCGTGCTGAAGAGTTCGCTTCTATTCATGGACGGCATTCGCTCGGTGATCATCCGGGGGTGTCGGTTTGTTCCTTTCGAGAAAGCCCTGTTGACGATGGCGTCGTTAGGGGAAGATGCGAATCTGATTGGCGCTGCTCGAGTGTGGCATCATCGCTTCGACTAGGGCACAGCTTAGAATCGGGAGGGGACGTCATGACAAATCCAATTTCGCGGCGTGAGCTCTTAGCTAAGATGGGCGGCACAGCCGCAGCCGCACTGGTTCTGAATTCTCCGTTTGCGGAAGCGCGAGCTCATACTCCAGCATCGCCATTCCGGGTCAGCGTAATCAACGACGAGATTTCCCAGGATTTCGGCCGTTCCTGCGAAGTGGCCGCCGGCGAGTTTGGTATGGAGTGGATCGAGCTGCGTGGTATGTGGAACAAGAACATCGTGAACCTGGATGCCACGGAGGTTCAAGAAGCGCAGCGCATTCTCAAAAAATACGAGCTGCGCGTCACCGACATCGCGAGTCCGCTGTTTAAGACGGACTGGGCCGGAGCTCCGCGCTCGAAGTACAGCGAACCGAACGATTTCAAAGCCAATTTCACCTTCGCCCAGCAGGATGAAGTTTTGGAACGCGGAATTGAAATGGCCAAAGCCTTTGGCACAGAACGCCTGCGCTGCTTTGATTTCTGGCGGCTGGACGATCCCGCTCCCTACCGCGCTGCGATCAATCAGAAACTGCTGGATGCGGCCACCAAGACAGGGAAGAAAGGAATTACGCTGCTCCTCGAAAACGATTCCGCACTGAACACGGCCACCGGCGCCGAAGCGGCGAAGGTGCTCAGTGCCGTGCAGTCTCCTCACTTTATGCTGAACTGGGATCCCGGCAACGCGGCGGCCAGCGGCGAAAAGCCTTTTCCCGACGGCTACAATCTTCTGCCGAAGGAAAGAATCGGCCATTGCCATTGCAAGGACGCCGTGAGGAAAGGCGCCGGCTACGACTGGGCGCCGATGGGCGGCGGCATTGTGGATTGGCTGGGACAATTCCAGGCGCTCAAGCGTGACGGTTATCACTTCGCCGTAAGCCTCGAAACTCATTGGCGCGGCGCCGGGACTCCGGAAGCGTCTTCGCGGCAGAGTTGGGCAGGGATGAAAGACATGTTGCAAAAAGCACAAGCGTGGTGATCGTCCCGCTTGTCGACGCTCAGCTCCTCAACTCAGTCCTCAACTCAGGTAGCTTGAGAGGTAGACATCGGGCTGAGCACAATGGGTACTCTCTCACTCGACAAGTCCCGCCACTTTGCCTCGCAACACCGTGATGGAAGCTTTCGGCAGCGTGAACGTTGTCTGTGAACCCGATTCCACTGTCGACGCCACCGGCGGATGGTCCGGATCGGCATGGCTGTTCGGCCCATCATTAATCCACACGTATTGTTCGCTGCCAAACGTCACCAACGTAGCCGGCCCGGAAAAATATGACTGCTTGCCGCGACTATCCTCAAACTGCACGCGCACCGTGTGCGGATTCGTTTCGTCGCGGTTGACCAGCATCACCGACCAGTTCCCGTCCGGCCGGCGCACCGCATAGCTGGTGACCAGCGCGTTGCCATCGGCATCTTTGATTTCCACCGCAGAGGAATACATGTGATGCACGCCGGCGCGGTGCTGCACCCACTCCAGATTAATCATGTGAGCGGCAAAATAAGGCGACGTATATCCCTTGATCTCATAATGCTCGTTCGAAACAAAATTCGACCACGACGCCCAGCCCAGGCAAGTCTTCTGCACGCCCTGAGGTTGAATCGGCGAGTGATAGAACGCCGCGCCGCCGCCTTCAAAAAATGAACCGACATTGTCCGCCAGCCAAAGCGCCGCAAAAATCGTAGTCATCGGCCCGGTAAGACCGGCGGCCAGATGGTTTTCCGTCACCATCAATGGCACCTCTTTCGGCACGCCATCATCCCTCCACACTTGCAGAATGTGCTTCATCAGCTGCGGCTCGCTGTACAGAGTCTTCCAGGTAATGTCGCAGGGTTCGAAGGGATAGTGCTCGAAGGAAACAAACGCAAGGTCGGCGATGCGGCCATGGGACTTGAGGTAATCGACGAAGCGCCCCATCCACGAAGTGCGCCCCTGCGCGTCAGGCCACACGTGGACGTCTTCATTCACGCCCTCAAAAACCGGCCCACCCAATTCTAGTTTGGGGTCGATCTGATGAATTGCCGCGGCCCATTGCAGGTAAAGCGCAGCGTAGTCTTCCGGCATGGCGTGCTTGCCATCCGGCTCCTCACCCATTTCAACGTAGCCGATGCGGTAGCCTCGCCGTTCGATGTAGGCGATCTGCGCCGCGGCATCGTCAGGCGTGCCGTACAGCAACGTCACCGGGATCATAGCCGGCAGGTTGTTGGTGAGGCCGCTGCTAAAGAAAAGGTCGAAGCCGCTGTGCTGATTACCTCCGCCGTCATTGACGTCGGCCGCGGAATGCCAGGGATCGATCGACGAAACGCAAAACGTCGTCAGCCTCTCGCCGTGATCTTTCGCGACCTCGACGAGCGCTCCTCCGCTGTCAATGGTGCCTGCGGCAATGTGTTGGATGGCGTAGCCCACGCAGTTCCGGACGTCGCTCGATCCGTGTTCATCGCAAGTGTTCGACGACTCTGTCATCACAATACGCAGAAATCGCGTGGAGACCGGAGCCTCGGCAAGTTTCAGCCTGACCGTTCCGCCTTGCGCCTTCTTCAATGCGCCGGAGGGAAATATTTTCCATTCGCCTTTGGGGCCCGCGTCAAAATCAAGCGCGTCCGCGCCCGTCCAGTATTCCACCTGATACCGAGTGGCATAAGGACTCGCCCAGTCGATGCGAATAGCGTTGACTGGCTTCTCCGCCCGCAGGTCAACCACCACCCACTGTGGATGCAGCGCGTCGCTCTCGCCCGTGAATTTGCTGGTGAGGTACGGATTGCTCTTCCAATAAGTAAGGTTCGGACCCTGCACCGGGCGATCTCCGCTGGTGGCAAAGCCGCGGTGCGGCAGAGCATAAGCGAGTATGTAGCGGATGGGATCTTTAAGTTCCGTGCTGCCGGTGAAGTATCCACTGCGATGGGCTGCGTCGCTCCATGTACCGTTTTCGTTCCAGTGCCATGCCGCCATTCGCAGCTCGGTGTTGTTGCGGTAAGTGATCGGTCCCCAGCCCGCCGAGAGCGACTCCTGAATAATGTGCGGCGTGTAGACCCTGTCGATGTCCATGCGAGAGAGCACGTCGATCGAACTGCCGAGAGCGCGGTCGGGATCGAAAGAATTAATGATGTGACTCGGCGTCGCGTCCACGTGAACAATCGCCGCAGCGGATTGCGCCGGCGCTGAAACAGTTCGCATGATGAAACCCAGAAGGATGAAACCGAAAAAAGTGAGAGCAAGAGCGGGCTTGGCTGACGATGGCATCATGTCGGCAGAAATCATAGCACTGGCGCACGCACTCTCCGCTGCAGGTTCTGGCCGCAACGTCTGTCCGCTCCCGAATTGTCCATTACCACAGTAATTAAGCGATTCCAACTATATCCGTCACAATTTGTTCTATCTGAAGTCAGGTGGAGGATTGCTGTCTCCGTGTCGACGTCTCATTCCATGCTGTCTACGTGTGCCTCGGCGTTGCTTCGCGTCCGCGGGTTGGCCGTGAGCTACGACGCGCGCAGTGAGCAGCCCGTTCCAGCCCTGCGCCAGGTCGACTTCGATATTGCTCCCGGAGAGATCGTCGGCATCCTGGGAGAATCCGGATCAGGCAAAAGCACTCTCGCTCTTTCCATCCTTGGGCTGCTGCCGCAAAGTGCGCGCCTTGGAGGATCGATTTTTCTCGATGGCGAAGACCTCTCGAACGTGGCTGAATCGCGCTGGGCAGAACTTCGCGGCGTAAAGGTTGCGATGATTTTCCAGGAGCCCGGCCTCTCGCTAAGCCCGGTTATGCGTGCCGGAGACCAGATTGGCGAGGTCATCCGCGCGCACCACAGCGGCGGAAGCAAGCGACGCAAGCTGGAAGTCGAGACTGCGCTCAAGGACGCCGGGATTTCCGATGTAGACCGCATTTACCGTGCCTATCCGCACCAACTCAGCGGGGGTGAACTTCATCGAGTTGCCATCGCGCAAGCCCTGGTTTGTCGCCCCGCTCTGGTCATTGCGGACGAGCCCACGCGGTCTCTCGACGTGACCCTCCAGGTCGAGATTCGGAATGCGCTGCGGGATATCAATCGCACCTATGGGTCGACGCTGATTTTCATTACGCACAATCCAGCTTTGCTGACCGGCTTCGCAGATCGAGTCATGGTGATGTACGCCGGTCGCATCGTCGAAGCCGGCCCGGTCGCGCAGGTGTATCGCCGGCCGCTTCATCCCTACACCAAAGGATTGCTGCAGTTGATTCCCGAGCCCGTGCAACCTTCCGGTCCCATCTCGAGTTTCACTCGGCGGGAACGTTTGCCCGCGATTCCGGGAAGTCTGACTCCATTCGATCAACTCGGTCGGGGATGCGCTTTCGAACCGCGATGTTCGGCGAGAACCGCAGATTGCCAGATTGAATCGCCAGAGGAAATCGCCCCGGAACCTGATCGGCGAGTGAGTTGTTTCAACCATGGGAACTGAAGCAGCAGCCCGACTCGCGTTGCAGCCCGCGCTGATGAGAGCGCGCGGGTTGAGCAAGCGGTACGTGCAGCGCACGCCGTTTTCGCGACGAAGCTTTGCGATCGAAGCGCTCGTGGAGGTCAATTTCGAAATCGCCCCCGGCTGCCTGACCGCGCTGATCGGCCAATCCGGTTCCGGAAAGTCAACCCTGGCGAGTTGTTTGGCGATGATGGAAAAGCCCGACTATGGCGAAATCTGGTTCGAGGGAAGCGAAATATCGCACTGGAGCCACCGAAAACTCGCGCCCCTGCGCCCCAGAATTCAAATGGTATTCCAGGATGCGGCGGGAGCGCTCGATCCACGCTTCTCCGCAGCCCAGATCATCGAAGAACCATTGCAAATCCAGCATCGCGAACGCGGGCAAAACTTGCGCGTGCGCGCTTGCCAATTGATGGAAGAAGTTGGTCTACCTCCGGATTGGGCAAACCGCTCGCCCCTGGAATTGAGCGGTGGCCAGCGTCAGCGCCTCGCATTCGCCCGCGCCATTGCGCTGAAACCATCGTTGCTGATCCTCGATGAATCCCTTTCCGGCCTGGATCTGTCGACCCAGGCCCAAATCCTGAATCTTGTTCTTGATCTCAAAGCGGCCCACTCCTTGACCTGTCTGTTGATTACTCACGATCTCAGTCTTGTGGGTCAAATTGCGGACTTCGTTGCGGTAATGCACCAGGGCAGAATCGTCGAATGCGGATCAGCCCCGCAAGTGTTGGGCAGTCCCCAACATCCTCAGACTTGCAAATTGCTGGCATCCGTTCAGGTACTGGAGACGGCTTTCCGCGCCGCCCGCGCAGGAGGACGAGGATGAAGTCAAGCGCCGGCGCGAAGATGTGGTCGAGCATGAAGTATCTCGAGCGACGCGTGATTCACGCCGTCCTGTTGTTGGTTGGCGCTTCCATTCTGTCCTTTCTTTTTAGCAGCCTCGCCCCCGGCAGTTTCTTCGATGAGATGAAATTGAATCCCCAGATTTCTCCCGAGACCGTTGCCGCTCTGCGATCGCAATACGGACTCGATCAACCATTGCCAGTGAAATACTTCCGCTGGGTCAAGTCGGTGCTGCATGGAGAATGGGGCTATTCCTTCGCCTACAACCAGCCCGTCAGAAGTCTTCTCATGGTGCGCGCTCGAAATACTCTGTTGCTCACCGCACTGGCCATGGCATTGGCGTGGCTCATCGCCGTCCCCGTTGGAGTGTGGGTCGCCAGTCGCCGCGGCCGGTGGGAAGATCAGCTCACCTCGGCCAGCACATCTTTACTTCTTTCCGTGCCCGAACTCGTTCTGGCGCTCGCCCTTCTTTATCTCGTCATCCGGACCCATGCGTTGCCCGTCGGTGGAATGGTTTCCACTGGATTCGACCGTCTCGGTTCTTGGGGACAGATGACGGATTTGGTTTCGCACCTGATTGTTCCCGTGACCACGCTGGTGCTCGCGAGTCTTCCGATTCTCATCCGCCACGTGCGCGCGAGCATGATTGAAGTGCTGCAGGCACCGTTCATCCAGGCCGCCCGCGGACACGGAATCAGCCGATCGCGGCTGCTCTTCCATTACGCGCTACCCGCCGCCGCCAATCCGCTGATTTCTCTATTCGGATTGTCCATCGCTGGATTGCTGAGCGGGTCCTTACTGGTCGAGGTTATTACCGGCTGGCCTGGGCTCGGCCCGCTCCTGCTCGAAGCTTGTTTCTCCCGAGACCTATACGTCGTGATTGGCGTGGTGATGGCGTCTACCTTGTTCATGATCTTCGGCAGCCTCATCGCTGACGTCATGCTGGTAGCCGCGGACCCGCGCGTCCGAACAGATTACGCATCGGAGCGGGCATGAAACCCAGAAAAAAGAAGAGCAAGCGAAAACTCATCGCCGCTGCAATCTTTCTTCTGGCCTTGCACCTGGCAATATTGCTGGCAGGATTCGTTGCACCCTGCCCACCCGCCGAGCAGAATCGCGATTTCCCCTACGTCCCCCCAACTCGCGTCCATTTTGTGGATGCTCGCGGACACCTGCACCTTCGCCCATTCGTCTATCCATCGGCGCCTCGCCTCGATCGTCTTTACGAATACACCGAGGCGCGCGACCAAGAGTATCCCGTGCACTTCTTCGTCGCCGCATCCGAATATAAAATTGCCGGCTGGCTGCCATCCCACACGCATCTGTTCGGGGTAGACACCCCGGCGCAGATCTTTCTCGCCGGCACGGACAACTACGGCCGCGACCAATTTTCGAGAATCCTTTATGGTGGGCAGATTTCCCTCGCCGCCGGCTTGTTGGCAACGGGAATTTCGTTGTTCTTCGGCGTGTTAGTGGGCTGCATTTCCGGCTTCTACGCTGGCTGGATTGACGAATCCGCCATGCGCGTAGCCGAACTGTTTCTCGTGCTGCCGTGGCTCTACGTCCTGCTGGCCGTCCGTGCATTTCTGCCACTGCACATCAGTGCCGCACAAACTTTTCTGCTGTTGGTTGCGGTCATCGGCACCATCGGATGGGCGCGTCCGGCGCGACTCGTCCGAGGAATCGTGCTCAGCGCCCGCTCCCGAAAATATGTCACCGCCAGCCGCGGCTTCGGTGCGTCGGACGCCTACATTCTCCGCTGTCACGTCTTGCCGCACACGTACGGAACGCTGCTGACTCAGGCCGCTCTGCTCGTCCCTCAATATGTGATCGCGGAAGTTACGCTGTCTTTCTTTGGGTTGGGCCTCAGCGAGCCCATGCCCAGCTGGGGAAACCTACTGGCGAACTTGCAACAATACAATGTGTTGGTGTCTTACTGGTGGATGTTTGCTCCCGCACTCGTTCTGGTACTTGTCTCTCTTGGTTACCTCACAGTGGCGAATGCTTTTCACCAGCGGTTACAATCTGGCTCAATCGAATAACAGGCCCGCGGATCCAACCTATGCGCCGTTTGGGTAGCCTCGCCCTTTTCTTACTCGCCAGCATTGATTCCGTCGCGCTTTCCGCAGCGCCGCAGCCTCCGCAACACGGCGAAGAGCTGCAAATCACCGCCAATGAAGTTGGCCACTACGGCGGCGTTCTGACGGTCGGCCAGCGTAGTGAGCCCAAAACGCTGAATCCCGCAACCGCCGCGGATGCACCTTCCCGTGAAGTGATCGGCCGACTCACGGCCGACCTGATCCATATCAACCGCGCATCGCAGCTCACCGAACCCGCACTAGCGAAATCGTGGACCGTCTCGAAAGATGGGCGAGTGTTCACCGTGAACCTGCGCCACGGCCTGCGCTTTTCCGATGGCCAGCCCTTCGACGCCGATGACGTTGTGTTTTCTTTCGAGCTCTATCTTGACGAGAAACTGCATTCGCCGCAGCGCGATCTTCTGGTCGTGGGCGGGAAGCCGATCGCGGTCGAAAAGCTCAATCCGTTCACAGTCCGCTTCACTCTTGCCGAACCCTACGCCGCGGCCGAACGCATCTTCGACAGCCTCGCGATGATGCCCCGCCATCTCCTCGAGAAGTCCTATCAGGAAGGCAAGTTCGCACAATCGTGGACTCTCAATACGTCTCCCGCAGAGCTCGCAGGCATGGGGCCGTTTCGCTTGAAACAATATGTGCCCGGCCAGAAAATCGTGCTCGAGCGGAATCCCTACTTCTGGAAAGCCGACCGCAACAAGAATCGTCTTCCCTACCTCGACGAACTTGTCTTTTTGTTCGTCGGGAATGAAGATGCGCAGGTCCTGCGCTTCCAGGCCGGCGACACCGACATCATCAGCCGCCTCAGCGCCGAAAATTACTCCGTGTTGTCTAAAGACGCGTCCAGCCGCGGCATTCAGCTTTTCGATCTGGGTCCCAGCCTCGAATACAATTTTCTGGTTTTCAATCTCAACGATCTTGCGGCGAAGAACTTGGGCGAGATCGCGGCCCGGCAAGCATGGTTTGGGAATCTGAAATTCCGCCAGGCCATCTCGTCGGCCATCGACCGCGATGGCATCGTCAAACTGGTGTACGCGGGACGGGGCGCTGCTTTGTGGGGAAATGTGAGCCCGTCGAACAAGCTTTGGGTGGATCAGTCTCTGCCTCACCCCTCGCGCTCAGTCGATCGTGCGCGGGACTTGTTGAAATCCGCGGGATTTTCCTGGAAGGGAGAGAACCAGCTCGTCGATGCTCAGGGCCGCCCGGTAGAATTCTCCATCATTACCAGCACCTCCAACGCCCAGCGCACAAAAATGGCGACCATCATTCAGGACGATCTCAGCAAACTGGGAATGAATGTTCACATCGTGCCACTGGAGTTTCGCGCCGTGATCGATCGCGTCTTTCAAACCTACGACTACGAAGCCAGCATCATGGCCCTGGGCGGCGGCGACGCGGATCCGAATCCCGAGATCAATGTTTGGCTATCGAGCGGCGGCACGCACCTCTGGCACCTGGGCGAGACCAAGCCCGCCACAGAATGGGAATCGCAAATCGATCAATTGATGCAGAAGCAAATGGTGCAACTCAACTACAAAGAACGAAAAAAACTTTACGACCAGGTGCAGGAAGTCATCACGGCGAACCTCCCGTATGTATTTCTCGCCACGCCCGACATTCTGGTTGGTGCAAAAAACAATCTGGCGAATTTCAAACCCGCGATTCTCGAGCCCACCACGCTCTGGAACGTTGAGGAACTGTACTTTTTGGGCGGAACCGGCCCGCCATCCGGTGCAAAACAGTGAAGGTCGTCACCCCGGCCCGCGAAGTGGCATGGACCGATGAGCGTCTGGTTCGCGAATGTCGCAAGGGTAACCAGATCGCATGGTCGGCGCTGATTGAAAAATACAAGAATCTGATTTTCTCGATCCCCATCAAGTTCGGCTTGCCCCGGGAAGATGCGGCTGACATTTTTCAAGCGGTATGCGTCGACCTGCTTTCCAGCCTGCCGAAATTGCGCGAACCTCGGGCTCTTGCCAAGTGGCTGATGCAGACTAGTTTTCACAAATGTCTGCGCTCGAAAAAAGATCGGCTGAATCTGGTCGACGACCTGGAAGTCCTCGACCGCGGTAGAGAAGACGAGCGCAACCCCAGCGCCAGGGCTAGTGGCGATGAACTTCCCGAGGAAATGCTCTATCAAGTGCAACGCGAGCAGAGTGTTCGCGAGGCCCTGGCGGCGTTGCCTCCCCGCTGCGGCCGAATGGTGAGCATGCTTTTTTTCGATGACCCACCGCGCCCCTATCAGGAAGTCGCGAAAGAGCTTGGCGTCGCCTCCGGATCGATCGGCTTCATTCGCGGCCGTTGCCTGAAGAAAATGCGCCAACTGCTGGAAGAAAAGGGATTCCAGTGACTCCAGTCCGAAAGAAGACTCGAAGCAAGACCCAAAGCAAGCCGCGAAGCAAGCCTGATCGCGAGCAACTGTTGCAGGAACTGGCGGGTCTTGCCAACGATGCCCGCCGGCAAAAGTTTTTCGAGCAACACCGTTCTCTGTTGAAACCCGAAGTAGTCTCCGAACTCGCCGCAAAAGTAGTAGAGCAAGTACGAGTGGATGTGTCGCGCGCCCTCCATCTTGCCGACGCTGCCGTTGCTATTGCCGAGAAACTCAAAAGCAAAGAATCCAAAGCCATCGCGCTGCGGGCCAAAGCAAATGTCTTTTACGTCAAAGGCGAGCACGCCGCTGCGGCCGACCATCATGAGCAGGCCGCAGCGCTGTTCGAGGCCGCCGGACAAGCCGACCAGGTAGCCCGCACCCTGAGCAGTTCCATTCAGCCGCTCATTCTAATGAGTGAATACAATCGCGCCTTTGCGGCGGAGGCGCGCGCGCGCCGGATATTTACCAGCGAAGGGAATTCTTTGCGGCTGGCGCGCCTCGATATCAACCTGGGAAACATTTATTACCGGCAAGATCGCTTCGAAGATGCGTTGGCCTCTTATGAGCGCGCCTATCATGCGTCGCCACTCGAAAACGATCCCGAGGCCATCGCCGCCGTCCTCAGCAACATGGCCACGTGTTACATCAGCCTGCACATGTTTTCCAAAGCTCTGGATTCTTACGCACGAGCCCGCCAATCCTGTGAAGAACATGGCATGCCACTCCTGGTGATGCAGGCGGACTACAACATCGCCTATCTTTATTTCCAGCGCGGTGAATACAGCCGGGCCATTGAAATGCTGCGGGCCGCGCGTCTAAATGCTAAGAAAATAGAGGATGCCTATCACCTGGCGTTGTGCAGCATGGATCTCTCGGAGCTCTATCTGGAATTAAATCTCAGCGCGGAAGCGGCGGATTTATCGCAACAGGGATACGAAGGATTCGGCAAACTCGGCTTGGGTTACGAAACCGCGAAGTCTCTGGCATTCTCGGCCATGGCCGCAGCCCAGCAAGGGCACGCCTTTGAAGGGCTCAAGCTCTACTCTGAAGCGCGGGAAATTTTTGTCAAGGAAAAGAACCGGGCATGGCCATCCTTGATCGATCTCTACCGGGCTCTCGCGTTCTTCGAGGAAGGAAGATACTTCGAGGCGCGACGCTATTGCGCGCAGGCTCTCGAAAAATTCCTCGACCTCAAGTGGAAGAATAAGGCGGTCATGGCTCGGCTTCTGCTGGTCAGGATTGCAATCCGGACCGAAGACACCGATCAAGCCTTCCAGCACGCTACCGCTGCCCTCGACAAAGTTCAGGAACTGGAGTCGCCGGTCCTCACCTATGAGACTCATCTGCTGTTGGGCAATCTCTACTCGGCGAGAGCTGATCGCGAACACGCCTATGCGTCCTACCAAAGCGCGCGTCAGTCACTCGAAACGCTTCGCGGAAACTTGCGCGGCGAAGAGCTGAAAGTCGCCTTCATCAAAAACCGGCTGGAAGTGTACGAAAATCTGGTCGAACTCTGCCTCTCTCGGCAGAATGATCGCCAGAATGATCCAAACGCCGCCGAAGAAGCCTTCACCTATGTCGAACAGGCAAAATCGCGCAGCCTCATGGACCTGTTCGCCCGACCGGCTCCGGCCTTCACGGAAAAAACGCCTGGCCAAAGCGACTTGGTGCGTTCGATTCAGGAACTGCGCGAAGAACTCAACTGGTATTACAACCTGATCGAACGCGAACAACTTCAACCGGAGAAGCAGTCACCCGACCGCATCGCAGCCCTCGAAAAAAAAGCGCAACGTCACGAAAAAGAATTGGTTCGCATTTTGCACGATGCCACCGACGCCGACGCCGCGCAGGCTGGCCTGCAAATGCCCAGCCACGTGCCCATCGCCACCATTCGCGCCGCAATCCCGGACGATACTCTGCTGGTCGAGTACTTCCAGGTCCGCGACCGCATCCTCCTCTGCCTGCTGGGACGGGAGACGCTCGAAATTATTCCCGTAACCCTGCACCCTAGAGTCGCCGGATTGTTGCGACTGCTTCAGTTTCAACTCTCAAAGTTCCGGCTGGGTCCGCAATATATCGAGGCCGTCCACGATTCCTTGCTGCAGACCACGCAGGCGCATCTCAAAGAACTTTACGATGAGCTGATCGCCCCGGTCGCTCCCCGGCTCAAAGCCAAGCATCTCATCTTCGTACCCCACGGTCTACTCCACTACGTTCCCTTCCACGCGCTTTTCGATGGCTCACAACACCTGATCGACCGCTACACCGTCTCCTATTCACCCAGCGCCAGCATCTACGCTCTTTGCCAGAGGCGGCCGGCAAATTCCTCGGGAGCTTCGCTCGTATTCGGCATCCCGGATCCACAAGCCCCGGCAATTCTCGACGAAGTTCAGGCGCTCACCGGCGTGCTCGACCAGGCCGAATTGTTCGTCGGCCAGAAGGCAACCGTAAGTGTCCTGCGCGAAAAAGGTCCCGCGAGTCGCCTGATTCACATCGCGACCCACGGCCGCTTCCGTCAGGACAATCCCATGTTCTCCGCGATCCGCATGGGAGATTCGTTCCTCAGCCTGTTCGATCTCTACCAGCTCCGCCTTCCGGTCGAACTCATCACGCTCAGCGGGTGCTCCACTGGACTCAACGTTGTCGCCGCCGGCGATGAACTCATCGGCCTGGCGCGAGGCCTTCTGCACGCCGGGGCGCAGTCTTTGATCCTTAGCCTGTGGGACGTCCACGACCAGAGCACGGCAGAGTTTATGACCGCTTTCTACCGCCAGCTGGGTACGGGCGAGTCCAAAGCGGAGGCCTTGCGCTCCGCCATGTTACAGCTTCGAGCAAGCTATCCCCATTGTTATCAATGGGCTCCGTTCATTCTGGTGGGCAAGGCCTGACCCCCGAAACTTTATTTACCGAGCCCTATATTTTTTCACCGCGGCACTGCCCTTATTCCACAGAGCCAAGATACAAAGACTCAAGAGAAAGCAAGGCAAGAGCGTACCCAGGCAGTTTCTGGTCCGCTCCCCCGGCGGAGGTTCTGGTGAAGCATTTCAGCGAAGCATCTTGGGCAGATTTTGCGAGGAGCCTGGTGACGCAGAACACGAAAATGACGATGCAGCAGCACATTGACGAGGGATGCGGGAAATGCGCCAACGTATTGAATACATGGCAGATCGTCCACGTCATGGGTCAGGCTGAGAGCGCCCTTACGCCGCCTGCCGACGTGGTCCGCGTGGTCAAGAGCCAGTTTGCGGCCGTCACGCCCGAAAAAAGCCTGGGTTTTCGCTTGGTGTTCGATTCGAATCTCGCGCCCGTCCCCGCAGGAATGCGCGGTTCGGTAGCGGCGCGGCAATTTCTCTACGAGACCGACGAATACTACATTGATCTTCGCGTAGAGCCGCACCGCGAGGCGCAGCAGGCAGCCCTGGTGGGACAAGTCCTGAATCGGAAAGGTAAGCGGGCGGCGGCCGGACTAGCCGTGCTCCTGAAGGATGGCAAGCGCCCGATTGCAGAGACTTCCACCAACCAGTTTGGTGAATTTCAGTTCGAATTTAACGCTACAAACAGCCTCTCCATCTCGGTTCGCCGAGACAAGTCTGATGCCATTGTTCTCCCCCTGTAC
>Ga0209006_10000277_pt1 | contig 52724 bp, 46 predicted proteins | sample JacPin_JW_Ref_O2_FD_188567 | JGI IMG/M metagenome (GOLD analysis project Ga0209006, IMG submission 188567) | Forest soil microbial communities from Algoma, Ontario, Canada - Jack Pine, Ontario site 1_JW_Ref_O2 (SPAdes) (version 2) | ecosystem: Environmental > Terrestrial > Soil > Boreal...
CCCGCCGCACCCGCCAAAAACGCCCCCCGCACGCCGATGCCCTCGGAACCCAGGTCCCGCGGCGCGATGATCGCGGCCTCCGGCGGCGCGACCGGCGCCTCGGCAAGGTTTTCCGACGACGTCGCGGCCCACGCCGTCGCGAACAGGATCAGCCGGGCGATGATGTACGCGAACACCAGTAGGCCCAGCACCGACCCGAACGTCGCGCCGGCCGGGCCGTGCATGATCACTCCTAGGTACAGCGACGCCACCTGCTTGAACACCTCGAAGCCGACGGCCGCCAACAGGCCGGCCCGCGCCGAACTTCGAAAGCTCAGCGAATGACGCGGCAGCCGGGCGATCATCCAGGTGAACAGCAGCCAGGAGATGAGCAGCGACGCCAGCAGCGACACGACCTGCAGTGCCACACTGACACCTGGGGCGTGCTCAAGGCCCAACCAGCCCAGTACTTCTCGCATCACGGCACTGCCGGACAGCGCGGTGAGCGCGATCGTAACGACGAGCGCCACGAACGTCGACAACAGCGCCACGAGGTCCGACAGCTTGGTGCGCAGGAAACCAGCACGGTCCTGGTGCTGCTCCCACATGGCGCTCAACGCCTGTCGCAGGTTCGCCATCCAGCCCAGCCCCGCCCACAGCGCGGTTGCCAAGCCGATGATGCCGACCGACGTCCGGGCCGCGATTGCGCGGTCGATCAACCCGACGATTTGCCGCCCGAATTCCGCCGACACGGTCTGCTTGATCCGGTTGTCGATTTCGGAAAGGAGATGGGGCTGGCGCGACAGCACGAATCCGCCGATCGCGAAAGTGACCATCAGCAGCGGGAATAGCGCGAAGACCGTGAAGTAGGTGATGCCGGCGGCGAAAAAGTCGCCCTTGGCATCGCGGTAGCGCTGCTGCGCCCGCATCACGTGGTCGAACCAGGGGTATCGTGCCCGCAGCCGGTCGAGGATTCCCGGCTTGTCCGACGCGGACTTGTTCTTCTGGGCCACTGCCCGCCTCCCCCGAGCCAGCTAGCTGATCTGCAGAAACCCTAGCCGCTCATACACGTTCGCGATCGTCTTTGCCGACACCTCGCGAGCCCGTTCTGCACCGCTCTTCAAGAGGGCTTCCAACTCGGTTGGGTCGCCTACCAATTCGTCCACCCGCGCCTTGACCGGTGTGACGAACTCGACTACCGCGTCCGCCGTGTCCGCCTTGAGATCGCCGTAGCCCCGGCCCGCGTACGCCTCGACCAGTTTGTCGACGTCGGTGCCGGTGACCGCCGACTGGATGGTCAGCAGGTTGGAGACGCCCGGCTTGGCGTCCGGGTCGTAGCGCACCTCCCGCTCGCTGTCGGTGACCGCCGACCGGATCTTCTTGGCCGTGACCGTGAGATCGTCGAGCAGATTGATCAGCCCGGCCTCGGTCAGCGCCGACTTGCTCATCTTCGCCGTCGGGTCTGAGAGGTCGTAGATCTTGGCCGTCGCCTTGGTTATCAGCACCTCCGGAATGACGAACGTGCCGGGGAACCGGCCGTTGAACCGCTGCGCAACGTCGCGAGCGAGCTCGAGGTGCTGACGCTGATCTTCACCCACCGGCACCAGGTCGGTGTCGTAGAGCAGCACGTCGGCGGCCTGCAGAACCGGATAGGTAAACAGTCCGACCGTGGTGGACTCGCTACCCTGCCGCTGCGCCTTGTCCTTGAACTGCGTCATCCGCGACGCCTGTCCGAACCCGGTGAAACAGCCCAGCACCCAAGCTAATTCGGCGTGCGCCGGAACGTGGCTCTGGACGAAGACGGTGCTACGGGCAGGGTCGATGCCCAGCGCCAAGTACTGCGCGGCCGTCAGCAGCGTGCGACGGCGCAGCACGTCGGGGTCCTGCGGCAGGGTGATCGCGTGCAGGTCGACGACGCAGAAGAACGCGTCGAACTCGTCCTGCAACCCCACCCACTGCGCCACCGCGCCGAGCGCATTGCCGAGGTGCAGTGAATCCGAGGTCGGCTGAACGCCGGAGAAGACGCGTTTCTGGCTCGTCATGATGGATCAATCTTTTCACGCGGCCCCGCCAGGGCACCCCAGGCGCACTTGCAGTACCGGCGGTACCGGATTTATGGTCGCCACCATGACCGAGCGTGCACCCATCCACCTGCGCCCCCCGGCTGGCTCCGGCGAGCCGATGCTTCTGCTGCACCCCTTCATGATGTCGCAGAACGTCTGGACGAAAGTCGCGCCGCAGATTGCCGAAACCGGCCGCTACGAGGTGTTCGCGCCGACCATGCCGGGCCACAACGGCGGCCCCAAAGCCAAGTGGTTCCTCGACACACCGACACTCGCCGACCACGTCGAGCAGCAGATGGACGCACTCGGCTGGCCCACCGCCCACATCGTGGGCAACTCGCTCGGCGGCTGGGTGGCGTTTGAGCTGGAGCGGCGCGGCCGGGCGCGCACCCTGACCGCGATCGCGCCGGCCGGCGGCTGGCGGCACTATTCGCCGGTCAAGTTCGAGATCGTCGCGAAGTTCCTCGCGGGGGCACCGGCGTACGTGCTGGTCAAGCTGCTCGGCGCCCGCGTGCTGCGGCTGCCGTTCAGCCGGTACCTGGCCCATTTCCCGATCAGCGCGGCACCCGAGAACCTGACCGACACCGACCTGCTCGCCATCATCGACGACGTCAGGCACTGCCCCGCGTATTACCAGCTGCTGGTGAAGTCGCTGCTGCTGCCGGGCTTGCTGGACCTCACCGATACCCGCGTCCCGACGCATCTGGTGACCTGCGAGAAGGATCGGGTCTTGCCGCATCCGCGGTACACGCGGCACTTCACCGATCACATTCCCCAGCTCACCCAGGTCACCCGGCTCGACGGCGTGGGCCACATTCCGATGTTCGAGGCGCCCGACCGGGTCAGCCGGGTGATCCTCGACTTCGTCGACGGCTACGCGGGCAACGAGCGGGCCCAATCGGCCGGTTAAGCCTCGGCCAGCGCCTTCTTGAGGTTGTCGTCAAGGGCGCCCATGAACTCCTCGGTGGTCAACCACTTCTGGTCGGGCCCGATCAGCAGCGCGAGGTCCTTGGTCATCTGCCCGGCCTCGACGGTGTCGATGACCACGTGCTCGAGCTTGCGCGCGAAGTCGACGACCTCGGGGGTGTTGTCCAGCTTGCCGCGGTGGTCGAGGCCGCGGGTCCACGCGAAGATCGACGCAATCGGGTTCGTCGACGTGGGCTTGCCGGCCTGGTGCTGACGGTAGTGGCGCGTCACGGTGCCGTGTGCAGCCTCGGCCTCGACGATCTTGCCGTCGGGCGTCAGCAGCACCGACGTCATCAGGCCCAGCGACCCGTAGCCCTGTGCGACGGTGTCGGACTGCACGTCACCGTCGTAGTTCTTGCAGGCCCAGACGTAGCCGCCTTCCCACTTCAGGCTCGACGCCACCATGTCGTCGATCAACCGGTGTTCGTAGGTCAGGCCGAACGCGTCGAAGTCCGCCTTGTACTCCTCCTCGTAGATGCGCTGGAACTCGTCCTTGAACATCCCGTCGTAGGCCTTGAGGATCGTGTTCTTGGTCGACAGGTAGACCGGGTACTTCTCCTTCAGCCCGTACGAGAGGCAGGCGCGCGCGAACTCCTGGATCGACTTCTTGAAGTTGTACATCGTCATCACCACCCCGCCGTCCTCTGGGATGTGGACGACGTCGTGCTGAATCGGCTCACTGCCGTCATCGGGAGTGAAAGTCACTGTGACGGTGCCCGGCCGGTCCACCTTGAAATTGTCTGCGCGGTACTGGTCCCCGAACGCGTGACGGCCGATGATGATCGGCTTCGTCCATGTTGGCACCAGGCGCGGCACGTTGTTGATGATGATCGGCGCACGGAAGATGGTGCCGCCCAGGATGTTTCGGATGGTGCCGTTCGGCGACAGCCACATCTTCTTGAGGTTGAACTCTTTGACGCGCGCTTCGTCGGGCGTGATGGTGGCGCACTTGACGCCGACCCCGTGGTTCTGGATCGCATACGCGGCGTCGGTGGTCACCTGGTCGTCGGTGGCGTCGCGGTGCTCGATGCCGAGGTCGTAGTAATCGAGGTTGATGTCCAGGTAGGGCAGGATCAGCGTTTCCTTGATGAACTTCCAGATGATCCGGGTCATCTCGTCGCCGTCGAGTTCCACGACCGTGCCTTCGACCTTGATCTTGGACATGGGAGTCCGATTCCTCCTACCCGGGATAGCCGCCTTGTGGGCAGCCGTATGAGCATTCCTCCGAATGTGTCTCGCGGGCCACACTACAAGGCCGCGGTGGCCAAGCGAGGCGTCAGCTTTGGCTACTGAACAGTAGCTTTGCGTCTCGCGCTGCGAGCCGACACGCCCCCGCTACGGCGGAATACTCGACAGCAGTTTTGTACGCAGAATGCGTCCGGCGTCAGCCTTGGCCAGCCGCCAGCGTCGCATTGAACGTCTTGCTCGGCCGCATCACCGCCGTGGTCATGTTCACGTCCGGCGCGTAGTAGCCCCCGATGTCCACTGCCTTGCCCTGAACCTCGTCGAGTTCGTGCACGATCGTGTCTTCGTTCTCGGTCAACGCATCGGCTAGCGCGGCGAAGCGTTCCCGCAGGTCCTTGTCCTCGGTCTGCGCGACGAGTTCTTGTGCCCAGTACATGGCGAGGTAGAACTGGCTTCCACGGTTATCGAGCTCACCGGTCTTGCGCGACGGACACTTGTCGTTCTCCAGCAACTTGCCGGTTGCCGCATCCAGCGCCTTGGCGAGGATGGTGGCCTGTTTGTTGCCGGTCTTGGCGCCCAGGTCTTCCAGGCTGGCACCGAGTGCGAGGAACTCACCGAGCGAATCCCAGCGCAGGTGGTTCTCCTCCACCAGCTGCTTGACGTGCTTGGGTGCCGAACCGCCCGCGCCCGTTTCGTACAAGCCGCCGCCGGCCATCAGCGGCACGACGGACAACATCTTCGCGCTGGTCCCGAGCTCCAAGATCGGGAACAGGTCGGTCAGGTAGTCGCGCAGGATGTTGCCGGTCGCGGCGATGGTGTCCATCCCGCGGACCACGCGCTCCAGCGTGTACCGCATGGCGCGCACCTGCGACATGATCTGGATGTCGAGACCTTCCGTATCCTGATCCTTCAGGTAAGTCTTGACCTTCTTGATCAACTCGTTCTCGTGCGGACGGTACGGGTCCAGCCAGAACACCACCGGCATGCCCGAGGCACGCGCACGGGTGACGGCAAGCTTCACCCAGTCGCGGATCGGTGCGTCCTTGACGATGGGCATGCGCCAAATGTCACCGGCTTCCACGTCCTGTGTCAGCAGCACCTCGCCGGTTTCGATGTCCACGATGTTGGCAACGCCGTCCTCGGGGATCTCGAACGTCTTGTCATGCGAGCCGTACTCCTCGGCCTTCTGCGCCATCAGGCCGACGTTGGGGACGGTGCCCATCGTCGTCGGGTCGAACTGGCCGTTCGTCTTGCAGAAGTTAATGATCTCCTGGTAGATGCGCGAGAAGGTGGACTCGGGGTTCACGGCCTTGGTGTCCTTGGTCCGTCCGTCGGCGCCGTACATCTTGCCGCCCAGCCGGATCATCGCCGGCATCGAGGCGTCCACGATGACGTCACTGGGCGAATGGAAGTTCGAGATACCCCTGGCCGAATCCACCATCGCCAGCTCGGGACGGTGCTCGTGGCAGGCGTGCAGGTCTTGGATGACCTCGTCGCGTTGCGATGCCGGCAGCGACTCGATCTTGGTGTAGAGATCGACCAACCCGTTGTTGACGTTCACACCGAGTTCGTCGAACAGCTTCTGGTGCTTGGCGAAAGCGTCCTTGTAGAAAACCTTCACCGCGTGTCCGAAGACGATCGGGTGCGACACCTTCATCATCGTGGCCTTGACGTGCAGTGAGAACATGACGCCGGTCTCGTACGCATCCTCCATCTGAGCTTCATAGAACTCGCACAAAGCCTTCTTGCTCATGAACATGCTGTCGATGACGTCGCCGTCCCTCAAGGACACCTCGGGCTTGAGCACGATCGTCTCGCCGCCGTTGGCCACCAGCTCCATCTTCACGTTGCGCGCACGGTCGAGCGTCATGGTTTTTTCGCCGTGGTAGAAGTCGCCGTGCTTCATGGTCGCCACATGAGTGCGCGAGGCCATCGACCACTCGCCCATGCTGTGCGGGTGCCTTTTCGCGTACTCCTTGACCGCGTTGGGTGCGCGGCGGTCCGAGTTGCCTTCGCGGAGCACCGGGTTCACCGCGCTGCCCAGGACTTTGGTGTAACGCTCCTTGATGGCCTTTTCCTCACCGTTCTTGGGGTGTGACGGGTACTCGGGAATCGCGTAGCCCTTGTCTTGCAGTTCCTTGATGGCGGCAACGAGCTGTGGCACTGATGCGCTGATGTTGGGCAACTTGATGATGTTGGTGTCCGGCAGCTGCGTCAGCCGGCCCAGCTCGGCCAGGTTGTCGGGCCCACGCTGGTCTTCGGTCAGAAAATCGGGAAACTCGGCCAGGATGCGCGACGCCACAGAGATGTCGCTGGTCTTGATGTCGATGCCCGCCGGTCCGGTGAAAGCGCGGATGATCGGCAAAAACGCGTAGGTCGCAAGCAGCGGCGCCTCGTCGGTCAGCGTGTAGATGATGGTCTGCTGCTGGGCGCTCATGGTTGTTCTCCCGGCCTTGCTGTCGGTCAGATATCGATCAGTTCCGCTCAGATGTCGATCGGTTCCGCATTGAATTGGCGGCTATCAGTATTGCGTGGGACCCGGCGTTTGCGTCAGGCATGGGTTCCAAACGGCTCTCCGTTCTCAGCGGCATGAGCACCCGGTGGCAGCCGGTCGGCGTTTTGCGATACGCTTCTGATCGGTCAAGAGTGCCAGCGTCAAGCCCCGGCTCGCTGGCCGGCAACCCTCCAACCGCGGTGGGGTGCCCCGGGTGATGACCAGGTTGAGTAGCCGCCACCGGCTACACGGCAAGCGCGGGTCCGTGATGACGGGCCCCCCGGTCACCACAGGAGAACATCAACCGTGAGCAACGAACACGAGACTGATCCCAGCGCCCACTGGGCGTTCGAGACCAAGCAGATTCACGTCGGCCAGGTCCCGGATGCCGCGACCAACGCGCGGGCGCTGCCGATCTACCAGACGACGTCCTACACGTTCAACGACACCGCCCACGCCGCCGCGCTGTTCGGGCTCGAAGTCGAGGGCAATATCTATACCCGGATCGGCAACCCGACCACCGCCGTGGTCGAGCAGCGCATTGCCGCGCTTGAGAACGGCGTCGCGGCGCTGTTCCTGTCGTCCGGCCAGGCCGCCGAGACGATCGCGATCCTCAACGTCGCAGGCACGGGCGACCACATCGTGTCCAGCCCACGGCTGTACGGCGGCACATACAACCTGTTCCACTACTCGCTGCCGAAGCTGGGCATCGACATCAGCTTCGTCGAGGACCCTGACGATCTGGAGTCGTGGAGGGCAGCCGCGCGGCCGAACACCAAGGCGTTCTTCGGCGAGACGATCTCCAACCCGCAGAACGACATCCTCGACATTCCCGGTGTCGCCGCGGTCGCGCACGACGTCGGGGTGCCGCTGATCGTCGACAACACGGTGGCCACCCCGTACCTGATCCAGCCGATCGGTCACGGCGCCGACATCGTCGTGCATTCGGCGACGAAGTACCTCGGCGGCCACGGCGCGGCGATCGCCGGTGTCATCGTCGACGGCGGCAACTTCGACTGGACCAATGGGAAGTTTCCGGGTTTCACTACACCCGATCCCAGCTATCACGGTGTCGTGTTCGCCGACCTCGGCGCGCCCGCGTTCGCGGTGAAGGCCCGGGTGCAGTTGCTGCGTGACCTCGGCTCCGCGGCCTCACCGTTCAACGCGTTCCTGGTCGCCCAGGGCTTGGAGACGTTGAGCCTTCGGGTCGAGCGCCACGTCGCCAACGCGCAGCGGGTCGCCGCGTACCTCGACGGTCATCGGAGCGTGATCTCGGTGAATTACGCCGGGCTGCCGAGCTCGCCGTGGTACGAACTCGGAAAGAAGCTGGCGCCCAAGGGAACCGGCGCGGTACTGGCGTTCGAACTGGCTGGCGGCATCGATGCCGGCAAGGCCTTCGTCAATGCGCTGACGTTGCACAGCCACGTGGCGAACATCGGCGACGTGCGATCGCTGGTGATCCACCCGGCGTCCACCACCCACAGCCAACTCAGCCCCGAGGAGCAACTCGCCACCGGCGTCACGCCCGGCCTGGTGCGGCTGGCCGTCGGGATCGAGGGCATCGACGACATCCTCGCCGACCTGGACCAGGGCTTCGCGGCGGCGAAGCCGTTCACGGCGGCAGCGCAGATGGCAGCGTCCCTGTGACCGTTTTCGAGGTATCCACGACCGAACTGCCCGCCGAAGGTGAGGTGGGCGTCGTCGGCATCGGCCGTCTGCGGCTGGAGAACGGCGGGGTCATCGACGACGTCTCGATCGCGGTGCAGCGCTGGGGGGAGCTGTCGCCGGCCCGCGACAACGTCGTGGTGGTGCTGCATGCGCTGACCGGCGACTCGCACGTGACGGGCCCTGCCGGGCCGGACCACCCGACACCGGGCTGGTGGGACAGCGTGGTCGGCCCGGGCGCACCGATCGACACTGGCCGCTGGTGCGCGGTGGCCACCAACGTGCTCGGCGGCTGTGGCGGCTCGACTGGACCCAGCTCACAGGCACCCGACGGAAAGCCCTGGGGCTCAAGGTTTCCGATCATTACGGTGCGGGATCAAGTGGAGGCCGACGTCGCGGCGCTAGCGGCGGTGGGCATCGGCGAGGTAGCCGCCGTGATCGGCGGCTCGATGGGTGGTGCGCGGGCGCTGGAGTGGATCGTGGGCCATCCCGACACCGTCGGGGCCGCGCTGGTGCTGGCCGTCGGCGCGAGGGCGACCGCCGACCAGATCGGCACACAGTGCGCACAGGTCGCCGCGATCAAGGCCGACCCGAACTGGCAGGGTGGCGACTACTACGGCACGGGCTCAGAACCCATCGACGGCATGGACATCGCGCGCCGGTTCGCGCACCTGACCTACCGCGGGGAGGTCGAACTCGACAGGCGATTCGCGAACCAGGGGCAGGCCGCCGAAGACCCGCTGAACGGCGGCCGGTACGCGGTGCAGAGCTACCTCGAACATCAGGGCGCCAAGCTGGTCGACCGGTTCGACGCGGGCAGCTATGTGGCGCTCACGGACGCACTGTCGAGTTACGACGTCGGGCGGGGCAGGGGCGGGGTGCCGTCGGCGTTGCGCCACTGCAAGGTGCCCGTGGTCGTCGGCGGCATCACCTCCGATCGGCTGTATCCGCTACGCCTGCAGGAGGAGCTGGCCGAACTGCTGCCCGGTTGCGCCGGCCTGACCGTCGTCGACTCGAGCTACGGCCACGACGGGTTCCTGATCGAGTCCGAGGCCGTCGGCGACCTGATCCGGCAGACGCTGAAGCTCCCCCGGTGACCGACCTGACACGCCAGCGGCGATCCCTGTCCTTCGGGGAGGAGGCCGCCGCATACGAGCGCGGCAGGCCGTCGTATCCGCCCGAGGCGATCGATTGGCTGCTACCCCGCAAGGCCCGCGATGTGCTGGACCTCGGCGCGGGAACAGGAAAGCTCACCACCCGCCTGGTCGAACGCGGGCTGTCGGTGGTGGCGGTCGACCCGATCCCGGAAATGCTTGAGGTGCTGAGCAATTCGCTACCCGACACCCCCGCGCTGCTGGGCACGGCCGAGGAGATTCCACTGCCCGACGACAGCGTCGACGCGGTGCTCGTCGCGCAGGCCTGGCACTGGTTCGACCCCACCCGCGCGATCCCCGAGGTGGCCCGGGTGCTGCGTTCCGGCGGCCGGCTGGGATTGGTGTGGAACACCCGCGACGAGCGGATGGGCTGGGTGCGCGACCTCGGCCGCATCATCGGCCACCAAGACGACCCGCTCAGCAACAGGGTGACGCTGCCTGGGCCGTTCGCCGAATCGGAGCGTCACCAGGTCGAGTGGACGAGTTACCTGACGCCGCAAGCGCTCATCGACCTCGTGGCGTCGCGCAGCTACTGCATCACCTCACCGGCGAAAGTCCGGTCGCAGACGCTGGACGAGGTGCGCGAACTGCTGGCCACCCATTCGGCGCTGGCCAATTCGACCGGCCTGGCACTGCCCTACGTCACCGTCTGCATCCGCGCGACGCTCGGCGGCTGACGGGTTTTGCCGTCATCGGCCGCGCCGAACCACCGCTGCAGAGCGGAGCGCAGTCGTTCCTGGTCGGCGGAGTCGAAGGTGTCGGCGGCCCAGGCGACATAGCCGTCCGGCCGAATCAGCACCGCGCACAACGGGTTGTCAGGCACCGTCGCGGCCACGACGTCCACCCGGTGACGCCATCCGCTTGCGGCATCGGCCACCTTTCCGCCCGAAAGGTCCAGCAGCACCGGCCGGGCCGCGTGCAGCAGGTCGGCGGCGCGACGGCCGTCGGCCAGCACCAAGTCTGGGACGAATCGTCCCGCCAGCGGGTGGTCGTCGCCGACGTCGTAACGCACATCGGACCCGGCCAGCAGATGTGCCATGTATTCGACGACGTCGGGCCTCTTGAGTAACTCTCCGAAAAGCGTTCGCAGTGCCGCGATCTCTGGGCCGGGTCGCATGAGCGCCGTTTGTGACAACGACTGCATCATGACTCGTTCACCGACCGGATAACGCTCGCCCTGATAGCTGTCGAGAAGGCCGGCCGGCGCCCACCCGCTCACCTGTGCGGCCAGCTTCCAGCCGAGGTTCATCGCGTCCGCCAGGCCCAGGTTCAGGCCCGGTCCGCCCATCGCGGAATGCACGTGTGCCGCGTCCCCGACGAGGAAGACGTTGCCGGCGCGGTAGCGATCGGCCTGCCGGGTGTTCTGGCCGTCGATGCGGCGCAACGCGTGCGGGCCCGGCCCCCGTGGCGGCTCGAACGGCACGTCGACGCCGAGGACCCGCTTGAGGCTGTCCCGCAACTGCGGCAATGACATCGGGCCGCCGTCATCCGCGTCATCCGCGGGCGTGTCGCCGAACTCGATCGTCCCGATCAACGGGCGACCTGGCTCCAATTCGAAGACGATCACGCCGCCGTTGTCAAGCCTGTTGTGCCCGAACGGAAGTCGGCCGAAGCCGGGAACATCGATGGCGCCGTCTCCGGTTCGCATGTCGTCCGGCAGATACACATGGGCAATCCGCGCCACCGTCGCAGACGTGGTGCCGGGAAACCCGATGCCCACGTTCTTGCGGACCTCACTGCGGCCTCCGTCGGCGCCTACGAGATACCCGGTCTCAAGGTCGTAGGTCCCGCCGGGGGACGTCACGGTCAGCAGTGCGCCGTCGGACCGAACGTCCATCCCGGCCAGCTCGTGCCCCCAGCGGACGTCCACTCCGAGGCGATGAGCCCTGTCGTTGAGCAGCCGCACCAGCCGCGGCTGGGGGATCGGGAGGCCGAACATCGGATTGTCCGTCGCGCCGAAGAAGGGCACCTGCATGCCTGCGAAGATCCACGCGTACATCGACTGCGGCGGCCCCGGCTGCCCGCCAAGCTCGTGGTAGAGACCACGAATGTCGAGCGTCCGAATCACCTGTCCGACGAGGCCATTGGCCTTCGGTTCGGCGCTCGGCTCCGGTAGGCGCTCCAGCACCACGGGCCGCAGGCCGGCCAGCGCGAGCTCACACGCCACCATCAGGCCGTTTGGGCCGGCACCCGAAACCACGACGTCGACTCGGTCCTCACTCATGATGTCCTCCTTTTGGCAGACCCACTGTGACGTCGGCGAACCCACGCCGAAGCATCGACGTGATCGGCACCGGCGGATCGGCTGCCAGGTAGGCATCCGTCGCCGCCTCGATTACCGCGCGCACCACGGCGGCCACCAGCCGCGGGTACAGGTCGTGAACCGGGTCGGTTCCCGTGCGCTCCGCGATTGCGCTGACCCAGTCGGCGAAGACGTCGTTCGAGATCGCCGCACGGGTCTCCGGCGCCAGCACCAGCTTTCGCACTTCTGCCAGCTGCTGCCGGGTCGGCGCCATCCCGTCGGCGCCCTCGCTTACCAGGGGCTCCAGCACCGCCACGCTGATCGCCGTCCACAGCGGTTCGTCGCTCGGCCGTTCCCTCAAGACGGCCAGACTGCGGCGGATGCGCTCGGTCAGGCGGTACGCCAGCGCCTCGTACTTTCCGGTGAAGTAATTGCTGAATGTGCGCAGCGACACCCCGGCCCTGTCTGCGATGTCCTCCCTGGTGATGTTCTCCAGGCCGCGCTCGAACGCCAGCTCCAGCGCGGCGTCGCTGAGCGCCCTGCGGGTGTCGAGCTTCTTGCGCTCCCGCAGCCCGAAACGCATGGCGGACGTCATGACAGCGAGCCTAGCGGAATTTTGCATACTGGGCAATATTGCCCGATATGCAAGTTATCCGATGCCGCTACTTCGTGCCCAGCGGGTCGATCGTCCACGCGATGTAGAGCACCGCGGCGGCGGCGAGGGCCATCGTCGTGAAGTCGGTCGTCCTGCCGCGCACCACCAACAGCCCGGCCCGGCCGTTCGGCAATGTCAGCCGCAGCACGGCCGCGACACCCACGCCGATGCCGATCAGCAGCGAGCCGCGCCGCCAGAAGTCCGCGATCACAAGGCCGAACGCGGCGAAGAAGATTCCGAACACGAGCAGGATCGGCCACTGCGCCCTGACCGCTGTGCGGGTCACCTCGCGAACCGTGCTCATCCCCGGTTCTCTTCGCGCGAACGCTCGTCGCCACTTGTCTGCTCTTCGCGCGAGCGCTCATCGCCGCTCTCCGCGAGCTCGACGACGTTGGTCAGCAGGAACGCCCGCGTCAGCGGGCCGACACCGCCGGGATTGGGCGACACGTGACCGGCGACCTCCCACACGTCGGGATGAACGTCGCCGACCAGCTTGCCCTCCACCCTGCTCACCCCGACATCTACGACGGCCGCGCCGGGCTTGATCATGTCGGCGGTCACCATATGCGGTACGCCGACGCCCGCAACGACGATGTCGGCCTGCCTGGTTAGCGCTGGTAGGTCTCGAGTCCCGGTGTGGCACAACGTGGCTGTGGCGTTTTCGGAGCGACGGGTCAGCAGCAGTCCGAGCGGTCTGCCGACGGTGACCCCGCGGCCGATCACCACGACGTGGGCGCCGGCGATCTCGATCTGATAGCGGCGCAACAGGTGCACGATCCCGCGCGGTGTGCACGGCAACTGCGCGGCCTTGCCCAGCACCAGCCGGCCCAGGTTGGTGGGATGCAGGCCGTCGGCGTCCTTGCCCGGGTCGACGCGTTCCAACGCCGCGTTCTCGTCCAGACCCCGTGGCAGCGGCAGCTGCACGATGTAGCCGGTGCACTCGGGGTTCTCGTTGAGTTCGTCGATCGTCTCGTCGAGCTTGGCTTGGCTGATATCCGCGGGCAGGTCGCGCCGGATCGACAAGATGCCGACCTTCGCGCAGTCGGCGTGCTTGCCGCGGACGTACGCCTGCGACCCCGGATCGTCCCCGACGAGAATCGTCCCCAGTCCCGGCGTGCGCCCCGCCGCGGTCAGCGCGTTCACTCGCTGCGTCAGGTCGGCGAAGATCTCGTCGCGGGTGGCCTTGCCGTCGAGCACCGTCGCAGTCACAACCGCCAGTCTGACATGCGTGTGGCAGGCTCCACTTCTATGGCTCCTGACGTGTTCTCCCCAGCCAGGCTGGGGCCGATCACGCTGCGCAACCGGATCATCAAGGCCGCGACGTTCGAGGCTGCCACCCCGGATGCGCTGGTGACCGACGACCTGATCGAATACCACCGCCTCCCCGCCGCGGGCGGTGTCGGGATGACGACCGTCGCGTACTGCGCCGTGTCGCCCGGTGGCCGCACCGAGCCCAGGCAGATCTGGATGCGGCCGGAAGCGGTGACCGGGCTGCGACGGCTGACCGATGCCGTCCACGCCGAGGGAGCCGCGGTCAGCGCGCAGATCGGACATGCGGGACCCGTTCGGGTGGCGCGTTCGGACAAGGCAAGGGCCTTGGCGCCGGTTCGCTTCTTCAACCCGATCGTCATGAGGTTCACGAAGCAGGCGACCCGCGACGACATCGAAGGCGTGATGTCCGCGCACGCGGACGCGGCGCGGTTCGCGATCGATTCCGGGTTCGACGCTGTCGAAATCCATTTGGGCCACGGCTATTTCTGCAGCTCCTTCCTCAGCCCGCTGGTCAACCGTCGTGACGACGAGTTCGGCGGATCGCTCGACAACCGCGCGAAGGTGGCCCGCGGGGTCGTGCAGGCAGTCCGCCGCGCAGTCGGCAAACAGATCGCGGTGACAGCGAAGCTCAACATGGCCGACGGGCTGCGCGCCGGCATCACCGTCGACGAGGCGCTGATCACCGCGAAGTGGCTGGAGGAGGACGGCGGGCTCGACGCAATCGCGCTGACGGCCGGCAGCTCGTTCGTCAACCCGATGTACCTGTTCCGTGGCGACGTTCCCCTCAAGGAGTTCGCGAACGTCTTCAATCCGCCGATGCGGTGGGGCGTGCGGATGATCGGTAAGAAGATCCTGCGCGAATACCCTTACCACGACGCGTATCTGCTCGACCTGGCACGTAAATTCCGCGCCGAGCTGTCCATGCCGCTGATCCTTCTCGGCGGCATCACCAACCGCGAAACGATGGACCTCGCGATGGCGGAGGGCTTCCAATTCGTCGCGATGGCCAGGGCATTGCTCGCCGAGCCGGATCTGATCAACCGGATCGCCGCCGACGGCGACACGCACTCGGTGCGCTCCGCGTGTACCCACTGCAACAAGTGCATGCCGGCCGCTTTCCGGTCGCGCCCATCGGTGCGCACCCATTGCGTGGTGACCGGGGCGCCGGGATAGCAGCGGCAAAACTTGAACACCCTCGCGGCGTGCGTGATTACCGTTAGAGTTAGGCCCGATGAGCGCACCAGCACCGCCCGCATTGACGGTTCGCACCAACGGGTCAAAACGCACATTCGCGCCGGGTCACGACGTGGTCATCGGGCGCGACCTGCGGGCCGACGTCCGCATCGCCGATAAGCTGGTGTCACGGGCGCACGTCCTGTTGCGCTTTGACGGTGGCCGGTGGACAGCGATCGACAACGGCAGCCTGAACGGGATGTTCGTCGACCAGCGCCGGGTACCCACGATCGACATCCGTGACGGGATGAGCATCAACATCTCCAACCCCAACGGTCCCCGGGTGACGTTCGAGGTCGGTCGGGCCGAGGGCGCCGTCGGCCGGCCACCGCCGACCACGGTGGTTCCGTTGCAGGCGCGGCCGGGCGGGCCGCAGCCACCGACCGGCCGTTCGCAGCCGGTGGCCCACCCGCCGAGCGGGCCACAGCCGCAGCAGCACGGTCATCCGCCGAGCGGGCCGCAGGTGCGGCCGCACAGCGGGACGCGGCCGGCATCCTGGCCGCCGTCTCAGCCCGCGCAGCCGGTCTCACCACCGCCGGCCCCGCAGCCCAACTACCAGATGGCGACGCAGATCCGGCAGGCGCCACCCGGTGACGCGCCGAAGCCGGCAACGGGCATGATCCGGATCCTGCGCGGCGGTGGAGCGGCACCGCCGGCGGGAGCGGTCAAGATCGGGCGCGCCACCGACAACGACATCGTGATCCCCGACGTGCTCGCGTCGCGTCATCACGCGACGTTGGTGCCAACCGCCTCCGGCCTCGAGATTCAGGACGAGCGAAGCATCAACGGCACGTTCGTCAATGGCAATCGTGTCGACCGGGCGTTGCTTGGCGAGGGCGACGTGGTCACGATCGGCAACGTCGACATGGTGCTCAAGAGCGGTACGCTGGTACGCCGCACCCAGACCCAAGCCGACACTCGCACAGGCGGTTTGGAGGTCCACGGCGTCACGTGGACCATCGAGGGCAACAAGACGCTGCTCGACAACATCTCGATATCGGCGCGTCCCGGCACACTGACGGCGGTCATCGGCCCGTCCGGCGCAGGCAAGTCGACCCTCGCCCGGCTGGTGGCCGGATACACCCACCCGACCAGCGGCACAGTCTCGTTCGAGGGCCACAACATCCACGCCGAGTACGCCTCGTTGAGAAGCCGGATCGGGATGGTGCCCCAGGACGACGTGGTGCACGGCCAGCTCACGGTCAACCAGGCGCTGATGTACGCGGCAGAGTTGCGGCTGCCGCCCGACACCACCAAAGACGACCGCGCCCAAGTCGTCAAACAGGTCCTCGAGGAACTCGAGATGACCCGGCATGCGGATACTCGTGTCGACAAGTTGTCGGGAGGTCAGCGCAAGCGCGCATCGGTGGCGATGGAGCTGCTGACGGGGCCGTCGCTGCTGATCCTCGACGAGCCGACATCCGGTCTGGACCCCGCGCTGGACCGCCAGGTCATGACGATGCTGCGCGATCTCGCCGACGCCGGCCGCGTGGTGCTGGTGGTTACGCACTCGCTGACCTACCTCGACGTCTGCGATCAGGTGCTACTGCTGGCGCCAGGGGGCAAGACCGCGTTCTGTGGGCCGCCGAGCGATATCGGCCCGACGATGGGGACCACCAACTGGGCGGACATCTTCAGCACGGTCGCCGGCGATCCCGACGGGGCCAGCCGGCGGTTCCTCGAGAAGCACGGCCCGCCGCCCCCGCCGCCGCCTGCGGACAAACCCGCAGACCTCGGCAGCCCGACCCGGACCAGCCTGCGGCGGCAGTTCTCGACGATCGCGCGACGCCAGGTCCGGCTGATATTTTCCGACCGCGGTTATTTCATTTTCCTGGCGCTACTGCCGTTCATCATGGGTGTGCTGTCGCTTTCGGTGCCCGGCAACGTCGGGTTCGGCGTCCCCGACCCGAGGGGCCTCGCGCCCAACGAGCCGGGGCAGATCCTCGTGCTGCTCAACGTCGGTGCCATCTTCATGGGCACCGCGCTGACGATCCGGGCCCTTATCTCGGAGCGGGCCATATATCAGCGCGAGCAGGCCGTCGGGTTGTCCACTACCGCATACCTGTTGGCCAAGATCTGCGTCTTTACGGTGTTCGCGGTGATGCAGGCGGGGATCGTCACCGCAATCAATGTGGTGGGCAAAGGGTGGGGTAAAGGGTCCGTGACCAAGGGTGCGATGTTGCCCAGCCCCACCGTGGAGCTGTTCATCGACGTCGCGGTCGCTTGTGTGGCCGCCGCGATGGTCGGCCTGGCACTCTCGGCGCTGGCCAAGTCGAACGAACAGATCATGCCGCTGCTTGTCGTGGCGATCATGTCCCAGTTGGTGTTCCAGGGCGGCATGATTCCGGTGACGGGTCGTATCGTGCTCGACCAGATGTCCTGGGTTACCCCGGCCCGGTGGGGATTCGCCGCGACGGCGTCGACGATCGATCTGAGGGGACTCGTGCCCCCTCCGATCACGCCGCAGGACTCGCACTGGGTACACAGCGCTAAAGCCTGGGGTTTCGACATGTTGATGCTGGGCGTGGTCTGCGTCGGCTATGCCACGTTCGTCCGCTGGAGGCTCAGGCTTCAGGGCTAATAACACGATCTGGCCACCCTCCTGTGGCCGCCACTTCTGCATGGTTTAATCCGGCGAGGGTCTGCCGCACCCGAGGGCAGCCGACCGCAGGAGACGACCTCATGAAGAAGTCAGCAGCAGCCATGGGCGTAGCCATCGCCGCTATCTCGCTCGGCGTCGGCCTCGCCGGATGCGGCTCGCACTCGAAATCGACGACCACATCCAGCTCAACGTCAACGTCATCGGCAACGACGACCACGACTTCGACCTCCGCGCAGGCGTCGGGACCGAATCAGACGATCGCCGACTACATCAAGCAGAACGGCATCCAGGAAACCATGATCAGCCATAGCACGCCGGGCGCGCCGACCATCGACCTCCCCGTGCCTGACGGCTGGAAGGTCGTGCCCGAGAGCACCGACGCCCCATACGGCGGCATCGCGTTCAACACCCCCACCGATCCGAACGATCCACCCAAGATCATCGCGATCGTGGAGAAGCTCACGGGCAATGTCGACACCGAGAAGCTGTTGGCCGTGGCGCCGGGTGAGGTCAAGAACCTACAGGGCTATGACGGCGGCGATGGCGACAAGACCACGCTGAGCGGCTTTCCCGCATACCAGCTCGGTGGCGACTACACGAAAGACGGAGCGCAACGGGTGGTTGCCCAGAAGACGGTGGTGATCCAGGGCAAGGACGGCCTCTACGTGCTTCAGCTCAATGCCGAGGGCCCTCAACCGGATAAGACTCCGTTGATGGACGCCACAACCGTGATCGACGACAAGACCATGATCACGCCCTGAGGTGCCGACAAGACGCCCCGTTTTTACCGACGCGCCCCCGTCAACTGCTGTAACGCATATTCCGCGATCGCGATCAGTGCCTGTTTCGCCGAATCACGTTCTCGTGCATCGACACTGATCACCGGCACTCCCGACGGCAGGGAAAGCGCCCTGCGCACTTCGTCGGTCGGATACTTGGGCGCCCCGTCGAACTCGTTGACCGCGATCAAGAATGGCAACCGACGCGCCTCGAAGAAGTCGACCGTTGCGAAGCTGTCTTGAAGACGGCGGACATCCACCAGAATGATCGCGCCAATGGCGCCGCGCACCAGGTCATCCCACATGAACCAGAAGCGCCGCTGACCGGGCGTCCCGAACAAGTACAGGACCAGATCCGCGTTGCCCAGCGTGATACGGCCGAAATCCATCGCCACTGTGGTGGTCGTCTTGGCCGGCGTGCCCGCGAGTTCGTCGACACCCACCGACGCCTCCGTGAGGATCGCCTCCGTCCGCAGCGGCATGATCTCGGAGACCGCGCCGACGAAAGTGGTCTTGCCGGCGCCGAATCCGCCGGCGATCACGATCTTCGTCGACGCGACCGCCCCCGTCTTAGAGCGTGTGGAGGCCACGCAGCGTCCTCCCGATCAGCTCCCGGCGCTCTTCCGCCGACGAGCTGTCGTCGAGCGTCGGCAGCACGCGCAGGTACCCGGACTGCACGAGATCACCCACCAGCACGCGCGCCACACCAAGGGGAACGTCGAGCCGGGCCGCGATCTCCGCGACCGACGGCCGGGTGGCACACAGCTTCACGATGTCCCCTCGCATGTCGTTGGGCGGCCAGCGGCGATTTCTTGCGGACTTGCGCGCCTCGATCGGCGCCGCCAGGGGCAAGGCAACGCTGGCGTTCGTCCGTCCGGCCGTCAGAGTGTACGGCCGTACCAAACTCGGTTTCTTACGGGGTGCTGGCGCCCGGGATTTGTCCATCGCACCTCACGAGGGCTGTGGCGCTCGTCGCGACGACTTCACCACGGCGCCAACCCGTTCGACGAGAACCGCCATCTCGTATCCGACCTGGCCGATGTCGCACGAGGCGGACGCCAGCGCCGCAAGATGAGACCCGTCGCCGACCCGCATCAGCAACAGATAACCGTTCTCCATCTCGACCACCGACTGCAGCACCTCACCGCCATCGAACAGCTGGGCCGCCCCGGTGGACAGGCTCGCCAATCCCGAACTGACGGCGGCCAATTGGTCCGCGCGTTCGACCGGCAAATGCTCGCTCGCGGCAACTTGCAGGCCGTCGGCAGACACCAGGATTGCGTGGGACACACCGGGTATCTCGCGGGCGAATACGGACACCAACCAGTCCAGCGACTTGCCGTGGGGTGCACGCGCAGGCTGCGTCATTCGTTATCCTCACCGGGGAGCGGCGGGTACCTCCCGCTCGCTGGGGACTGCCCCCAATCCGGGCGGTCTTCTCGCGCGTGGGACCGGCCGGCACGTACCCCACTCCGGTGGCTGGACAGTGACGCCCGGACGGCGTCCGGGTCGCGTTGGACAAGCTCGTCGGCCCCGGGTGCCACGCCATAGTCGTCGTCGGCCCTGTGATGCCCGGTGCCGTTCGGCCAGTCATCGGAGGGTGATTCGGCCGAGCCCGGTACCAACCGGGCACCGGGCTCGCGCACCGGCAGACCCTGCTCTGTGTGCCGACCGACGGGCGCTTCCTCGGCCTCCGCGGCCGCCGCCCAGCCGCTGTCCCACACCGACTCCCAAGATTGGAAGGGTTCCATCAGGTCTGACGGATCGACCAGCCACTCCGACACCATCCGCTGGAAGATGACGTCGGTATCGCCCAGCGGTGACGACGGCGGTCGGGTGCGGGCAGGCGTCGGCTGGTGTTCGTCAGGCGCCGGCCCCTGCTGTTCGGCGGTCTGCTCGCGTGACGAGAAGAACGCCGACGTGTCGGCGGGTGCACGCGGTTCGGGCGGCAGCTCGGCAGGTGGTTCGGCGACGCGGACGATTCCGCTCGCACCCGGGTCCCGTTGCGGCAGCAACGGCTCATCCTGCGGCGATTCGCTGCCGTTGCGGTGGGGCTGATCGAGCAGGCTGGCGTCCACGTGCCGCGGCGCCGATCCGAGCGCGTCCGATCCGACCACGTCCGATCCGACCATGTCCGATCCGACCATGTCCGATCCGACCACGCCCTCGCGGCGGTGGGCCGTGGTGGTATCCGGGGCGGGCTCCGCCATCGGGGTCACGGCTCGATGCTCGGGGCCCATCCACCCGTGGACCTGCGACCGCTCGATCAGATCGGCAGGAATGAAGACACCCACGGTTGTGCCCGAGCGGGGCTCTCCGGCCACCGAGCTGCGCAACCTCACCACCAGCCCGTGCTGTCGAGCGAGACGTCCGACCACGAACAGGCCCATGTGCCGCGTGGTGTACGGCGTGACCTCGCCGCCTGACTCCAGTCGTGTGTTGGCCATCCGGATGTCGCCCCCGGTCATGCCGAGGCCGGCATCGCTCACCTCGATGACGAGCCCGCGATTGCCCGTGTGCACCGCCGAGACCCGCACCTCGGAGGCCGGTTGCGAGTAGAGCAGTGCATTGTCGATCAATTCCGCAAGCAGATGCACGATGTCGCCCGCCGCCGAACCGACCACCGCGCTGTCCGGCACCGTCGCGGTCACGACGCGCTGATAGTCCTCCACCTGTGAGGCGGCGGCACCGATGATGGCCGCAACCGGCATCGACTCGGTCTGCTCGCGGCGGATCTTCGCGCCTGCCAGAACCAGCAGGTTGGTGCCGGTGCGCCGCATCCGCGCCGCGAGGTGATCCAGCTTGAACAGCGCGGCAAGCCGCTGCGGATCCTGCTCGTTGCGTTCGAGGTCATCGATCAGCGACAGCTGCTGGTCGACCAGCGACCGGCTCCGCCGCGACATCGTCTCGAACATGTCGCTGACGTGCGCCTGCAGCCGGGTCTGCTCCGCCGCCATCAATAGCGCCTGCTCGTGGAGGTCGTCGACCGCATGCGCGACCTGGCCGATCTCCTCCGTGGATTGCACCGCGATCGGCTGGATCGGCATCGGTTCCTCGCCGGCGTTGATGCGTTCGATCTCGGCGGGCAAATCCTCGTGCGCGACCCGCAGCGCACCCTCGCGCAGCCGCTGCAATGGCCGCACCAACGCCCGGGCGACGAGGAGCACGAGGACCAACGCGGCCAAAATCCCGCCGAGGACGATCGCGGCGTCGCGGATCGCCGCGTTGCGAGCCGACGTCGCCTCCTTATCCACCGCTGACGTCAACGATGTGGTCCCGGCGATCACCTTTTTCGCAATGTCCTCGGTGGTTTGCAGAGACTGCAGCAGGTCCGGGTTGCCGACGAGCACCGAAGCCGGGTCGGAGATGATCGCCATCCGGCCGACCATCTGCTGCTGCAGCGTCTTGGCGTCCGGTGAGTTGACCCCCACCACCTCGCTCATCCCGAACAACGTCGATGGCTCGGTGCCGGCGAGCGTGATCATCCTCGTGCGAAGCTCGGGCTCTGGCAGCTCGCCGCCACGGTTGACCAGCAGCTTCTGCATGAACATCTGGCCGCGCGCGCCGACCGCGCGGCTGAGGCCCTGGGCCTCGGCGAGGATCCTTTCGTCGTTGACCCTGACCGACCCGGTGATCGCGTCCTCGGCCGTCAGCAGCATCGGCGCGTACATCGTCACGGTGTCGACCAACCCGACGCTGTTCGACGCGACTCGGTCCAGAAGCGCCGGCCCGCCATTCAGCAGCGTGGTGACACCCGAGCGGACGTCGGGATCGACGTTGGTGCTCGACATTTTGCGCTGAAGCTCCCCGCGGGAGTCATCGAACACCTTCCGCGCCACCGGGCCGTCGGTTGCGGTCCCATAGGCGAGCACAGCGCTCTCCAGCGCACCGATGTAGTCCTGGATCGGCCCAACCATGTGCGCGCGGTCGGCGGCGAGGCGCAGATGGCGGGCGTCGGTCATGCTGTTGTACACGCGCAAACCGCCGAGCGCGAGCGCAACCGCCAACGGGATGACGACGATCGCCACAACTTTCCAGCGAACCGACCAGTTGGACGGAGACCACCGAGACGGACGCTTGGCCGACTCTTCGGCGGGATCCTCTTCTATCTCCTCGGGCAGCACCGGCTGCTCGAACATGCTCATCGGATCGGGCCCGTGTTAGCGACCGATTCGCCGATGGGGTGAATGTGCACCTGATTCATCGACTTTCCTGCTTTGTCTGCCCGATGTCGGGCGTGGCGGCAACCGCCTGGCAATTTGACGAGTATGACAGCCATCGCCGGTAGGCACCACCGTACTTACTGAACAGACAGAGTTCACGGGCGCATCGTCGCGCCGCGCAAATTCTACGCGAGCAAATTTCCGCGTGCGAAGGGCGGCCCTTTAATTTAAGGTTCGCCACCCTATGTTTGCTCCTCGCATGAGACCGCGCCATCAGCCATCATTTGCACGTGTTCCGCCTGATGTTCTTCTCCCCGCGCATAGCACCCAACACCGGCAATGCCATTCGAATGGTAGCGGCGACCGGATGCGAGTTGCATCTCATCGAGCCACTCGGTTTCGACCTGTCTGAACCGAAGCTCCGGCGTGCCGGGCTCGACTACCACGACCTCGCGTCCGTCACGGTGCACGAGTCGCTGGCGGCGGCCTGGCGCGCACTTTTGCCTACACGGGTCTTCGCGTTCACCGCGCACGGGCAGCGGTCGTTTGCCGATATCTCGTATCGGCCGGGAGACGTGCTGCTGTTCGGGCCGGAGCCCACCGGTTTGGACGCGCAGACGCTGGCCGATCCGCGGGTGACCGACAAGGTACGGATCCCGATGATCGCCGGCCGCCGGTCGCTCAACCTGGCCAACGCCGCGGCCATCGCGGTGTACGAGGCGTGGCGCCAGCAGGGCTTTGCCGGGGCGCGCTAGCTTCACCAGCTATCGAAGTGCACGACCTGTTCGACGGGCAGCCGCTTGGCGGGCCGGAAATCGGTGCCCTTGGTGTACGCGACAGGGAACAGGCCGCCCTGCCGGTACTGCTCGTAGGGGATGCCGAGCAGCTCGGCGGCCTGGCGTTCGCCGTGATTGATCAGGTGCAGCGTGGTCCAGGCCGATCCCAGCCCGCGCGACCGCAGCGCAAGCATGTAGCTCCACACCGCCGGGAGTAGCGAGCCCCAGAACGACGCGCCTCCCTGGGCGGCGAATTCGACGTCGCCCTCCAGGCACGGGATCATCAGCACCGGCGCTTCGTGCATGTGCTCGGCCAGATACGTCGCCGACGACACCACCCGGTCCTGCTGAACTGCGCGTGTGTCTCCCTCCGCATATTCCGGCTTGGACTGCTGCCTGTACCACTCGAAGTTCTTGCGATAGATGTCGCCGAGGGCCTTCTTCTTGTCGGCGTCCTCGACGAACACCCACTGCCAACCCTGCTGGTTGGAGCCGGTGGGCGCCTGGATCGCCAGCTCGAGACATTCCAGCAGTACCCCGCGCGGCACCGGCTTCTCAAGGTCGAGGCGTTTACGCACCGAACGGGTGGTGGTCAGGACTTCGTCGGCGGACAGGTTCAGGCTCGTCATGAAGCGGAGACTACATTCGCGGATATGACAGCCGAATTGACGCAAGACGTTTCCGAGAGGCTCAAATCGGATCGCTATATTTGGTTGACCACCGTGGCAAAATCCGGTCAGCCTGTCCCCCGCCTGGTGTGGTTCTACTTCGACGGCAAGGACCTGACGGTCTATTCGGTGCCGAACGCCGCGAAGGTTGCACACATCAAGGCCCACCCGCGGGTCAGCCTGAATCTGGATTCCGACGGCGGCGGTGGCGGAGTCGTGGCCGTCGGCGGTGAGGCCAGGATCGACGCGGTCGACGCCGATCCGATCGCCGATGCGCAATATCAAGCCAAGTACCACGACTACGCCGTCAGCATGGGGATGACCGAGGAGTTTCTGGCCACCTTCACCGCGCGGCTGAAGGTCAGCATCGACAAGGTGTGGACGACGCCGTCCGCGGAATGACTACCGCTCAGCGAAAATCGCGCGAGCGGGAGCCGATCGCCAGCTCGATGCTGCCCATCCGCTCTGCCACCACGGTGACGGCCCCGGTGGCGTTCTGCAGCTGACCGCGGATCAGCATGGCCGGGGCGGTCTGGGCGACCCTGCGGTGACGGGCCCACACCCCGGGTGTGCACAGCACGTTGACCATCCCGGTCTCGTCCTCGAGGTTCAAGAACGTCACGCCCCGCGCGGTGCCGGGACGCTGCCGGTGAGTGACGGCACCCGCGACCAACACCCGGGTGCCGTCGGGGATGGCCAGCAGCCTGTCCGCCGGGACGACGCCCAGTGCGTCGAGGTCGTCGCGCAGGAACTGGGTCGGATAGCTGTCCGGTGAGATGCCCGTGGCCCATACATCAGCCGCAGATAACTCCACCTCGGTCATGCCGGGCAGCAAAGGGGACCCCAACGCCGACCCGATGCCGGGCAGGTGATTTGGCCGCTGCGTGGCGGCCGCCCCCGCCGCCCACAGCGCCTCGCGGCGGCTGATGCCAAAGCAACCGAGCGCGCCCGCCGTGGCCAATGCTTCAGTCTGCGGCACGGAGAGCTGCAGACGCGCCGTCAGGTCCAGCAGAGAAGAAAAGGGGCCGCGGACCTTTCGTTCATCGACCAGTCGTTCGGCCAGCTCGTCGCCGATGTGGCGGACACTGCCCAGCCCCAGCCGCACCTCGGTGCCGTCGTTTTCCAGTGTGGCGTGCGCGAGGCTGGCGTTGACGTCGGGAACCCTCACGGTGACGCCGTGCCGGCGGGCGTCGGCGACCAGCGACTGCGGCGAGTAGAACCCCATCGGCTGCGCCCGCAGCAGCGCGGCGCAGAACGCCGCTGGATGATGCAGCTTGAACCAGGACGAGTAGAACACCAGCGACGCGAAACTCAACGCATGGCTTTCCGGGAAACCGAAGTTGGCGAACGCCTCGAGCTTTTCGTAGATCCGGTCGGCCACATCGCCGGTGATGCCGTGCCGTTCGCGCATGCCGTCGTAGAACCGGCCGCGCAGCCGGCGCATCCGCTCGGTGGACCGTTTGGAACCCATCGCGCGACGCAACTGGTCGGCCTCGGCGGCGGTGAAGCCGGCGCAGTCGACGGCCAGCTGCATCAGTTGCTCCTGAAAAAGGGGCACGCCCAATGTCTTTCGCAGCGCCGCCTCCATCGACGGATGGTCGTAGGTGACCGGGTCCAGGCCGTTGCGTCGCCGGATGTACGGGTGCACCGAGCCGCCCTGGATCGGGCCGGGCCGGATGAGCGCCACCTCGACCACGAGGTCGTAGAAGATTCGGGGTTTCAGCCGGGGCAGAGTGGCCATCTGCGCACGCGACTCAACCTGGAAGACGCCGACGGAATCGGCGCGCTGCAGCATGTCGTAGACGGCGGGCTCGGACAGGTCGAGCTTGGCAAGGTCCACCTCGATGCCCTTGTGCTCGGCGACCAGGTCGATGGCGTAGTGCAGCGCGGACAGCATGCCCAGGCCGAGCAGGTCGAACTTCACCAATCCGATTGCGGCGCAGTCGTCTTTGTCCCATTGCAGCACGCTGCGATTCTCCATCCGCGCCCACTCCACCGGGCACACGTCGGCGATGGGGCGGTCGCAGATCACCATGCCGCCTGAGTGGATGCCCATGTGTCGCGGCAGGTTGCTGATCTGCAGCGCCAAGTCGATCACCGGCTCGGGGATGTCCTCCACGTCCGGGGAATCGGCCAGCCCGTTCCACCGGCTGATCTGCTTGCTCCAGGCGTCCTGCTGGCCTTGCGAAAAGCCAAGTGCCCGTGCCATATCGCGCACTGCGCTGCGGCCCCGATAGGTGATGACGTTGGCGACCTGCGCGGCGTAGTCGCGGCCGTACCGGTCGTAGACGTACTGGATGACGTTCTCTCGCAGGTCGGATTCGATGTCGATGTCGATGTCGGGCGGCCCGTCCCGCTCCGGTGACAAAAACCGCTCGAACAGCAGCTCGTTCGCGACCGGGTCGACCGCGGTGACACCGAGCGCGTAGCAGACCGCCGAGTTGGCCGCCGATCCCCTGCCCTGGCACAGGATGTCGTTCTGGCGACAGAACCGGGTGATGTCGTGCACCACCAGGAAATAGCCCGGAAATTTAAGTGTCTTGATGATTTCCAGCTCGTGCTCGACCTGTGCGTACGCCCGGGGTGCTCGATCCGGCGGCCCATAGCGGTCGTGCGCGCCGGTCATGGCCAGGTGCCGAAGCCAGCTGTCCTCGGTGTGGCCGTCGGGGACGTCGAACGGCGGCAGCTGCGGAGCGATCAATTCGAGCGCGAACGCGCACCGCTCACCGAGGTCGGCGGCTGCCATCACCACTTGCGGACAGTGTGCGAATAGCCGTGCCATCTCGGCGCCTGAGCGCAGGTGCGAACCACCCAGCGGGGCAAGATATCCGGCGGCCTCGTCCAGGGAATGCCGTGCGCGGATCGCGCCCATCGCCATGGCCAAGCGGGCTCTTGACGGCTCCGCGAAGTGCGCGGCGGCGGTGGCGACGACGCTGACGCCGAACTTCGGCGCCAGCGCGGCCAGCGCGACGTTGTGTTCGTCGTCAAGTGGTTGGCCGTGGTGGGTCAGCTCGATGCTGACCCGGTCGGCGCCGAATCGGTCAACGAGGTCGGCCAGCGCTTTTTCGGCGGCTTCCGGCCCGTGGGTGATAAACGCTTCACGCACATGGCCTTTGCGGCAGCCGGTCAAGATGTGCCAGTGACCGCCGGCGGCCTCGGTGAGTGTGTCGAAGTCGTAAAGCGGCTTGCCTTTTTCGCCGCCGGCCAGGTGCGCGGCGGCCAATTGACGCGACAGCCGCCGGTAGCCTTCGGGCCCGCGGGCGAGCACCAGCAGGTGGGGGCCGGGGGGATCGGGATCCTCGGTGCGGGCTTTGTTGCCCAGCGAGAGTTCCGCGCCGAACACCGTGCGCATGTTCAGTTCCTTTGCGGCCTCCGCGAAGCGCACGACGCCGTAGAGGCCGTCGTGATCGGTCAGCGCGATCGCCCGCAGGTCCAGCCGGACGGCTTCCTCGATGAGTTCCTCCGGGGTGCTGGCACCGTCGAGGAAGCTGTAGGCGGAGTGGGCGTGGAGCTCGGCGTAGGGAGTCGATTTGCCGCGCCGGACGTCGTCGGGCCGCAGGTAGGCGCCGCGCTTGCGAGACCAGGCCGGGCTGTCGCCGCCGTCGACGGGCGGTTCCAACGGCATGCCGGCTCGCCGGGGCTTGCTGTTGAGCACCCGCTCGATCTCTCCCCAGCTCGGCCCAGTGAACCAGCCCATGTGCTGATCATATCGAACGTAAGTTCGATATCGATACGGCGATGAATGTCGGGCGCCGGTCGGGTCTATATACCGGGTGTATACACGCAAAGCACACGCCAAAGGAGGCTGGAATGACCCAGGAGACGTCCACCACGTCAGCGACCGCAAAGCCCCAGGTTGTCGACCAGCAGACCTGGCGCGGCGCGCTTGACGAGCTGCGGCGGCGGGAGAAGGCCGCGACCCGGGAGCTCGACGCCATCGCGGCACAGCGCCGTCGGCTCCCCATGGTCGAGATGCCCGACTACACGCTGATCGGTGCGGACGGGCCCGTCCGGCTGGTCGACGTGTTCGACGGTCGTTCGCAGCTGATCGTCTACAACCACATGTGGGAGAACGGAGCGGAGTGGCAGTGCGGCGGCTGCACCGGCTTCACCTCTCAGTTCACCCGGCTGGAATTCCTGGACAATTACGACGCCCGCTTCGTGATCGTCACCAACGGGCCGATCGCGGAGGCCTTGGCATACCGCGACAAGGTCGGCAACAAGATGGCCTGGTACTCGTCGTCGGACAGCCCGTTCGCCGCCGACGTCGACGCGCCACCCGGCGAAGGATTCGGCGTCAACGTGTTCCTGCGCGACGGCGACACCGTGTACCGGACATGGCACACCAACGGGCGCGGCACCGAACAGCTCAGCCACTCGTTCGCGCTCATTGACCTCCTGCCGTGGGGCCGCCAGGAGGAATGGCTCGACTCACCGGAGGGCTGGCCGTCGAGGCCGACCTACTCCGGCTGGCTGGATTCACCTGACATCGCGCGGTGCTACGGACAAGGATCCAACGCATGACCACCGACGAGCGCTACATCGTGACCCGCACCATCGCCGCGACACCGGCCGAGATCTTCGCGATCCTGTCCGACCCCTCGCGCCACAAGGACACCGAGCCGGGCGATTGGGTCCGCGACGCTATCGACACCGACCCGATCATCCGCACCGGGCAGATCTTCGCGATCAACATGTTCCTGGAACGGATCGGCGGCCCCTACGTCATGCACAACCTGGTGACTGCATACGAGCAAGACCGGGCGATCTCGTGGGCTCCCGGACGACTCGACGAGGCTGGCAACCACCAACCCGGCGGCTGGACGTGGCGATACGACCTGGTGCCGAACGGAGCAGGCACCGACGTCACCCTCACCTACGACTGGAGCGCGACACCGCAGAAGTTTCGCGACGAGATCGGCAACCCGCCGCCGTTCGAATTGCAGTTCCTCAAGGACTCGCTCGGCGCGCTCGACCGGTCCGTCTTCAGCTAGTCGACGTCGGCTTAGTCCTCGTATTCTGCAAAGCCGTCCTCGAGCACCAGCCGGGCGTCGGATCCATCCGGATTCGACGCCTCCGTGCGGAACACCGCGTGCCCGGGTTCGGTCCGCCAGATCGACGTCGTGAGCGTGTCGCCAGGGAACACCACCGCGGTGAACCGCGCGTCGACAGACGAGATCTTCGACGCGTCGTCCCCGCCGAGTTCTGCCACCAGCACACGGCCGGCGACCCCGTATGTGCACAGCCCGTGCAGGATCGGTTTGCTGAACCCGGCCATCTCCCGGGCGAACCACGGATCGCTGTGCAGCGGATTGCGATCACCCGACAGCCGGTAGATCAGTGCCTGATCCTCGCGCGTCGGCAGCGCGACCCGCGCGTCGGGCTCGCGGTCCGGGATCTGCGGCGCCACCGGGCGTCGCCCCGGCTGCCCGCCGAAGCCGCCTTCGGCACGGATGACCAACGTCGTCACCGTCTCCGCGAGGAGCTCGCCTGTCTCCGGGTCGCTGCCCCGCCCGCGCAGCACGACCACCGCGTTTTTGCCCTCACCCTTGTCCTGAAGGTCAGCGACGTCGGAGACCACGCTCAGCTTGCCCGCCGCCGGCAGCGGCTTGAACAGCTTGATCCGTTGTGATCCGTGCAGCAGCATGCCGAAGTTGAATGTCCCGATCTTTCCGATCGCGCCGAACGCCGGGCACGCGATCACCGCGTACGTCGGTAACACCTGCTGGGGGATGCCGTGACTGTTTTCGGTGGTGAAGGCCAGATCGTCGAGGCCGGCGCCGACACCGAGTGCGTAGAGCATCGTCTCGCGGTCCGTCCATTCGACGAGGTGGGGCTTTGTGGTCGCGCCGATTGCGCCCGGATCGATTGGCATCGCTCAGTTCCGCCCGGGAAGCTTCATCACGCTGCGAACGATCGGCAACAGCGACTTCTGCCACAGGGTCGGCGGCAGGCCGAACGGCGCATCGAGGTTGAATACTCGGGCCGTCGCGATCGTCTGCGATTCGGTGTACTTCAGAAGACCCTCGGGACCATGCCTGCGGCCCACGCCGGAGATGCCCATCCCGCCCATCGGCGCGCTGAGGCTGCCCCACGCGAACGCGTACCCCTCGTTGACATTCACCGTGCCCGACCGCAACCGGGCGGCGATCTTCTCGCCCGCCGCGGTCGAGCCCGCCCACACGCTGGCGTTGAGCCCGTACTCGGTGTCGTTGGCCTTCTCGACGGCCTCGTCCGCGTCGGCGACCGGGTAGATCGAGACGAGCGGGCCGAACGTTTCGTTGTCGGCGCACTCCATCTCCGGCGTGACGTCGGTCAGCACGGTCGGCTCGTAGAACAGCGGCCCGATGTCGGGTCGGGCGTTGCCACCAGCGATCACCTTGGCGCCCTTGACCTTTGCATCGGCGACATGACCCGACACGGTCTTCACCTGGCCCTCGGAGATCAAGCTGCCCATGTCGACGGAGAAGTCGTAGGCCGTGCCCAGCTTCATGCCCCGTACCGCATCGCCGAACCTCTGCGTGAATTCGTCGGCGATGTCCTTCTCGACGTAGATCCGCTCGATCGAGATGCACAGCTGGCCTGCATTCGAGAAGCATGCCCGGGTGGCCGCCTTCGCGACCTTGTCGAGGTTGGCGCCTTTTGTCACGATCATCGCGTTCTTTCCGCCGAGCTCGGCCGAGAACCCGATCAGCCGACGACCGGCGTGTTCGGCGAGTTGGCTGCCGGTCGCCGACGAACCGGTGAACATCAGATAGTCGCAGTTGTCGGCGATCGCGGTGCCCACCACCGAGCCGGGGCCGGGCACGATCGCATACAGCGCGCGGGGCAGCCCGGCCTCGTACAGCAGCTCGGCGCACGCGAGCGCACAGTACGGCGTCTGGCTGTCCGGCTTGAGCACCACCGCGTTGCCCGCGATGAGCGCAGGCACCGAATCCGATGCGGTGAGCGTCATCGGGTAGTTCCACGGCGAAATCACCCCGACCACGCCTTTCGGCTGATAGCCGACGACGGTCTTCCCGATCGCCGGCAGCAGCGCCTGCGCCTTCCGCGGCTTCAGTAGATCTTCGGCGACCCGCGCGTAGTAGTTCGCGTTCGCCATCAGGTCGACAATTTCTTCCTGGGCGGCCCAGCGGGCCTTGCCCGCCTCGGCCTGCAGGAGGTCCATCAGGAACTGGCGGTTCTCGATGACCAGATCGCGGTAGCGGCGGACAATCGCGATGCGCTCCTTGACCGGACGTTTGGCCCACTCTCCCTGGGCCGCACGCGCTTTCGTGAACGCTGCCTCGACATCGGCGGCGGTGCCGACGGGGATCGTCGTCAGCGGCTTGCCTGTGAAAACCTCGTCGATCGTCCTGGCGGGACGCGCGGCCATGTCCTCGATTGCGGCCAGGCTGCGTAAACGGTCGAAGACCTCGGCTGATGGTGCTGGCATGGCGTACCCCTCTCGACGACGGTCAACTCTGCCAGATCACCGCCTTCCGCCGTTAGGCCCATCGGCGTCGACGAGCACGCCAGGGTTCATGATCCCGGCGGGGTCGAGCGCGCTTTTCATCGCGCGCAGCGCGCTGGCGAACGGTTCGGGGCGTTGCCGGTCGTACCACGGGCGGTGATCGCGGCCGACGGCGTGGTGGTGGGTGATGGTGCCACCGTGAGCAATGATCGCGTCGGACACCGCGGCTTTGATGTCGTCCCACTGCTCGACGAGGGTGTCCCAGCGTCCGCCGCCGTAGATCCCGTAGTACGGAGCGGGGCCGTCCGGGTAGACGTGGGTGAACCGGCAGGTGACGACGCCCGCCCCGCAGACCCGTTCGACGGCGCTGCGGGCAGCCTCGGTCACCGCGGCGTGCAGGTCCTCGAATCGGCCCCAGGTGCAAGCGGTTTCGAAGGTCTCGGCGATGACGCTGCGGCGGGCCAGTGCATCACGCTGATATGGCATGCGCAAGAACGACGACCGCCAGGTCGCCGACGCATCGGTGGCGTCGGCGGTGCGCTCACGTCGGGCGATGACGGTGCCGTTGTGCTCGCCGGTGATCGCCACCGCCCGTTCCATCCACGCGGTGACGGGGTGATCGGCCGATTCGAAGGCGAGCACCAATAAGCCACCGGCGACCGCGGTCCCCGCGTTGAGAAGTGCCTCGGCGGAATCGAGGAGCCGGCAATTGGTCGGGTACAGGCCTGCCTGTGCGATCGATCGGGTCGCGGCGACCGCGGCAGGCCAGTCGTCGAACGTGATCGACGCGGTCGTGTGCCAGCGGGGCCGTTGGTGCAGACGCATCCACGCCTCGGTGATGACGCCGAGTGCGCCCTCCGAACCGAGGAACATCCGGTCCGGGGACGGGCCCGCACCGGATCCCGGTAGCCGCCGGGATTCACTGACACCGGCAGGGGTGACGACGCGCAAGGCCTCCGTCAGGTCGTCGATGTGGGTGTAGAGCGTGGCGAAATGTCCGCCCGCGCGGGTGGCCAGCCATCCGCCGAGGGTGGAGAACCCGAACGATTGCGGAAAATGGCGCAGCGTGAGTCCGTGTGGCCGCAACTGGTTTTCGAGATCGGGACCGAGTGCGCCGGCCTGAATTCTGGCGGCCCGGCTGACCGTGTCGATCTCCAGAACCTCGCCCATGTCGGTGAGATCCACAGTCACGGCCGGGCCGTCGAATCGCGGTTCGACCCCGCCCACCACCGAACTGCCGCCGCCATAGGGAATCACCGGAATCGATTCCGCCGTGCACCAGTCCAGAACGTCGATGACGTCCCGCTCGTGGCGAGGTCTGGCGATGAGATCCGGGACATTCTCGAGCCGCCCGCGAAGGTTCAGAACGACGTCGCGGAAGGCTTTGCCGCGCGCGTGAGCCGCGCGGTCGACCGGATCGACTGAGCACAGCGCCGCCAGCGCGGCGGGTGGCGTGATCCGCGACGGCGGCAGGTCCAGCTCGTCGGGGTTGGGCGGCGCGTGGTCGGTGAGGTCGTGGTCGGGCAACAGCGCCGCCGACGTGGACGTAAGCGCTTGGGTCTCGCTCTCGGTCAGCGCGTCTTCGACGTTGCCCCATCCCCACCACGAACGTGTCATCCCCAAATTTTGAATGACCTGTCAGGACGAAGTGTCAACGGACTCCTCCCGGCGATATCGGGGAACTAGCCTCAACCCGTGACATCGACCAGTTCGGACGGCGCGCCGCATCATCATGTCGAACCGCACCACGGTTCAGTCGCCAACAAGCTCAACTGGCTGCGCGCCAGCGTGCTCGGCGCCAACGACGGGATCGTGTCGGTCGCCGGCATCGTGGTCGGCGTCGCCGCGGCAACGGCCGAACGCGGGCCGGTATTCACCGCCGGCATCGCCGGGCTGGCCGCGGGCGCCCTGTCGATGGCGGTCGGCGAGTACGTGTCGGTCAGCACGCAGCGCGACACCGAGCGGGCAATGATCCAGGTGGAACGCCAAGAGCTGAACCTGCAACCCGAGGTCGAGCTGGACGAGCTGACCGGACTCTACGAAGCACGAGGGCTCGCCCACGAAACCGCGGTCGAGGTGGCTGAAGAGCTCACCGCACACGATCCACTTGCCGCGCACGCCGAGGTCGAGCTCCACATTGATCCGGAGGAGCTGACGAATCCCTGGCAAGCAGCGATCTCATCAGCGGTGTCCTTCACCGCCGGCGCCATCCTGCCCCTGATCGCGATCCTCGTTCCACCACCATCCGTGCGGATTCTCGTGACGGTCTTCGCGGTTCTGATCGCGCTGGCGATCACCGGCTGGGTCAGCGCCCGGCTCGGCGGCGTGAATCCGGTGCGTCCGATGCTGCGCGTCACCGTGGGCGGCGCGCTGGCCATGGCGATCACCTTCGGCATCGGCCACCTCGTCGGGGCTACCGTCGGGTAGCCCCTGAAATCGTGTGTGAGGACCACGTCACACCTCATTGACCTTTACGGGTACCCCGACCACCATGACTCCCATGCGCTATGTCGTTACCGGCGGTACCGGGTTTATTGGTCGCCGCGTCGTATCGAAACTCCTGGAGACTCGCCCCGACGACGAGGTCGGCGTCCTGGTCCGTCGCGCCTCCCTCTCCCGCTTCGAGCACCTCGCCTCCGATTGGGGTGAGCGCGCGAAGCCCGTGGTGGGCGACCTGACCGAACCGGAACTCGGCCTGAGCCGGGACGACTTGACCGAGCTCGCGGGCGTCGAGCACGTGGTGCACTGCGGCGCGATCTACGACATCACGATGTCGGAGCCCGCCCAACGCGCGGCCAACGTCGACGGCACCCGGTCGGTGATCGCGTTGGCCCGGGGCCTGAACGCGACGTTGCACCATGTGTCGTCGATCGCCGTCGCGGGTGGCTTCCGCGGCGAGTACACCGAGGCCGACTTCGACGTGGATCAGAACCTGCCGACGCCGTATCACCGCACGAAGTTCGAGGCCGAGCAGCTGGTGCGCACCGAGCCCGGCCTGCGCTATCGCACTTACCGACCGGGCGCTGTCGTCGGAGATTCGCGCACCGGCGAGATGGACAAGATCGACGGGCCGTACTACCTGTTCGGGGTGCTTGCCAAACTCTCCAGGCTGCCGTCGTTCACACCGATCATGCTGCCCGACAGCGGGCGTACCAACATCGTTCCGGTCGACTACGTGGTCGACGCGATGGTGTGGCTGATGCACCTACCCGACCGGGACGGACAGACGTTCCATCTGACATCACCGGAACCGATTGGCTTGCAAGGTATTTACCGTGGCGTGGCGAAATCCGCCGGCCTGCCCCCGATCCGCGGATCGCTGCCACGCGCCGTCGCGATGCCCGCGCTCAAAGTCCGCGGCCGCGCGAAGGTGGTGCGCAACGCGGTCGCCACTCAACTCGGCATCCCTGCAGAGCTTCTGGACGTCGCCGACCTGCCCACCACATTCAATTCGGATGCGACGCGGGAGGCGTTGCACGGCAGCGGAATCGCGGTTCCCCGCTTCGCCTCGTATGCGCCACAGCTATGGCAGTACTGGGCGGCGCACCTGGACCCCGATCGCGCCCGTCGCGACAACCCGGACGGGCCGCTGGTCGGCAAGCACGTCATCATCACGGGCGCGTCCAGCGGGATCGGCCGCGCGTCGGCGATCGCCGTCGCGGAGCGGGGCGCGACGGTGTTCGCGTTGGCGCGCAACGGGCAGGCGCTCGACCATCTGATCGAGGAGATCCGCGGGTCCGGCGGTCAGGCGTACGCCTTCACGTGCGACGTCACCGATTCATCGTCGGTGGAGCACACCGTCAAGGACATCCTCGGCCGGTTCGGCCACGTCGACTACCTGGTGAACAACGCGGGACGCTCGATACGACGCTCGGTGGTCAACTCCACCGACCGCCTGCACGATTACGAACGCGTGATGGCCGTCAACTACTTCGGCGCAGTGCGCATGGTGCTCGCGTTGCTGCCGCACTGGCGGGAGCGGCGGTTCGGTCACGTCGTCAACGTCTCCAGCGCGGGCGCACAGGCCCGCGGCCCGAAGTACAGCTCCTACATCCCGACCAAGGCCGCGCTGGACGCGTTCTCCGACGTCGTCGGCACCGAAACACTCTCCGACCACATCACATTCACAAACGTCCACATGCCGTTGGTGCGCACGCCGATGATCGCGCCGTCGCGTCGGCTCAACCCGGTGCCGCCGATCAGCGCCGAGCACGCCGCGGCGATGGTGGTGCGCGCACTGGTGGAGAAGCCGACGCGGATCGACAATCCGCTCGGCACGATCGCGGAGGCGGGTAACTACTTCACGCCCAAGCTTGCGCGCCGAATACTGCACCAGGTCTACCTCGGCTACCCCGATTCCGCAGCGGCGCGGGGAGTCGCGCCGGTCGAGCCGGATTCACCGTCGCCCCAGGCGCGGCGGCAACCCAAGCGGCCGACCCGCACGGTTCGGAAGTTGAGGGTGCCGCGTCCCATCAGGCGCGCAGTGCGGGTGATCCCCGGCGTACATTGGTGACCTTGTGACCGCGCCCGTCTTCGCCGACGTGGACACCGGCGTCGACGACGCGATGGCGTTGGTGTACCTGCTCGCCAGCGCCGAAGCCGAACTGATCGGCATCGCCTCGACGAGCGGGAACGTTGCCGCGCAACAGGTCTGCATCAACAACCTCGGGTTGCTGGAACTGTGCAGGGCGGACGACATCCCGGTCTCGAAGGGTGCCGACGAGCCGCTGAGTTCCCCGTTGCGCACCGCGGAGGACACGCACGGACCGCAGGGGCTCGGCTACGCGCAGTTGCCGCCCAACGACCGCAGGGTGACCGCTCATAACGCCACCGAAGCCTGGGTGCGGGCGGCGCACGCGCACCCGGGTGAACTGATCGGGCTGGTGACCGGGCCGATGACCAATCTGGCGCTGGCGCTTCGGGTCGAGCCCGCATTGCCGAGCCTGTTGCGGCGGCTGGTGATCATGGGCGGCTCGTTCGAGTACCGGGGGAACACCGATGTGGTGGCGGAGTGGAACATCAGCGTCGACCCGGAGGCGGCGGCAGAGGTGTTCGCCGCCTGGTCGGGCCATGACACTCTGCCAATTATCTTGGGGCTCAACCTCACCGAGAACATCGTGATTACACCGGCGATTCTCACCAGGTTGGCAGAGGCGGCGGGCTCGTCGACGGTGCAGATGAACGTGCTCGACGCGCGCGGCACCAGATCGGCGGCGTCCAATCCGCTGATACGTGTGCTCGAGGACGCGATGCGGTTCTACTTCGAGTACCACTTCGACGAGGGTGAGGGATTCCTGGCGCACCTGCACGACCCACTCGCCGCCGCAGTCGCGCTTGATACATCGCTGGTACAAACCCGCACGGCCACAGTGGACGTGGAGCTGACGGGCACGCTGACGCGGGGCATGACGATCGCTGACTGGTCGGGGCGGTGGGCCCGCCCGCCGAACGCACAGGTCGGTGTGCACGTCGAGCCGAGCACGTTCTTCGAGCGTTTCATCGAGCGGGTCGGGGCATTCGCTCGGCGGCTGGACGAGACCTACTCGTAGATACCTTCGAGGTACCAGCGCCGCTGGCGATAACACAGCAAGAAGGCGACGCCCGGATCCCCGTCGATAAGCACCTGTGCACGCGCGGTGCGTCCGGCCTTGACCTCGGGATCCCACCAGCGTTCGTCGACCGGCCACGGCCCGGCCCACCAGCGCAGTGGGCCGTCGCGGTTGGGCGCTTCGAGCCGCACCGGGTCGGCGGAGAACACTCCCCTGCTGGTCACCCGCACCGGATGGCCTCGTGAATCAAGAAGTTCCACCGGATCGTCGAGCAGCACCGCCGGCGACGGCTCCGGCAATCGCCCCGGCCACGGCTGCCGCGGATCGGCCCGCGGAACGAGTTCGTCGCCCAGCGGCACCAGGGTGATCCGCTCCGCAGGCCCGCGGCCACCCGACAGCACCGGAACCTGGACCGCCTCTGGACCGAGAAGCCCCTGCACCCGCGCCAGCGCCCGTCGCGCCCGCAGCCTGTCCTCCTCACCGAGCCCACCCCACAGCGGCAGCTGCAGCGCCTCGGCCGAGACGACCTCGACCGGCTGCAGCCGCAGCATTGTCACCGGTGCGGTTGGCCGGTCTGCGATGACCCGCTTGTTGAGCCAGCCGTCCAGTTGCCAGCGCACGCGGTCGGCGGTGGCGTCCTCCGTCAACGGCTCCGCGCAGCGCCATACCCGGCTCAGCTCTTCCCCGTTGGCGGTGACGGCGTGGATGGCCAGCCGGGTGCATCCCACACCGGCCGACATCAGTGTCTGGTGCAGCTGACTGGCCAGCGAACGGCCCGCGAACGCGGCAGCGTCGACCCGGTCGATCGGCGGGTCGCACCGCATCTCGGCATCGAGTTCCGGTTCTGGTTCGCGCCCCGACGGGCCACGCTCCGGCTCCCCACGTGCAAAACGATGCGCCACCACCGCGTCGGCGCCGAACCGGGATGCGACATCTGTGCGCGACAACGCCGCGAACTGGCCGACGGTGCGAATTCCCAACCGCCACAGCAGATCTGTCAGATCAGCGCGGCCTTCTCCGGATAGACTGGGCTCGGTGGCCAGCTCCCGGATGGAAAGGTCTGCAAGGAACGCGGCATCCCCGCCGGGCTCGACGATGCGGCCGGCTCGTGCAGCGAACACGGCAGTGGGCAATTGGTCGGCGATGCCGGCCTGGCATTCCGCGCCCGCCGCCGACACCGTGTCGACCAGCCGCTCGGCAGCGGCAGATTCAGAGCCGAAGTAGCGGGCCGCGCCGCGCACCGACAGCACCAGCAGGCCGGGACGCAACACCTCCGCGCGCGGCACCAGGTCGTCCACCGCGGCCGTCACCGGTTCGAAGAATCGGGCATCGCGGCCCGGGTCTGCGGTGGCGACGTGAAGGTGCGGGCAGCGGGCCTGCGATTCGCGACGGCGCAGGCCGCGTCGCACCCCGGCCGCTCGTGCCGCCGCGGAGCAGGCGACCACGCGGTTGGCCAGCGTGACCGCCACCGGCGCTGTGGCAGGCAGGCCCGCGGCGGATGCGGCCGCGACCGCAGGCCAGTCCATGCACCAGATGGCGAGCGCTCTACGTGCGTCGCGAACGTCCACTTACTGCACGCTTTTCACGCAAGTCTGTGGAAAGAGCCAGCCTCACCCCGCGGATCCGACTTCCCACCTCGTAGTCGCTGACCCTGGCCTCCAGCCGCATCCTGCCCCCTTGCCAATCACCGCCGGTGACCAGAAGCGTGCAGCCCTTGTTGCGGGCCCGCGCGGTCACGGCCCGCGCCCGGGACACCGGCACCGACCGACCACCCAGGCCGAGCACCACCAGATCCATCCCGTCCAGCAGCACCGCGGCCACCTCGACCGGATCGGTGCCGGGGTCGGGTACCAGCGCGAGCCGGGTCAGATCCGCACCCATCTCCACCGCGGCCAGTAGGCCGACGTCGGGCTGCCCGACGACGGCGGCATGACCGCCCGCCGCCGTCACCGCCGCCACCACTTTCAGCATCAGCGATCGAGCACCCGAGGCCACCACCACTGAGCCGCGCGGCAACGCCGCAGGGATCCGGTCGGCCAGCGATTCGGGTATCGGCAGCAAACTTTGGGAGTCGGGAATGAGATCCTCGACCCGGGGCGGGGCCGAGTGGCCGCGGCTGGCCTTTCCCGACACCGCGGCGATCTTGCGTCGCAGGTGTTCTACCTGTTCAGCGCGGTCGGGCCGGGACTTCTCGACCGTTAGGGCTGCCGTCACAGCAGCACCTCCTGCACCATCCGATTCGACACGTATTCGAAAATATGTTCGATACAGCGAGTAAACACCCGCCCACCGACATCGTCAAGCTGCCGCCCATCGCGAAAAATGATCGTCGACGGCCTATCAGCGTTAACCTACGTCCGTTGGGGGTGACTGCATTGCCGGAGGATCGCCATGCCTGACACCAACTACAACCTCTTGAAAATGATGATCGAGCGGTGGAACGCGCACGACATCGAGTACTCCTACAACCTGCTCGCCGACCACTACCGCGAACACCTGAACGGCGTACTCGTAAAGAACGGCCGGGCCGACGCTCGCGAGGCAGACCAGTTCCTTTACGCCACCGTCCGCGACCACCGCGGTGAGATCGACGACTTGTATGCGGATGAGAACGGCGGTGCCATGCGCTGGCGCTTCATCGGCACCGGACCCAATGGGCCCTTCGAGATTCCGGTCGCCTCGTTCTTCCGCATCACGGCCGGAAAGATCGTCGAGTGCTGGCAATACGGCGATTCCGTTGCCAATGCCCACGCACTCGGCCTGGACCAGTAGGCCGATGTCGGGCTGCCCGACCCGACGACGGCGGCATGACCACCCGCTGCCGTCACCGCCACCACCACTTTCAGCATCAGCGATCGAGCGCCCGAGGCCACCACCAGCCGCGCGGCAACGAAATGATCGCCCTCCGCGCGGATGATCCGGGACGACCAACCGGGCGATGCTGGCCCACGCAGTATCGGTAGGTCGAAACCGTTACAGCGGGGAGGTATTCGGTCATATGACCGCCGATGGTGATCGCGCGGCCCGACATCGTCACTGCAGGTCAGATTGGTTGTCGGTGGGGGCTGGGATGCTCACCGGTGAGATGAGCCGGCACACCACATTCCGCTTCTGCCTCGACCCGACCGTCGAGCAGCACCAGGTGCTGGCCCGGCATGCCGGCGCGGCGCGGTTCGCGTTCAATCAGTGCCTACGGATGATGAAAACCGCACTCACCCAACGGAAGACCGACCCGGACACGGTGGTGCCGTGGAGTGAGTTTGATCTGATCAACGCGTTCAACACATGGAAGAAAACCGAGGATGCGGGCCGGGTGTTCGCCGTCGGCGCCGATGGCACAGCCCAGACGCGGGTGACCGGGCTGCCGTGGCGGGGCAGGTGTGTCAGCAGGTGTTCGAGGAAGCCGCCGTGGATTGCGGGCGGGCACTGGGCGCATGGTCGGATTCTCGATCGGGTAAGCGCAAGGGTAAGCGGGTCGGGTTCCCCAGATTCAAGAAGAAAACCGGTGTGGCGGCGTCGTTTCGGTTGCGCAACAAGCACCCCAAGGGCCGGCCACCAGCGATACGGGTCGGCGATCACGATCGGCCCCGCTCGATCACCCTGCCGGTAATCGGGCAGATCGGGGTCCATGATGACACCCGCCAGTTGCGGCGCATGCTGGCCAAGGACCGGGCCAAGATCTTATTCGCCACCATCACCCACCGCGCGGGGCGCTGGTGGGTGGCGCTGAACGTCCAGGCTGCCGACCTACATCCGGCCCACCGCCACGCACCGCGCGACCACGCCGATCCGGGTGGCTGGGTCGGCGTGGACCGGGGCCTGTCGACGTTCGCCTTCGCAGCCACCGCCGACGGGACTGAGGTCGCCCGGATCACCGATGCCCCCAAGGCGCTGGCCGCCGGGATGAAACGCCAACAGAGGCTGGCGAAATCGTTGTCGCGCAAACAGAAAGGATCACACAACCGGCATGCCGCCGCCGCCAAGCTGGGGCGCCACCACCACCACGTCGCCAATGTGCGCCGCCATTTCCTGCACCAGGTCTCCAACGCGCTGGTCAAGACCCACGACCGACTCGTCATCGAAGACCTGAACGTGTCCGGGATGCTGGCCAACCATTGCCTCGCACGTGCCATCTCCGATGCCGGATGGGCCGAGTTCGCCCGGCTCCTGGGCTACAAACAGGCCTGGCGTGGCGGCACGATCCTGATCGCCGATCGGTGGTACCCCTCAAGCAGGCTGTGCCCAGCGTGTGGTGCCATCCACAGCGATCTAACGCTGGCCGACCGGGTTTTCACCTGCGATTGCGGACATTCCGCCGACCGCGACTGCAACGCCGCGGTCAACCTGGCCCGCTGGGGCCAAAAACACCACGATCCAACCCGGGATCCCCGGACCCCCAAGCAAGGAGGCCGGGCCACCAACGCCCGCCGACGGGACGGCGCTGACCAGCACCCCACGCGTGCCGGTGAAACCAGCCCGGATGACGCGAGAACCGACGTTCACACCGCACCCGCGGCCTGAACCGACGACGCCCGAGAACGGCGGTGCCGAACACCCAACAAAGTTGTTCGACACGCTTTACTCCCACTCGATGGTGCCCGGCGGCTTGCTGGTGACATCGAGCACCACCCGGTTCACCTCCGGCACCTCGTTGGTGATCCGCGTCGAGATGCGCTCCAACGTCTCGTACGGGACCCGCGTCCAGTCGGCGGTCATCGCGTCCTCGCTCGACACCGGCCGCAGCACAATCGGGTGCCCATAGGTACGCCCGTCGCCCTGCACGCCCACCGACCGGATATCGGCCAACAACACCACCGGGCACTGCCAGATCTGGGCGTCCAGTCCGGCAGCGGTCAGTTCCTCACGCGCGATCGCATCGGCCCGCCGCAGAGTGTCCAGCCGCTTCGCGGTGACCTCACCGACGATCCGGATTCCCAGGCCTGGACCCGGAAAGGGTTGGCGCGCAACAATTTCCTCGGGCAAGCCCAGCTCCCGGCCGACCGCGCGGACCTCATCCTTGAACAGCAGCCGCAGCGGCTCCACCAGTGTGAAATTCAGGTCGGCCGGCAGGCCACCAACGTTGTGGTGGCTCTTGATGTTCGCGGTGCCACTGCCCCCACCAGACTCCACGACGTCCGGATACAGCGTGCCCTGCACCAGGAACTTCACCTCAGAGTCACTGCTTACCAGCGCGTCTCGCACCGCGCCCTCGAACGCGCGGATGAACTCGCGCCCGATGACCTTGCGCTTGCCCTCCGGGTCGCTCACTCCGGACAGCGCTTCCAAGAACCTGTCCTTGGCATCGATGGTCACCAGCCGGGCACCGGTGGCCGTCACGAAATCCCGCTCCACCTGCGCGCGTTCGCCCGCACGCAGCAGACCGTGGTCGACGAACACACAGGTCAATCGGTCCCCAATTGCCCTCTGCACCAACGCGGCCGCCACCGCCGAGTCGACACCGCCCGACAACCCGCAGATGGCCCGCCCGTCACCGATCTGCTCGCGGACCTGCTCGGTCAGCGTGTCGGCGATGTTCGCCGCCGTCCAGGTCGAATCGATGCCTGCGAACTCGTGCAGGAACCGGCTCAGCACCTGCTGACCATGTGGAGTGTGCATGACCTCCGGGTGGTACTGCACACCGGCCAACGCGCGGGCCCGGTTCTCGAACGCCGCCACCGGGGCTCCGGCGGTGGTGGCCACCACGTCGAAACCCTGTGGCGCCGACGTGACCGCGTCACCGTGGCTCATCCACACCGGCTGAGTGTCCGGCAACCCTGAATGAAGTTCTCCGCCAACGACTGTGAGATCGGTGCGGCCGTACTCGCTGGTGCCGGTGTGAGCCACCGTCCCACCTAACGAAAGGGCCATCGCCTGAAACCCGTAGCAGATGCCGAACACCGGCACACCGAGCCCGAACAGCGCCGGATCCAGCTGCGGGGCACCCTCTTCGTACACGCTCGCCGGCCCGCCCGACAACACAATCGCGACAGGATCCTTCGCCTTGACATCCTCGACGCTGGCCGTGTGCGGGATGACCTCCGAATAGACCCGCGCCTCCCGCACGCGCCGGGCGATCAACTGCGCGTACTGGGCGCCGAAGTCGACCACCAATACCGGTCGTGCGGGTGCGTGTGCGGTTGCTTTCGTGGCAGGTTCTGTCACGGGATCAGTCTAAGGGCGTCCCCGGCCGGGCCGGACGCACGCCGCATGCGCTCAACCCCGCCACAACACCGAGACGCCCTCTTGCGTGCAGCCCATCGCTTCGATGAACGTCTCGTTGTCGAAGCCCGGCAACTGCTGCAGCCGAGATAACAGCGCGTGGTCTCCGTTCAGCGGCACCATGTCGCTGCCGCCGTCGGCATAGCTGAGCACCACGAACACGTCGTCGGTGACCGGACCATCCGATGTCGTCACCAACGCCACCTCGACAAGCGGCTCCCCGCCCCCGTCCCAGCGCACGCCCCGAACCCTACTGCGCCTCAGCCCTTCCGGCGCAGCATCCAGGCCGGCACCCAATGCGTCACCGGTCGGCTGTTGGCCCCGTAGCTGACCGGATAGGTCACCAAGCCCCACCAGTTGCCTTGCTCGCACAGACCCCAGCAGCACAGCCGGCCCTCGACGACCTTGTGCATCTGCAGGCCGGCCGGGTGATAGCCACCGCGGCGGTGCGGCTCGCGCGGAAACAACGAGCCCAGGTCGATCAGCACCGGGACGGGCGGCTCGACCGCACGGAACGGCTCAGGCACCGGCTGGCCGCTGTAGCTGATCCCCTGCAGATCACCCACTGTTCGATCATACGTTCGAACAGTGCATTGAGGAACAGGTCAGCCGGCGGAGCTGACCGGTTCGATCGGCTCGATCGGCCGATGCTTCAGGGCTGCCGGGGCATTGGCAGGCACGACGGGATGCTGCGGCGGGATCGGATCGAGGCGCCGGTAGGCCTCACCCACACCGGGCCGCAGATCGGCCTGCCCCTTGTTGGGCCACAGCGACGCCGCCCGCTCCGCCTGCGCGGTAATCGAAAGCGACGGATTGACACCGAGATTCGCCGAGACCGCCGCGCCATCGACCACCGACAGCGTCGGGTAACCGTACACGCGCTGATACGGGTCGATGACGCCGCTCTCCGGGCTGTCGCCAATCGCTGCGCCGCCGAGGAAGTGTGCCGTCAACGGGATGTTGAACAGCTCCCCCCACGTGCCGCCCGCGACGCCGTCGATCTTGGCCGCAAGCCGGCGCGTCACCTCGTTACCCGCCGGAATCCACGTTGGATTCGGCTCGCCGTGACCCTGCTTGCTGGTCATCTGCGAGAAGCCAAGTTTCGTCCGCTTGGTGAACGTCGTGATGGAGTTGTCCAGGTGCTGCATCACCAGCGCGATTATCGTGCGTTCACTCCAGTGCCGGGCGTTGAGCATCCGAAGCGTTCCGCGCGGATCCTTGCCTGCCGTCCGGAAGAACTGCTTCCAGCGCGGCACATCGGTGCCCTGCGGTCCCGCCCCGTCGGTCATCAACGTCTGCAGCAGCCCCATCGCATTGGAGCCTTTGCCGTAGCGGACCGGCTCGATGTGCGTGTCCGGAGTCGGGTGGATCGACGACGTGATCGCCACGCCATGCGTGAGGTCGAGATCGGGGGTGACGTTGAATCGTCCTGCGCCGACAATGGATTCGGAGTTGGTCCGGGTGAGTGTGCCGAGCTTGTCGGAGATCTTGGGCAGTTTGCCCTTGTCGCGCATCTTGAACAGCAGCTTCTGCGTGTTATAGGTGCCGGCGGCCAGCGTGAGGTAGGAAGCGGTGAACGACTTCTTCTTCCTGCGCAGCCACCGTCCGGTGACGACGGTGTCGACGCGCCACGTGCCGTCGGAGCGCTGCTCGAACCCCGTGACGGTCCTCATCGGAAAGACTTGCGCCCCGGCCTTTTCCGCGAGTCCAAGGTAGTTCTTCACCAGGGTGTTCTTCGCGCCGTAACGGCAGCCCGTCATGCACGAGCCGCATTCAATGCAGCCCGTCCGTTCGGGGCCCGCCCCGCCGAAGTAGGGATCGGCCACCGTCTTGCCGGGCGTCTTCTCGCCGTCCGGCCCGAAGAACACCCCGACCGGGGTTGCTACAAAGGTGTCGCCGACCCCCATCTCATCGGCAACCTCCTTCATCATGCGATCGGCGTCGGTGAACGTCGGATTCTTGACCACGCCCAGCATCCGTTGGGCCTGGTCGTAGTGCGGCATCAACTCGGCGCGCCAGTCAGTGATGTGCGACCACTGCTTGTCAGCAAAGAACGGCTCGGGCGGCACGTACAGAGTGTTGGCGTAGTTCAGCGAGCCGCCGCCGACGCCGGCCCCACCGAGAATCATCACGTTGCGGAGCAGGTGAATGCGCTGGATCCCGTACATGCCCAGTCTCGGCATCCACAGGAATTTGCGCAGGTTCCACGACGTCTTGGCGAACTCGTGGTCGGCGAAGCGTCGGCCGGCTTCCAGCACACCGACGCGGTAACCCTTTTCCGTCAGGCGCAGCGCCGTGACACTGCCACCGAATCCCGAACCGATGATGAGGACGTCGAAATCAGGCTTCATCGAGCAAGTATGAGCTCACCGACGGGTGACGCTCTAGAGAGGCTTACCTAAGTCTGCCGCCGCGCCCCTGAGTCAACTACCGACCGTCAGGCCGACCTTCTGGAACTCCTTGAGATCGCAGTAGCCGGCCTTGGCCATGGACCGACGCAGTCCACCGACGAGGTTGAGCGACCCGAAGGGGTCGTCGGACGGACCGCCGAGCACTTGGCCCAGCGGCGGGCGTTCGCCGACCGCGACCTGCAGCAACGCACCGCGCGGCAGCGACGGGTGCGCTGCAGCGGCGGGCCAGAACCATCCGTCGCCGAGTGCCTCGGCCGACGCGGCCAGCGGCGTGCCGAGCACCACCGCGTCGGCGCCACACGCGATCGCCTTCGCCAGCTCGCCCGAACTGTGGATGTCGCCGTCGGCCAGCACGTGCACGTAGCGCCCGCCGGTCTCGTCGAGATATTCGCGGCGGGCCGCCGCGGCGTCGGCGATCGCCGTGGCCATCGGCACGCTGATGCCCAGCACCTCGTCGCTGGTGGTGACGCCGCTGGTGGAGCCGTAGCCGACGATGACGCCCGCCGCGCCGGTGCGCATCAGATGCAGCGCGGTCCGATGGTCGGCCACGCCGCCGGCCACCACCGGCACGTCGAGTTCGGCGATGAACGTCTTGAGGTTGAGAGGTTCGCCGTCGCGGGCAACCCGTTCCGCGGACACGATCGTGCCCTGGATCACCAGCAAGTCGATGCCGGCCTGGACGAGCACGGGCGTCAGCGAGCGCGCGTTCTGCGGGCTGACCCGCACCGCGGTGATCACGCCCGCGTCGCGCACCCGGGCGATCGCGGCGCCGAGCAGGTCCGGATCAAGCGGCGCGGCGTGCAGTTGCTGCAGCAGCCGGATCGACGCAGACGGCTCGGGCTCCTTCTCGGCTGCCTCGATGACCTGCGCGATCTTCGCCCCGACGTCGGCGTGCCTGCCAATCAGGCCCTCTCCGTTGAGGATTCCCAGTCCACCCTGTCTGCCCAACTCGATCACGAACTCCGGCGAAGCAAGCGCGTCGGTGGGGTGCGACACCACCGGGATCTCGAACCGGTAGGCGTCGAGCTGCCACGCCGTGGACACATCTTTCGGCGACCTTGTCCGCCGCGACGGCACGATGTTGATGTCGTCGAGCTCATAGGTGCGGCGGGCGGTCCGGCCCATGCCGATCTCGACCACGTCACGCATGACGCTGGACCTTTCCCTCTTCGCGCAAGCGGCTCATCGGTGCCTTTTCCTCTTCGCGCAAGCGGCTCATCGGTGCCTGCTCTAGTGCGCGTGGTAGTTCGGCGCTTCGACCGTCATCGTGACGTCGTGCGGATGGCTTTCGTTCAGCCCGGCCGCGGTGATCCTGACGAACTGCGCGCGCTGCAGATCCTCGATGGTCGCCGATCCGGTGTAGCCCATTGCCGCCCGCAGCCCGCCGGTGAGCTGGTGGATGACCGTGGCCAGCGGGCCGCGGAACGGAACTCTGCCCTCGATGCCCTCGGGCACCAGCTTGTCCTCGGAAAGCACGTCGTCCTGGAAGTAGCGGTCCTTGGAGAACGACTTGTTGTCGCCGCGGCCGCGCATCGCGCCAATCGATCCCATGCCCCGGTAGCTCTTGAACTGCTTGCCGTTGACGAAGATCAACTCGCCGGGCGCCTCCGCGGTACCGGCAAGCAGCGAGCCGAGCATCGCCGTCGACGCCCCCGCGGCCAGCGCCTTTGCGATGTCGCCGGAGTATTGCAGTCCGCCGTCGGCGACCACCGGCACACCGGCAGGCCCGCACACGGCAACCGCCTCGAGGATCGCGGTGATCTGCGGCGCACCGACGCCGGCCACCACACGGGTGGTGCAGATCGAGCCGGGCCCGACGCCGACCTTCACCGCGTCGGCGCCCGCGTCCACCAGCGCGGCCGCCCCGCTGCGAGTGGCAACGTTGCCCCCGATCACCTCCACCCGGTCACCGGCTTCGGCCTTGAGCTTGCCGACCATCTCCAGCACCAGCCGATTGTGCGCGTGGGCGGTGTCGACAATCAGCACGTCGACGCCCGCGTCCACCAGAGTCATCGCCCGCACCCACGCGTCGTCACCGGTGCCCACGGCCGCGCCGACAAGCAACCGCCCGTCGCTGTCCTTGGTGGCCAACGGATGCTGTTCGGTCTTGACGAAGTCCTTGACCGTGATGAGGCCGGTGAGTCGCCCGTGCCCGTCGACGATGGGCAGCTTCTCAATCTTGTTGCGCCGCAGCAAGCCCAATGCAGCGTCGGCGGTGACACCCTCACGCGCGGTGATCAGAGGTGCCTTGGTCATCACCTCCGCGACGCGCTTTTTCTGGTCCACCTCGAAGCGCATGTCCCGGTTGGTGATGATGCCGACCAGCGCGCCGTTGTCGTCGACGACGGGCAGGCCCGAGATCCGGAACCGCGCGCACATCGCGTCGACCTCGGCCAGCGTGTTGTCCGGCGAGCACGTCACCGGGTCGGTGACCATGCCGGCCTCCGACCGCTTGACCATCTCGACCTGGCCGGCCTGTTCGGCGCCCGACAGGTTGCGGTGCAGCACGCCCATGCCACCCGCTCTTGCCATCGCGATCGCCATGCGTGCCTCGGTCACGGTGTCCATTGCCGAGCTGACCAACGGCACCTTCAGCCGGATCTTCTTGGTCAGCTGACTCGAGGTGTCGGCGGCGGCGGGCACCACATCGGAAGCAGCGGGCAGCAGCAGCACATCGTCGAAGGTCAGCCCTAGCATCGCGACCTTGTTCGGGTCGTCGCCGCCGGTCGCGACGCGCGTCCCAATCGGGACGGGAGCAGCCGGATTGACCGTGGTGCTGCCGTCTGTGATCGACATCGGGAGGCCTCCATCGGTGCTGGGCTAGGTGCCCCATCCTATCGGCATCGACGGCGTGGCCATGGCCGACGACGCCGTGCTGGAGGCCTTTAAGCGGCTGGCGAAATGTCGGACGGGCTGCGTAGGCTGGAGACGTGCGCGACCAACTCCCCCCGGGTTTGCCGCCCGATCCGTTCGCCGACGATCCTTTGGACCCGTCAGCGGCGCTGGACGCTATTGAGCCGGGCCAGCCGCTGGATCCGCAGGAGCGCACCGCGGTGGAAGCCGACCTGGCCGACCTCGCGGTTTACGAGGCGCTGCTGGCGCACAAGGGGATTCGCGGCCTCGTGGTGTCGTGCGACGAGTGTCAGCAGGATCACTATCACGACTGGGACATGCTGCGCGCCAACCTGTTGCAGCTGTTGGTCGACGGCACCGTTCGCCCGCACGAGCCGGCCTACGATCCAGAACCTGACGCGTACGTGACCTGGGACTATTGCCGCGGCTACGCCGATGCCTCGCTGAACGAGGCCACGTCGGAATCCGACGGATACCGCTGACTGTCAGCCTCTAGCGAGGTCCCGAGCCCCCCGGTGCCTGGGTTGGCGTCGTAATCACCACAGGCGGGCGCTGGGGCCCCTTGGGGGTCTCCGGCGGCGGGGCGACTCTGGGTGTCTCGGGCGGCGGAGCCACCGTCGATTCTGCGGGCGGTGTCGTCACGGTCACCGGTAGCGACGGCGGTGCCTGCACCGCGGTCGTCGTCGCGGTCACGTGGGCAGTGGGCGGCACTGTTGACACGGTCGTTCGCGAGACCGTAGACGGCTCCGTCGTAGGCGTCGGCGACGAACCCGTCGGAGTCGGCGACGGCGTCGTCGAGGTCGGTGTCGGCACCGTCGTGGTAGTTGGCGGCAACGACGTCGTAAGTGACGGCAATGACGTGGTAGTTGATGGCAACGACGTCGTAAGTGAAGGCAACGAAGTGGTCGGTTCACTAGTCGTGGCCAGGTCCGGGATCGATGGCGTCGTTGTCGTGGTCGCGACGACCACAGGGACCTGCAAGAACGTCAGCGGCGAGGACGGGTTCACCGGCGGCGGTACCCCCGGGGGCGGGGGCGTAGCCTCGGGATTTCGCTGAATTACCTTGGCGGTCAACGAATTATACTGCTCAACCAATTGCTGCTTGCTTTGCGCATCGCTGACGTTCTGCACGGCGGGACCAAGCGTGACCAGCTTCTGCTGCGCCTCGTCCCAGTTGCCCTGATTGACCAACTGCTGCACCTGGTCGAGCTCTTGCGCGGCAAGCGTCACCGCCTCGTTGCGGGTCTGGGTCCGCTCGCCGAACAGCGTGCTTCGCAGCCCATAGAGCGCATCGCCTGGCTTGGCGTCGAGGACGACCGCGCCGAAACCGCCAAGGCACAACACCGCAGCCGCCACCCCCCCAATGACGGTCAACGCAAAACGGTTGCGGCGCAGCGGTTTCTGCACTCGGGCCAACGCCACAGACGCCTGCGACATCGTGACCACCGTAGCGTCCGGTCGGCGGCGGACATCGTCTCGCCAATCGCCCAGCATCGCGGACAGTGGGTCCACCGACGACATCCGGGCGCCGGCAGCCAACGCATCGACGAAGCGGTCGGTGCGTATGACCGCGTCGAGGCCGGGGTCGTGGTCAGACATAGTCTCGCCCCGCCCCGATGATCTCTTCGCGCAACCGGCTCAGCGCCCGATGCTGCGCTACCCGCACGGCGCCTGCAGAACTGCCGACGGCCACGGCCGTCTCCTCCGCGCTCAGCCCCACGACGACGCGCAGAATCAGGATCTCCCGCTGCTTTTCCGGCAACACCTGGAGGAGGGCGTTCATCTGCGCCGACGACTCCACGTTCAAAGCCATCTGCTCGGGGCCGGCCTCGAAGGTCGGGCGCTCCGGCACCTCGTCGGTGGGCTCGGCACGGTTGCGCGCGACCGCACGGTGGGCGTCTGCCACCTTGTGAGCCGCGATGCCGTACACGAATGCCAAGAAGGGCCTCCCCTGGTCCCTGTAGCGAGGCATCGCCGTGATGGCGGCCAAGCACACCTCCTGAGCCACATCGTCAGCTGATAGACCGCTGCGTTCCGAGGTCCCCAACCTCGCGCGGCAATACCGAACCACGATCGGACGAACGATCTCCAGCACTTCGCGGAGCGCGCCCCGATCCCCCGCCACCGCGTCAGCAACGACAGCATCGAGGCGATCTCCCGAATCTGTCATCGACGAAGGCGTCCTAAACGTTACGGCCGAGCACTTCCCGGCGACTCACCGACAATAACGATCCAACAACGTTCACTGCCGTTCAGCGACGCCAAACGCCTCCCGCGCGGCGGACAGCCGCGTCGCACGCATCGCGGATCGCGATCACGTCACGTGTTTGCCCGCGGCCGCTGCCGACATCAACGAGCAAACTGGCCACGGCCCATCGCAACGGAATGAGGTCGAGTGCACCTGTCACCGACAGCGCTTCGTCGGCAGCGGCGCGGGCCTCGCTGCCCTGCCCCGCGCTGCGCAGCGCAGCGGCGTATATCACCTGCGTCTTGACCCGATGCCGCGACGACGGTTGGCTGCCCGCCAGCTCGACGGCCAGCTCCGCGTGCCGGACCGCGCCGGCGCCGTCGCCGCGGGCCATCGCCAGCTCGGCCGCCACCCATTGCCGGCGCAGGGGCAACCGGAAGTGCGCCGACGACGCGTTGAGTGTTGTTTCGGCGCGCGCGAGTAGTGCCTCCGAGGCCGCGAACCGACCGATCCCCAGCGCGTCGGCCGCCAGCCCGAGCAGCGCGTCGATGGTTGCCTCGGGGTCGGACGCGGCCAGCGCAAGCGCCCGGCCGTCCCAACGGCGCGCCTCGAGGTGACCGCCCAGCTGCCGAACAAACGACGCGTGCGTGCTGTGCGCCAGCGATGCCAAGGGGCCCGCGGGTGCATCGCGTCGCAGCGCCGCCAGCTCCGCGGTCGCGATGGCGTAATGGCCCTGCCCGCCGGCCGCCACGGCCCGCAACCATCGTTCGTACGGAGTGGTCGCGACCGGCAGCGGCCATCGTCCCGGGTCGTCGCCGAACGCGGCCGCGAGCAGCAATGCTTCGCTCACAGCCGCTGTCTTCCCTTTACGCAAGCGCTCACCGGCGCAGTCTTCTCTTCACGCAAGCGCTCACCGCCGCAGTCTTCTCTTCACGCAAGCGCTCACCGGCGCTATCTTCTCTTCGCGCAAGCGCTCATCGGCGCTATCTTCTCTTCGCGCAAGCGCTCATCGGCGGTTAACAGTTTGTGGTCTAGATGTTAACCCCATGTCAACTGCCTACTGGTCCCGATGAATTGCTTCACGACACATCGTCGGCCGAACTGCGGAAACCCGTCGCAAGCCACCTCTGGGGCGTCGCCAAGACCACTTCGAGCGTTGCCAACAGATCCCTATGATGAACGTGACGTAAATTCTTACGCTGCGGGAATGTGGTTCAGCACATGACGTAGCTATTGACTGGCTTTCCTAAGCACCCCTACCTTGTCTGCACGAGTAGTCATCGGCGACATGTTCTCGAATCGTTCCACAACTCACCGTCCAGTGCGGGTCTACCGAATTGGACTCGGCGAGAGGGGTTTTACATGCCACAGCCGCAGCAGCTACCAGGACCGAACGCAGACATCTGGGATTGGCAGATGCAGGGCCTGTGCCGAGGGGTTGATTCGTCGATGTTTTTCCATCCGGACGGCGAACGCGGTCGGGCCCGGGCGACACGCGAAGTGCGTGCGAAGGAACTGTGCCGCCGCTGCCCGGTGATCGCCCAGTGCCGCGCGCATGCGCTGGCCGTCGGCGAACCGTACGGCATCTGGGGCGGACTCAGCGAGGCCGAGCGGGAGCTGCTGTTGAAGCGGGGCATCCGCCGCACCGCTTAATCGGCTGAGCAACCGCAAGAGCCCCCGATCCAGTTCGGAATCGGGGGCTCTTGCCGTTTCGAGGCCTAGTTGTTGTGATGACCCCACCGCGACACGTAAACGGCTGCGACGACACGCCGCGAACACCCGCAGTGGTTTCAGTCTGGATGCCGTTGGGCCGGGGCGCTCCGCTCTGTCGGCTGTCATCAGGCCGAGACCAGTGGCTTTAGCGCCTCTCCGACCTTGGTGATGACCCCCGGCGCGTAGCCGTGGGTGGGTAGGCTGACAATCACGCTGTCGACACCGACGTCGAGCACGTTCGTCTTTATCTGCTCTGCCACCTGCTCGGCGGTGCCGCGCACGGCGCGACCGCCGATCGCCTCGGCGACATCGCGGCGGGTTTTGTAGCCGTCGAGCACCACGGTCAGCAGCGTCGAGGTTTCCAGCGTCGAGGGATCGCGCTCGGCTTCGGCGCAGCGCTGCTTGAGCACATCTAGCTTGTGGCGCAGCTCTGACATCGGTG